>Ga0272442_10009740_pt1 | contig 11953 bp, 11 predicted proteins | sample SSMForm2O_FD_200262 | JGI IMG/M metagenome (GOLD analysis project Ga0272442, IMG submission 200262) | Marine sediment archaeal communities from Little Sippewissett salt marsh, Falmouth, MA, United States - SSM-Form-2O | ecosystem: Environmental > Aquatic > Marine > Wetlands > Sediment ... | reverse complement strand
GCTCGGCAATCGGACCCTTCCCGAACCCGCCAAGCCAGCTCTCTTCACCCATTGGACACGTGCATAGACGCTTTCCGCAACAGGTACTAGAAACGGGTGGACAGGAAAGTGAGGTATGATGTCATTAGCGAGACCGAAGCAATGGGTGTGGATCCTCGCGGTCATATTCTTTTGGCGTTGTGGCTCTTCAGGACAGAAAAGCTGCGTCCGTTGTGATGCGACTGGAGAAAACAGCTGTGAGGCTGGCGTCAGCAATGAAACGGACAAGATGATGACTCACAAGAAGGGTTCCTTTCCGGTGTCCAAGACAGATGAAGAATGGCTCGAACTCTTAGGCAAGGACGTCTACGAAATCACGCGCAGGGGGGGCACAGAGAGGGCCTTCTCAGGGAAATACTGGGACTGTAAGAAAGAGGGTGTGTATCTGTGTGCCTGCTGCGATCAGGCCTTGTTTCATTCAGAGGCCAAATATGCCTCGGGGACAGGGTGGCCTAGTTATTACGAGCCTATCGCCCAAAACCGCGTGATCGAGCGGAAGGATACGAGCCACGGCATGGTTCGTACCGAAGTGCTATGCGCTCGCTGCGGTGCGCATTTGGGACACGTATTTCCTGATGGTCCCGAGCCCACGGGACGAAGATTTTGTATCAACTCTGCTTCGTTGGAACTGCGAGAGAGGCGGGATAAAGAGAAGACTGAGACTACTCGGCCTTAATTTGTATCCCTGGGATCATCTTCCCGTCTAGCCCGTATAGTCTGGCCGATCCGCGCCAGTCTCCCCCTCCTTGCGCGACCTTGAGAAGCAGGGTGTTCCACTCCTTGCCGAGTTGAACTTTGACTTCGTCTTGGTCTGTCACGTAGCTTCGCATCTCGTTCTTAGCAAGAACGACTTCGCCGTTGAGGAGGACCTTCACCCCGTCATCACTGCCGACGGCCAGGATCGCTTCTTGTGCTGCGGGTACGAAAATCTTCGTCTTGAGATAGCCGACGCAGTTGCTTCCAGGGCCCAAGGACTTGATTAAATCCACGCGCAGAGCGTCATCGGCAGCTTCAATCGAGACCTCCTTCCAGGCGACATCTTTCGAATCCTCCTTTTCCGGCGGAAACGGGACATCGAAGAGTTCTTGGGCGCCCTTAGAGCCTTCCTTGTAGGGGCCGGCCCCGATCCATTGCGCGATGTAGGTGCCAGCCTTGTTCAGATCGGCTAGAAGGGAGCGGGCCTTTTTGAGCGTATCTTCGTTCTTTGCTCGATCCAAAACAGACTCCATGATCCTAGAGGAGGTCTGGGGATCTTCTCCCAAGCAGGACTTGGCGATATGGACACAAGCCACGGCGGCTTCTTCTAGGAGAGCTTCTTCTTCTAGGCACGAGGCAGCCATGAGCAAAGCGCTCTTCTCGGACAGGTTGCCTAGATGTCCGAGAATCACCTTCTTTTCATCCGCCCTGGGAGCAAAAGACATGGCCGTCTCCAATAGCTCAACCTTTTTCTGCGGATTCAACTTAGAGTCTTTGGAAAGGAGATTCGCATAGCCGCGGAACGCCAGGATGCGATGGGTCTCCCCTTCGGCCTTTTGGGCCAGGCTCTTGAGGTCATCCATCACCTCTTCATTGGGCCAGTCCGCCAGGGCTCGAACGGCGGCATCTCTCAGTTCCTCATTGGAAGAGCGTAGGGCTTCTCGAACCGCAGAAAGGGCCTTGGGATCGCCATTTCTACCCAAGATTCGGATGAGAGAGCAGCGTCCCTCCGTACTCGCCGAGGGCATGGCGGATAGGATGGGGGTCGATCGCCTGTCCACGGGCAACTGAGTGGTGATAGAGGAGACGGCCTTTTCCGCTACGTTCCTCACTTCGTCTTCTTCCAGCAGAGGGATCAACGCGGAAAGATGGAGTCTTCCTCCGAGCTCTCCCAACGCTTTCGCGGAAGCCTTTCTCACTTCCTGTGACGAATCCGTGGCACCAGCCACCATGAGATCCAGATGAGATCTGGAGGCACGCTTAGCGAGGATCTCGATGCACCTAATCTTCATCGCTTCGGATTGGGTCACTTTGAGGGCTCCTGCAACCCAATTCATGGTCTCTTGTCCTGGAATGCTGAGAATGGCATGTTGGGTAGCCTCCGTCTCGTCCTCGTTCCCCTCTGCAAGCATATCCAGCAGTCCTCCTGGCAATGCGTCTACGCCGGCCAGAGAGGCGGATACAGGGATGGCCGCGAGTCGAACCGAAGGATCAGGGCTTTCCAAGGCATCTAGGACGGCTGGAACCGCCTCAGGATCCCTCCGTTTGCCCAGTACGGCGAGGATTTCGCTTTGGAGTTTAGGGGAGCTTTTGGATAATTTCTTTACCAGTTGTTTCGTCACATCTTCTTGTTCCATCTCCACTAGCCTGGAGAGAATGGCAGTCCGAAGGATGAGGTCTCCTCTATCCACAGCGGAAAGCAGATCCTCCACCGCGTCTCCACCTGAGACGTCTGCCAGTCCAAAAAGGGCGCTGCATTCTACGTGTACTTCTCCAGACGCTCTGGCTTTTCTGATGAGCTTCCTACAGAGCTTCGCCGCCAGGGAGCGGTGCCCTTCTTCGGACAGCCGCCTCGTGAACAAAAGGGTCCACCCTATGGACTTCGCTCTCTCATAGGCATCTTCCGACTCGATCGCTTCCAAGAAGGTGCGGCGAGCCGCCGGGTCGCCCAGATTGGCCAAACCATGGAGACAGGCAAGTCTCAGGTCCAAGTTGTCGCTGTGTACGTTGGCCAAGAAGAGGTCCAAGGCTTCTTCGTCCCGCAACACCCCCAAAGCGTGAAGCAGATGGGTTTTGGCCACGCCGCTCACTTCGGGGACGGCGGTTCTCAGGGCTTCAACCGCCTCCTGGGAGCCGATCGCCACCAAGGCCTGCACCGCCTTTTCGTAGAGTTCCTTGTGGCAAAGGAAGGGAGATAACACATCGATGGATTCCTTTCCGCCAGCAAGATGTAACTGACGGATTAGGAAGTCCTTGACGGCCGCGGGTAGATCCCTTTTCAGGCATTCGGCGAGAACCCTCACATAGATTTGGCGGTCCGATTCACCGCCTGGACGGTTAACATAGCTGGCCAGACCGTGGAGGGCAAAACGCGCCTGGGTGTCATCGCCCTCTCCTGGAGGCACCAGTCGATTGCACAAGGATTGGATGTGTTCCCCCTTGGGGGTGATGAGTTTCCCCAGGATCGCCCCGTATTTCATCGTTTCATCCGCTGGGATCTGATCCAGGAGGGATTGCAGCTGATCGGCTTCTCCTCGCACGGAGTTGGGAAACGAAACCATCGCAGCAACACACAAACCTAGGATCCATTGACAACGAGATCTCTTCCACATATTCATGCGCTCCCTCCCGGCAGGTTCCAAGGCGCCCGCATAGGCACTTCTGCCAGTCGATTGGCTTCCTCATCGTTCAAAAAGCGCTGCTTCTTTGGGTCGAAACGAACCTTTCTACCAGTGCGGATGGCAGCGTTGGCTAGATGAACCAGGATGGACGAACGGTTGGCGTTGACTTCGTTCAAGCCGAATTTCTTCCTTGTACGCACCGAGTCGATGAAATTGTCCATCATGGGTTCTGGATCGGGAAAGGAGGCCAATTCCTGAACCAAATGGGGAGGATCCGTCTTGAAGCCGCGATAAAGCTTCCCATTGGGGCCCTCAAGTAGAGGGGGCGTCTCCTTCTCTCTGAGTTCGGCCCATTCTCCTGATTCCAGTATAAGCTTGCAGCCGTCGGCGTAGGTCATCTCGACCCATCCCCATACCCCTACGGCGTCCGGGTGGGTCGGCCAGGGCGCGTTCGCTTCGATTTCCACGGGACTGGTGTGATCCTTGCCGAGGAAATATTGAATCGGATCCAGGTAGTGTTGTCCCATATCCGAGAGGCCCCCGCCGTCATAGTCCCAATAGCCTCGAAAACTCCCATGAACGCGATGCGGGTGGTATGGTTTCACGGGGGCAGGTCCCAGCCAGAAATTGTAATCCAATTGGGCGGGAGGCTTTTCCGGCGTCAGGTTGGTCCTACCGCTCCACTGTTTGACCTTCCAGTTGAAGCCAGTGGCCGGCGTCAGCCGCGCCGTGAGGGGATGTCCCAAAAGGCCGCTCTGACAGAGCTTCTTGATCTGTTTCGATGAACCATACCCGTAATAATCTGCGAAACGAAACCAGGTGTTGATTCTGAACATCCTCGCGTTTCGCTGTACGGCATCGATGACGTGCTGTCCCTCGGCGATAAAACGGGTCATGGGCTTCTCACACCAGATATCTTTGCCCGCTTCAGCCGCGGCGATGGAGATGAGCGCATGCCAGTGGGGCGGGGTGGGAACGTGGATGATGTCGATATCTTCTCTGTCCAAGATTTCTCTAAAGTCTCTATATCCCTTGCAGTCCTTCCCCGCCCGTTGCACGGCCTCTTTCATGTGTTCTTCATCCACATCGCATACGGCGAGGCAGCGAGTCCCTCCGTACCCAATATGTCCTTTCCCCATGCCTCCCACGCCAATGATTGCTTTGGTCAGCATGTCACTGGGCGCGGTGTGTCGGGGTCCACCCAACACGTGAATAGGCACGATGCTAAAGGCGGTGACCGCTTTGGCGCTTTGCCCCAGGAACTGCCTACGATTCAACTGGGCGTCCCTTTCCATGGATTTCCTCCTTCTTTCCGGTCCCCTCGTGCAAGCGGCCTGGACTCCTTGTTCAGGAGGTGCCCATACTCCAGACGAGAGCCGTGATTCTGTAAACCTGTATAGCCCTGCTTTCTCTTCAGTTCAGGATGGCTGTCGACTCTACTCATCAGTTGGTTCGGTTTTGCGTACACAACGCCCCATGATTCCAAAAAAAAATCGGGTTGTCTACACAGTTCGATTTTCTCAGCAAAGTCTCTACTGCCCGAGGCCATCTCGGGCACTGCCCGATCTGGAGGTTACGTGGGCTTCTCAAGTCCTTGCGTTGAAACGAGGTTGCGCGTGCGATCTGCCTTTGGCATCTCGGAAAGAACATCCTGGGTACAGAAGGCACGCTCTTGTTCCCAGATCGCCCGAAGGGCGAGATGGCGTTGCGGGGAGCGCAAGATCTCGAAGATCTGTGCCAAGGGAGGCGGGGCGGGATTTGAAAACAAGGCTGAAAAAGAATAAACTAGTAAGGAATTGAAACTTAACAGGTGGGGAGTATACCCATGCAGGAAGAGGCCTTCACATTCTTGGTAGGAGGCGAAGCGGGTCAGGGCGTCAAGAAAGCTGGCACTGCGGCGTCTGTCCTTTTTTCGAGGATGGGAAGAGCGGTTTTCCAAATGGACGACTACCAAAGTCTCATCCGGGGGGGACATAATTTCAGCGTGGTGAGCACGGCATTAGATCGGATCAGCAGTCACTATATGAAGAGCCACCTCATGGTCGCGTTGGACGAGAGAAGCGTTCAGGAGCATGCTGAACATCTCAGGGAAGGGGGACTTCTCATCTATAACGGGGATGTCTACGAGGATGGGTCTGGAGATTTTCCTGAAGGCGTGGGACTGCCCATGACGACTTTAGCCAGGGAATATCCCAATCCCGGCATGCGTGTCGGTGTGGCAGCCGTAGCGGCGCTATGCGCGGCGATCCATCTGCCTCTTCAGGAGATGGAGGATCTATTTCGATCGGAGTATGGCAAGGATTTTGACAACAACCTGGCTTACGGAAAGACGGTCTACGAAAAGACCAAGGAAGCTCTTCCAAGGCGGTTTCCCTTGAAGCGGGGAACCGTGTCTAGTTCTCTGTGGTCGGGTAACGAGGCCATCGCAGTAGGAGCATGTGCGGCTGGCCTCAACGCCTATTTTGCCTATCCTATGACTCCCGCGTCCTCCATTCTTCATTGCTTGGCCAACTGGGACGAGGAATTGGGTCTAGTGGTGGTCCAACCCGAAAGTGAAGTGGCTGTGGCGAATATGGCGCTCGGCGCGGCTTCTGTAGGGGCCAGGACGATGGTTGGAACTAGCGGAGGCGGGTTTGCTCTCATGACGGAAGCCTTCTCATTGGCAGGGATGGCCGAGACCCCCTTCTTGGTGGTGCTCTCTTCTCGTCCCGGGCCTGCCACGGGGGTCCCCACCTACACGGAACAGGGAGACCTGGACTTCGCACTGTCTGCCGGTCACGGCGAGTTCCCTAGAATCGTGGCTTCGCCAGGTTCCGTGGAGGATGCCTTCCGCTTGGCTGCTGAGCTTTTGGATCTGGTTTGGACCTTTCAGACGCCTGGAATCCTGCTGACAGAAAAACATCTCTCTGAGAGCAGGATGAACGCAACCTTCGATTTGGAGTCCGTGCCGTGGGTTGAACCTTTACTCCATCGGGACGGACCCTATGCCAGATACGCCGCTTCTGAAAATGGCGTATCGCCTCTCCTTTTTCCTCCTTCCGATCAATGCATCAAATGGAATAGCTATGAGCACGATGAAAGAGGGATCACCATAGAAGACCCTTTGTGGACGGTGAAGATGCATGACAAGAGAGCGTCCAAGAGGGATGCCTTGATCGAAACGCTCAAGGAGAAGGAAACGGTTCAGGTCTTTGGAGAAGGCGAACAGATCCTTTTCACTTACGGGTCCACTACATCGAGCGTTTTAGAGGCTTGCCGCGCGGACGGACTGGATGCCACTGTGGTTCAAATTCTCTATCTGGAGCCGTTTCCCGTTTGGGAGTTGAAGCAATGGAGGAACCGTCCCGTCACCGTTGTGGAGCAGAGCCAAATGGGGCAGTTTGTGAGACTTTTGAAGGAAAGGGGGGGGCTTAACGTAACGTCCTTTGTTAACCAGTATGATGGCAGACCTTTCGATCCGGAGGCGTTGTCTGCAAGGCTCAAGAAGGAGATGGGAGGGAGGGGCGCCGTATGAGCGTGCTGGATACGAATGCTGAGAATACCTGGTGTCCCGGCTGCGGCAATTTTGCCATCCTTAACGCCGTGAAGAAGTCAGTGGAGAAGCTCGGTCAAGCCGGAGTCGATCCGCGCAGAATCGTGATGACGGCCGGAATCGGACAACATGCAAAGATTTTTGACTACTTGTCTCTTTCGGGATTTTACGGTCTGCATGGGCGTTCCATGGCCACCGCCCAAGGGATTTCTTTCGCCAATCCCCACTTGAAGGTCATTGATTTCGGAGGCGATGGTGACACCTTTGGCGAGGGTCTGGAACACATCGTGTTTGCGGCCAAACGAAACGCAGATATTACCGTGCTTGTCCATGACAACGGCGTCTACGCCTTGACCACGGGACAGACGGCTCCTACCAGTGAAAGAGGCTTCGTGGGACCCTCTACTCCGAGGGGGAGCGCGGAAGATCCGCTTCGTCCCATCCCTCTCATGCTTGAAGCGGGCGCTTCTTTCGTGGCCCGGGGATTTGCAGGGCACGTGGAGCACCTGGCCGACCTGATCGTTCAGGCGATCCAGCACGAAGGCTTTGCCCTGCTGGACGTGCTCCAGCCTTGCGTCACCTTCAACAATAATTGGAAGGAGTTGCGGGAAAAGATAGAGATCATCGATGCCACGCCCGAGAAGAAAGAAGACGCCTTGGCTATGGCCAAAAGAGAGGATAAAATCCCTATCGGGGTGATTTGGAGAGAGGAGAAGGCGCCTTTTCTTCGATCCGCTTACGGGAATTGGAATCCTGTGGCGGATGCGCAGTCCAAGCAGGAACGCAGGGAGCGCTTAGGATCCGTCATCGAAAAGGACGACTGAAAGGGAAATGATGCCCGACAAGGGCGAGATGGAAAGGGGTGAACGATGTCAGAGACAACGCAAGAGATTATCCAGGCCGCTATTCAATTTGAGGAGGACGGCAAAAGCTTTTATATGGAGACAGCCCGAAAATCCTCCAATCCTCTGGTCAGGGAGATGTTCGAATCGCTTGCCAGGGACGAAGAGAAACACATTCAATGGCTGAACGCGGAAAGCGCGGAAACGGTGAATCTCACGGAGTTGGGTCAGAGCTTGTACGGGAAGCTCAAAAGAATCTTCTCCGACGCGGCGGAGGAAGTGAAGGACACGGCGGCATCCGCCAGTACGGACATGGAGGCCGCTCGGACCGCTCTCGAAATGGAAAGGAAGTCCTACGAAGCCTACAAGTCTTGGGGCGAGCAAGGTCAGTCTCAGGAGATTCAGGATCTTTGTGGACGGTTGGCTGACTTTGAATCATTTCACTACAAGCTTCTGCAAAATGCACTAGAGTATATGCAGGATCCTGCATCCTGGTTTACTTCGGACGAGGCCTGGATTTTTGATGGAGGCACAGCCACCACATAGAAACGGTGCGTGCGATGCCCATGCCAAGCAATATATGGATAGGCCTTCTGCTGGCGGCTGCGGCCGGGTTGTCCACAACCCTAGGGAGTCTCATAGGGTTGGCGGTCAAGAAGCCTGGCAGCGGCTTCATGAGCTTTAGTCTGGGCTTTTCTGCCGGGATTATGGTCCTTGTCTCCTTTGTGGAGCTGCTGCAGGGAGCCATTGAGAGAATTGGTTTCATTCAGGCCCACATCTCGTTCTTCTTGGGGATCGGCGTCTTCTTTGTGATCGATGTGCTTATTCCTCACGATTACATCGGGCAACAAGACCGCGTCTCATCCGGCGAGAAGAAGGAGTTGTCTCGTACAGGGCTCTTGGTCGCTATTGGCATTGCAATTCATAACTTCCCAGAAGGCATGGCAACCTTGGCTGGATCTCTGGAAGATGTGCGTTTGGGAGCCGCCATCGCAGTGGCGATCGCCATCCATAACATTCCTGAGGGACTGGCTGTGTCTGTGCCGGTGTACGCGGCCACAGGGAGCAGGAAGAAAGCCTTTTGGTTCTCTTTTCTTTCAGGTGTCAGCGAACCGGTTGGGGCAGGTTTGGCGGCCCTGATCTTGCTGCCATTCTTGAACGAGGTAGTCACTGGCTGGGCGTTCGCTTGGGTGGCGGGAATCATGGTGGCGATCTCTATGGACGAGATTGCGCCGGCAGCCAAGACGTTTGGCAGGGAGCATATGCCTATCCTAGGCGTCCTGGCGGGTATGGTGGTGATGGCTCTTAGCCTTGCGATGTTGAAATGATTTGAGATGATTCCAGAGGGTTCCTGCGCTGACTGAGGAGCCAGAGCGCGAGGATGCCCAACAAGTAATGAGAGGAATTCTGTAGCAACGGTAAGCAAAGAGAGGTGGACCATGGCGGAAAAACTGCAAGTGTACAAATGTGAATTGTGCGGACAGATCGTGGAGGTCATTCATGGCGGTGCCGGGGAATTGGTGTGCTGTAATCAGCCCATGCAACTCCTGGACGCGAAAACCTCGGATCAGGGACAAGAGAAACACGTGCCCGTGGTGGAAAAGACACCTGAAGGCATCAAGGTAAAGGTGGGAGACGTGCCGCATCCCATGGAGGAAAAGCACTATATTGAATGGATCGAGGTGGAAGCCGACGGAAAGACGCATGCGGCCTTTCTATCGCCGGGAGATGCTCCTGAGGCGGTCTTCAATGTGAAGGCTGATCAGGTGAAAGCCAGGGAACACTGTACGATCCACGGGCTTTGGAAAGGCGAGGGCGCGTGATTAGGTAGAAGAGAAGTAGACGTTCTGGTGTCCAGGAAAGGGTGGGGTGCCATGTCTATCAGTTTCAATGCGGATGAGATCCTGGAAATGGCCTTGGAGATTGAAAGGAATGGGGTCGTTTTCTACAGAGAGGCGGCGAAGACTTTGGCAAGTCCGGAGGCCGTGACGCTGATGGAGAGTCTGGCGACCATGGAAGAGGACCATGAGAGGACCTTTGCCCAAATGAAGGCGAAGGTTGCAGAGGAAGAGGGTGGGTTTGCCTCCTTTGATCCCTTTGGTGAGGCATCTGGTTACCTGCAAGCCATGGCAGACGGACACGTTTTCGACCTTCATGAGGATCCTGGAAAGATTATCCCTTCCGCGGAAGAGGAGAGTATTCTTCGTGTCGCTATAGGCTTGGAGAAAGACTCGATCGTCTTCTATTTGGGATTGAAAGAGATGGTGTCCGCCCAACTTGGGAAAGGCTGGGTAGAGACCATCATCGAGGAAGAGATGGGACATGTCGCGTAGCTTTCTGCGCGCCTCAGAAAATTGAGGGACTGAAGTGCCTTCGGTGCGTGGCCGGCGCGTAAAAGGAGGTGTGGGTTTAGATGGCGCAGCCATTTCAGGCGGTGCAAGTTTCGGACCATGTTTACTGGGTTGGGGTGGTCGATTGGTCAGTCAGGGATTTTCACGGATACCTTACCAGCAGAGGCACCACCTATAACGCCTTTCTTATCCTGGGCGAAGAGACTCTTCTTGTGGATACGGTCAAAAGGCCGTTCAAGGAAGAGTTTTTCTCCAGGATCGGTTCCGTGATCGATCCCGCGAAGATCGACTATATCATCTCTAATCATTCGGAGATGGACCATTCAGGAAGTCTCCCGGAAACCCTCGAAAAGGTGAAGCCAAAGAAGGTGTATGCTTCCAAGAACGGCGTGAAGGCTTTGCGGGAGCATTTCAACTACTGCGGTCCCCTGGAAGAAGTGAAGAACGGCTGTCAGTTGACGTTGGGAGGGCTTCGGTTGTCCTTTTTTGAAACCCGTCTGCTTCATTGGCCGGACAGCATGGTGACGTACCTGAAGGAGGACGGCGTTCTTTTTTCCCAGGACGCCTTTGGTATGCATCTGGCGAGTTCGGAAAGGTACGCGGACCAGATGGAAGATGGCGTGCTCTACCACGAAGCGGCGAAATACTACGCCAATATTCTTCTTCCCTTTTCTCCGTTAATCCAGAAATTCCTGAAGCAGTTGCCGGAGTTGGAATTGGATATTCAGCTGCTGGCCCCAGATCATGGTCCTCTATGGCGGGAAGATGTGACCAGGCCCAAGAAGTGGTACGAAGGCTGGGCCAGTCAGACTCCAACGAAGAAGGCGGTGGTGGTGTACGACACCATGTGGGAGAGCACCGAGAAGATGGCCCGTGCGGTATCAGAGGGACTCCTGGCCGGGGGAGCGTCCGTAAAGGTGGATAAACTTCGAGTGGCTCACCGAAGCGACGTAGCGACCGATATCCTGGACGCGGGAGCGCTCGTGGTTGGATCGCCCACTCTGAATAACGGTCTCTTTCCGACGTTGGCCGATTGTCTCTGCTATCTGAAGGGCTTGAAGCCGAAAAACCTGCAGACGGCCGCGTTTGGCTCCTATGGTTGGAGCGGTGAGGCGGTCTCGGAGCTGGAAAGGCTTCTCGAAGAGATGGGATTAGAGACGGCTGCGGAGGCACTCAAAGTCCAGTATGTGCCGGACGGCGAGGCCTTGCAAAACTGCTTTGAATGGGGAAAAGCGATTGCAGAGAAATTGGGCTAGTCCGATCTTCTCTACCCAATCTCGTTGCGAACGGCTCCAGGTTGCGTAGCAGACGGAGTTTGGTGAAGTGAGCCCGAGGACGGCGTGTTAATGACACTCCGACGAGGGTGAGCGAGGCAAGCATCGTCTGGTGCGGAGGATGGAGTCGTGCAGTAGAGACCTTGGTGAGAAAATTGGACTAGAGGCAACCTGGACGGTTCGGGAAGCCCTTGAATTCCCCATGAACTGACATTAGTATATTCATTGATGGGAAAACGTCCGTTTTTCCTGTCTATCCCGCAGATACTCCAACGAGAGGTATTGGTCATGAAGCAATATAAATGCACGGTTTGCGGCTACGTCTATGACCCGGCGGAAGGCGACCCGGATAATGGTGTGGATCCTGGGACCGCCTTTGAAGACCTTCCCGAGGATTGGGTGTGTCCCATCTGTGGGGCAGGAAAGGCCGAATTCGAGTTGGTAGAGTAAGTCCATTCCCTTTCGTTTCCAAAGAGAGAGAACGATTGAAATCCAGTCATAGCGTCTCAGTGGGAAAACCCCTGGTTGAGTTTTCCGTCTCCAGGCCGGCCTTTATTACAGTATTGATGGTGGTAGCCACAGCCGTCTTTGCGTTGCT
>Ga0272442_10009739_pt1 | contig 11954 bp, 8 predicted proteins | sample SSMForm2O_FD_200262 | JGI IMG/M metagenome (GOLD analysis project Ga0272442, IMG submission 200262) | Marine sediment archaeal communities from Little Sippewissett salt marsh, Falmouth, MA, United States - SSM-Form-2O | ecosystem: Environmental > Aquatic > Marine > Wetlands > Sediment ... | reverse complement strand
ATAAAACGGCTCAATATACTGCATCCCAGCTCTTTGAGCTACAAAAGCGAAACCCCAGAGAATTGAAGTTATAAGAAGGATAACGTCGTTTTTCATGGTTTATTTCAATATATATTAGCGAATAATAAATCCGCTGCCAAGAGGATCTTCAGGATCGAGGTAGAATTCATGACTTCCCGTGATAGAAGCATTTCCTTCTACTCTGGGAATAACAGCCCGGATTCCATTTAGGTCAACTGTTTTTATAACACTGCCCGTGAATATTGTTCCCAGGATACTTTCTATTTTCACTCTCTGTCCGATTTTCACTTCTCCCCGGTCGTAATGCATTGCCAATCGGGCACTTACTCCTGTGCCTGTGGGACTGCGATCAACTTGCCCATCGGCAAAAATACATACATTTCGGCTATGATTAGCTTTATTTTGAGGTTCATCGGTGAAGATAACACCGTATAAAAATCCCAATTCCGGTTCTGTGGGATGCTTGATTGGGAATTCACTCATAATTCGCTTTTTTATTAGCATCCCTATTGAGATCAACTTCCTTACATTCTCCAGACGGCATGATATATCCAATTTTCTTGAGTCAACCAAGGCATAGAAAGCACCCCCGAAAGCGATATCGAACTCCACTTCACCAAGTTCGGGAAGTTTAATTTGCTTTTTTCTCAAGAGAACAAAAGAGGGAACATTGTGGAAATAGATAGTACTAATTTTATTATTCGCGATTTTGGCAAAGGCATCGACAATACCTGCGGGAGTTTCAAACCTGATTCTTGTTTGGGGAGATATTGCAGGAAAGAGACCTGTTTCCAGAACCACTTTCGTTAAAGCAATAATAGCATGACCACACATGGTGCTGTATCCTTGATTGTGAAAGAATATTACTCCGAGATCTGCTTGAGGGGAAACTGGCGGAAGTAAGATACATCCATACATATCTGCATGTCCTCTGGGTTCGTTTATCAGGATCTTCCTGATGTGATCTAAATTTCTGGTAATATTTTTCCTTTGGGTCAGGATCGAATCTCCCGGTATCTCCGGAAAACCAGAAGTGATTATCCTTAATGGTTCTCCGGCTGTATGAGTATCCAACGTTTTAACCTTTAACCAATCTTGCGGTGGATTCCATTGATCTAATTTTGTAAAATTCATACATACTCCTCAGTGGGAAATTACCTGTTACAAGTAACCAAGGAAACAAAAGTTCAAGGTAATCTTAACCTATTTTTATCAATAGCCTTTGTGCTCTGTCCTGGCTATTATCTCGTTCTGGAGCTCACGACCAAGATCGTTGAAATAATCACTATAACCTGCAACTCTGACGATCAGGTCGGTATAGCTCTCAGGATCTTTCTGTGCCTTTCTGAGGGTTTCTGCAGATACTACATTGAACTGGACGTGATGACCATTCATCCGAAAATAGCCTCTGATAAGCTTGGTAAGTTTACGGATACTTTCTTCATCTTCAAAGAATTCTGGTGAAAATTTCTGATTGAGAAGAGTACCACCAGTCTTTATATGATCAATTATTGCGGCGGATCTCATCACGGCAGTCGGTCCCAGCCTATCCCTACCCTGAACAGGAGAAATACCTTCTGATAAAGGATATCCAGCCTTGCGACCATCAGGCATAGCCCCGGTTACTTTTCCAAAATATACGTGACAGGTTGTTGGTAGCATATTTATCCTACAATCAGCTCCCAGAGAGGTTTTTCTACCTTCCACAGCAGAAAGGAAACTATTGAAAACAGATTTAGCATTCTGATCAGCATATTCATTATCATTACCATATTTGGGAGTATTATGGATCAGATCGAAGCGAAGATCCTCATAACCATTGTAATCAGCCTTTATAGCAGTCAGGATCTGCTCCAGGGAGTATTTCTTTTTATCAAACACATTATATCTGATTGCCGTCAGATTGTCTGTAATACTACCCAAACCCACTCCCTGAATATAGCTGGTATTATATCTTGCTCCTCTGGCATTGTAATCGACAGCATTACTGACACAATCGTCAATAAGAACAGACAAAAATGGCACGGGAAGATATCGGGCATAAAGCTTTTCAATTATATCGTTACCCTTCAATTTAATTCCCGCGAAATATTTGATTTGGTCATCGTAAGCGTTATATAATTGCTCAAATCGATTAAAATATTGCGGATCTCCAGTTTTAAGACCTATCAATTCTCCAGAGCGGGGATCAATACCGTTATTAAGGGTTATTTCAAGAACCTTTGTCAGGTTAAAATACCCTGTAAGTATATAGGATTCATTTCCAAAAGCTCCTGTTTCAACACATCCGCTGGCACCTCCCTTCCTGGCATCTTCCAAAGATTTTCCCTGCCGGATCAATTCCTTGATTATAGCATCGGTATTGAATACTGAGGGTTGTCCAAATCCGGTTTTTATGATCCTTAAAGCTCTTGCTAGAAGTCGATCAGAATTCTTCAGGCTTACTTGTACCATAGAACTGGGTTGGAGCAAGCGCATTTCCTCGATCACATCCAGGAGCATATAACTCATCTCATTAACGGCATCTTCCCCATTTGTATCAACTCCTCCAATATTGATCAGACAAAAATCAGTATAGGTGTTACTTTCCTGAGCCGTAACCCCGACTTTAGGTGGTGAGGGATGGTTGTTAAATTTAATCCAGAAGGCTTGAAGTAATTCATAGGCTTTAGCTTTGGTCAGGTTATGATTTTTTATATCATGCTCATAGAAAGGAAACAAATGTTGATCCAGTCTTCCCGGATTGAAGGAATCCCAGGGATTGAGTTCAGTAATAACTCCGAGGTGAACGAACCAGTAATACTGAAGTGCTTCGTGCAAGGTTTCGGGTACTCTGCCCGGAACTTTTCGACAGATTCGAGACAACTCCAGTAGTTCTTTTTTCCTTTTCAGATCGCTGGTCTCTGAAACTTTTCTTTCCAGGAGGTCAGCATATCTTCCAGCATAAGCTATCATCGCCTGGGCAGCGATCTTCATTGCAGAAAGCTCCTCAGTCTTTTTATCATCGCTTTTACTTAATCCATTGAAATTGATGAGTTTTGAATCGATTTTATCGATTAGATCAAGAAAACCCATTTTATAGATCTTATCCCCAAGAACGGTGTGTCCAGGTGCCCGTTGTTCCTGAAACTCAGTGAATATACCAGCTTTATAGGATGCAAGCCATTCTGAAGGCATATTCTCCATGATCTTTTCCCTCATTGTATTGTGCTGCCAGAAAGGGATTATCGTTTTTTCATAAGCACTTCTAGTCTCATGATTTACCTTAAAACTTACTTTTTCTCTCTGATCAAGGATCTTCAGATCTTCAAGTGAATGAAGACAGATCTCAGGGTAGGTCGGAGTTGCTTTTGGTTCGGATCCTCTTTCTCCCACAATTAATTCTTCGTCAGCAAGATATAGTTTTTTATTTAGTAGAATATATTCTAAGCATTTTGCTCTCTGGACAGGAATGGGGTGTTTGAAAACTTCCTTATTACTATAAAATTCAGTAACCAGAAGAGCTCGCTCAGGAGATATTCTTGGGCATGCATTTAGACTGATTTCACGTAATTTTTTTATTCTTTTTGTAATCATCATCCACCAATCTTTACCGTAAATCCAAAATCTGTAAATATTTTCTTTATTTTAGATATCAATCTTGGAGATGGTTCTCTAACCTCAGCAAATTTGTATTCCTGTTTGAATCTAGTGTATTTATCCCGGGCAATCTGGTGAAATGGAAGTAAGTTTATCTCTTTTATCGAATTAAGATTTGTTAGATATTCAGAAACAGCTTTTATAGTTTCTAACTGGTCATTTATACCTGTTATGACCGGGTAACGGATAACGATTTTTTTCCCAGCCTGGGCAAGTCTCTCGAGGTTATTAAGGATAAGACGATTAGAAACTCCAGTATATTTTTTATGCTTTCTGTTATTCAACAATTTTAGATCGTATAAAAAAAGGTCGGGAAGATCTAATAGTAAAGAGAAGATTTCTGAAGTTGCATAACCTGATGTATCAAGGCAGGTGTGGATATTCTCTTTGCGACATTTTAACAAAATTTCCTTGAGAAAAAGCGGTTGATCCAGGGGCTCCCCACCGGAAAAAGTCACACCACCTCCCGATTCTTCATAAAAGATCTTATCCTTCGTGATCTCAGCCATCAGAGAATCAGAATCCATCATTTTACCAATTTGTTTTACCTGATGATGAGTACTATCTTCCACAATGAAAACCTTATCTATCATTTCCTGTTCCGAGGAACGGCTTTCAGGATTATGACACCACCAGCAATTCAGACTACAGCCTTTAAAGAAAACCGTGGTTCTTATCCCTGGACCGTCGTGAACAGCGAATCTTTTGATATCGAAAATCATCCCTTTTTCCATATAAAAGCAAAGTTGAGATATTGTTTTTTTTTGTAAATCAGAAAGTGTTAGCTGGTTAGTGAGTTAGTGGGTTTGTCGGTTATCCAGTTACTGGGTGCTAGGTAGTTGTTTAAAGAAAGCGTCATTCTGAGGTATTCTTCTTGCTCTTCTAGCGACGTGTCACGCCGTAGTGCAACGAAGGCGGACATGTCACGTCGTAGTCTGTTTTTTCTGACGTAGACGGAAGAATCTATATTTATCTCAACCTTTATTCTATTTTAACAAAGACTTTTCGTAAGAATTCCAGAGAAGAATTCCTCAGAGAGACGAGAGAAAGAAAAAAGTTCACACTCATTCTGAGGTATTCTTCCTGCTTCTCTAATGAAGAATCTAGGTTATAGCACTTTTTTTGTTTTATCCCTTAAGTTAGACTCTTTCGCCTTCACTTCATTTCACTCAGCTTCATCGTGACAGATTCTGCCTACTTTGCAGTTTGGTGCGACAATTCCGCCATAAAAGCAAGGAAAATCCTTGCAAAGACATTAAGGACTTTCATTATACCTGTCAAATCTAATCCGGAAATCGCCTGACAAGTAATTTTGACCTTACTCCCTCTCATTTAGCCTCCTTTTCACTGCGTCTTAACAGGTCAGAAGAAGGCGGAGGTGAGGTGAATAAAAATCAATATAAGCCGCTATTCTGATGATTTCTCACTACTTTTCTTACTTAGAATCTACTCCTCGTAAGCTTTAACATTGCGAAGTATTATTCAGTTAATCGGTAAATCTTCTAAAAAAATTTTAATCTCCTGAAAAAAGGTTACTCAGCAGAACGAGATCAAAACGTTGAACTGAAAAATCTGAATCAGATTCCTTCAATTACCAACCACCAAATGTTGCTCGATCAATTTCTCATTATAATCAAGATAATAGAGAACTAATATATCCTGCTGGGAAAGAACTCTATTATAGAACACAATATCGTCTATAACACCGTGGAAATAGAGAGGAGGAGCATAATTGCTTGCATCTTTGCGTCCAACATTTCCGGGACCATCACTGTATTCCAGGAAAAGGGCGGTACCGGAATAAATACCACCATCATTCTGCCCATTGACATAGATTTCGAGATCAACTTCATTATGAATAACACCAACGAGATGATACCATTCCCCAGGTTCTATGAAGGTAGTACCGGTTTTGTCCTTCTACTTAATGAGGAGATATCACCTCCGTTACCGTAACTGATCGCAGGAAATCCTGCCTGTGAAATCCCCAACCAGATCCCGTAGTAGTAATCGTGATCGAAATTATTGGTGAAAATGACCTGGCAGGTTGCAACATGAACGTTGATCCAACAGGAAATTGTCATGGGAAAAAACGGTTTCAGGCTGAGATCGTTCCCGATATCGATGTAATCATCCACCCCGTCAAATCTGTAGGCAGAATTATAATTACCGTCACGATCATAGGTCAAACAAGCTCCGATCGCAGTACCATGATTAGAATTGATACTTTCATCTTCAGCATTTCCGCTGAAAGAATATAAAGCGACGGGATCTTCAGGAAGTTGAAGAAGTTTCCCGATCTTGTCACTACGCAGCGAAAGTTGGTCAATCAACTCAGAACGGTTTAAAATAGACTTGTTTGATTGATCGAGAGTATTTTCAGCCCAGAAAGCTACAAGACGATTGTCAGAAGTGAGACACAAATTGTCATCAATGTCACAGTCTGATTCGGGGACTAGTAATTCATCTGTATTCAGTTCTGTGAATTCCATCTGCTTTGAACAGCCGATAAACAGCAGCAGCAACATGAAAATTGAAAAACAAAGTTTAATATTCATAGATGTTACCTCCAGATTAAAGTTTGGTTGACAATTTTTTGAGCAATATCCTTTCCTTTTCAACAAGTTTTTCAGTAAATTTAAGTATAATTTGTGGGTATTGTATTTAAAAACATTGCAGTGAGCATTTTAATATTTTCTGCTTCGGATGTAAAGGAGAAAAAGATGATCAAGTATATTGATAGAACGGATATGTTAAAACCTCATCAGTTAAGGAACTTCTTTCAAAACTGGACCTCTCCCCCAAATCCAGAAATACATCTAAAGATCCTGCAGAACAGCTACAAATGCTGGCTTGCGTTTGATGAAAATAAATGCGTCGGTTTTATTAATGCTATCTCAGATCATGTATTCTACAGTTTTATTCCCCTGCTGGAGGTTTTACCCGAATATCAGGGAAAAGGAATCGGGACAAAACTTGTAAAACTGATGCTTGAGAGTCTCAGGGATATGTATGCTGTAGATCTGATATGCGAGGAGAATTTAGTCGGCTTTTATAGCAAATTCGAGTTTGAACGCTGCGTTGGGTTAGTTAAGAGAAATTTTACGTGGAATAAATAGATAGCTGGCAGGATATTAATTTCATTGACAGTTATAGTTCTTATCAAGAGAAAAGACTTTAAAAAGAGCGGGTGTAGCTCAGTGGTAGAGCATCAGCTTCCCAAGCTGGTGGTCGCGGGTTCAAGTCCCGTCACCCGCTCCAGTTTTTCTTAACATGATAGCTTTTTGATCTGGATTATATTCTTGAAAATCATAATAGATCCGAAAGAGGATATATAGATGACAATAAAACAATCATTTGAAGGTATTGTTTCTATCAGACGGGATCATAATGGTGTTCTATGGTCCGATCCCTTAAACCGGAAAGAACCTTATTTCAAACTGGATAGGCAGACAATAAAAAACTACGGACTGGTGAACGGAGTCCGGGTCAAAGCTGCAGTTAATGGTAGAACCTTGAATAATATCATATCGGTCTGCGGCAGTGAGCCGCAAGCATTCAAATCCCGCAGAGCTTTTTCCAGCCAGCCTGCTGCCATCCCTGACCAAAGATTCGACTTTGGTTCAACAGCCTATGCTTCCTTGAGGATCATCGATATGTTCATGCCGATCGGTTTTGGTACCAGAGCCTTGATCGTTTCCCCGCCACGAGCCGGTAAAACAGTAATCCTGGAGGAAATGGCCAAAGGACTGAGGGAGATCAATCAAAAACTCAGGATCATAGCCCTCTTGATCGATGAAAGACCAGAGGAAGTGACCGGATTTAAAATGAAGACTGATGCTCTTGTACTACACCGGACCCTGGATCAGAGCACCCGCTCCCAGGTTGAGCTTTCAAACCTCCTGATCGATCACATCCAGGCAGAAGTGGAAGCCGGAAACGATATCGTGGTGCTGATCGACAGTCTCACCCGATTGAGCAGAAGCTATAACCGAAGCGACAACAGATCGAGGGGCAGGACAATGTCCGGGGGAGTCGGAGCAGGAGCGCTGGAAATACCCCGGAAACTGTTCGGATTGGCCCGGAATATCCAGAGAGGAGGATCCTGCACCATCCTGGCTACGATCCTCAGAGATACAGGATCCCGGATGGACGAAGTGATATTCCAGGAATTCAAGGGAACAGGCAACAGTGAGATCATCTTGGACCGGGAGCTGGCTGAGAACAGGATCTTCCCGGCTCTGAATCTGAGGGAAAGTGGCACTCGAAAGGAAGAACTGCTGCTTGATCCGAACTATTACGAGACCATAACTGCCCTGAGGAGGAAACTGTTTACACTAAATAAAGATTCCGTTATTGTGTCTTTGCTCAACTTGTTTGAGAAATATGTAAATAACAAGGAACTTCTGGATAAGTATTCTGCAGAGATCTCCGGTTAAGAGGTTTTTGTTGCCATTTAAGAGCTGGGAATTAGAATATATTTATACTGAATTTAAATCAACTGTTAAGTTTCTTTAAAAAGGAGTCGAAAATGGATGAAGAAAAGAAAAGCGAATTCAAGGTAAAGGGCGAAGAATTACTGAAGAAAGTGAAAGAGGTCATTCATCAGGGTAATGTCAGAAGGATTATTATCAAGAATGACGAAGGCAAGGTCTACCTGGAAATACCTGTCACTGTAGGCGTTGTAGGCGCTCTTCTCATCCCGGTCTGGGCAGCTATCGGTGCACTGGCAGCCGTAGCTTCCAACTTCACCATTGAAATCGTTAATATAGAGAAAAAAGGTAAATAAGCCCTCTATATCTCATTCCCGAATTGCAGTGATCCGGTAATACCTTTTCGGGTCTACCGGATTCAGGTTTTTCGTCCAGATTACCCTGGAATCTTCCGAGTTGAAACTTCCACCGTCTTCCAGGATATATTCCCCATCCACATCTACCGATGAATAAACCTGATAGGATGTAGCAGGATAGATGATATCCCAGCTGATCCTGATCTGGTCATTTATCTTCTCGATATTAATGTTTTCAGGAGTTGCTAAGATCATTTCTCCCTGAAACTCATATGCCCCAATATCTACTATTTCATCTATGATCCGTGGATTAGCAGCATAGTCAATTTCAGGCAGATATAAACCGGTCGTGTCCTGTATCCCCGCATTGATGCAGGGAGAAGTACTGAACAAGTTGTGATTGTCAGGACCCATGAAAACCGGATCTAGGAATATGTTAGAAAAGGCGTCACAGGAGTCACCATTTACATTTACCCCCGTGATAACCCCAAGAGAATCGTTACAATTAGAGAAAATATCATCCTCATCACAGAAATCATTGTTGAAAGCAGAAAGTTCTGAATTAGTATCGTAAAGATGAATTGAAGAGCAACCATAATTACCTAAAAATATGCAGTTATAAATCTCAATATCGGAAACGTTATTCCCGATGAGGGCTGCCCCATAATTGCTGGCATAATTCTCTATAAAGTTACAGTTGCAGAAGAAGACATCGGAAATTAAGGCATATACTCCTCCGCCACTATTATATGCTGGATCGGTAGTGTTCTGCTTAATTATCGTATTATAGACTTTAAGGTTCGACAGCATTAACTTCATACCAGCCGAATTGACAGCTGAGTTGCCTGAGATGTTAGAGTTCTTCAATATTACAATAGAGTTATGCATGTACAATCCACCAGCCTGAAAATCACTGCTGTTATTGGATAAATCAATTTTATCCAGTCCAAGGGAATCACAACCTGATATAAACATACCTCCACCTTCATCCGCTGCTTCATTCATGAAGACGTTCAGTCTTTCCAGACTGGCTTTGGGAATATTTTTCAGATAAGCTCCTCCACCATCAGTTTCAGCATAGTTATCACTGATTTCCAGATTATAGGCATACAGTTCCTGGGCAATACAGTGAAGACCACCGCCATTCACAGCACTGTTTCCGGTTATCTTAAGGTTCCGCAGATCGACATTAGTAAAGGTGCCTGTATGGATATTGATCCCACCTCCGTTTGTGGCATTACCTCCAGAAACGGTAAAACCGTCCAGACTGACATATTCTTCACCATTCTCTATTGTGATAACCGATCCGCTACGCTGACTCTGGATAACGGTATTCGAGATAAAAGCCGGATTCAAGGTACCGGGGAAGTAGCTTTCCAGATGCAGGTCCTTTCCGCTGAAATTGATATTTTCCGAATAGATCCCCGGAGCTATCCTGATAGTATCTCCATTGTTTGCATAACTTATTGCTGTTGTAATATTTGGTAGGTATTGTGGCACAAGTATCGGGTTTTTTTCCACGATCAGATTAAAGCTTGGCATTGTCATGTTTTCATTGAACTGAATCAGCCCAGACCTTTTTGGGTAATAACCAAATTTTTCGAACTTAAGGAAATAAACACCCGTATTCGTATAGAATTCATAGTAACCGCTGATATTAGAGAATTTGTGTCTTACCAGAAGAGAATCGGCAGCTCTATACAACCAGATATCAATACCACTGTGGTTAGTTTCTCCTTCCAGGTAAACATTTCCGTTGAGTTTATTTTCATATACATTTATAAAATTGTTTTTCGTGTGAATATCTTCCTCATTTTCAACTGTAAGTTTTAGTGAAATGCTATAACACCCAGAGTCGGGATAAACCCAGGTCGGATTTTGGAGGTAGGAATCAATTGTACCATCATTCTCAAAATCCCATTCCCAGCCATTAACGGTATAATACTCTGGTATTACGGAAGTGTCTGTAAAATTTACTTCCAAGGGTGGGATACCCCCATAAACATCAGTAGAAAAATCAGTTTCTCCATAAAAATCTTTGTATATTACTACTGTGTCATATTCTTGACGATCTAATTCTTCAACTTCTATGTTATTCTCCCCATATATAAGATTTACAGGTCCGCTGAATTGATCATTAATTACAGGGTACGAATTGCCATTGATAATCACTGTTGATATCTCACTTTCATCAGCAAAGCCGTTTATTGTTATTTCAGTATCCAATGTGTGTGTTTTTTCTGGTGGAAACTTTATATATAGAAGGTCATTGCGGGTTTTCAGGGTGGTTATTGGCAAATCAGTAAGCATTGATCCTGGAAGTTGGTAAATAACTCTTGGATGCATATAATCTTTATAGTTGGTTATCTTATTCGGGATCGAAGCTAAAGTCTCTGATGAAGGAAATTCATCTTCATGGAGGGTGGGATCAAAATGATACCAGCGATTATACAATCGAATTATAATATACATATGCTGAGTGTAGCGTAAATGCCACCGGCATGTCCCGATAAGGAACCTGCTGGGATCAATTCCTGTCTTGTAAAGTATAGTTGCCAAGATATTGGCTTTACTCATACAGGTGCCCCAGGGAATAAAACCGAAATTATAATAAGTAGAAGCAAGGGCTGCGATAGTGTAATAGTGATCTCCGGATTGAATATCCAGGTAATCACTTGCTTCGATCCATAGAGAATCCTCCAAATCATAATAACAGTTTTCATCAAGCCAGTTCCAGACAGTTTGCAATTTCACATAGATAGAATCATCCTGATCAGTATAATCTGTACCAGCTCCGATCTCACTCATAAAAGAGCTTATTGTATCGGATTGGGCATCGATGTCATAAAAGAAATTCTCATGTGAATTATCATAGATTTCCCCATTTACCCTGTGCCAATATTCTCCATTATATTGGTAGTTCTTTAAACCCTCATTGATAGTTTCCACTAAAATTCCTGCAGTTGGTTTCCACAGGAAAAAATCATATGTTCCGGGTGGTTCTTCCATTGTTTCATCTTCAGATTCGTATCCTAGAGCCGAAACTCTTATTGTATAATCATCAGCCGGGATCAGATCATCAAGGAAAAAATATCCATTCACATCGGTTGTATCTACCCAAGTCGTATCGGTATAGATATTGTCGATTTTCAATCCTCCGGCTGTAACAACAGCTCCTGGAATTGGATCCAAAGTGTCCTGGTCATAAACATAACCGGAAAAAGTAGTAGTAAGGATTATGCAAGGAATAAGTAATAAAAGAAATAATAAGAAGTACTTCATTTATAAGACCTCCGTTACTTAAAGAAGGTTAATAAAATACGAAATTTCCAACTAATTATTTTCTATAAAAATTATGAGATAAAATAATTAGTCAAACTATTTATGGTTTTTCATTATTGAAAAAACGAGATGAGTAATAAGATCAAGGGCAGTCTTCATAGCTTTTTCTTCGAAATCAAAATAAGAGGTGTGGGCAGCATATAAGTTTTCATAAATCCCGCAT
>Ga0272442_10009738_pt1 | contig 11954 bp, 9 predicted proteins | sample SSMForm2O_FD_200262 | JGI IMG/M metagenome (GOLD analysis project Ga0272442, IMG submission 200262) | Marine sediment archaeal communities from Little Sippewissett salt marsh, Falmouth, MA, United States - SSM-Form-2O | ecosystem: Environmental > Aquatic > Marine > Wetlands > Sediment ... | reverse complement strand
GACGAGGACAGCGGATGGATCCATCTGCACTTCGGCGACTGGTGGGACGTCCTGGAAGAAAAAGGAATCTGGGACAAGTACCCCGCCCAGATCTCCACCGCCATCTACGACTCCTTCAGCCCGGACTTGTTCCTGGAACCGGAAAACCCCGATATCCTGTTCCAATACAGCTACTTATCCTGGTATAAGAAAATGGAGAACCCCCCACCGACGAGCGAGGAATTCTGGTCCCAGGAACCCTGCTCCACCGGCGACTGCCTCCAGATCGCCGGCGAATACGAAATCCACACCGACTGCCCCGGCGCCGAGGAAGGCCAAACCGCCACCATCACCCAGTCCCGCTGCAAACTGCACTTCGAATCCCCCCTCTCGGATTTGCTCGGCCCCGAAGGCTGCTCCTACCAGGAAGGCCTGTACTCATCGGGAGGCTGCTCCGGCTACATGACCCCCCTCTGCCGCGCCCCCTCGTACGATTTCCTCTGCCCCACCCCCGACGCCAACACCAACTTCTGCACGGTAACGATAATCTTAATCTGGTAACCGTACCCGTGCGCGTACCCGTGCGCGTGCGCGTGCGCGATTCAGTGCTGCACGCCTTCCTTCTTCAGATCCACGAACCGCTTGATCGTCTCCCCCCTCTTGATGACCACCACGATCGTCGTGGATATCTCCAGCTCCGGGTTCACCAGCGTTATCTTGTGCCTTCCCGCCGGGAGTCTCAAGCCGTTGACGGTGGGGGTGGTCACGCCGGTGTCCTTGCCGTCCACCAGCACCTTGGCCCAGGGATCGGAGTTGAGGACCAGGGTGCCTTTGCCTTTCGGCTTGATTACGACTTTTTCGGGAGGGGATTCATCCAGAACCACGCCGGCGTCTTCGGGGGGTTGGGGCTCCTCGACAACAACCGGCGGGGGCGGGAGGACCACCGGGGGGGTCGGGGGATCCTGGCGTTTCCAGGGGGACCAGAGGATTAATACGACGGCGGAGATGCCGAGTAATAAGGCAATCGTTGCGGTTACAAGCCGGGCACGGGCACGCGCGCGGGCACGGGCACGATCGGGAGTCGATGGGGGGGGTATCAGGGCGGTGCCCGGGGGGGGTGGGGTGCTTTCGAATGTTATTTCGTCGCCTTGTTTGGGGAGGGGCTCTATGTTGCGCGGCGGTAAATTTTCCTTCAGCCAGGATTCGAGGTCGGCGGCGGTGGTCCTCAGGTCGGACTTCGACAAAGCCTTGTCCAGGGCGCGGTCGAAGTCGCGGGCGGTTTGGTAGCGGTCGTCGGGGGACTTGGCCAGTGCCTTTACGACCACTTCGTCCAGCGGCGCGGGGATATCCGGGTTGGTGCTGGAGGGGGGAGCGATTTTGGGGTCGCGGACTTGCTGCAACAACTGGATCTGGTTTTCGCCGGGGAAGAGGCGGCGGGCGGCCAGGAGCTCCCACAGGACTATGCCCAGCGAGTACAGGTCGCTCTTGTGATCCAGGTCGTCGCCCTGGGACTGCTCGGGGGACATGTAGCTGACCTTGCCGCGGATCATTCCGGCCTCGGTGACCAGGGTGGAGTTGCGCGCCTTGGCTATTCCGAAATCGGTCAGCTTCACCTCGCCGGCGGCCGACAGCATGATGTTGGGCGGGCTGACGTCCCGGTGGACCAGGTGCAGCGGGCGGCCGGAGGCGTCCCGGCGCTCGTGGACGAACGCCAGGCCCGAAAGGACCTGGGAGGCTATCCGGCCGGCCAGGGCCGGCGGGACCCGCCCGGCGTGCTTGATCACCGACTCCAGGTCGGCGCCGTCGACGTACTCCATGACGATGAAGTAGCGGTCGCCCATCTTGCCCAGGTCGAGGACCTGCACCACGTTGGTGTGGTTGAGATAGGTGGCCAGGCGGGCCTCTTCGATCAGCATGGCGGTCAGGGTGGGGTCCAGCGTGTAGGCCGGCAGGATGCTCTTGACCGCCACGTCCTTTTCGAACCCGGCCGCCCCCACCGCCTTGCCCAGAAACACCTCGGCCATCCCCCCCGAACCGATGCGACCGACGATGCGATAGGGTCCGCCCACGTTATGGTCTCGTAATGGTTACCCAGTAGTCCGGGGAGTCAGTTTCCGGAGACAACATGATCCCCAGTGTGAGGGCCGAGCCCGCCAAAGCCACCCCCCCGACGATAGTCCAGAACCACCAGCTTTTATACCAGGCACTCCCCTCCGGCCCTGCCACGATCGGTGGTGGCGGCGGCGGGGGCGGCGTTTTTCCAAGATCTGCGACCACCGGCGGCGTGGATAGCTTCTTATGGGCCGAAACCAGACCTGCGTGCAAACACCCGGGAAGATTCTCCAAAAGTTCGACCCGGCACACGATCGGATCGGACACCTTGCCGTTCTTCGCCGAGATCAGCCTGAGGGTGACCCGGGACTTCTCCGCGTCTCCCAGGGCCAGGTAGTCGGTCGCAAACCCGCGGGCCAGCTCGCCGGGGTCGATTCCGGCGGGCAAGCCCGGCTCGCCTTGCATCAATCCGGTCGCCGCGGTGGGAAACAGTATGGCCCGCATCCGGACGGTCCCGCCCGCCGGCAGGGTGACCCGGCCCACCCAGGCACCGTGGGCCGGATCGCGGACCTCCAGGCAGTGGTTGCCCGGCGGCACCCGGTCGAATAGCGCCGGCAGCGTGCCGGACTCCTTCCCGTCGAGCAGGACCCGGGCTCCCGCCGGGCGCCCGGAGAGATCCAGCAGACCGGGTTTCTTCTTCAACACGGCGTCTTTGGCCTCGCGGAAGGCGGCCGCGACTTTCGGGGCCACCTTGGTCGTATCCGGTTCGAAGGACGGATCGAGCGCCGCCAGCAGCGAAAACGCCAGCTTGGCCCGGTCCCGCCGCCCGGCGGTGAAATGGATCAGGCCTTCGAGGAGGGCTTGATCGCGAAGCAGTGCCGCATCCGCCCCGCCGCAGCCGGCCACCAGGGCCGCCCGCGACCCGGCCAGCTTCGCAAGGGCGCCCTGCTCGTCGAACTTCCGGTAGAGCTCCCGGGCCTCTTGAAGCAACCCGGCCGACTGCTCGCGCGATTTCGAAAGCTCGTCCTTGCCGATCGGCCGCGCGGGAACGTCGGCCAGGATCCCCGGCTGCTTGTTGAGCAGCTCGGCGGTGAACCGGGACACGAAAATCACGTCCCGCGGCGGCATCCCCCGCTCGCGAACCAGCAGGGTGACGGTGTCCTGGGCCCGAAGCGGCCCGGAGAAAACCAGCAGCAACCCGAAAACGGCAAATGAAGTGCGCATCCCTTGGTGGTGCAGTCTAGCAGCGTCGTGGAAACAGGGCAAACACAGAGGTTTGCCCCTACCGTAGGGGCAGACCTCCGTGTCTGCCCCTCCTTTGACACCTTCGGTACGCGTGGTTTAGGATTCCACCATAATGAGCGCCGATGAGGGCAATTCCACCCGGTTGATCCGGGACGCGGATCTTTCGGTTATGCGGGATCTTTCCCGGCTGCGGCTGCAGGTGATCGACGGGCCGGACGCCGGGCGGGCCTGCGATCTCTTGGCCGAGGAGATCACCGTGGGCACCGATCCGGCCTGCGATCTGGTGCTGGTCGACGACACCGTATCCCGCCGGCACCTCACCGCCCGCCGGGAGGAAGACGGCGTGTGCATCCGCGACCTGGACAGCAGCAACGGCACCTTCTACCAGGACTCGAAGGTCAAGGAGATCGTGGTGGGCCCCGGGGCCGCGCTGCGGGCGGGCCAGACGCTCTTGAAGGTGGTCCCCCGCGAGAAGAGCCTGCGCCCGGAGCCTGCCAAGCAGAGCGACTTCCACGGCGTGCTGGGCCAGAGCGTCAGGATGCGCGAGATCTTCGCCACCCTCTCGGACGTGGCCGGCACCGATTTGACCCTGCTGATCGAGGGCGAGACCGGGACGGGCAAGGAGGCTTTGGCCGAGGCGGTCCACCAGGCCAGCCCGCGCCGGGACCGGCCATTCGTGGTCGTGGATTGCACCACTATCCCCCGCGACCTGGCCGAGTCCGAGCTCTTCGGCCACAAGAAGGGCGCCTTCACCGGCGCGGTCTCCGACCGCAAGGGCACCTTCGAGCAGGCCCACGGGGGGACGGTGTTCATCGACGAGGTGGCCGACCTGCCCGCCGAGCTGCAGCCCAAGCTGCTGCGCGCCCTGGAGCGCCGCCAGTTCCGCCCGGTGGGCGGCGACCGGACCGTTCTCGTGGACGTGCGGGTGATCGCCGCCACCAACCGCAGCCTCAAAGCCGAGGTCGAACAAAATTGCTTCCGGGAGGATCTCTACTACCGCATGGCGGTGGTGGCCGTGCGCGTCCCGCCCCTGCGCGAGCGGAGCGAGGATCTGCCGCTGCTGATGGAGCACTTCGTGGCCCAATCCTCGGGGGGCAAGCACGCAGCCAAGATCACCCCGGCGGACCTGCTGCGCTTCGCGGAGTACCCCTGGCCCGGCAACGTCCGCGAGCTGCGCAACGTGACCGAGCGGGCGGTGGCGCTGCACAAGTCGCCCGAGCTCGACCTGCCGGCCTTCCTCGACGAGATCGCCCGCGGGCTGGGCGAGACCTGCGCGCGCCGGGGCGCCGCGGCGACGGCCGCCCTGACCTTCAAGGAAGCCAAGTCCCAGGTGGTGGACGCCTTCGAGCGGGCCTACCTCACCGACCTGATCCAGCGCGCCGGCGGCAACGTCTCCCAGGCGGCCCGCGAGGCCCGCCTCGACCGCCACCACCTCAAAGACCTGCTGAAGAAACACGGGATCAAGGCGAAGTGAGTATGTCTTTGATAAGCCCCGAAGGGGCGAAATACGTCAGCCCGGGGCGAAGCCCCGGGATTGCGGGTCAAAACAAATTCCGAGCCCTGAAGGGGCGAAATAAATGTTGGCCGCACCGCCGTTTCTATTGCGCCCCTTCAGGGCTTGGGAAATCTTGTCGCCGTGACGCACACCCAGGGCGGTGCCCTGGGCTGACGTATTTCGCCCCTTCGGGGCTTGTCGATCGGGCAATTGGGTTTATGTTGTTGCTCTTGGTGGCCCCTCTCAATGGTTGCGGGGAAGACGGGTACCAGACCCTCTTCTTGAACCTGTGCCCGGTGGAGATCGGCGGGCAGGATCCCTTCACCGACGTCGACCGGCTGGAGGCTTCGCTGGACGACGGGACCCGCCGCTGGGAGATCGGCCCGCTTAATTCCGCCGGGGACTTCGGGCCGCTGAAGCGCTGCGAGGGCTGCCGGATCGAGGTCGTAGGCTTCGACTCCGGCGCGCGGCTTTCCTGGGGGTTCTCCCCGGCGCTGGACCTGGGCTCCGGCGTGGTGCAGACCACCCTGCACTTCACCCCGGACACCGCCGCGGTGGCCCACGCCGGGCCGCCGATGGCGGACCCCGACGAGGGCCTGGCCCCCGCCGGGGGCCCGGCCAGCTTCACCCTCCAAAACGCCCGCGGCTCGGTGGCCTACAACCGCAACTACCTCTACGTCGATCTGCAGGTGGAGGACGATGTGGTGATCAAGAACGACACCGCCTGGTACCGGGGCGATCTGGTCGTTCTGGCCCTGGACGGAATGGCCGACTCGGACGTGCCCGCCAGCCGGGACGACAACGACGTGGTTCTGGCGTTCGGCGCCGCCAATTTCGTAAGACACTGGTACCTGTTCCCCTCGCAGGACTCCCCCTACCCGCTGCTTTATCACTTCAAAGAACTACCGGAGGGATACCGGGTCTTCGCCGCCATCCCCTTGAACGCGCTGACCAGCGACCAGACCCCCGGCCCTTCCTGGTCCATGAAGCTGGGCGTCTTCATCATCGACGTGGACGCGGCCGGACAGGACCCGGTGCAATTCCTCGCCTGGCCGCCCGGCTACGATCCGCGCCAGGGCTCACAGGATCCGGACCCGACCTATTGTCCATACGGATCCGGCGACCTGGTCCTCAAGCCGCGCCTGCTCGACGCCCGCCGGGTGGAGACCGGCTCGGCGGAACTTTCCGGCGGCATGGACGACTTCCGCTCCGCCGGCGCGATCCCTCTGGCCCGGCGGCGCAGCCCCGGCGAGGACGACGTCCGCATTTACGCGCTGTGGGACAGCGACGCGTTGATGCTGGCGCTGGAGTCATCGGACGGGGTATTCTGCGCGCGCGCGCCGGGCGACGACCGGGCCGGCCTGGTCGAGTTCGACGCGGTGGAGGTAACCCTGGTGCGCAGCCCCAATGAAAGCCCGGAGATCTACCGGGCGGTCTTCTCCCCGGCGGGGGGCACCGCCTACGACCGCCCGGGCGCCGGCGCCTGGGATCCCGGCGAGATATACTTCCAGTTCGATCTCGACGGCCCCCGGCCCAGCGACGACTGCCGCGAGGGCGGCGGGTACACCTTCTGGGTGCGCATCCCCTGGCGGGAGCTGGGCTACCTGGTCCAGCCCCCCGACCTCGGCGAGGTGCTCGGATTCGACCTGGCCGTATACGACAACGACCGCGGGGCGCGGTCGCAGACCGCCTTCTCCCCCATGGGCCCCACCGAAGATCTGCAGGCGCTTGCCGAACTGCGCTTGTTCGAGTATTGAGGAGTCCGCCAATGTCTCTCGCCGACGCCACCCTGGATTTCCGTTCCGACACCTTCACCAAGCCCACCGCGGCCATGCGCCGGGCCATGCACGACGCCGAGGTGGGCGACGACGTCTTCGGGGAAGACCCTACGGTAAAGGCGCTGGAGGAAAAGGCCGCCGCGATGTTCGGGCGCGAGGCGGCCCTGTTCGTCCCCTCGGGCACCATGGCCAACCTGATCGGCCTGGCCCTGCACTGCGAGCGCGGCGACGAGGTAATCATGGAGCGGCGCACCCACTCCTTCGCCCACGAAGTGGGCGGCGGGGCGGCGCTGTTGGGAGTGGTCTTCAACACCCTGGACTCCCCCGACGGGATCCTGACCGTCGAGCAGGTCGAGGCGGCCGTCCGCACCGAAGACGTCCACCACCCGAAAAGCCGCCTGGTCATCGTCGAGAACACCATCAACCTGGCCGGCGGCCGGGTGGTCCCCCTGGAGCGCATCCGGCAGTTCCGCCAGATGACCTTGAAGCGCAACATGCGCCTGCACATGGACGGCGCCCGGATCTGGAACGCCTCGATCGCCTCGGGCGTCTCCTTCAAGGACTACGCCGCCGAGGTGGACACCCTCTCCTGCTGCCTCTCCAAGGGCCTGGGCTGCCCGGTCGGCTCTTTAGTGATCGGCGACCGGGCCCGGATGGACAAGGCCCGCTGGCTGCGCAAGATGCTCGGCGGCGGCATGCGCCAGGCCGGCCTCCTGGCCGCCTGCGGCATCCACGCCCTCGACAACCACCTCTACCGCTTGAAGAAAGATCACCAGCAAGCCCGGGATCTGGCCGAAGGTTTGAAGGATGTGCTGGACGCCCGCTACCAGGTCCAGCCCCCCGAAACCAATATCCTGCTGATCCACACCGACTCGAAGGAAACCACCGACGCGACCCTGACCGCCTGGGCGAAATCAAACGTATTGGCCCTCCCCCTAAACCCCACCACCATCCGCCTGGTAACCCACCTCGACATCCCCCCCAACGGCGCCCAAGAAGCCGTAACCCGCATCAAGGAGCAAAAATGAACCGCGTAGCCCTAGCCGTGGCCGTAGCCGTAGCCGTAGCCGTAGCCGTAGCCGAAACCAAAGCCGCCGACGTAGTAAACGTCCACCTGAACGACAAGGTTCCCTCAGGAAAGAATCCTTCGTTAGTAGTCAACGTCCACCAGGACCTCAAAGCCCTGACCTTGGATCTAAATCGCGACGACGGCAAAAAGATCCACAGCCGTGTAATCAACGTCCCCCGCGACAGCAAACGAACCTTCAATATCCCGCAAGAAAAGGGCCGCCACCGCTACCGCGGAACCCTGAAAGTGACCTTCGCCTCCGGCGACGAAGGCGCCATGAACCTGGATTTCTACGCCGAGGTAATCGCCTCCCTGGGCCTCCACGCCAACCGCAACGAGCTCGACCTGGAGAATTTCACCCTGGTCCTCCGCTCCCGCCGCCCCCTGGTGAAAATCCAGTACCAGGTCACCAGCGACGCCGGCAAGTCGCTGGACCGCGGCGTGGTGACTCCGAAACAGCCCGACACCGCGGTGAAGGTCGCCTGGAAGCAGAAAAAGGCGGCCAAGGTCCTGAAGATCAAGCTTTTGGCCACCGACCAGGACAAAATCAACGAGGACATCGAGCTGATCCCCTGGACCTACAGAATTCCCCACGAGGAAGTGCATTTCGAGACCGGCAAGTGGGACATCCTGCCCGGCGAATCCCCCAAGCTGGACAAGAGCTACGTGCTCTTGCAGAAGGGGATCAAGAAGTACGGCAAGCTGCTGGAGGTCAAGCTGTACATCGCCGGCTACACCGACACGGTGGCCGCGGCCGACTACAACCTGCAGCTCTCCGGCAAGCGCGCCCGCTCCATCGCCGAGTACTTCGAAAAGAAGGGCTTCAAGCACCCGATTTACTACCGGGGCTTCGGCGAGCGCGGGCTGAAGGTCCCCACTCCCGACGAAACCGACGAGCCCCAGAACCGCCGCGCCGAGTACGTTCTGGCCGCCGAGCCCCCGCCGATGGACGTCCCCGGCTCCACCGGCAAGTGGACCCGCCTGCAGTAGAAAGGACCCCGCAATGCCCGCATGGCTCAACGAACTGCTGCCGATCGTCATCCTGCTGATCGTAATCACCTTCGTCATCGCCCGCCTGCCCAGGGTAAAGGACGTCGACCACTCCAAGGCCTACCGCCGCCGCCGCGCACTGAACTGGCTGCCTTTGGGCCTGACCTACGCCTTCCTGTACATGGGCCGTTACAACATCAAGGTCAGCCAGTACGCCTTCGGCACAATGAAAGACGCGGCGGGCGAACCGCTAATGTCGAATGCGGACTTCAGCATAATCTTTTTAGTCGGCACAATCGTGTACGGATTTTCATTCATAGTAAACGGCCCGCTCACCGACAGATTCGGCGGCCGGCGAGCCATCCTGACCGGCGCCGGAGGCGTAATCGCCGCCAACCTGCTCATGGGGTTGTCCACCCTGTCCATGATAGCCAAGGGGCCTCTGAGCGGATTCATATTCAACAATTTCGTCTTTATTATCGCGGTGTTGTATATAGCCAACATGTACTTCCAGAGCTTCGGGGCGGTGGCCATAGTCAAGGTGAACGCCCCGTGGTTCCACGTGCGCGAGCGCGGGGTGTTCGGGGCGATATTCGGCATCCTGATAGCCCTGGGCCTCTACTTCGCCTTCGACTGGAGCCCGAAGGTCCTGAAGCTGTTGCCTACGGAATGGGTATTTATCACCCCGGCATGCATCCTGGCCGTCTTCTGGGTGATCGTGTTCCTGGTCGTCCGGGACACCCCTTCCCAGGCCGGCTTGCAGAACTTCAACACCGCGGACGCCACCTCGGGGGATGAAGGCCCCCGGCTGAAAGTCACCCAAGTCTTCTTGCTCATGCTGAAGAATCCGGTAATTGTCACCATCGCCTGCATCGAGTTCTGCAGTGGATTCATACGCCAGGCCGTCATGCAATGGTACCCAAGCTTCGCCATGCAAACCGACGGCGTCCTGGGCCTGGGCGACGGATTCGTCATGAACAACTGGGGCATGATCATGTGCTGCGCGGGCATCGTCGGAGGAGTCATCGCCGGTGTCATTTCGGATCATGTATTCCAGTCACGCCGGGGCCCGGTAGCTGCGATTCTGTATGCCACTATGTTCCTGGTAGCCGTACTGTTCACCCTGCTTTACCAGACACCCCTGATCGGTGTTTTTGTCGTACTCATATCGATATGCGTCATCGGCGTGCACGGCATGCTCTCGGGCACCGCCAGCATGGATTTCGGCGGAAGCAAGAACGCCGGAGTAGCGGTGGGCATCATCGACGGGTTCGTCTATCTGGGGACCGGGTTCATGTCGTTCGTGTACCTGTTGATCCTCCCCGAAGACAAGTTGACGGCCACCGGCCAGATCACCGGGCCGGCGGTAAATCCGGACAACTGGTACACCTGGCCGCTGGCGCTGATCCCCATGGCCCTGATCGGACTCATCCTGGCTTCCCGGGTGTGGAACGCCAAGCCCAATCCCAAGGGCAAGAAAACCTGATTGCCATAAGCCACCAGTTGCGCTACACTTTCCCCCGATGAACCGCGCCTACATCAAGCCCGATATTGACGTCCAAAATCAACCGGATACGCGCAATATCGAGATCGACAAGGTGGGGGTGAAGGACATCTCCTACCCCATCGGCGTCCTGGACCGCACCGGCGGCGTGCAGCGCACCGTGGCGCACGTCAACATGTACGTGAACCTGCCCCACCAGTTCAAGGGCACGCACATGAGCCGGTTCGTCGAGCTTTTGAACGAGCACTGCGACAACATGACCACCACCCGCATCCCGCGCATCCTGCGCGACATGCGCAGCCGCCTGGACGCCCGCGAGGCGCACATCGAGGTAAACTTCCCCTACTTCATCCTCAAGCAGGCTCCGGTCTCCGGTGCCGAGGGCCTGATGACCTATGAGTGCACCATCCGCGGCTTCGCCTCCGACGACGTGATGCTGGAGATCGAGGTGAAGGTCCCCATCACCGCTCTGTGCCCCTGCTCCAAGGCCATCAGCACCGAGGGCGCCCACAACCAGCGCGGCATCGTCACCGTCCGCTTCCGCCAGGACCGCTTCGTGTGGATCGAGACGGTCATCGACATAGTAGAATCCAGCGCCTCCTGCGACGTCTACTCGGTCCTCAAGCGCGAGGACGAAAAATACGTCACCGAAAAAGCCTACCAGAACCCCATGTTCGTGGAAGACGTCGCCCGCAAGGTCGCCCAGAACCTCTGCGGCGTGGACGGAATCACCTGGTTCTCGGTGGAGGTCGAAAACCAGGAATCCATCCACGCCCACAACGCCTACGCGTATTTAGAGCGCACCTGCCTGGACAACCATGGCTCCTGAAGATATTACGCGTCCGCGTCCGGCGGTCCCCAGCCGTCCTCGCAGTTCGAGGGCGCGTCCGGTTTCCAACTCGGATCGCCTCGCCCACCTCCTGAACGCCTTGATCATCATCGCCCTCTTCATCTACGCCATAATCACTTACAGCGCCCTCCCCGAAAGAATCCCCATCCACTTCAACACCATGGGCACCCCCGACAGCTGGGCCGACAAGTCCTGGGGCGTCTGGCTGACCCTCCCCCTGGTGGCCCTGGGCCTCTCCTGCCTCTTCTACGCCACCACCTACCTGGTGGACGTGGCCAAGAAGCACCCCAGGTGGCTCAGCCTGCCCAAGCGCGAGGAGTTCTTGGCCCTCCCCGAGGAAAAGCAGGCCCCCATCTGGCACAAGATGAAATCAATGCTCTACTGGATGGCCGTCCCCATGAACCTGCTGATCCTCTATGCCTTCCACACCACCTACACCATGGCGGTAGGCACCGCCGAGTCCCTGGTGATGTGGCCCATCTGGGCCTGCATGGGCGCCATATTGATTATTACCTTCACAATAACCTACAGCCTGATCCGCTCGGTGCGCACCGCGGTGGAAAAACACCAGAAGGAATCAGCGGGACAATCCTGAGTCCATCAGCTTGCGGCTGTTGTTCTCAACCAGCTTCCGCAGCGACCCTAAAAAATCTTCCAATGTTTTCTTCTTCTTCTCGATAGCCGCCTTGGCCGCCTCGAAAATGAAACGCTTGAGCGAAAGATCCTTCTTCTTCTTCCCCCGCCACATGAGCTCGTCCCCCGGGCACCCGAAGAAATGGGCCCACAACACGGTCCGCCCCAACGCATCGGTAGCCCCCACGTCGATGAAGAACCTCTCGTACAGAATCAGTACCGAATCCGCCCCCACCGCCCCCGCCTCCGCACAAACCCAATCCGGCGCCTTGACCCGCTTGTACTTCTTCCCCGCCGAATCCAAAGTCTTGTCACTGACGCTTACTTGCCACCCCATCTCCCGCAGCCGAGCAACCCCG
>Ga0272442_10009736_pt1 | contig 11957 bp, 14 predicted proteins | sample SSMForm2O_FD_200262 | JGI IMG/M metagenome (GOLD analysis project Ga0272442, IMG submission 200262) | Marine sediment archaeal communities from Little Sippewissett salt marsh, Falmouth, MA, United States - SSM-Form-2O | ecosystem: Environmental > Aquatic > Marine > Wetlands > Sediment ... | reverse complement strand
GAACATTCAGACCAACACCGATGAGACGGCGGATCTAGAGATCATAAAGGGCGCCATAAGCTCCATCACAAATGAGATTGAGTATTATGAGAGGAAAGTTACAATAGAGGGAAGGATAGTAAGATTAAGCCGCGGGCTTCCGGGCATAACCGTAGTCTCAGAGGACGAATCCACGGTCTACGGTCTCCTGGTGAAGGATAATCGCATAGTCATATTTGAGGCCTCGGTCGAGGATGAGTCGATTACCTCCGTATGCTATATCGACCTTTCGCAGCATGCCGTATCCACGCGCGCCAACGGCGTGATAGAGGCCGTATCGGCGGAGGATGATGCCGCCAGGTACGTGGAACTCCTTAATAAAATGAAAGAATACATCAAGGAGAACCTCCTGGCCAACGCCGATGAGACGGCGGATCTAGAGATCATAAAGGGCGCCATAAGCTCCATCACGGATGAGGTCGAGTATTATGAGAGGAAAGTTACAATAGAGGGAAGGATAGTAAGATTACGCCGCGGGCTTCCGGGCATAACCGTAGTCTCAGAGGACGAATCCACGGTCTACGGTCTCCTGGTGAAGGGTTCATACATAACGGTATATGAGGCCTCGGTCGAGGATGAAGCCATTGCCGCTTTGTACGAGCTTGACCTACAGCACCACACGATCACAGCGCGCGCCAACGGCGTGATAGAGGCCGTATCGGCGGAGGATGATGCCGCCAGGTACGTGGAACTCCTTAATAAAATGAAAGAATACATCACGGCGAACATTCAGACCAACACCGATGAGACGGCGGATCTAGAGATCATAAAGGGCGCCATAAGCTCCATCACGGATGAGATCGACAACTATACCAGAAAGGTAATTATGGCCCAGAAAATAGAGGTGTTAAGCCGCGGGCTTCCGGGCATAACCGTAGTCTCAGAGGACGAATCCACGGTCTACGGTCTCCTGGTGAAGGATAATCGCATAGTCATATTTGAGGCCTCGGTCGAGGATGAGTCGATTACCTCCGTATGCTATATCGACCTTTCGCAGCATGCCGTATCCACGCGCGCCAACGGCGTGATAGAGGCCGTATCGGCGGAGGATGATGCCGCCAGGTACGTGGAACTCCTTAATAAAATGAAAGAATACATCAAGGAGAACCTCCTGGCCAACGCCGATGAGACGGCGGACGCCACACTAATCGAAAATACCATTGAAATGATAGAAGATGAGATTCGGCAGATTGAGATATCAAATACCGGATACGGAACCAGGATCATAAGACGTTAATGCAGAAAGAAGATTACCGGCGGAATTATTTTTGCAGGCCGCGTAAAAAATGTAAATAGAACAAAAGAATCGTCAGATTTCAAATAATTTGCGATTAAACTATAAGAGGCGGAAGAACGGAAGGGATCTTCCGCCTCTTTTATGCCAACTTACCGCAGAATCCGCTTTTCCCGAATCTTCTTTTTCAGCGGTCTTTACTTTGCCAACCTAATACTATATAATAACGATATAAATATTTGGGCCGCCCGCATTCGAATTCCGTGGTTTGGTTTTTATGAATGGCTGTGCGGCATAGGCGGTGGAATGCAGGGACTTTTAAAGGCAATTACAGGAATTGCCGATATTTAAAGAAAGGATACGCGGCATGGAAAAGAGTTTTTTTGATGTAATAATAATAGGAGGGGGGCCCGCAGGCATGACCGCGGGTATATATACCGCAAGGGATAAACTGGATACGCTTATACTGGAAAAAGGTATCTGCGGTGGCATGCCCGCAACTACGGAGATACTGGAGAACTATCCGGGATTTCCCGAATTTATAGCCGGCCCGGAGCTTATGGCGAAGTTCAAGTCTCAGGCCCAGAAGTTCGGTTCGCAAATACGTGAGACACGGCAGGTGGAGGCACTCGAAAAGGAAGAAGAAGGTATAAGAGTGAAGACTGCCGAAGGAGCGTATATGGCCAAAGCGGTAATAATAGCTTCAGGCAACCTGCCGAAGGTCCTGGGGATTCCGGGAGAGAAACGATTTACCGGTAAAGGGGCATCTTATTGCGCCACATGTGACGGTCCACTTTACAGGGGCAGGGATGTGGTGGTTGTAGGGTGCGGCAATTCCGGACTGCAGGAAGGCGAGACACTCTTAAGATATGTGAAGAGTGTTACCTTTGTGGAATACATGCCTGAAATGAGCGCTTCCGTCATATTACAAGAGAGACTCCGCGAAAACGAAAAGGCGAGGTTTTATCTTAATTCGGCTCTCGTTTCGATAAACGGAGATAAGTTTGTGGAATCCGTGACGTTGAAGGACCGCGCAACAGGCGATGAGAAGGCGATTAAAACATCGGGTGTCTTCATATACGCCGGGTACATTCCCAATACCAAGTTTGTTGAAGGATTCCTCAAACTTGACAGGGGAGGTTATATTATTGCGGACGAAGATATGAAGACCTCTGTTGACGGCATCTTTGCCGCAGGTGACGTCCGTACGAAAAGAATAAGGCAGATAGTGACCGCCTGCGGCGACGGCGCCATATCGGCTATAACGGCTCTCGAGCATATCAAGCTCTACAATCTGCGCAAAAAGAAGGTTTTATGAAAAGATGGCCTTTAGTAATTGCTATTATCTATGCGGCAATCTTTCTTTCTCTAACGGTGCCCTTTACCATTTTGGCCTTTTATCCGATGGGAGCCCCTTTCGGGGAAAGCGCGAGGGATATCGTTAATGCTTATATGGCGTCGTGGGGATACTGGCTTTGGCTGGTAATCATGGTGATATCACAGTTTGCCCTCCTGTCTATGCCTGTAGCCGTTGAGTTTAAAAGGCCGGTAGCTACAAGACCGCTATACCTCACGGTTCTTGCCTCATCATTGCTTTTGGGTGTCTTGGCCGGTGGCGTCCTTTTAGCTGTCGGGGAAATTATAACTAATGACGCCCTTTACGAACCCATGTGGTACACCTCGCTTGCGCTTTTTCTGCTTAGCTGGTTTTTCTGGGCGAGCGTTTTCAGAAGATGGTCGGAGATTATGGAATCCAAGGCCTTTATAGACAGACAGATCAGATATCTTTTTGCCGGAAGCGTTCTTGAGCTTTTGGTTGCGGTGCCGGCGCACGTCATAGCCCGTTCAAAGGATTATTGTTGCGCGGGATACGCCACATTCGTCGGTATGGCGTTGGGGTTTTCGGTTATGATTATTTCTTTCGGACCCGGTATATTCTATCTCTATAGGGCGAGATTCAAAAAGATCAGACCGGAAAGGAAATAAAGTACAGTGTCTCAGATAATGCTGGCCAAGGCCGTAGAGGAGTTCCTCACTCAGAGGGAGTTTATAAACGTGGCTACCTCTGATGTCCTCGGCAAACCCAATGTCGCCCCTAAATTTCTTCTAAAAGCGGACAGCGGACATATATATCTGGTGGATTATGTAATAGGCCGCACATACAAGAACCTGACGCACAACCCGCGTGTCTCCATATCGACAATAAACAAGAATAATCTCACCGGTTATCAGATAAACGGTGAGGTAAAGATATTGAGAAGGGGAAACCTGTACGATAGGCTTATCAAGGAATACAGGCGCAGACAGATACGATTTTCGGCATTCCGCATAATTCAGGGCGTTCGGGAGGAAAAGAGACATAGGCACTTCGAAGCTTCTCTTCCCGAAAAGGTGGTTGTTTTCATGGTGAAGGTGGAAGAGATTGTGGAGATATCGCCCACAGGCGGTCTCAAAAGAAAAAAACTTAAAAAGAAAGCAAGGGGATGAAAAAAAGCATTGCCGAGACCATTATATTCAAATGTCTGGGTTTAAAAAGAGACGAATCGCTGCTTATAGTGACGGATGAATCACGCCACGACCTTGCTTACGGCTTTTACAGGACGGCCGGGGAGATGGATGTCCTGGCGGATTTTCTCCAAACACGCCGGGCCAGCACGCACGGCGGCGAGCCGGATGCTATAGTGGCGGGGGCGCTTAAGGAAAGCGATGCGGCACTTCTTATGACCTCTATGTCGTTATCGCATACCAGGGCGCGTAAAGAGGCATCCGGGAAATACGGAGTACGCATAGCCAGTATGCCGGGTATTACAGAAGATATTCTGGAAAGGTCTATAGTAATCGATTACGATAGGCTTTCCCGGGAAGCCAAAAGAGCGGCGCGTCTTCTGACAAAAGCGAAAAGGATAGAGATAAGAACAAAAAGGGGAACGTCTTTGACGATGTCGGCCGAAGGAAGGACAGGTTTTTCGGATGACGGCCTTTATTTAAAAAGAGGTGCCTTCGGAAATCTGCCGGCCGGAGAGGCATGCATGGGTCCGCTTGAAGGCACGGCTAACGGCAGGCTTATAGTTGATGCAAGCTCTCCTTTCATAGGCAGGTGCAAAGAACCCATGGAGATTAAAGTGGAGGACGGATTTGCCGGTAAGATTCCTTTAAAACAGGTGGAAAAACTCCGTGAAGAAATCGGGCGGGATGTATATAACGTAGCCGAGCTTGGAATAGGACTCAATCCGGCCGCGCGTATCACCGGCAATATCCTTGAAGACGAAAAGGTTATGGGGACTGCGCACATCGCTTTCGGCAATAATATCTCTTTCGGCGGGAAGGTAGGCTGCCCTTCCCATCTGGACTTTGTCTTTTATGAACCTGAAATCATATTAGACGGCAAGCGGCTTTCACTAAAGAAATAAAGGGGGCGGATATGGAGAGAAGATTTTTCGTGGTTATTTTTTTTATTGCTTTTCTGCTGTTTATGCTGACCGACGCTTACGGCTGGATGAGGCCAAAGAGGTCTACTACCATTAAAAAGAAGACTACCGTAAAGAAAAACATCACTGCGAAAAAAAAGAATATGGTGCAGGATGCCGTAAAGCAAAATAAGCAGAAGCGCTACAAATATGTGAATACCCATGATTTGAACAACGACGGAAAGGTGAACAACAGAGACAGGCTTATATGGCTCAGGAACAAAGACGGCGCCTACGACCCTGTTTACGTATCGGGCGATAACGAAGATATAGTCGAAGTCATGGACCTTGACTCAGACGGCAATGTGGAGCAGTGGGAGATGCAGCAGTTTTATTACAGCTATGATTTAAACGGTAACGGCGTACTTGAAGACGGGGAAATAGAGAAGGCCTCTGAATGACGGATAGGATGGGTTTTCGCGGGTGCGTAAATCGGGGCGTGTTTAGCTCGGGCGCAAGTATATCGGCGGCTATTATCACGGCAGCCGTATTTCTCTTGCCCGTAATGGATGCCTGCCCGCAGCCGATGGCCGAAGACGGCCAGCTGCGGTTGCTTCTGATCGATTTTTACGACGGGCTTGCCGAGGTCATATACGAAAATATCGAAGATCCTAAAAGGTGCGTAGCCGAGGCGGATGCCTATTACAAAGACAAAAGCGAGCTCATCGGGAAAGTAAGGCAGCTTTCGAAGGAATATACAGACGAACTTGCGGGATGGCTGTCTTTGTATGAATCAGTCGGCGGTAGCTGGACGGATATAGACTATGCCATTGAAAAAGAGTTGCTGGACAAGAGGGGTTTTTCGGTAAAACAGCCTTATATGACGTATGAATCGTCGGAATATGCCATAGCGCTTGAAAAATTCACCTTTCTCTATCCGGAATACGGACTTGCGATAGCAAGAATGGCTATGGAGTTTTTGCCGGCAGAGAACGGTTACGGTTCGGAAATCATCGGAGGCGGCGGTAGAGAATGAATGCGTACCTGGTAACCATAGTTGCGGTGCTTATTGTAAAGTACCTAATAACCTCGACTGTCAATATACTAAACGTAAAGGCCGCCTCGCCCGCCTTGCCGGAGGAATTTAAGGATGTCTATGACAGTCCGCGCTATAGAAAATCGCAGATGTATCTTAAGGACAAGACCTTTTTCGAGATAACCTTCGATACGTTCTTTCTTCTGGTATTGCTTCTGCTTATATTGAGCGGGGCCTTCAACTGGATTGATGTAACAGCGCGGAGTTTCGGCTTCGGGGAGGTGCTCACGGGGCTCTTATTCGCGTTTATCCTTTTTCTGTTTTTTCAGACGGTACATCTGCCTTTTCAAGCCTATGAGACATTCATCATCGAAGAGAAATATGGCTTTAACCGCACCACAATAGGTGTATTCGTCTCCGATATCCTCAAAAAACTTGTGTTGACTTCCTTGATAGGCGGGGTGATCTTCGCTTTCGTCATACAATTCTTCATCGTTGCCGGAGATCTTGCCTGGTTTTATTGTTGGATAACTGTCGTTGCGGCCGAGCTTTTCGTAACTTATATAGCGCCGGTTGCAATAATGCCCATGTTCAATAAGTTCACGCCCCTTGAGAGCGGGCCGCTGAAGGAGAAGATAAACTCCTACGTAGATTCCGAAGGGTATAAGCTTAAAGGCATATACAAGATAGATGCCTCCAGAAGGTCCAGTAAGTCCAATGCGTTCTTTACCGGTTTCGGCAGGTATAAACGCGTAGCTCTCTTCGATACGCTTCTCGAGACACACACGGATGAGGAGCTGGTGGCTATCCTGGCCCATGAAATAGGCCATTACAGGAAAGGGCATATAACTAGAATGATACTCTTTTCTATAATAAATACCGGCATCATGTTCTATCTGCTTTCTCTCTTTATAAACTCACCCGGACTCTTCAGTGCTTTCGGCATAGAGAAACAATCAATATATGCGGGAATGGCGATCTTCTCCTTTTTATACATACCCATAAGTTTTGTGATGTCGGTTGCCGCGAATATCATGTCGAGGAGATTTGAGTTCGAGGCCGATCGTTATACCTTGGCTACTTACGGGAAGCCGGAGGCGATGGCGGATGCCCTGAAGAAACTTACCGTCGGCAATCTCTCAAATCTTACCCCTCATCCGGCCAAGGTCTTTCTGGAATACAGCCATCCTCCGGTATTGCAGAGGATAAGGGCGGTACAAGGGGCACGGTAAGGTATATGAAAAGAAGGCCAAGGGTTCTTATAACGAACGACGACGGAATATACTCGAAAGGAATACACGCGCTTTGCGGGAGGCTTAAAAGGCATTGCGAATTGCACGTCGTCGCGCCAGAATCCGAACAGAGTGCAGCGGCCCATTCCATAACCATGTCGGAGCCCCTGCGCATAAAGCCTTTTTTCAAAAACAGGAAACAATTCGGTTACGCCGTTTCCGGCACTCCGGCCGATTGCGTAAAGATAGCCATAAGAGCCATTCTTAAGAAACGACCCGATATAGTAGTATCGGGCATAAATCTGGGGCCGAATGTCGGGTATAGCGTTCTTTATTCCGGAACGGTTTCAGGCGCCAGGGAGGGGGCGATTTTCGGCATACCTTCTGTGGCAGTGTCGCTGGCTACTTTCAAGGATCCCGATTACGAATATGCCTCCGCATTTACCTCCAGGCTGGTGAGGTTGTTATATGAGAAGGGCCTGCCTAAAGGCGTATTCCTGAACGTTAATATACCTGCATGCGGGGAGACATTCAGGCGCGGTGTAAGGATTACCCGCCAGGGATTGAGTCCGATAATAGAATCTTACGAGAAGAGGCAGGACCCCAGAAACGAGAGTTATTACTGGTTGACGGGCGAGGTCATAAAGCTGAAAGCCGATAGCTCCAGCGATATAAACGCCGTAAAGAAGCGCTATGTCTCCGTGACGCCGCTTCATTGCGACATGACCAGGGATGATTTTCTGGAAGAGGCAAAGACGTGGAAGATACGATGAGGCTCTGTTAGCAATGGCCATTCTTATTGAGGAGGCAATCTTTACCGTTTTCGATTTTGAGACTACGGGACTTTATCCCTACGGGGGTGATAGGATATGCGAGATAGGAGCGGTCAAATTGCGGCCGGACGGCAGCAGAAAGATATATCAGACAATGGTAAATCCCGGAGTACCCGTTTCATACGGCGCATTTGTGGTAAACGGCATAACAGATGATATGATCAAACAGGCGCCCAGAATCGAAAAGGTGTTGCCGGGATTCCTGTCTTTCATAAAAGGAAGTGTATTGGTTGCGTATAATGCCGGTTTCGACATAGGATTCCTTGAATCGGCCCTGCGGGAGAAAAGGGATATATTGAAGGATTATTATGTAATAGACGCCCTTAATCTTGCGAGGCGCCTCTTTAAAGGTATAAAGAGATACAGCCTTTCAAGCGTTGCCTCGGCCTTAAAGATAGATTTCGGCAAATGTCATCGAGCGCTTTACGACGCCATTATTACCTCGGAAGTCTTCAAGAGAGAACTTGCTATCCTGAAAGGAAGAGGCGTGCGGCAAATAGAGGATATCGGGGCAAAGAAGAGGAGCTCGGCTAAGACGGTGGGGGATTATAAGACCGCTACTATAGAAGAGGCCATAAGAACCGAGAAAAAGCTTAAGATAGTATACCATTCCATATGGGATAACAAGGTAACAAAGCGAAAGGTTACTCCCGTTGAGATACAAAGGGGTTATGATAAGGATTATCTTGTAGCTTATTGCCATTTGAGGAAGGGTAAGAGGAATTTCAGAATGGACGGAATAATAGAGATGGAGTGCGAGGAATAGTCGGATTCTTCCGGAACAGCGGACACAGCCCATGCAGAAAAAACGTAAATTCGCAGTTCAACAGCACTATGCCAGCCACCTGCACTATGATTTTAGACTGGAAAGAAACGGAGTCTTGGAGAGCTGGGCCATACCCAAGGAGCCTCCCGTGGAAATTGGTGTAAAACGCTTGGCGGTCCGGGTGGAGGATCACGAGCTGGGATACGAGGATTTCGAGGGCACAATACCTAAGGGGCAATACGGGGAGGGGAAGGTGGTAATCTGGGACAGGGGTCTGTATGTCGAAAAAAAATACGGTCCAAAAGAGATAATCGTGGCTCTGGAGGGCGGTAGGCTCAAAGGTGATTACTGCCTTATCAAACTGAAGCCCTCTTTGCCGAAAGACAAGAATTGGCTCTTTTTTAAAAGAAAGTGCCCCGAATAAAAGATGGCCGAAAAAAGACCGGCAAACAGGCAGAAGAGTATACAGAGACTCTTGAAAGATAAATTCAGGACATCTTCATCGCGCTTGAAAACGGAGAGGAAGAAAAGGGGAAGATGAGGGATGTACGATGGAGACTTATGAGGCGTTGAGAAGAAGGGCAAGCGTTAGGGAGTATGAAGCGAAACCGGTAGATAAAGAGGATTTAAGACAGCTGGTTGAAGCGGCGCGCCTGGCTCCCACGGCTAGAGGAACGGAACCGTGGGAATTCATAGTGATAACCGACAGAGATACGCTTGCCGAGATAGCGGACCTCGCCCAGAACGGCAGTTTTATAAAAGGGGCGTTTGCGTGCATTGCCGTATTCTGTAAAGAGACCAAATATTATCTGGAAGACGGATGCGCAGCCACGGAGAATATACTACTGGCTGCGGCAGACAGAGGTTTGGGGGCCTGCTGGGTGGCGGGAGACAAAAAACCGTATTGCGACCAGATACGGGGTATAACGAAGACCCCGCCCGGATATAAACTTGTGAGTTTGGTATCAGTAGGATGGCCCAAGGGGGGCGTGTTTAGCCACAAGAAGAGGGCGTTGGACAGCGTTATGCATTGGGAGCGGTTCGGCTCTTCCACCTGAGGAATATACAGGTCCGTAAAAATTGCGCAGGAGGACGACTTGGATGAAGCTTGTCATACAGAGGGTGAAGAGTGCCAGGGCGAGGGTTGATTCGCGCATTGTCGGCCGTATAGAACGGGGGTTAGTGGTTCTTGTAGGCGTTGGCAGGGAGGATGATTCTTCTCAGGTTAAGGTGTTAGCCAAAAAGGTCTGCGAATTACGCATATTCGAAGACGATGACGGAAAGATGAATTTAAGCCTGAAGGATATCGGTGGCGGCATATTGAGCGTTCCCCAGTTTACGCTTTACGCCGATACCCGAAAAGGCAACAGGCCTGGGTTTTCGGATGCCGCGAAACCGGATAAGGCAAAGGCTGATTGGCTTCAATTTAACGAATCCGCCCTTTCATGCGGCATAAAAGTGGAGAAGGGGTTATTCGCAGCGCATATGGAGGTGGAGCTCATAAATGACGGCCCGGTTACCATAATCATGTAATCCGACGACAAAACATTCGATAAAAACTTGACAAAATATCTTATACTGATAAAATAACTTTACTTTGCACATTTGTATATTTAATACACTGAATAGAAAGGAAATGACGCGGGGAAGAGATGGACATAGACGAAAGATGGGGGAAGGCATTAAGCGAAACCGAGATAATAAGGCCGCGCGTTTTGGATCTTATGACCTTTTCCTCAACCGAAATTCCCTATATATTGCTGTCTGAATCGAGCATAAATGAAGGGGACACCGTAGTTCGCAGGGGAACGGTAGTGGTGGAGAAACCGGCCCTGGTTCTCCCTTTCGGCCTTCCGCGATTCGACGGTTTCGATCTGGACAAAGAGAAGAAGAGAGCCGAGGATCTCATATCCAATTTCCTGCTTGTGCGGGGCATAAAACTTCCGTCTCTTAAATACAATAATGTAACCTATTCCGTAGATGTCTTCGAGGGGGAGCTGAAGAGAGCCATAGATAAATACCGAAATATGCTGCAGAAAGAGGAGAACGTCTCCTCTGGGTTGATAGTAGGCCCTGAAGAGTGTTGGCAGTTTTCGCTGCTTATCTTTGTAAGTAGCCAGGTAGTAAAATCCGCAGACGGCGACATAAAAAGGCTGATGGAGGATTACAGGAAGAAGAGAGAGGAGTAAGGGGATTGCTAAAAGACCTCATCTTGAAGAATAGAAGCTATAGACGTTTTTATCAGAGGCATGCGATAGACCTTGATATGTTGTCATATTTGACGGGATTGGCCAGGTTTTCTCCCTCGGCGGCCAATCTACAGGCGCTAAAATTCGTCTTCTCAAATAAGCCGTCTAGTAACTCCTCGATATTCAGGTACCTTTACTGGGCGGCGTATCTGAAGGATTGGGCCGGCCCCGCGGAAGGTGAACGTCCCGGAGCCTATATAGTGATTCTGGGAGACAGGGGGATCACCGATAATTTTGGATGCGATCACTGTATAGCCGCACAAAGTATACTTTTGGGGGCGTGTGAAAAGGGTCTCGGAGGTTGTATGATAGGTTCCATCGACAGGGAGGGGCTTAGAGGCGAGCTTAAGATACCCGATTGCTATGAGATACTTCTTGTCGTTGCTTTAGGAAAGCCGAAAGAAAAGGTGGTATTGGAAGACTTGAAGGCAGATTGCGGCATCAAATACTGGCGTTCGGAAGACGGGGTTCATCACGTGCCGAAGAGGTTGCTCGAGGACATAATTTTGGATTAGGACGCTATAATTCGATAAAACAGAAAGCGAATTTACACAGACATCCTGTAATGAAGCGGGGTCCCACAGCTTTATAATAAAGACTGGAATTAAATGATGCGCGCTCGTAGCTCAATTGGATAGAGCGGCTGGCTTCGAACCAGTAGGTCGCAGGTTCAACTCCTGCCGAGCGCGCCATTACATTGCTAAAAAGGCAGAGTTGAATAGAGGAGGCGCCGAGCGAGTAGCGAGGAAAAATGCCTGCTTCGAAGAACTTCTTAAACTAATGTAAGCCGACGAATGGCCGACCCGAACACCCTGGCGGAGCGAAAGCGAAGCCGGGTGAGGGCGCCAACTCCTGCCGAGCGCGCCATTACATTGCTAAAAAGGCAGAGTTGAAGAGAGGTTTCGCCGAGCGGATAGCGAGGAAGAGCGCCTGCTTCGAAGGACTTCTTGGGCCAGCGGAAGAAACCGAGTGGCCGACCCGAACACCCTGGCGAGCGTAGCAAGCCGGGTGAGGGCGCCCTAAAAACAGCGTTTAGCGTCTAGCGACTAGCGTCTAGTAAAGACCGGTTATCGGTGTACGGTTAACGGTTGACGGAAAAAGCAAAAAATCCCGGGGAAAAGCAAAAACCAGGGATAGCGTCAACCATAAACCAACAACCGA
>Ga0272442_10009734_pt1 | contig 11960 bp, 10 predicted proteins | sample SSMForm2O_FD_200262 | JGI IMG/M metagenome (GOLD analysis project Ga0272442, IMG submission 200262) | Marine sediment archaeal communities from Little Sippewissett salt marsh, Falmouth, MA, United States - SSM-Form-2O | ecosystem: Environmental > Aquatic > Marine > Wetlands > Sediment ... | reverse complement strand
CGGGCCGCGCCTCGCCGCGGCCCTCGGTTTTCGCGGGGTCATGGAGCCGGACTTCGCGCCGGTGGATGCGAATCTACGGCCCGCGGCGCCGCCCGCCGATTGTCTCCTTGTGGCCGAGGCTGCCGATATCGAGAGCTTCTGCTCTCGTCTCGGAGAAATCCTGGGCGCTTTCGACGAGGGTGGCGCCCCCGAGGAACTGCGCCGTGCGTTCGGCCGCCTCATCGGCAACCGGGAGTTCACGGGCGTGTCACTGGAGGAGCCGGTTCGTTTCTACCTGATGGACCCGAAAAAGTACGCGCAGCCATGGGTCTTTCAATTCGACGTGAGCGATGCCGATGCCGCGCAAGCGGCAATGGCCGGGGGGGATAGTGCGTCGGAACCCTTCTTTTGCGTCGAAAACGGGCTCGCAACCCGGGCTTTCAGCTCCCGCGCCGGCGAAGCGGTCGTGCAATGGCGACGCGGGAACGGCGGTGCGATCGAATACGGCGTCTCCGGGCAACTGCGCATCCTTCTCGACGTCGAGCGGATCATGGCGACCTATGAAGAAGAGATCGCGGCGGGGATCCCGGCCATGAAGGAGCGCATGAGCGAGGCGATGGAGCGCGTCGGGAACAGAGAAGCCGCCTCGCGAGACGCCGGTTCGGCGCGGAAGGAGCTTGACGCCATCATGTCGCTGCTGCGTCAGATTGACGTCGTGTCTATCGCCGTGGCGATGAAGGCGTCGCGCGTCGAGGCGGCGGTAGATGTGAAACCCCTTGCCGGCGCCACCTTGGCCGGGGTCGCGCGTTCGCATCGCGCGGCCGCCGCGGACCTGCTGAATCTGTGCCCCCCGGATGCGGCTGTCGTGATCGCCCAGAACCTCTCGGCCATGGACGCGCTTAAGCGGCTCGTCGGACAAGTTCTGGGCATCCGGGAAATCGGCTTTCTGACCCGGGCCGACTCCGGAGACTCGGGACAGGTTCTGGCCGCGCTTTTCATGCCGGCCGGGGATGACGATTACGCCGGGGTTCTGGAATTGCGCGAGGGGGCGCGCGCCGCGGATGCCGAGGATCGCTGGAAGGAACTCGCCGCGTCGCCGGGGACCGGCGATGACCGGCCGATGCGAATCGTTCCCGTCGAGATCGCGAATGCGGACGAAACATCCGTTCGGCTTGCCGATGTCGTGCTCAACGAGCGCGTGTTGGGAGAGGGCGGCGCGAACATGATCCGCAACGTTTTTGGCCCTGCTCCGAAGGTCGCCCTGGGCCGGTCGCGGCAGGGGACAATCTTCTGCCTTGGCCCTTCACCGCTGGCGCGCCTCGGGGAAGTTCTCTCCCTGGCCGAAGGCGGCGGCGCGTCGCTGGCTTTCGAACCGGCATTCTCCGACGTCATGGCGGCGGCCGGCTGCGTTCCGAACCTTCTCGTATATGCCGCGCCCGCGGGCGTTCGCGGCTGGCTGTGGTTGGCGGGACTCGATCCGGGCCCCGTTCACGCCGATGAAGAGGCCTTGGCGGGCTGGGTGTCGTTCGGCCGGGACGGCATGATCCATGCCCGGCTGCGCGCGCCGACGGCTGCTTTGCGGCGCGCTCTCTTCAATGACGGCCAGGGACAAATGGACTCCGGGCTGGCCCGATCGCCGATTCCTGGCGAACCCGATTCGCGGCCCGGCGGGCGACTCCGGATGCACGCTCCGGCGTCTTCGCCGCCTCCGGTCGAGGACGCCTCGCCGGACGGGGAGACCGAGTGAGTAGCGGTGGTCAAGCGTATTCCCTCCGTTACGGTCGGAGCCTTACACGAAGCGCCGTGTGTGGCATAAGCGCCCTCCCCTGTGAGGACGCGAGCAAACCGTTCCACACAGCCGAGGCGGCTGTGCCACATTCCGACCGTAACGGAGGGAATACGGCCAGGCCACCAGCGCGCTTGTGAGACGGGGGCCTGCTCTGATAAAATTGTAGCGCTCCGGATCGCCTACGGGGCGCGATTTGCGTAAGGCCTTGGAGCCATTATGGATGATAGTCGGTATTGAAATTGGCCCAGGTGCGCTGCGGGGGACTTGCGCGACGGGCGGCGAGGCTCGTGCGGTGACCGAGCCGTTTTCGGGGCGCGTCGAGGACCTCTCCCGCGCTCTTTCGGCATTGCTCGCGGCCATCGGCACACGCGCCCGAAAGATCGCCCTTGCGATTCCCTCTTATTGGTGCTCCTACAGGACGGTTTCCTTTCCCTACAACCGCGCCGCTCGCGTGGAGGGCACGCTCGACTACGCGCTTGAGGACCGGCTGGCCGCGCCTGTCGCGGCGTGCGTCGTGGAGCCCTTGACCGGGCTTCTTCCGTCGGGCGACAAAGGGTCGCGAACGCTCGTCGCCGCGTGTCCCGTCGAGACCGTCTCGGCCGTGATCGAGGCGTGCCGCGTGGCGGGCGTCGAACCGATCGTCATTCAGCCCGCCGTGGCGGCCGCCGCGCGCGACCTTCGCGACCGGCTGGACGCGCGGGCCGACCACGCGCTCATGATTCGGCTTGACGGAGAGTTCTGCGAACTCGCATGGATGGGTCGGGAAGACATTCGCGCCGCGCAGGTCTTGCGAATCCTGTCCTCGGATCCTGACGCGCTTGCCGCGCGCATTCGCCTTGCCGTGCGCTCTTACGAGGTCAGCGATGGCAGGGAATCCTTCGATCGGGCGTTTCTTCTTTCAGCCGACGGGAAACACGCCCTGCCCGGCGATACGCTTCAGAAAGCGTTGGGCGTGCCCGTGACGGTCGTCGGCGGCGAGGGAACGGAAGCGGCGCTCGGCGCAGCGGGAGCCGCGGCCAGGGATGGGCACCTTGCGGTGAATCTTCGCCGCGGGCCCTGCGCCTACGGGCCGTACGCGCGCAGGACGGATTCGAAGATCGCCGCGGCGCTGCTGATCGCCGCGGGGATCATGCTCGTTTTCGCCGCCAGAACCACGTGGGAGATTCGCGACGTTCGCGACGCCCTTGGCCGAAGCAAGGAGCGGCAGGCCGGGGTTTTCGCGGAGGTTGTGGGTCGGACAGGGACGCCGGCCGTGCGCCCCATGCAGGCGGCGCTGGCGAAACTTGAAGGGGAGGCCGCCCGGACCGGAAGCGCCGACGTCATGTCGTGTCTTCGCATGTGGAGCGAACTAAGAAAGCAGGTTCCCCCGTCTTCGGCCATCGTTTTCGAGACGATCGATGTCAAACAGGGGGGCATTGCTCTTCAAGCGCGCGCGGCGAATTCCGCCGAGGCCTGGCAGTTCCGAGATCGCTTGGGCGAGTCCGGGATATTTCTTCCCGACCCGCCGGCCGTCACGAGCAATCGCGCCGGAGGCGGGGTTTCGTTCAGCATGCAGTTGAGGTATCGGCCATGAATTTGAGGGGAGCCTTCACATTGCGTCCCTGGATCGCGTGGCCCGCGACGGCCCTGGTCGCGTGCGTCGTCGCCAACATCGCTTTGTTCGTGCACCGGGGCGCGCTCGATAGGGAATACGGCCGCCAGCGCGAGAGGGAGCGCGATATGACCCGGATCGCGGAAGACTTTCGGCGCTTCAAGGAGGATATGGCGCAGCGGTCGACAGCAGTCGCGCAGGCGGGCGCGCTGGATGTCAAGCGAATCGAGGAACTTGCCGTCGCCCATCGCGTCGCCGGAGATTTGAATGTCACGATCCCACCCGCAAGGACCGACGGCGGCTTGACGGAACGTTTCGTGGATTTGTCGCTCGCGAACGCGCAGTCCGGGAACCTCGCGAGATTTCTGCTTGCCGTGGAGGCACTTGATCCCGCCGTTCGGACGCGCAGCCTTCGGATTGTCGAGGGGCGCGAATCGTCCGGGGGGAAGGAAAAGACGTTTGTTGACGCCAAGGTTCAGTTCTCGGCCTATGAGAAAATTTCGCCACAGCCGGAATAGCACAGGTATTGTGCTGGTGGTTACGCTGCTCGTACTGGGCATCGTAATCGTGCTGGGATATGCTTTCAGCACGGCGGCCAATGTCGCGCTTCGCAGTGCGCGGAATGCGCGGAACGCCGTCGAACGCGACGAGGCTCTCGCCTCCGGCCTGCAGTATGCCTTGGCCGTTCTTGCCGAGGACGGCGAGGACGGCTTCGATTCGCTCGAGGATGCGTGGGCGCGCGACGATCAACGCCTCGCCGTCGGCGCCATGGCGATTGACGTGAACATCGCCGACGAAAACGGACGGCTGAACGTGAACCTGGCGGCGCTTGCACCGGACGATCCTTCCCGGACGCTGGATCTCAGGCCGGCGCTGAAGGAGCTTGTCCGTCAGGCGGGCGGCGACGACAACGACGCGCAGGCTATTTTCGCGTGGCTGGACCCGAACACCCCCGGCCTTCATGATGTGATCGCGCCGAAGCGGCCCGTTTTTTCCCTCGACGCGTTAGGCGCCATTCCCGATCTGAGCCCGCGCGTCTTCGCCGGGGAGGGTGGGACGGCGAGGCTGGACGACCTGCTGGCGACGCATCCGGCCAGGATAAACGTTAACACCGTCTCCGAAACCGTGCTCAACGCCCTGTGGGGCGATTCCCGCGCGGTGCATGACTTGCTTGGAAAGCGGGAGACGGGAGCGTTTCGCGACGAGGCCGAGCTGCGCACCTTCCTTGAAGCGCACTTCGATGAGGCGGACGCCGCGTTGTGGGAGTCCGCCCTTGACGTATCCAGCGATTGTTTTACGGTAACCGTCCGGGCGCCCGATGAGGCGTACCGGAACACCCTTGTCGCGCTCGTTCGCCGCAGCGGCGAGGACGTTCGCGTACTCCTGAGCACGTACATGACCGAGGAGGTCGAGCCATGAGCAAGTTCCTCCGGCTTCTCCCGATTTTGATTCTCTGTGCGGCGGTGCCCGCGATGGGACAGGCCGATAAGGGCCGGATGGTGACGGGCCGGGCGCCGGGGGGCCAGACGCCGGTTGGCCAGGCGCCGACGGCTCAACCCGCCAAGGAAACGCCTGCCGCTCCGGCCGGCGCCGAGGACCGCATGCACATCGTTCTCAGCGGCGTCAACCTGCACGCCGTGGTGCAGTATGTCAGCCTGTACAGCGGCAAGCCGGTGATCCTGCCCGGGAACTTCCCGGGAGACCGCGTCGTGGACGTCGTCTCGGGCGACACGGCCGACGTGCCCGTCGCCAGGGCCATGAGCATCTTCGCCTCGGTACTCCGAAATTACGGCTTCGCCATGATCGAGACGGAGAACTTTCTCCATATCGTCTCGGAGGCGAACGTCGGAAACGTGCCCGTGCGGGACGGCATCCCCACCGAAGGCCTGGCCGCCGAGACCCTGGTCACGATCGTTTACGACTTGAAGCACGCCGATGCCAAGACGCTCCTGCAAGTCCTGAACACGCTCAAGTCGAAAGCGGGCACGCTCCTCGCGCCGGAGGGCGCGAACCGGCTGGTCATGACCGATTACGGTCCGACGCTCAGCGGCATGCTGGATGTCGTTCGGCGCCTCGACGTGGAGCCGACCGGGGCCGTAGTGGACCGTTATAAGGTAGAGAATACAAGCGTGGACGCCATGATGGGTCTTGCGCGGTCGTTCATTAACAACCTGAAAGCCGGCGCCGGTCCGGTAAAGGCGAAACGCCTGGAGACCCTGGCGGCCGAGCAGCACAGTCCGACGAATTCGTTCATCCTCTACGGGTATCCCGAGGACATCGCACGCGTCAAGGAGCATCTTGCCCGGTTCGACGTGAAGCCGGAGAAAGAGGCGCAGAACTACCACAGTTACGCCGTCCTTCATCGGGACGCGAAGGAGTTGAAGAGCGTTCTCGACGCGCTTTTCGCTTCCACGTCTTCGGAAAAGGACCTTGCTTCCGGCGGGCGCGCGATCATTACGGCCGACGAGGTGAACAATGAAATGATCGTTACGGCCACCCCGGCCCGCTACGAGCAGGTGCTTTCGGTTATCAAGAAGCTGGATCGCCCGAGTGCGCAGGTGGTGATCGAGTCGGCCATGGTAGAGCTGAACCTCGACAAGCTCTTCGACCTGGGCGTCGAGCTCGGCACCATCGACAAGCCGGGTGACTCCATGCGCGGCTTCGCGGGAACCACGTTCGGCCTCTCGACGATCACCGCCGACGGGCGGGAGATCCTTGTGCCGACTTCGGGCGGGCTCACGGGCGGGATATTCAAGGACAGCGCCTTTCAGATCCCCGCGCTGGTCCAGCTCGCCCAGAAGGATAGCGACGTTTCGCTGATCATCTCGCCCAGCGTCATGACCCGCGACAACCGGGAGGCGCGCATCCTGATCGCTGAAGAGCGCGAGTATGCCAAGCGCGAATACAGTCCGGAGGGCGAGACGAACGTCATTACAAGCGGTGGCTACAATGATGCGAAGGTGGAGTTGAACATCACGCCCCACATCAACGTGGAGGGGACGGTCCGGCTCAACATTCACGTCGTGATCCAGCAGTTCCTGCCCAGCACGGAAGTCAGCGGCATCGAGCTCACCAATAAGACCAGCCGCGAGGCGGAGACGGAAGTGACGGTCCCCGATGGCTACACGGTCGTGATCGGCGGTTTGACAAGCAACGTCATGTCCGATTCCGTGAGCAAGGTCCCGATTCTCGGCGACATACCGGGGCTTGGCTTTCTCTTCCGACGGACGAGCAAGACGAACGAGAAGCGCAATCTGTGCGTCTTCATCACGCCGCATATCTTCCGAACCGTCGAGGAGTTGCGGGACGAGGCCGAACGCAGGAAGACGGAGATGCACGCCGCGTCGCTGGACAAGGACGGGGAAAGCGTTCTTCCGCTCGAACTGCTCGACAAGGTGACCGGCGGGAACGGCGCGAAGGAAAACGAGTAGGTGGCCGTGGAAACGACAAGAGAAAATCCGATGCCGTCTCTTCTCGAGACGGCGGTGACCGTCGGGGCCATTGGTCCCGAACAGGTGGTCGCGGTCTCCGCGGCCGCGGCATCGGCGTGGGATGCACCCGCCCAGGTCGTTCTCCAGGCGTGCGGCGGCGAGGAGGCGGCCGTGGAGGTCGCCGCGAAGCACCTGGGATTGGAGCTCGCGGGTGACCTTGACGGCGTTGAAGTCCCGCAGGCGTTCTTCGAGAAAGTCGCGCCCGGCTACGCGCGGCGCATGGGCGTGGCCGCGACGGCGGTCTCGGAATCGCGCGTGGAACTCGTTGCGGCCTCGGGCGTGGATCTCGCGGCCGTTTTGGCGGAAATGTCTTGCGTCTTCGGACGCGAGATTCGTTGCCGCATCGCGACGCGGCAGGCCGTCGAAGGGGCGATTGACCGCAGCGTCCGCGAGCGGCCGGAATACCTGGCCGACGCCGCGGGCGAACTGGGCGACGCCGCGGCGGGCGGGGACGAGGCGCCGCCCCTGGAGCACGTCACCGATTTCGGCGAACTCATGCGCAGGACGCCCGTCGTCAAGATGGTCTCGCTGCTGATCGCGCAGGCCGTGCGCACCGGTTCGAGCGACATCCACTTCCAGCCGCTCGGCGACCGCCTGCGGATTCGTTTCCGCGTTGACGGCATGCTGCACGACGTCATAGATCTGCCGCGCTCCGCGCAGGATGCCGTCCTTTCGCGAGTGAAAGTCCTCGGGAAGATGGACATCGCCGAGCGGCGGGCGCCGCAGGACGGCCGCGCGTCTTTCAAGTACGCCGATCGCGATATTGACGTCCGCATCTCCGTCGTCCCGACGACCGAAGGCGAGCGCGTCGTGCTTCGCCTTTTCGACAAGCAGACGAAACTGCTGGCGCTGGATCAGCTCGGTCTGGGCGCGAGGAACCTGGCCGGGTTCGACCAATTGATTCGCAACAGCAGCGGCATGATCCTTGTTACGGGTCCGACGGGAAGCGGCAAGAACACCACGCTCTACGCGGCGCTGACCCGCATCAACTCGCCGGATATGAATATCATCACCATCGAGGACCCGGTGGAATACAAGCTTTCCGGCATTAGCCAGATCCAGGTGTTGGCCAAGAAGAACGTGACGTTTGGTTCGATGCTTCGGTCCGTCTTGCGGCAGGACCCGGACATCCTCATGATCGGCGAAATTCGAGACGCGGAAACCGCCGCGATCGCGGTGCAATCCGCTCTCACGGGCCACCTGGTCTTCAGCACCCTTCACACGAACGATTCGGCCGGCGCGATTGCGCGACTGCTGGACCTCGATGTCGAGCCCTTCTTGATTTCCTCCGGGCTGCTTGGGGTGTTGGCGCAGCGACTGGTACGGCGCGTGTGCAAGAAATGTGCGCTCCCGAGCACGCTCAGTGAAGGGGAGCAAGGGCTTCTCGGCGTGTCGTCGGACCATGACATGAGCAAGGTCCTTGGCCGCGGTGCGGGGTGCGAGAATTGTCTCGGGGCCGGATACCTCGGCCGCATCGGCATTTTCGAGTTGCTGACGGTGACCGACGCCGTACGGGACTTGATCAACAGGCGCGCGTCGTCTTCGCAAATACGCGAGGCGGCCTTGCGCGATGCTCTGGTAACGTTGCGCCTGGACGGGACGGGGAAGGTCCTGGCCGGGGTGACGACGGCCGAGGAAGTCTTGCGCGTGACACAGGGCGACATGAGCTGAGGCCCGTCGGCTCGGCATTCCGGGATACGGTGCGAATGATGGGAAGTTTTCGCTACAAGGCGGTGGACGAGCGCGGCGCGGCGGTGGCGGGAACGCTGGTTGCCGACAGCTCGGCCGAGGCGCGGGAACGGTTGCGCAAGATGCAATTGTTTCCGGAGCAGGTGGAACGCGTGGAGGCCTTGTCGCGACCGCTCGATGCGCTGCCGGGCCGGCGGATGAAGGCGGCGTCGCACGTGGCCGTGTTCACTCGGCAGTGCGCGGTGCTGCTCGCGAGCGGGGTGCAGCTTGTGGACGCGCTGGGCGTCCTCTCGGAGCAGTGCGAGTATCCGCCGCTCTCCGCGGCGCTGACGGGCATCCGCGACGCGGTCGGCTCGGGAAGTTCGCTGGCCGAAGGCATGGCCGCCTATCCGCTTTTCTTCGACCGATCCTACGTCGGCATGGTCGCGGCGGGCGAGAAGAGCGGCACGATTGATGTGGTTTTCTCGCGACTGGCGGAATTCCTGGAGCGCCGACGGCGCATGCAGTCGAAACTATCCACCGCCCTTATCTATCCCTCCATTCTCGTCTTGCTGGTGACCGGCGTTCTGGTCTTCCTGGCTGGCGTCGTGGTGCCGCGGATCGAACCGTTGTTGAACCAGCCGAACCGCCCCCTTCCGCTCGCGACGGCGGCGCTCTTCGCCGTGAGCCACGTCGTCTGGAGCGTCCGTTGGGCGGCACCGCTGGCGCTTGTGCTTTTTCTCATTGGCATCGGATCCTTCAAGCGTTCGCGGCGGGGCGGGCGCATGCTGGACGGCCTCGTGCTCAGAATCCCCCTCGCTGGACGGATGGTGAAGAAAAGCATTGTATCGCGATTCGCCATGTCCTTCGGCACGCTGCTCAGGACGGGCGTTCCCGCGCTCGAAGCCCTCGAACTCCTCTCGGACGTGACGCCGAATGCGGCGTTCGCCGGGGAAATCCGGGACCTGTGCGGCGACGTCACCGAGGGACGGGACATCTCCCACGGAATGCAGGCGAGCCGGGTATTTCCGCCTATGGTCGGCTACATGGTCGCCATCGGAGAGCGCAGCGGCAACCTGGCCGAGGTCCTGGAGCACGTCGGCGAGGTCTACGATCTTGAGGTCGAAATAGAATCCCGCCGACTGCTGGCGCTTCTGGAGCCGGTCCTGATCCTGGGCATGGCGGCGGTCGTGGGATTCATCGCCATGTCGCTGATGGTGACGATTATGGAGTTGAGTAATTTCTAGAGCATGGAATAACGTCCGAGAAACGGAGCGTATGATGCGAATGAGAAACGTCCTGTTCGGCCCGCGCGATCGCGAGCGCGCGATGTCCTTGCTGGAAATCATGGTCGTGGTGGTCATCATGGGGATCATCGCGGGCATCGTAACGAAGGTGGTTGTGGACAAAGTCGCGCGCGCCAACGTGATGGAGGCCAAGATGGAACTGGCGTCCCTGCGGGACGCCGTGAACATGTTCTATGTTGACCAGTCCTTCTACCCGCAAACATTGCAAGATCTGGTCTCCCGACCCGCTGACGACCGCGTGAAGGACTGGCCGCCCAACGGCTACATGCCTTCGATTCCTCTCGATCCGTGGAAAAACCAGTACGTTTACGTCATGCCCGGCCTGAGCCATCCTTTCGAGATCATATGCCTGGGCGCGGACGGAGTCGAGGGCGGCGAGGGTGCCGACGCCGATATCGAAAGCTGGAACCTTTCGCCCTCCGAGGGGGGACCCGGCGGATGATTCGGCGAACCACCAAAACGTGGGCCGAAGAAATGCGCCGGCGGCGTTTTTCGCGGGCCGGGGGCATGAGCCTTCTCGAACTGACGGTGGCGCTGGTTATTGTCGGTCTGCTGGTGGCGGTCGTGCCGCCGTCGCTGAACGGCATCTCGGCCAAATGGCGCCTGCGCGCCTCGGCTCAGGACGTTGAGGCCGCGGTTCGACGCGCGATCAACACGGCCGCGTCCACGGGATCGCCCGCGGAGATCGTTTATGATCTCGACGACGGAAGCTTCCGCATTCGCTCCAAGGGCGAGACCGTTGACGTGCGAACGCTTCCGTCGAATGTGCGGTTCGAGCGCGTCCGTTTCGGCGACATGGAACTCGTGCGCGCGGCGGCCGCGTTGCGCGCGTTTCCCGACGGGAGCGTGGACGCCCACCAGGTTCACCTGCGCGGGCCGGAAGGGGTTTTCCTGAGCATTGCATTCGACCGTCTGACCGCGGAAGCGCAATTCGAGGAAGGAACCGATGCGTCGGAATGACCGGCCGGGCTTTTCTCGCATACAAGCATTCACCATGGTCGAAGTCGTTGCCGCGTTGGCCATCGCGGGCGGAGTGATTGTGGGGGTGTTGTTTGCGCGGGATCGCGCCGTGACGGCCTGTGCTTCGGCGCGGGCGACGATGGCGAGCGCGCGAATAGGCGCGTCGCTGGCCGCGCGCCTCAGGGTGGGCGAGATCGGCGAGGGCGCCGGCGTCGTCGAGGAGCAGGGCGAGTTCGGCTGGTGGATTGTGCGCGACGCGCTGGCTTCGGGCGCGCCCGAGACCGTTCGCGCCTATACGATCGAGGTTTTACCGCCGAACGGCGACGTGCTCAACGGCTGCATTGTGCATGCATGGCGGCACGAACCGAACGAGACGAAGGGAACGGCGCCGTGAGAAGCGAGACCGCGCGAAAGGTTTTGGGGCTGACGCTCGTGGAGGCGCTCTGCGTGCTTGCGATCGCAGGGTTGATCATGGTGGCGGTCCTGGGCGCATTGGAAGCGACCGTTTCGGGAATCCGGCGCGGCCGCGCCGCCTTGCGGGACGCGCGTCTGGCCCATGGCATCGCCGCGCTCCTAAGCGCGGACTTCGCGGAGGCGGCGAGCATACGAACGGCCGATACGCCGGCGTTCATCGGCGGCGGGGGAACGGGGCCCGGCGGCGGACCGATGCTCGCGTTTTTCACGAGACACTCGGCATTTCCCATGTCCCGCCCCTCCGGCTCGGGCGTGTTCCGCGTCGAGTACATCCTGGAAGAGAATGAAGAGCGGGCCGGCGTGTTTTCTCTTTTCCGACGCGAGTCGCCGTATCTTCCCGGAAGGGAGGAGGTGCCGGGCGGGGAGGGGGAAGCCGAACGCGTCGCGGAAGGCCTGACGGCCGTGCGCCTCCGCTTTTTCGACGGCACGCAATGGTACGATTCGTGGCAACGGATGGCGCTGCCGCACATGATGCGGGTTCAGTACGGCATGGCGGGGGAGGGGGCCGAACCGCGCTGGGAGACGGAATGTTTTCTTGCGCCGGTCGCCTCGGCCGACGTGGACGTAACGCCTCAAGTGGGAGGCGATTCGAGCGCGTCCATCGGAAACAGTAACGCGTCGTTTTGAAGAAGGGCCCGACTGGCAGGCGGCCAAAAAAAGTCATTCTGAGCGCAGCGAAGAATCTTTCGGCGGGACGGGTC
>Ga0272442_10009733_pt1 | contig 11960 bp, 9 predicted proteins | sample SSMForm2O_FD_200262 | JGI IMG/M metagenome (GOLD analysis project Ga0272442, IMG submission 200262) | Marine sediment archaeal communities from Little Sippewissett salt marsh, Falmouth, MA, United States - SSM-Form-2O | ecosystem: Environmental > Aquatic > Marine > Wetlands > Sediment ... | reverse complement strand
AAAATGCCATTATTTTTACTAATGGCGATAACGACACATTCCCGCTCTGGTATAACCAGGAAGTTGAAGGTGTCAGGACCGACACGCGTGTATGTAACCTCAGCTACCTGCAAACCGACTGGTATATTAACCAGATGCGCCGGAAAGCATACGAATCAGACCCTGTCCCGTTTTCTATAGAAAGAGAAAAATATACGCAGGGGACGCGCGATATTGTTTATTTACTGAACGACCCGCGCCTGAAAGGAGATATCAACCTTAAACAAGCCATTGATTTTATTGCCGACGACGACCCAAGGACAAAACTCCAGCAGGCCGACAATGCAGCCTATATCCCTGGGAAAGTACTGAAATACAAGGTCGATAAAGAAGCGGTCATACGGAATAAAGTAGTCCGCCCGGAAGATTATGATAAAATTGTCGATACCATCACCATCGACCTGTCAGGGAAAAACTATCTCCCAAAAGATGAAATGATGATCCTCGACCTTATTGCCACCAACAACTGGGAACGCCCGATTTACTGGGCTGTAACGGTCGGGCAGGATAAATACATGAACCTGAAGGAGTATTTCCAGCTCGAAGGCTTTGCATACCGTTTTGTCCCTATAAAAAGCCCTGCCAGTAACGACAGGCTGAAATTCGGGAGTGTGGCTTCCGATATCATGTATAAAAACCTGATGGAAAAATTTAAATGGGGGAATATGAATGACCCGGATATCTACCTCGACGAAAACAACATCAGGATGATGACAAATATCCGGAACCTGTTCAACCGGCTTATTGAAGAGTTAATCAGAGAAGGGGAAAAAGATTCAGCTTTAGCTGTGGCTGGCCGTGTCCTCGAGCTTATCCCGCACGAACTTGTGCCTTATGAATATTTTGCCCTCGAAATGGCTGAAAACCTCCTGAAAATTGATGAGAAGGGAAAAGCTACAGAAATGATAACCAAAGCCTTCGGGTATTATGACGAAAATCTGGATTATTTTCTCTCGCTCGATTCAAAATTTAAAAGCGAACAGAGCGTAATGGAAGAAATCCAACGTGCTTTATTTTATTTACAAAGGATGGAAAGAACCTGTCGTGCTTACGGATTGGATGAATTATCGGGTCAGATTAATGAATCCTTCAGAAAATACCTTTCAAGGGCAAATCCGGGGCAGGGATAAATTTCCAAGATATAAAAACCGGTTCATTTTTTATTACAAAATATCACTGTGAAATTCCTGAAAAGGACGAAAACAGAAAATTCATTTTGTACTTAACTACATAATACCAATATTATGAATATTCTGATTGTTGGTTCAGGCGGCCGTGAACATGCCCTGGGGTGGAAAATAAGACAGAGCAGTAAAACCGGCAACCTGTATTTTGCCCCGGGGAATGCAGGGACTCAAAGAATCGGGATCAACCTCCCAGTTGGCGTTTCAGATTTTAAAGGGCTGAAAAACGCGGTCATTCAGCATAAAATCGACATGGTTGTTGTAGGTCCTGAGGTACCCCTGGTAGAAGGCATCCACGATTTTATTTCAGCAGAGCCCGGCTTGTCCGGTGTTAAAGTTGCAGGTCCAAAAAAATCGGGCGCACAGTTAGAGGGCAGCAAGGAATTTGCCAAAAACTTTATGAAAAAATACCACATCCCCACTGCCGAATATTTATCAGTTTCTTCAGCCAACTTCAGTGAAGGGCAGGCCCTGCTCGAAAGGATGAAACCGCCTTACGTGTTAAAAGCCGACGGGCTGGCTGCGGGAAAAGGCGTCCTGATAATCGATTCGCTCGAAAATGCAAAACAATCGTTGAAAGAGATGCTTGAAGGGAAGTTTGGCAGCGCCAGCAAAACGGTTGTGGTCGAGGAATACCTTTCAGGTGTTGAAGTATCGGTTTTTGTTATCACCGACGGGAAAGATTACAAAATCCTGCCCGAAGCCAAAGACTACAAACGGATAGGCGAAGGCGACACAGGGTTGAATACCGGAGGCATGGGGGCTATTTCGCCGGTACCGTTTGCAGGGAAATCGTTCATGGAAAAAGTTGAAAACAGGATTATCAGGCCGACTATCGAAGGGATCAGGAAGGAGAACCTCGGATATAACGGTTTTATTTTCTTCGGATTAATGAACGTAGACGGGAACCCTTACGTCATTGAATACAACGTAAGAATGGGCGATCCCGAAGCCGAAGCGATTGTCATGAGGATAAAATCCGATTTGGTCGACCTGCTGGAAGGGGCGGTTAACGGCAACCTGTCTGAAAAAAACATTGAATTCGATGAACGTGCTGCAGTGACGGTTATGCTGGTCTCGGGCGGTTACCCCGGGAGCTATGAAAAGGGCAAAGTAGTAACAGGCATAGAAAATGCCGAAGAAAGCATTATTTTTCATTCCGGCACAAAATCCGAAGACGGCAAAATCCTCACAAATGGTGGGAGGATTATTGCTGTCAGCTCGTATGGCGGGGATATAAAAAATGCCCTTTCAGTTTCATATAAAAATGCTGATTTGATAAACTTCGATAAAAAATATTTCAGGAAAGACCTGGGATTCGACCTGTAATTATGCTACTGCGGATATTAAAATCAAATCAGGCTTATAACCTTTTCCTGTTTCCTTTAACAGCATTGGGACTATGGGCATCCGGTTTGATTTCGCCCCGTACTTATAACTTCTTTGAAGGCGAAAACCAGAATGTCCTTTTTAAGCCTGTTTATAACCTGCTTGACGGCAACCCGTTTGTACAGGTATTAGTTTCGTTAATTCTGGTTATAGTAATAGGATTTCTGGTTCAGAAAGTGAATAACCAGTACGCATTTTTCCGGTTCCGGACACTACTGCCCTCCAGCCTTGTTGTTATTATATTAAGCAGTATTTCTATGTTGCATACCCTGCACCCGGTTTTTTTCGGAGCCCTTTTTTTGCTCCTTGCAACAGACAGGATATTACGTGCATACGAGAAAAAAGTTGTAAATTCCAATGCCATCGATGCAGGATTATTATTAGGCATAGGGTCATTGTTTTACTTCAACCTGATTTATTTGTTCCCGGCGTTGATTTTGGCCTTACGGATTATCAGCCTGGAATTTAACTGGCGTGCGCTAACCCTGTTTTTCTGGGGAATTCTTTTGCCTTGGATTTTTGCTTTCTCGATATTTTTCCTGATGGACAGGCCCGGCGACCTCATCATAATTATCAACCGGAATGTTAGTACTCCAAACTACAGGATAGAAGGGAAAATACCCCTCATCATTTACACAGGATTTTGGGCATTTTTACTTTTAATCGGGAGCCTGGAAGTTATCCGGAAATCCGACAAACAAAAAATAAGCACACGAAAGTATTATAGTATTCTGTTGCTCTTTATCCTGGCCATTGCTGCAATATTCATTTTATCGCCTGCTGCGTCAGTGGAGATTTCTGTACTTTGGGCTATCCCTTCGGCATTTATTTTATCGAACCTTTTTTTATCAGTTAAAAACCGTTTGTTAAGCGAACTCATCTTTGCTGTATTTTTAGGTCTTGTAATTTACATGCAGTTTGTTTAAGCGATATTAAATGGACCACACAAAACCCACATTGGCTGTTTATGGAATACAGGACAGGTATAATTATAAATACCCCTTCTATGTCCATGACCATAACCTTGCGTTGATGCAAAACGGAGAAGTCATAAATTTCCTCCAGCTCGAAAGGGAAACCCGGATAAAACGCGACAATAAGCTCCATGAGTATATTTACCGGCTTCTAAAACAGAAAAAACTTATCGCGGGCGATTACGACCTAATGTTTGTCGATAATGTGGTTGGCCGTACCTTCCTGACACCCTCAGGCGATGCACGTTTTGAAGCGCCGCTTGCAAATACGCTGGCAGAAAAAGCCGAACCGGGGAAATGCTGGTGGTTTGGAGCCGAGAGGGAAGCGTGGGCTCTAAACCATGAATTGGCGCATGTTTTTTCATGCCTCCCTTTCTTCGGGAATTTTAAAGACAACAGCCTGCTGGTTCACTTCGACGGCGGGGCGAGCCTGAGTAACTTCTCGGCATGGGCCTTTAAAGATGGGAAGATAAACCTCGTCGAGTTTCATTGGGATTTAAAATTCCTGTCGGCCATCTATAATGCCAATGCACTGACTTTCGCCATTATCGGGGCGGGGCTCGAAGAGCAGAATTCTGTCCCCGGGAAGTTTATGGGCTATGCCGGGTGGGGCCGCTATAATCCTGATATTGAAAACTGGCTGGTTGAGAATAACTATTTTGAAACTATCTGGAGTAAAAAAACGGCCTTTTTAAAAAAAGCCGGGGAAAAGTGGGGCGTCAGCCTGAAATCGTTCGACCAGAGGAACGGATTCTTAAAAGATGTGGCAGCCACGCTCCAGTACATCTTCAGGAGGGAAACCGTCAGAAAACTAAAAGAACTGGCATACAAAACCAAATGCAGACATCTGTATTATACCGGAGGCTGCGCATTAAATATTTACACTAACACGGCGATTGTTGAAAGCGCCCTGTTCGATTCGGTGTTCATCCCGCCCTGCACCGAAGATTCGGGATTGTCACTCGGCGCAGCCGCGTACCTCGAATGGGAAAAACACGGCGAAGTAAAATCACACACGCCCTATTTAAACAACTGGGGCATTGAGGATTATTCGACAGATTTTTCAGATGAAGACATCAAAAAAACAGCTTATGCCTTAAGCAAAGGGAAAATTATCGGTGTTTGCAATGGTTATGGCGAAGCCGGCCCCAGGGCGCTGGGCAACCGGAGCCTGCTGGCCCTGGCAAACTCAAAAAGACTGGCAGGAAAAATCAGTAGGGAATTAAAGGGGCGTGAATGGTACCGCCCGGTTGCGCCGGTGGCGCTCAGTGAGAATGTGAAATATTTTACCGGGGAAAAATCAATCCATCACCTCGCGAAATACATGCTCCTCGATTTCCCTGTCGTAAAAGAAAAACAAGCCGAAATTGCCGGAGCACTGCATGCCAACCAAACAGCACGCTTCCAATCTGTTTCTGATAAAAATGACAATCAATTTTTATATGACCTCCTGAAATACCTCGATGAAAATTTTAAAATAAAAGCCCTGATAAATACTTCGTTTAATACACATGGCAAGCCACTGGTTCATACAACCGAAGATACTTGGGCTGCGGCAAAAAAAATGAAGCTCGATGGCCTCGTCATCAACGGGAAATTTCAGGAATTGTAAGTTAACGGGAAAAGGGGAAAAACCCCTGCCGGGAATTTGCAAACTTTGTAAGAATTAAATTATTTTTACATGCCGGTTATAAGTTTTTGAAAATTACTCAATGAAACTCATTTCTCTGTTTGCAGGTGCCGGGGGCCTTGACCTTGGATTTAAAAACGCAGGTTTTAACATTACCTGGGCTAACGAGTATGACCGGGAAATCTGGGAAACCTACGCCAGAAACCATCCTGGCACCTACCTCGATAGACGGAGCATCACAGATATTGACCCGAAAGAAATACCTGACTGCATCGGGATTATCGGGGGACCACCCTGCCAGAGCTGGAGCGAAGCAGGCGCATTGCGAGGGATCAAAGACGAACGCGGCCAGCTCTTTTTTGACTTTATCAGGATTCTGAAAGAAAAAAAACCACTTTTTTTCCTGGCCGAAAACGTTTCAGGAATTTTATTCTCAAGGCACAACGAAGCCTTTGAGTATATCCTCAACCTGTTTGAAGAAACCGGGTATATTGTTTCGAAACACCTTTTAAACGCCCGCGATTATAATGTGCCGCAAGACCGGAAACGGGTGATAATTGTAGGGTACCATAAAAATCATTTCAACAAAGTTTTCAGCCCGCCTGAACCGGTAAAGCCACGCCCCACGTTGTCCGATGCCATCGGTGACCTGATTGGGAAAGAAATACCCGGCACCGGTAAGAATCATAGTAACGGGGCTGATTGTTTAGTCCCGAACCACGAATACCTGACCGGCGGTTTCTCATCGATCTACATGTCGAGGAACCGGGTACGGGGCTGGGACGAACAATCGTACACCATCCAGGCCGGGGGGAGGCACGCCCCGCTGCACCCACAGGCACCCAAAATGATGCCCGCCGGGAAAGACGTCAAAAAATTTGCCCCCGGGAAAGAATCACTCTACCGGAGGCTCACTGTCAGAGAATGTGCAAGGATACAAACTTTCCCCGATGAGTTTATCTTTTACTATCACCGCATTTCATCGGGGTATAAAATGGTGGGCAATGCCGTGCCTGTAAAACTGGCCGAAGCACTGGCAAATAAAATCAAATCGGATTTAATCAGAAGCCATGGCTGAAAACACGTACATACTTTTTGAAGACCCGCCCGGAAGAGAAGCTGGCAGAGAATACCCATATCTCGGCGCCGCCCCTAAATTTGTGAAATTTTTAAAAGAATGGCTTTTCAAAAACAGGCATAAAATCAAATCGGTCAAACTGGCTGTTTACCTGTTTAACAATTTCGAACTGCACAAAACATTCCGCGAACTTGCAGGCGAAGGGATAAAAATCGACGTGGTTTCAATCCCGCCCGAGGGCTACGACGACTCTTTGCCGCAGGAGATATCGCCTTCGGAAGAAGGATTCACATTCAAACAAAAACATACGAAAAAAACGTTGGCAGACCTGGTTTACAACAGTTTTATGTCGAAACCTGTTAGTGGGTACGACCTGTACATATTCCCACATGCCTACATACGGAGCCCGAGAATCAAGCCCTTTTCACGCGGGAAGGTGCCTTATTCGCTCCATTTAAAATCGTTTTTGGTGACCATGGAAAATAGCACGGCGATGGTTGGCATAACCTCGTCGAACATGGCCATGCGCGACCTGGTGAAACACGATTTTTTCGTATTGCGAAAAGCAGGCACGGAAGAATCAGTTACAACAGACAACTTTTTCAGCCACCTGATCGGGCAATCGGTAAAAGTAACGGAGTACAAATATGACAAATCAAATTTTGATTATCCTGTCACCCGCAAAGAGTATATTACCAATAATGAAAGCCTGTTTGTTTCGCCGTTTTACCGAAACAGCCCGGAAGAAGCGGAAAAGGTAATCACACGTTTTATTTTGTCGGCAAAAGAGCGCATCTGGATTATGGCGCAGCACATTTCATCGTTCGATTATCTTGTGCCATTAAATTTCAGGATCAGGCCCCGGACCAACGCGGTTCAGAAACGCGAAGGCTGCCTGTCGGCGCTCATCAGTCAGGGCAAAAAAGGCATCGAGGTAAAATGCCTTTCACAAACTTTTGTCGATGACAAAGCTGATTCGGGGGAGTACCGGATACCGGCCAACACTTACAATTTCAGGAAATTTATCAGGGAATTCAGGGGGTTGCCCAACGCAGCCTATGCTGTGAATGAAAATATCCACAGCAAATATATCATTGTCGACGGGCAGGTCATTATAACAACGTTCAATTATACCCCGACACAGTTTGTTTCACTCCCGTTTGTCGATATTAGTAAATTCGAGTACATCGAAAGGCTTAAATTTAAAGGTGTATTTTCAGAAGTGGGGCATCTGGTGTGCCTGAGAAATAAAAAGGATGCCGATTGTTTTATAAAAAACTTTGAGTATGCCTGGAATAAAGATGAAACAATTACCACAATTTAGTTCCCTTCCCTTCGAAGGAATACTTCCAGATTAAGTTCTTCATTAAGTTTCAGGAATTCAATATTTACGCTTTTTTCCAGTTTTTCATACCCGGGTTTTGCAACAGATAAAATAAACGTCGGAACTTTATTAATGAGTAATGAAAAAGAGCCATTGCTCCCTGTTTTGGTTTCTGCTGTTATTTTTCCCTTCTCATCAATTAAGTGAACCGAAGCATCAGCCAGCATGGCTTTGTTGCCGATATCCTTTACAATGCCTTTTATCGTGACAGGCACAAAATTTACTTTCACGGAATAAATATCGTAATAGCCTTGGCTTTCAACCCTGTTGGAAGAAAAATACCCTCTTTCTGAACTTGAATTAAGCACGAAAGCCACATCATCCTTCGGGCTGTTAACCGGGTGGCCTGCATTCCTGACATTTGTAAAAACACCGTCTTCAGCAGTTGCGATAAAGATATCCATTGATCCTAAACCGGCATGCCCGTCGGAAGAAAAATAAAGATTGCCATCGTTAGCAATAAACGGGAAAAACTCGTCGCCCCTTGTATTGACATTCGGCCCAATATTATAGGGATCACTCCACCGGTTGCCCTCCTTGTAACAAAAATAAATATCGTATCCTCCATACCCCCCGGGCATATCACTGACAAAATAGATCATTTTCCCGTCGTGGCTGACTGAAGGATGGGCTACCGAATAATTCGGGCTATTCAGGAAAAATCCTTCTTTGGCCGTCCATTCACCTCTGTTTTCTTCTGCAATAATTATCTGCAGGTGGAAAACACCTGATTCTTCGCTGTCAACTTTTTTGGGTGCATACTGAGTAATGTAAAAAAGATTGGCCGAACGGTCGTACGAAACAGGGCCATCGTTGAACCGGGTTTTTAACTTTGGAGCAAACGGTTCCGGATGCGAAAAATTCCCGGGGCTGATTTCACGTGCAAAATACAGGTCAAGGAAAGGCAGCTCATCTTCAGCGTACTTATTACTGTTCCTGGTATCCGACATCGAGGTTGATGAAAACACAATGCCATCCCTGAAAAAACAAGTCCCCAACTCTGCGCCACGCGTGTTAAACGATACCATGCCAATTTGATAGGCTGAGGAGTCATTCAGGATGGTTTCTATTTTATCAAGCCTTTCAATATAGTCAGAATAACGTTTGTCATGTGGCCTCTTTTCAGAAAAAATATTAACAACTTCCCTTGCAGAATCATATTTGCCGTTTTCGATCAGGATATCGGAATACATCAGTAAATCTCCCGATGTAATACGTTCACTGTCGAACAGGATTTTCACCCACTTTTCAGCTTCGATGGTATTATTGATCCTTTGATTTGCAAGGGCAAGCCTTTTTATTATGTAGTAACTGTTAGGGTCTTCTTCATGTGCTTTTTCATACAATTCTATGGCCTTGTTGAATAACTGTTCCTTAAACCTCTTATCAGCAGTTTTCACAAGCCTTTCCTGTGCCAGGGCCAGGAACACCATAAACAAAGCCGGAATTGTAATAATATATTTCATGGTTACCAATCTAAAATATTTGTATTTTTATCGGCCTCGAAATAAACTGTAAACGCAACAAATTTAATATTTAAAGCATCTAACAACAAAATAACACATTTATGGTTATTTAAAAAAGTACCGATGGCATTAATTCTTATTTTAGAATCATCGACCGAAGTTTGTTCGGTTGCACTTTCCGAAGGCGGTAAACTCAATGACCTTGAGGAGAGCGGTGAAGGATTAAACCATTCGAGGCTTTTAACTGTTTTTGCAGAAAAAATTCTGAAAAGGAATCGCCTGAATCCATCAGAAGTTGATGCGTTTGCTGTCAGCAAGGGGCCTGGTTCCTACACAGGGTTGCGAATAGGTGTTTCGGCTGCAAAAGGATTGTGTTTTGCTACCGGGAAACCACTTCTTGCAATCAGTACAATCGATGCAATGGCTTCTTACCTGGCGCAGCACCCGGATGAATTTGAACTGGCACTCGATGATTCCACCCTGATCTGCCCGATGATCGATGCCCGGAGGATGGAAGTGTACCATGCCGTGTATAATAAACTTGGCAAGGTTGTTAATCCTGTTTCTGCCAAAATAATTACTGAAAATTCATTTGAAGAATTATTTAAAAAAAACCGGATAGTTTTTTTCGGCAATGGTGCCGTAAAATGCAGGAAAGTGATAGGAAACACGAACGCTGTTTTTAAGGGGCCTGATAAGGCCTCGGCACGGTTTATGGCCAGTCTTGCTGAGAAATATTTTAATTCGGGGAAGTATGAAGATGTGGCATATTTTGAACCTTTCTACCTGAAGGATTTTATTGCTACTACCCCAAAAAACAAGGTGATAAAATGAAAAAACTATTCATATATTTTTTAATGATCCTCCCGGCCGTTGTATTTGGGAATGATTCTGAAAATATTGTGTACCACTTAAAGTTAGGATTTATCAAAGGTGGCGAAGCAACAATAAATATCTCGGACACAATTTACCAGGGCAACGAGGCAATAAATTACAAATTGCTGGCCGAAACCACTGGAATTGCAAATAAACTCTACAACGTCCACGACATATATGAGACCACTGCCGATGCCAAAACCCTTTTGCCATTAAAATCGATAAGGAATATAAAGGAGCGCAAATACCGGTATTACAATGAGGTGACTTATCACCGCGATATCGATTCAATATACAGCCAGAGGTCAGGGTGGCGCGAGGTGCCGGAAAACCTGGTTGATATTATAACGGTATTTTTCTACTTCACAAATCAAAACCTGATTGAAAACATCGACCATGGTGAAATTATCACCTTGCCGACATTCCATGCTGATGAAATAAACGATATCAATATCAAATTTTTAGGGTATGAAAAGTTAAAAACAAAAATCGGTAAGCTTGAATGTTATGTCCTTTCGCCGCAGGTCAAAAAAGGGAAGCTCCTGAGACGCTCTGACGGGGTAAAATTCTATATTACAAAAGATACTAAAATTCCGGTGCTGCTTGAGTTCGATATGAAGGTGGGGAAATTAAAGGCCATCCTTAAAGACTATGATTCAGATGAATAATAAATAACCGGCAGATCGATTCCCGCCTGAAAAGGATTCCTGAATTAAAACATTCCGGTTAAATCATTGCATTTATAGCGATTTGATTATTTTTGTGCCAAATTAAAAAATCGGGATATGGCTACTACGGCAGATTTCAGAAACGGATTATGTATTGAGTTTAACGGGCAGTATTTTACGATCGTCCAGTTTCAGCATGTAAAACCGGGCAAAGGTCCTGCTTTTGTGCGGACCAAACTTAAGAACGTTAAAACCGGGAGGGTCATTGAAAATACATTCACCGCCGGAGTAAAAATAGACACTGTCAGGATCGAGCGCCGCCCGTATCAATACCTTTATAAAGACGACATGGGGTTTAACTTTATGCATACCGAAACATTCGAACAGGTGCTTATTGCAGATGGCCTGATCGAAAATTCCGACCTGATGAAAGAGGGCCAGGTTATTGAAATAAACTTCCACGCTGAATCGGAGACTCCATTAACAGCCGAATTACCCCCGTTTGTGGAACTTGAAGTTACTGAAACGATCCCCGGGGAAAAAGGGAATACCGCAAGCTCAGCAGCTTTAAAGCCGGCAACACTTGAAACCAGCGCCGAAATTATGGTTCCTTTGTTTGTTAACCAGGGCGACATTATCAAAGTTGATACCCGCGACCGTTCCTATTCCGAACGTGTCAGGAATTAAAAATATTTCAGGAGATTAAGCCGGGGTAGCTATCCCGGTTTTTTTGTCTTCAGAAAGTTGCTTGCGGGTATAGATATCAATCGCAACAATCATAGCTGTAAATCCCCAGAATGGTGCAGAAGCTTTATCAGTATCGAGGAAATTATTCATTAATCCGTGGACATAGTAGGTGATTAGGCCTATCAGGGCAGCCAATACAGCCATTCTCAACCGGGGATCTTTCGCCCTTGTATAGGTGTGGACAGCAGTATAAATTACAACCCCGATAAGGATTACAAAAGTAAGCATGCCTAAAATCCCTGATTCGGCCAGTGGCCCAAGATATTCACTATGGGCGTTGCCACCGTCGGCCGAATTGGTGCTGATGATTGTCCGGTCCTTAGTCAGCTGATACGGGGCATATTTAAACATATATGTCCCGGGCCCGTAGCCAAAAAACGGTTTGTCCAGGAACATTCTTATGGCACAACTCCACCGGTTAATCCGCTCAAGGTTGGATGCATCGGTGGTAATATTCGACATGGATGTGACATGTTCTACAATATTGGCAGAAGACTCTTCGCTGTTCCTTTCGAGGTACATCAG
>Ga0272442_10009731_pt1 | contig 11962 bp, 8 predicted proteins | sample SSMForm2O_FD_200262 | JGI IMG/M metagenome (GOLD analysis project Ga0272442, IMG submission 200262) | Marine sediment archaeal communities from Little Sippewissett salt marsh, Falmouth, MA, United States - SSM-Form-2O | ecosystem: Environmental > Aquatic > Marine > Wetlands > Sediment ... | reverse complement strand
GTTCCTGTGACAGAGACGCTTGTCCCAGAATTGATCGCATTCGATCACCGGATGACCGGCACGCCCCGGGCCAAGCTGCTTGACCGACTCTTTCACGAGTCTCCCCAAGCTGTGCGCGTGGTACACAAGGGCAATGAAATTGCAGGCTATATCACCCTGCGCGACGGAGCCAATGCCGTCCAAGTCGGTCCGTGTGTGGCAACACCGGAGGTCGGCGCCGGACTATTGGGCGATGCGCTGGATCGCTGCGCCGGCCGGTGCGTGCTCGTCGATGTCCCTTGCGATAATGTTGGTGCGGTGAGATTGGCAGAGTCGACGGGATTGACGCTTCAACGCTCCTTCATGCGGATGCACCGAGGCGAGCCGGTCAGCGACAACGTCGATGCCCTGTGGGCCGGTTCGGGTCCTGAGAAAGGGTGATGGCACACTCACTCGATCAGAACAGCGAGACGAGATAGTAGATGATGCTGGCAACGCTGGCGCCGATCGAGACGACCATGGCGATGTTCCAGGCCATGGCTTTCCGTCCGCGCGGCTTGTCGTCGCCCAGATAGGCGCGACTGTTGTTGAGGACGAAGAAGCCCACAAAGGCGATCGGCAGCATCAGCCCACAGATGGCCGATGTTGGTACGGCGACCCATGGTCCCAGGTATCTCCAGAGGACCACACCGGCAACACCGGGGGCGGGCAGCAGACAGGCCAGGCGGTAACGCCAACTGCCGGGCTCGACGCCGAACAGTTCGCAGACGGCAAAGCCACTGATGAGCATGTGCATGGTGATCGAGCTGAGCGCCATCCCCACGATACCTAGGCCGAAGACGATGCGCGAGAAGAAGATGCTGAGCCCGGCCGATTCGAGCATGCCGGCCGCGGCAACAGGTGACAATCGCGTTGATCCCGAGGCGAACGCGACGGGATCGTAGATCGTGCAGCCCGTCGCGATGACCATCAGCGAGGTCGCGATGGAGAAGGGCAGCAGCATGCCCGTGATCAAATCGAAGCGGGACAGGCCTCGGTGCTCGCGCCCCCAGCCTCGCGCCAGCAGGGTGTAGGGGAAGAGAAACGTGGCGTTGATGCCCGTCGCGGCGCTGAAAGCAGCCATGACGATGGAGACGCCGCGCTGGTCCGTCGGGATGTAGAAGGGCAGGAATCCTTTGCCCACGCGGGACCACGCGATGCCGCCGTCGAGGGCCCGGCGGACGATCACGACGAGAAACGCGAGCATGATCATCCAGACCAGGCCTTTCAGCATCCGTTCGTAGAAGCGCACGCCCGCGCGTCCGGAGCTGTAGGACCAGGCGACGGTGGTCGAGATGGCCAGGACTGCAAGGCCGATCCCGAGCAGAAGCGCCGTCCGTCCGTCCGACGAGGACGGTTCCCAGTGCGTGACGACCTTGATCATGTCTTCGGTCATGCCGGCCGCCAGCGCGTATTGAGGCAGGTGCCATATGACGGTGGCCACCAGCGCGCCGATGGCCCAACTCCAGGCCAGGGCCGGATGAATGAAGCGCTTCATAGCGTGGAACGGCCGGGCACCGGTGGAGAGAGTCTGGTACGACATGGCCGCGAACATGACAATGCCCAGGCCCATAGCCAGCGGCTGAACCCACAGCAATCGATACTCCAGGTACGCGCCGGCAAAGAGCGAGGCCATAGCGCTTCCACTGCCGAGCACCAAGGCGCTCTGTAACCATCCGGGGCCCGTCCGCGCGGCGTATCCGCGCCAGCGTCCCAGAAGGCCCTTCTTGCTCAGGGCTGCCAGGTCCGCTTTCTCCTGGGCGATCGCTTCGGGAGCCGAGGCGGTGAACATCGGCAGGCCGCGCACGACCTGGTCATCTTGGGCAGGCTTGTCAGATCGCTCCTTCACAGACTCTATCTCCAGATTCGTAGCCACGGCTTTGCGGGTCTTGCGGCGACGTTCTACATGCGCCAGGGACTCCGTATAGTTCGACTGAGCATATGATTCGCAGTCGCATCGTTCGGTATGGTCTCGGTCTTCGCATCCCAGCGAATCTTGCGGCCGAGGATCATGGCGATGTTGCCGAGATGGGCGGGTATCACCGAGCGATGGCCCACCTCGACCGGCGCGATGGTCCGCGAGCGGCTCTTGACACTATCTAGGAAATCGCGGCGATGGCCCTGACGGTTGTCTCCCGAAGGTGAAGCAAGGTGCACCTCATCGGGGCCGATCTTCTCCTTCAGCAGGCTCTTGGGATGGGCGTCGAGTCCGCCGCGGGTGATGTGCACCCAGCCTCGCTCGCCCAGGAAGCGTACACCTTGCTTGATGTGGTTGTTGCTGGCCACGTGCATCGTCAGGCCGTTGGTGTACTTGCACTCGAAGGTGTAGTCAACCGCCGCGTCCCACAAACCGTCTTTCGGGAACTCGCCCCGGCCGACCACCTCTGCCGGGCCCGTGTTGTCACAATCCATCCCCCAGTGAGCGATGTCGATGTGATGAGCGCCCCAGTCGGTGACCTGGCCTCCGGAGTAGTCCAGAATCCAGCGGAAGTTCCAGTGACATCGGTTCTTGGTATACGGCGCCCAGGGGGCCGGGCCCAGCCACATCTCATAGTCCAGTCCATCCGGCACAGGCATGACGGGCTGAGGCTCGATCCGGTCGACCGCGGGCTTGCCACCGCCGGGCGTAAACCACCCGCCGATGCCGACCTCGACTTTTTGCAGTTTCCCGATGCGGTTGTTGCGAACCAGCTCGCAGCCGAAACGAAAATGGGCGGTCGAGCGCTGCCAGCTCCCCGTCTCCCACACGCAGCCGTAGCGGTTCACGGCATCGACGAGTCTTCGCCCTTCCGCGACCGTTCGTGCCAGCGGCTTTTCGCCGTATATGTCCTTGCCGGCCTTGATGCCCTCGAGCGCGAGGATAGCATGCCAGTGGTCGGGCACGGCGATGCAGAGTACGTCAATGTCGACGCGGCTGAGCAGTTCGCGGAAGTCACGGTACGCGGTGCAGCTTTCGTTGCCGTAGTGTCTGTTGATCTCTTGCACGGCGGCACGCCGCCGGGCGGTATCCACGTCGCAGACGGCGACGATCTGACAGTCCGCTTCCTGCAAGAAGCCCTTAACATGGCGCATCCCCATGCTGCCCAGGCCAATAAGGCCCATCGTCAGCCTGTCACTCGGCGTCGGGCGTTCCGCGCTACCGAGTATGGGCGACGGGATGACATACGGCATGGCGATAACGCCTGCAGCCCTTCTGAGGACAGCACGACGGGATATTGGCTGTGCGTTCCGGTTTGTCCTGCGTCCGGTCCATTCGGAAGTCATTCGCCTGCCCCCGCGGCTTGGCGCGCTTCGTTCAGTAGCTTGATCCACGCGCCGATGTAGTGCCCGTGATCGTGGTAGGTCCGGCCGCTGACGAGGTTGCCGTCGACGACGCAGGCTTCGTTGACGAAGATGCCGCCGCAGACTTCGAGATCGAATTGGCACTTGGGCACCGTGGCCATGCGCCGGCCCTTCACACAGCCGGCATAAGCGGGAATCTCGACGCCGTGACAAACGCTGGCGATGGGCTTGTTGGTTTCGAAGAAGTGTCGGGTGATACGCACAAGGTCTTCATCGTAGCGAATGTACTCGGGAGCCCGTCCGCCGGAGAAGAAGATGCCCAGGTAGTCATGTGGGTTTACATCACGAAAGGCGATGTTCGCCTGAATGCTGTAGCCTTCGAATTCCCGTGTGACCTGGCCGTCCCAGTCCGACGGAATTTCGTGTAGGACCATGTGGTAGCGGCGCTTCTCAGGACCTGCCACCACGGGCTCGAAGCCGTCTTCCTGTAAACGGTAATAAGGGTACAGGGTATCGACCGTCTCGGTCGCATCGCCAACGATGATAAGTACTTTGTCCATATTCTCCCTCTCGCGCGCAGAACCGGGCGAATCGTTTAGCGTTTGAACACGAGTCGCCCGTCGAGATACGTTCTAAGGACCTGCGTGTCCTTGATCGCGTCTTCCGGGCAGGTGAGCAGATCGGTATCCACGACGATGATGTCGGCCAGCTTTCCCTTCTCGAGCGAGCCAACGTGATCTTCCAGGAACAGGGCTCGCGCACAGTTGATCGTGTAGAAGCGGATGGCCTGCTCGCGGCTAAGCGCCTCCTCGGCGTGCAGGCGTCCATCGTACCATCTGGCCCGGCGGGTGATGGTCGTCCACATGCCCAGGAACGGATTGTACGGATTGATGGAGCGTATGGAGCCGATCTTTTGCATGTGGTCCGACCCGCCGGCCGCGATGCCCCCGGCCTCGCAGATGCTACGGAGCGGCTGGAAGTAGCGCAGGCGCTCGTAGCCGAAATGCGTGTTGAGCGTCCGCGTGTCCAGGTAGAGCCACGCCGGCTGCACCAGCGGAATCACGCCGAGTTCGGCTACCATGCGCACGGACTCGGGGCTCATGAAGTTCGAGTGGGTGATGCAGTGCCGCCTCTCGCGGATGGGCATCGTCTTACTTAGCTCTTCGTAGACGTCGAGCAAGGTGTGGACCGCGCCGTCTCCCACGGAGTGGGCCGTGAACTGGAGTTTGCACTCGGTCACCGTGCGCACGATAGGCAGAAGCCGCTCCGTGGGAATGAACAGAACGCCACGGTACTCGGGATCGTCGATCGCGTAGATGTCACTGACACCCCAGGGCTTCCGCATGTAGGCGCTGCCCGTGAGCATGCCGCCATCGAGGAAGGCCTTGATGCCGATGATGCGCAGCATGGGACCGCCCTGGCACAGCGGGTTCTGCGCCACGTCGCGAATGGTCTTCTGTGTGTCCTCGAGGGGACCGATGGTGCCGATGTAGTATTGCGCCGCGACACGGACCGGCAGTTCATCGTTGGCTAGCATCTCCTGATAGAGTTTCAAATGCGCCGGTCTTGTCGCCCCGTCGCCGATCCCTGTAATGCCGACGGCGCTGTAGTCCTTGAACAAAGCCTGCAGCTTCTCGTATCGATCGCGCTCGGTCGGTTTCTTGCCGGACGCTTTGCTCTTGATATACCGATTGCAGCTGCGCAGGATTCCCGTCGGCTCACCCGTCTGGGGGTTCTTCTCGATATGTCCGGGCCCGCCATCGGTGACACGGAAGTCCCGATCGATATTGCTGAGCTTCAAAGCCAGCGTGTTCAACGACGCATCCGGCCCCGTCCGAAAGACCGTCGGGTTCTTCGGGGCGACCCTGTCGAGTTCATCTTTCGTCGGATAGCGCATCTCCCGTAGTCGGGTAATGAAGACCTGTTGCACGACGATCCACTCACCATCGGCCAAGAGGTCGGCCCGGCCCTTGATGTAGTCCAACACATCCTGGACCGAATCCATCTGGGGGATCGGATGATCGAACTCCGTCAGGGACGCGCCGCAGGGATGGACGTGAGAATCGATCAGGCCGGGCAGGACCGTCTTGCCGCCCAGATCGATCACCTCCGTCTCACCGCTCTTCAGTCGCAGGATGTCCTCGTTGCGACCGATGGCCTGGATGCGGTTGCCCTCAATGGCGATGGCCTGCGTGATAGAGAAGTCCGCGTCGACGGTGACGATCTTGCCATTGTGAAGGATCAGGTCGGCTGCCGAGGCATGGCCCATACCAAAGGCGACCCACACGAGAAACAGCGATAGTGCTCTTGTGCGAAGGCGGCTCGTGCGTGCTCTTCTCATCGGTCAACTCCGAAAAGGCAGCGAATGGTTGGCGATGCGACTATGCCTAATATTGCACACGATGTCAGCGGCACTGTCAATCCTCGAACCGCTGATCCAGAGGCGTACGGGGCCATGCGCGTGCTGGCCGGGCGTTTATTTGTGGTTTCTCGACCCGCCAGCCGGTACAATCACATGAGCGTGACACGCGACGATTGGACCGTAAAGGAGAAGGCCCATGCGGGACCACCATTGTCCACGAAATCCTGTCATATTGGCGGTTCTGGCCGTTCTGGCGATCTCATCTGCCTTGCGGGCGATCGACTCACCGCCGTTCCGAGCGGCCATCGAGGCCGACTGGGCGGCGCAGGAGAAGCGCCTGGGGCGCAGCGCCACGTCGCCACAGGCTATCGAGGCGGTGATGACTGCGGCCGACCGCCTCCTTTCCAACCTTTCGGAGATGACCGGTGCGCCCGATCTCAATGAGGAGAAACGGACGCTGGCCCAGTTGCAGTCGCGCATCGCTGGCGTTGACTCGATTGATGAAGCTGAAAGGTTGAGCTTGTATCGCGACATCCGCTGGCTCGCGCGGCGCATCGCCTTCAAGAATCCCCTGCTGGCAGGCAAACGTGTCCTGTTCATGACGCGCAAGCGCTTCATCTGCCAGATGCTGCATGAGTATCTGGGCTACTACTACGACTACGAGGACATCTCTGGCGGGGGGATCTACATGCTCGAGCGCCCGGGCCATTCGTTTGCCCGGCGCAACCTGGTGGATGACCAATTGGGCCGGGGCAACTTCACGACGCTGGCGCTTTCCTATGACGCCAAGACGATCTACTTCGCCTTCGCCGAGCGGGCTGAGAAGAAACCGGACTTCTACTCGCCACAACGCAAGTGCTTTCATCTGTTCGCGATGGACGTCGACGGGCGCAACATCAGGCAAATCACGCATGGCCCCGAGGATGACTTCGATCCCTGCCCGCTGCCTGATGGGGGCGTCGCTTTCATGTCTTCGCAGCGCGGGGGCTTCACACGATGCAACAATCCGTGGGAGCCGCTGCCCGCCCACACGCTACACCGTCTCGATCCGACCTTGACCCAAAGGCGCACGCTGTCGTTTCACGAGACGAGCGAGTGGCACCCGTCGGTCCTACACGATGGCCGGATCGTGTACATTCGCTGGGACTACGTCGACCGGTCAGCCGCGAACTTCCACGGGCTCTGGATCACGAATCCGGATGGGTCTGCCGCCAAGGCCCTGTTCGGCAACTACACGATGAAGATCAACGCGTGTTATCAGCCCAAAGCGATCCCCAATTCGCACAAGCTGGCCTTTCTGGCCGGCGCCCACCATGCCGACGTGGGCGGCTCCCTGGTCTTGCTCGATCCGCATCGCATCGCCCTGGACCCCGAGACGGGTCAGGACGACTTCGGAGCGATCGAAGTGCTGACGCCGGAGGTGTGCTTTCCCGAAGCGCCGGGCTGGCCGGGCAGCTACTTTCACAGTCCCTGGCCGCTGTCGGAGGACTACTTCCTGGTTTCGTTTAGCTTCGATCCTCTCCCGGGGATGGGGCCGGATATCAAGGCCGACACCAAGACGGGCCTCTACTACTTCGACCGGTTCGGGAATATGGAGTTGCTCTATCGTGAAGAGGGCATCTCGTCGATGTATCCCATTCCGCTGGAGTCTCGAAAAGTGCCGCCGGTCGTGCCTAGCATGCTGGACGAGAAGCTCGCGGACGAGGGCGAATTCGTCCTGACAGATGTGCGGCTGAGCCATTTCCCGATGCCCGAAGACCGGCCGATCGTCGCGCTGCGCATCTTTCAGGTCCTGCCCAAGAGCCGGACGCACGTCGCCAACAAGCCGCGCATCGGCTATGCCAACGCCGAGAGTGCGCGAATGCTTCTGGGAACTGTCCCGGTCGAGCCGGATGGCTCGGCTTACTTCCGTGCGCCGGCGGGCAAGCCTCTATACTTCCAGGCCGTCGACGCGCGAGGCAGGGCGGTTCAGTCCATGCGTTCCGTCACGTACCTACAGCCTGGAGAACGCCAGGGATGCGTCGGTTGCCACGAGCGTCGCAATGAGGCTGCCACCGCTGCCAATCCGCGTCTCCTGGCGATGCAGCGCGCCCCGTCGCGGATCGAACCCGGACCGGACGGGACCAGGCCCTTCAGCTTCCCCCGGCTCGTCCAGCCCATTCTGGACAAGCACTGTGTGCGCTGCCATGACGGGAGTCGGGGTGACGACAAGAGCGACATCGTCTTGACCGGCCAGTCGGCCGGGCAATTCGCCAAATCATACGAAAACTTGGAACCGTTTGTGAGATGGTACGAGTGGGGAGGCGACAGCATTGAGCCGATCGTCACGCGACCGGGCCGCGTCGGAGCGGACGCGAGCCCGTTAGCGAGCGTGATCGCCGATTCGCTTCACAGTGAACATGTCGCGCTGACCGACGTAGAGCTTCAGCGGCTCTACATCTGGCTCGACGGCAACGTGCCGTTCTATGGCACGTATGAGGTCGAGGAGCAGGTGGCACAGAAGAGTGGCAAGTCTGTTCCGCCGCCGACGCTGCAATAGCCCGGCGGAATTCGAAGCGAAAGGAGCGGCCATGAAACGGCTTTTAGGCATTGGTAACGCGTATGTGCATCGTTGTCGCAGGGCAGATCGTGCGGCGGGATTCGTGTTCGTTTGTATGCTGGTGGCAGGGTCGGCAGGCGCCGCCCGTGCCGAGGATTGGCCCCATTACCTGGGGCCCAACTTTGACCTCCAGCCCGCACTCGAGACGTTCGCAGCCCAATCAGCCACGCAGCTCTGGAAGGCGAAAGTCACGACGGGTATGTGCTCAGTCACTATTGCTGACGGCCTGCTCTACACCATGGGCAACGACGGGACGGATGAGAACGAGGATAGCGCCAGGGACCACGTTTATTGCCTGGACGCGGCAACCGGCGCCGAGAAGTGGACCTTCGACTACGCTTGCCTTCTCCTGCCGAACCTCCACCCCGGCGGCCCCAGCTCGACGCCGACTGTTCACCAGGGCAAGCTCTACACGCTCAGCAAGCAGGGCCATATCTACTGTCTCGACGCCAAGACGGGCAAGAAGCTCTGGGATGCCTCGGCCAAGCGGTATCGGGTCAAGCAACGCTGGTGGGGGTTCGCCGGTTCGCCAACGGTCATTGGTGATGCCGTCATCTACAACATTGGCGAGCAGGGATTGGCCCTGAACAAGAACACGGGCAACGTCGTGTGGAGCAGCGAGACAAGCATGGTCGGCTACGCCACTGCCTTGCCTTTGCCTGTCAGCATGTTCGATCGTCCGGCTGTGGCCTTGCTTACGAATCGCGACTTCCTTGTCCTCAACCCGGCCACAGGCCGATCCGTCGCGACCTACGCCAAGAAGTGGCAGGAGAAGTCAAACTGCAACGCGATCACGCCATACCTCCACAAGGGCAAGATCTACCTCGTCCACAGCGCGCACGGCATGAGCCGCCTGTCGCTGCACGGCACGGTACTCAAGCAGGACTGGCTGTCCGAGGATGCGAAGTATGCCAACGAGTGGTATGCCTTCAATACCCACGTGATCCATAACGACAACATCTACTTCATCACCAAGGACCGCAACTCGGCCGGAACGGGGCTTCTCTGTGTTGATGCGGAAACGGGCCGGCGCAAGTGGTTCGATGACAAGTATGATTTCGGCAACGCGCTCGGCATCGGCGACACGATGATCATGCTCAGCGAGAAAGGCGAGTTGATCTGGGGCAAGCTGACCGAGGAGGCCTTCAAGGAAACCCACCGGCAGAAGATCCTGGATGGTCTTTGCTGGTCAAAGCCGGTCATGCTCGGGAATCGCCTTTACGCCCGCGATGCTCAGGGGACCGTCGTCTGTCTCAAGCTTGAGTAGACTGCTCCGGCAAGGTCACTTCGCAGGACGATGCTCGGCGAGCATATCGAGAAAGGTCTGCATATCCTCAGGCAACGGCGCCTCGAATTGCACACGCTCTTCGGTGCTCGGATGGGTGAACTCCAGCCTCCAGGCGTGCAGGGCGCAGCGGCCGATGACGGGGCTTTCCGCTGCCGGTTCGGCGTCGGCCAACTGCCAGGGGTAGACCAGTTTGCCACCGTACATATCATCGGCGACGATGGGATGCTTGATATAGGCCAGGTGCACGCGGATCTGATGTGTGCGCCCCGTTCGCGGCTTGCAGTGCACCAGCGAGAACCCGCGAAACGTCTCGGCCACCTCGTAGAACGTGACGGCTTCCTTGCCCTGCTCCGGGCGCACGGCGTATTTCTCCCGGATCTTGGGATGAACGCCCAGTGGCGCGCTGATCCGGTCGGCCGTCAGTTCCGGCGTCCCGTGGACGATCGCCAGATAACTCTTGCGGACCTGCCGCAGCTCGAACTGCTTGGCAATCTTCCACTGTGCCGTGTCGTGTTTGGTCACCACCATCACGCCGGTCGTATTGCGGTCGAGCCGGTGGACGATGCCCGGGCGGAACTCCCCCAGCCCGGTTGACAGTTGGTCCGAGTAGTGCGCCAGGGCGTTGACCAGCGTGCCGTGCCGGTTGCCCCGCGCCGGGTGGATGATCAGATCGGCCGGCTTGTTCAGAACGATCAGATCGTCGTCCTCGTACATGATGTCCAAGGGAATGTCTTCAGGCTCGATGTCTTTCTTGGGGGGCTCCGGGACGACGAAATCGATCACGTCGCGATGGGTGAGCTTGAAGCTGCACTTGACGGGCTCGCCGTTGACCTTAACGGTTCCCGCTTTGATGGCGTTCTGGATGAACCGGCGGCTCAGATTGCGAAAGCGCCCGTGCAGGTACTTGTCGATCCGCCGCTCTCGAATGGCCACTCCCACATGTAGGGTCAGCGGCTGGCCGTCGGCGTCAGGCAATTCACCCATAATCCTCGCGTCAGTTCGTTGCTGGCTCGTTGGTATCGGCTGTGGCGGCCGAACCGGCCTCGGCGCCGGACCCCGAGACGTCGTTGCCTTCTGGTGTAACGGGCGTCACGGTAATGCCGGGAGGCGCCTCAAAGCTGATCGGCGGATTCAGCGCATCCGGTGTGATCTGGACTGTCGGACTCGAAGCCACCGGGTCCGGGGCGGGTTTGAACACCACGGTTCCCTTGTAGTCATCCATTGTCTTGAGACGATGCGCTGCCGCGGCTTGGGCAGCGGTCCCGTCGTACTCGGCATTCTCCGCCACGGCGCGGTAAGCGGCTTTGGCTTCGTCGAACTTGCCCAGTTCTTCGTCGCATAGCCCCAGTCCGAACTGCGCCGTCGCCGCCAGTGCCGGGCTCGACGAAGCCCGCTCCAGAGCCTGCTGATAGCTGGTCTGTGCCTGGGCGATCTGCTTGGTCAATTCTTCCTTGGAGGCGTCGGTTTGCCGGTAGTGCAGTTCCGCCCGCAGTGCTTCGGCTCGCTTAATCAGTGCCATCGCGGCCAACCGGTCGTCCCGGCTGTCCGCTGCGAAGTCCTGCAAGTCCTGGGCGATGGACACCAGCGCGATCGACTGGTCCGTGCCCTGGCTGGCCGCCTGGGCCACGGATCGCTTCTGGCTCGACACCTGGCCGACCAGGCCGGTCAACTGCACGTGCTCGCGAACGACCACGACATCCTTCCGATAAAACCGGACGAAATAGACTGCAATCGCCACCAAAATGACCGCCGCCGCCGCGATCAGGTTCGTGCGGTTTTCCTTCGCCCATTCGGGAAAGTGTGCCAGCCAATCGGCCAGTTCGTTGGTCTTCAGTTCGTGCCGATGATCCGCTTTCATGATCGTTCTCCATTTCCAGGCCCTGGCCACTGGGCCAGGTTATCGGGCTATCCGAGAAGACAAACCATGATGGTAACAAAATCTGTTTTGCCTTGCAATGCAACTATCGCAAAGTTAGAATTTTACGCCGCTACTCATTGAAAGGACACGCATGCTGGGGACGGACGCGACGACGCGAAAACTGGCGAGCCGAATCGGGTATCTCAGCGCCGCACAGGGGATTGCGATAGGCCTCTTCTGTGGGCTGCTGGCCGCCTTCGGTCCGGCTGCACGGGCACAGGATTCGGCCGACGCGCCCTCGGACGCGCAGCGGTATATCGGCGTTGAAGAGATCAAGCCCGGTATGGAGGCCTATTGCCTCACCGACTACGGCGAGGCCGGGATCGAGAAGTTCCCGCTGAAGGTCGTGGATGTCATTCGCAACATAGACCCGGGCCACGATGCCATTCTCGTAATGGGAACCGATGAACGCTTCAAGCACACCGGCCCGGTCGGTGGTTGCAGTGGCTCACCGGTCTACATCGATGGTCGGATGGCAGGGGCCTTGGCCTTTGG
>Ga0272442_10009729_pt1 | contig 11964 bp, 10 predicted proteins | sample SSMForm2O_FD_200262 | JGI IMG/M metagenome (GOLD analysis project Ga0272442, IMG submission 200262) | Marine sediment archaeal communities from Little Sippewissett salt marsh, Falmouth, MA, United States - SSM-Form-2O | ecosystem: Environmental > Aquatic > Marine > Wetlands > Sediment ... | reverse complement strand
AATGGTTTGAAGGTTATGACACAATTCGATTACAAATAGATGAGGCTTTAGCAAAGAAAAATAAAGAAAAGAAAAAACAAAATGAAACTTAGTGTTTATATATACAGATAAGGTTTACCTTTACATTATGGCAAAAAAGAAAAGACTTGTACCAGATTTTTACGAATTAAAAGTTAGCCAAATAATGGATAAAAGAGTATGGGATCTACCGTTTATAGAAGAAGATGAAGATATTCATCATGTGTTGAATATTCTTGCCGGTAGAAGTCATATCTGGGTGGTTAAAACTCGAAAAGACTGTGAGCTTGCGGGTGTAATCACTGAACATGATGTACTCTCTATTCTTGCACCAAAAAAATTACCCGCGTATGGTATTGGAATGCCAGATATTCGATCATTTCATCATGGGACTGCACAGACTGCAGGTGATATCATGAAGTCAAAAATTGTATCATGTAACTGTGATGATAAAGTAAAAGATGTATTAACTAAAATGACAAAATTTCAGCTTAGACGCTTACCTATTGTGGATGGTACAAAAATTATAGGTGAGCTTACATTACATCAATTAATACATAAGTTTTATCGTGCAACGCAATACTATCCAATTACAGAAGACGAAGAGGGATGATTTAAACGATTGATGTAATCTTAATTGAGATAGCTCTAGCTTTACTTATTGCTCGATTATTGGGCCATATTTTCAATAAATTAAAACAGCCGGTGGTAATTGGAGAAATATGCGCTGGTATCCTTTTACAAAACGTTTTCTTTTTTTTAAGTGGGATAACCATTCTAGGCTCAAAGCTTCCACCATTTGATTTTTCAAATGCTCAAGGATCAGATTTTTTTATTTTCGCAGAATTAGGAATCATCTTTCTATTGTTTTTATCAGGATTGGAAACTGATGCTCATAAAATAAAAAAAGCAGGTAAAGTCTCAACTTTTACTGCAATTGGGGGAGTAATTGCTCCTTTCTTTCTTGGATTTTTAACTGGTTATTTTTTCACAGGATCTTTTGAGCTTGGTGTTATTATTGGGACTATTCTGATTGCAACATCTGTAGGTGTCACAGCTCGTACTCTTTTAGATTTACATCTTATCGACTCAAATTCAGGTGTTACAATACTTGGTGGTGCAGTTTTAGATGATCTCATTGCAATCATACTTTTAGCTTTTGTAATTAGTACCGGTGAAAACCCATTTATTTTAACAATAAAAACTGCTTTATTTTTTATTTTCATTATTTGTTTTTTCATTTTAAAAATCGTAAATAAAATTATGGATGTTAGTGAAAAAATTCATATTCCAAAATCATTAATGAGTATTGCCCTAGCATTATGTTTAATTGTATCTGTTTTAGCCAATGAATTACATATTGCAGCAATAACTGGTGCTTTTCTTGCAGGTCTTCTTATTGGTATCACTGTTCAATCATCTAAATTAATTGAGGATATCCGAACAATTGGATATGGTTTTTTTATACCCTTGTTTTTTGTAAGCATTGGTGCTAGTATTAATTTTTCAGAGTTTTTAAATCTTGAAGATCCTGTTTTTGCTATTTCTGGTTTTTCTTCATTAGCTGCTTTTATTATTGCTACTGTCATGATTATCATTGTAGCTGTTTTTGGAAAAATAGTGGGTTGTGGGATTGGTGCAAGGTTTGCAGGTATGAGTCGACGTGAATCACTACAGGTTGGTGTTGGTATGGTTCCTCGTATGGAGGTGGCGTTAATTGTTGTTACTGCAGCTGCTTCATCCGGTGTTTTAATGGGTCATGCAGATGATCAGCTTCTTGCTATGACGATTCTTTTAGGTCTTGTTACTACTCTTCTTACTCCTCTTTTAATTAAAGCCACTTTTAAATAAAGCTATAGTATGCGGTTTTGTAGAAATGTTGTTGTTATTTGAGTTATCAAAGGAACATACTACATTGCCGGTATCTGAAATTAAAGGTTGTCTTCAAGCTGAAAATATAACTTATAAAATTATTGAAGTAAATAATGATGTTTTTATTATTGATGCAAAAATCTCTTTGGATAAAATAAAAAATGTGGGAAAGAGATTGTCTTTCACTTTTTTTATTGATGAGTTACTATTTTTATGTTCTGGTTCTCTTGAAGAGATAAAAAATATATCTGCGAAACATCCTGTTGAAAGTAAAGGCTCAATTGCAATTCATATTAAAAACAGATCAGAAAATATTGATTCTCAACCAATACTTGAGATTCTTGGACAACACTATACTAAAAATAGGAGAGTGGATCTTGAAAACCCAGATATTGCTATTAGAGTAGTATTAACAGATACCGCGGTTTATGTGGGGAAAAAAATTTATAAGATTAATAGAACAGCTTTTGAGCAGAGAAAAGTTCAGGATCGTCCTTTTTTTTCTCCGATTTCTCTTCATCCGAAGCTTGCTCGTGCTATAGTGAATATTTCTTCAGTTCAGGCTGGACAGACTCTTTTAGATCCTTTTTGTGGTACTGGGGGGATACTTCTTGAAGCAGCTTTTATTGGTGTATCAGTTCTAGGTAGTGATATTGAAGAAAAAATGATTGTTGGATGTACAAAAACCTTTGATTTTTTTAACATTAAAGATGTTGCTCTTTACCAGTGTGATGTTAGTAGCATTTCTCGTTATATAAAAAAGGTTGATGTGGTGGTAACTGATTTTCCTTATGGTAAATCTACTACGACGTGTGGAGAGCGAATAACTGATTTGTATGATCGGGCTTTTAAATCCATTTCAGAAATCCTAAAAAAAAATGGTATAGCAGTTGTTGGTCTGGCAAATGAAGATATGATGGTGTTGGGTGAAAAGTATTTATCTCTTATAGATCAACATAATTTTCGGGTTCATCGTAGTCTAACGCGTTATTTTGGTGTTTTTAGAAAATAACCAAAACGCTTTTACCTACTTGTTTTATCAGTTGTTTGTAATGACGCAGCTTAGTATCATTTTTCTAGGTACAGGGGGTAGTTGGCCTTCGGTAAAAAGAAACGTGTCTTCAGTCGCCTTAAAACGAGGCAGTGAGGTTGTACTATTTGATTGTGGTGAGGGTACTCAGCGTCAGTTTCAGAAATCAAAGTTTAGCTATATGCAGATTTCAAAGGTTTTTATCTCTCATTTTCATGGTGATCATTTTCTTGGTCTTCCCGGTCTTATTCAAACTATGCAGTTGAATGATAGAGAGGAGCCGCTTCATGTTTTTGGACCGAGAGGTATGGAAAAACTGCTTGAACAGTTGTTGTCTCTTGGTTATTTTAAACCTAAATATGATATCATTGGTCATGAACTTCGTGATGGAGATACTTTAGAGTTTGATGAGTATAAGATTCGTGTTATGTCGGTGAAGCATAATACACTTCCTTCTTTAGCTTTTTGTTTTGAGGAACATATGCGTCCTGGTAAGTTTGATAAACCTCATGCGTTAAAACTTGGTGTTACTGAAGGGCCGTTGTTTAGCAGACTTCAGAGAGGAAAATCTATAGTGCTTGATGATGGTCGTACGATTTCCCCTGATATGGTGCTTGGTCCTTCTCGTCGTGGACGAAAAATTGTGTATTCAGGTGATACTATTGCGTTTGATGCTATGATTACTTTTTCTAAGGATGCAGATGTATTGATTCATGAGGCTACTTTTGATTCAGAGTTAGAAGATATTGCTTTTGATTATGGTCATTCGACTGGTTTTCAGGCTGCAACTATCGCAAAAAAAGCAAACGTTGATGCATTGTATCTTGTTCATATCAGCCCACGATATCTTGATAAGCATGTGATTGAGGATGATGCTCGTAGAGTTTTTAAGAAATCAGTTGTCCCAAAAGATTTTGATGAAGTTGAAGTGAAACTTAAAAAATCATAATTTTATTAAGTAATGTTTTTGTTTCAGGATACGGTTTTTATGCAAAAAGATGTTGCTCAGGAGAGGCCTTCATATGATGAATATTTTATGGAGATGGCTCATGTTGTTTCAAAACGGAGTACTTGTTTAAGACGTAAAGTAGGTGCATTGTTGGTTAAAGATAAACATATTTTAAGCACAGGCTATAATGGGGCTCCAAAGGGTCTTAAACATTGTTCTGAGGTAGGGTGTCTTCGAAAAGATCTTAATGTTCCTTCTGGTGAGCGACATGAGCTTTGTCGTGGACTTCATGCTGAGCAGAATGCAATCATTCAAGCTGCGGTTTTTGGTACGACAATTAAAGGATCTACACTGTATTGTACGAATACTCCTTGTGTGGTTTGTGTAAAGATGTTGATTAATGCAGGTGTTGTTGAAATTATTTATTCGGGGGAGTATCCAGATGATCTTGCAAAAAAGATGCTTTCAGAAAGTAACGTAAAAATAAAAAGATTTAAATAATACTAGACTATATAAAATTCTAAAAAATAGAAAAAATGAGAAAAATATAAATACCAAAGAATAGTTTCATTAACGAGGAGACCGTATGAAACGAAAAAGATCGTTTGTATTGGATGAAAAAGATGACAAAGCTGTCAAATTATTTACAGATCTTGGCATGCCAAAAAACCTCGCAAAAACATTGATGTATATTTCACAAGTTGATGAATGTCGCTCGGCTGATGTCGAACAAGGGGCAGATCTTCGACAGCCTGAAGTCAGCGTTGCAATGCAAGAACTTCGCAGACGGGGATGGGCAAAAAAACGTGATATAAAAAAGAAAGGTAAAGGAAGACCAGTACACATATATAAGCTTACACAAAATCTTCCATCAATTCTCAAAAGCTTTGAAAAAGAAAAAATGGATGAAGTACAACAAGTCAAAGCAGATCTTGGGGAACTACAACACCTTATAAAAGAATACAGCAAGTAATCATTTCAAAACCAATACACAAAAAACCCCTATTCATTTTTAATTATATTTAATAAGAGTTAGAGTATTTCAGAATTCAAGGTGATTAGTCAGGTGAGGAAAAGAGTACTAAAATTTTTTAATCAAATAAAACCAGAATTAGACGCAATTCTTATTAAAAACTCAAATTCTCATATAGATATGAACTTTTTTTATTTCACAGGCCTTGTACAAGGTCTTTTTGAAAACGCACAAATAATTGTATATCCAGACGGAACTATTGATCTAATTGTTTCTGAGCTTGAAGCAGAAACTGCAAAAAAAACAACTGCACACGTCCATGTTTATAAAAACTATCAAGAATATGAAAAAATATTAACAAATCTATCAAGTAACCTAAAAAAAATTGGTATTAACTACAATGCAGTTCCCTATCAAAGTTTTCTGAATTTGAAAAAAATATTTCCAAACACCCTATTTACTGATATTTCAAAAGATCTTATAAAAACCAGATTAACTAAAGATAGTAAGGAAATTGAAAACATCAAAAAAGCATGTGAGATTACAGATAGAGTTGTTTACAAAATACCAGAACTTCTAAGAGAAGGAATATCTGAGTACGAGCTTGCTGCAGAGATGAATTTTCTCATGCAAAAAAATGGTGCAGATAAACCAGCATTTGATACAATATCTTCTTTTGCACAACATACTGCTGAGCCACATTATACCCATGGAGATACACAATTAAATATCAATGATTTTGTACTTTGTGACTTTGGAGCTTGTTTTAAAAAATATAATGCCGATGTTACTAGAACATTTATGTTTGGCAAAGCAAATGAAAAACAAATAGAAATGTATGAAACAGTAAAAAAAGCTCAAAAAATAGGTCTAGATATGATTGAACCAGGTGTATCAGCCTGTGATGTACACAAAAACGTAGCATTATACATAGATTCAACACAGTTTAAAGGTCGATTTATTCATTCCACGGGGCATTCACTTGGAATTGAGGTTCATGACGGGCCTGGTTTTACATCTGAGAATACGATGTTTCTTGAGGAGAACATGGTTTTAACTGTTGAACCAGGTATTTATATCCTTGGGTATGGTGGCGTTAGAATCGAAGATGACATTATAGTTACAAAAAATGGATTTGAGTTTTTGTCACATGCAAGCAAAGAGATTTTCGAAGTTTAACTAATTTTATTTCTCTCTTTTGTACGTCCAGTTGATTTCACTGTTTAGTTTTTTATAAAGCTGTGCTCCTTTTTCTAAGGTTTTACGTTCTGATAAGATTACTATTGCTTCATCTGATATAATTTTCATGATTTCCCTTATTTCTTCTCTGTTTGATTTTATTAGTTCAGTTCCTATGTTTAACAATTCACTCATGATGTCTGCGAGATCTTCTCCTTCAATAGAGATATTAATTTTTACCATTACATTACCCCTCAATTCAACCAATATTTATTATTGGATTCTGTATTCTGGCATTAAAACTGTGTTTATATATGTTTTTACAGAAAACTTTGGTTTTGATAGGGGGGAAGAGGAAGGGTAGGGGGTAAACTATGAAAACATGAAAAAGATCACTTAGAGTGATTTTCCCTTCCTCACCATATCGATACTCTGTTTTTTTTGTATTTAAATATTTGCTGTTATTTTGTCAAAATGTAATTTTGTCAATAAGTATTAAACAAAAATAATGAAAAAAGAAAAATAAAGGGTGGGGTTTGATACTTCCCTTTTTTATGGATATGTGCACGGTGGATTGGTATAATCTATGGTTTGTAACCATTCAAATAACTGCTCTGCTTCTTCTGCAAAGTTCTTCTGTGCATAATCACCTGCATCGTGGAGAAGTACAGGAGTATAAGTCCCTGAGTCTGAGTCATATTGATAGGCAACATAGTATTGTTGTCCATAATCCATACATGCTATTACTCTGTCTGAGAGTTCTCCTTCACTTGCCGGTTGTATTAACTGGTATTTTTCGTATAATGTGTTGAGATCGATTGTACCAATTAATTGTTGGTTGTAGCTGTGTCGGAACTGAAGTGTTTCTTCCGTGTGAGTTTCATCCCAGCTTGCACCGGGTAATGGTACGTCACTGTATGAGTATGCATTTCCAGTTTTATCAACATAAAAACCCTCAAAAGTATGTCCCCAAGCTTCATTTACATGGCATACTTCAAAAAGGATGTTTTGAAGTATCGGGTCACAACAGGTTGTAACTGGTGGTTTTCCCCCATTAAAAATATAAGTTATTAGGTATACTGGGTCGCCAGTGTTTACTTCTCCATCCCCATTTGCATCTCCTTGACATAATGGATCGGGTGCAGGAGCTCCTTTGAAAACATAGTTGATTAGATATATTACGTCTCCTACATTAACTAAGCTATCATTATTTGCGTCGCCACAGAGAACATCATTATATGATGAGTCTTTTTGGTAGAGATTTATGTTGTCCGTTGTTGAATAACCAGAACTTATTGGTAAAACACTAGCCCCAACTAATATTACAACCGTGCATAATATAATATTCTTTGCTACATATTTTTTGTTTTTCATAATTTTTTTCCCCTATATGATATTTTTTTTTAAAATTCTATTATTATGATGACGTTATAATATAAATAATTTTCGAAAAAAATTGATAAATATGAATAAAAAAAGAAAAAAAAAGAGATAGATTTTTTAGTTACAACAGTTTATTTCTGGTTCAGGTCCACCCTTAAAAATATAGTTAACTAGATAAACTGCATCTCCCACGTTTGTTTCTCCGTCACCGTTTGCATCACCAACACACACTTCTGGTACTGGCGCGGGGCCATCTTTGAAGATATAGTTGACTAGATACACAGCATCACCGACATTGACCTGTCCATCACTGTTTGCATCACCACACATTACATAGCTGCATTCAAGATGAGAGATTGCAAAATCATCTATTAATGCTTCAATGAGAGAGCCAGGATCTGAATCAACCGCAGTAAATCTTATTTTTATTTGATCTGTTGGGGTTACAAAATCAGATACTCTCCATTCTTTATACGTCCATGTCGCTCTGTTTTCAACTGTTTCAATAGTAGTCCACGAACCTCCATTATCATTTGAAATCTCTACAGTTAAAGCGTCATCCCATTCAGTACTAATATGATACCATCTCCAGTAGCTAATTGTTGCGTCAAGGCCCTGTAGATTATATGTTGGTGACGTCAAATAGGTTGGACCACCATCTACATCATATGTCCCTGCATCAGAGCCACTTGCTGCCTGAGTTACAAAACACAGTGATCCATCAGAGCTGTGATCATCTTCCGGTTGGGTTATAACATCTAAATACGAATAGTATACTTCTTGAGGATCAGCTCGTTCCCAATTACCTGTTGATGCACCAGCAGATGTAGTCCACCCAGTATCTATCTCAAAATTATCAGTGAGTAACACTGCGATTTCACCAACAATAACACTATATGTTGATGTTGGTGCATTGGAAGGACTACGCATTTCTCCAGAAGACACTCCTTCAACTGTGAAATAATACTCTGGCGTGTCACCACAGTGAGCATATGGGAGAACTGCCTGGTATTGGTTATCCCTTATATGTGTCATGGTAGCAGTTTCAAAGCTACCGCCGTTAAAACGATAGTGAATCATTTCAGAGCCGGGTACAATTGTATCTGTTATTTCACTAATTTGCACATTTATTGATGTTGATTCATAAGCATCTATAAACTCAGGGAGTCCATTTGGAAAACTCATTTTTAGAGGTGCTAAAAGCATCTCAAGATCAGGGTTGCCCCATAGAGCACCCCACTCAAACATCTCGTATTTGACTGAGCCCCATAAGCCGTATTGATACATATCCAATAGTGCTTTTTGATGTGCTTTACCAATTGTGTAATCGCCTGATGTAACATATGACGTAAAATAATAATCAAGACTTTGTGTTGAACCATCAGATGGCTCAGTCCAGCCAGGGCATCCATATGCAACTTTTGTAGCCCCTAGAAATCCTACGGCACCTTGCTGCATCATCATCTGACCAATATTGTCGTGATCCGTGTCAGAGTTGCTACATGCATCAGCAAAAATTATTGCAGGGTAGTCGTCATCAAGTGAGGGGCAGTTAGATGTTTCAATAAACGCTGGTGCACCTTCGCCATAAATATGAGATGAAATCGGCGACCCGTGTCCAGCCCAATTTACAAAAGCAAACGTATCTGAAGTCCACGTGGACATGACATTTGCGTTTGTAAGTGGTAGATCACAGTCATATGATGACCAACAATCAGAGTTTTTTTCATAAAGCCGGGTCATAGTCCAATCAGACATCCATGGTTGATCAACTTTAGCCTCCATTAACACGGCATTATCTGTCACTGGATTAGGATCACCATTCCAAAAATACGCTCCAAGTAGAAGAATGTTCTTTTTGTAGGAGGGATCATTGTTCTGTTCGTATGCAACAGATTTTTCACAAATACTCAAAACAGTATTTTGACTACTCCAGGGTATTCTACCAACATTTATCTCTGCATAGAAATCAATAGAATCATCATAATCTTCACCATATTGGTGATCTCCATCGGCATCCCATGATTCACTATCTGGCAGAGACAGTTCTGCATAATAATAATCAGTTTCAGGCTCGCCATATCCTGCATCCTGAGCAGTTCTACGCATTGGAACATTATCATAATGACCCACAATGAGTACGTCTTCAATTCCCCATTGATCAGCAGGGTATTTTTCACGGAGGAAGTTTCTTATTTTTTCTGCCAGATCATAACCAGCGTAGTTTATATCAATCCAAGATGTTGTCACAACTTCAACGGTTCTACCTTTGGTTGTCTCCCAGTCAACAAGTGGTGCCACTGAGACAGTAAGAGAATCAAGTGTAATTATAACAAAATCATGCAACCCTCTATTAAGCGGTTCTGACGGCGGGTACCATGGTTGTGCTTCTTCATAGTTTACTATTAGCTGTTCGGCGAACTCCTGTGTTGTCCTTAACGTTTTTTGATGGTTTTTTAATGACCTTTCCTCATCTATGTAATGTACGTTAACTGTAATCTCTGGGTAGTAAATCAGTTGCTGAGAAAGCGGTTTATATGAAAAAGGTGTAACTCGTACATCAACCAGGTTATATTGATGATATCCTCCGGTTCCAACTAACTCCACAGGTGAGACAGGATAACAATTATCTGATGTGTAAACCGCGTTGTAGTTTTCATCATACATTTTCTTTTCTTTTTCGTAAATCTCTTTATTTTCGTCACCTAACACTCTAGTTAGTGGTGAGGGAGATATTTGATAGTTACCAGGTAAAATTATTGATTCCTCTGCAAAAAATGTAATCTCTTTTACTTTTGCACCTGCAGGAATGGCAATTGCGTATATTTTTGATGGAAGATTTGGTTTACCTGGAATTAACAGCCTCCCAAGGTTTTCAACAGATATTTTTTGCCCCACATCCGTGTTTGTTATATCATAAGATTCAAATGGTAGTGTAACACTAACAATTCCAGTTTGGTCTGGTAGTTGTTTTATTTCACTGGTTAGATCTTTATATATACTTGCGTGTACGATAGCGCTTCCAATCAACAGCATTCCTATTAAAACAGCAATTATTGCTGATATTTTGTTGTATTTTTTTTTCATATTTTTTCCCGCCTCTTTAAATTTCACAGCAGTTTAAGACTGGAGGTGGTCCACCTTTAAAAACATAATTTATTAGGTAGACTGCGTCTCCTACGTTGACTTCTCCATCTCCGTTGGCATCACCTACACATAACTCTGGTGTTGGTGCTGGTCCTCCTTTGAAAACATAATTTATTAGGTAGACTGCGTCTCCAACATTTACTTGTTGGTCAAAGTTTGCATCACCACAAATGTAGGGTGCTTGTTCTAGGGTTACTACTGCGGTTTTTCTATCGTTTCCGGAGTCTTCATCTCCAGGTAGATTTGTTGTAACTGTTATTGCATAGCTTCCAACAGTTGCTTGCCATGGATTTGGAAAATCTACGTCCATTGTTGACAATGAGGGAATAGTCACTTGTATTTCTGATGTGTAAACTGGCTTTGTTGACCCTAGTTTATTTGGATTTAGTTCTGTTATTGCAATGTCATCTATGTACCAGCCACTTTCAACTATTGACCGGTCTGATCCAAAATGCCAGCGTATAATTACTTCTTCTCCAGCATAGTCTGATAAGTCAAAGGTTATTTGCTCCCAGGTTTGTTGATCACGACCGCTGAAACAGGGTTCATTAGGTATTCCTTGGTTTCCATTTGCAGCTGAATCTTCATTATATGGATCAAGGTAGCTTCCAAGAAGACTCCATGTTTGCCCTGAATCAGTTGATATTTTTATGTTTCCTCCATCATATCGTGGCTCGGTGATGTACCATTGCCAAAATGTGAGTTTTGCTGGGATGTCACTGGGTAAAAAGAATGGTATTGAATCAAGTGTTCCACTCGTGAAATTAATGTACATTCCATCAAGATCTGTTCCCCAGCAACTTGACCCTGAATGTGCACTCTGAGGGCCTTCAGCATGTGTGGGTGTTCCCCACTGCCATGATTCATTTTCCCCGGCGTGTATGAATCCTCCTTCATCTAATTCAAAGTCTTCAAAGTACCCTAGTGATCCTTGGTAGATTGAACAATTTACGGTAACTTGTTGTTCGGCGTCTCCATGGTTTTCAACGGTAGCACTAACGGTTGTTGGCAGTGCATATCCATCTCCAACAGGATGAGTTATAGTTGTTGTACCAACATCGCTATAGGGTAGAATTGTTATTGTCTCAGTTAATACATTGTTTCTGTCATCATAGTCATCAGTTAATAGCGTTTCAACTTTTATTTCGTAGTCTTGTGCAGGTGTTGCAGGCCAAGGTTCTGTGAAATCTGCTGATGTGGTTGTGAGCGCTGGTATGAATACTTCTATGTCTGATTCAAACACTAAGGTTTCAAGCTCATTGTATATGGAGCATTTTACTGGTATGTTTTGATCTTCGGTTCCGCAGTTTCTGATATTGGTATTAATTGTGTAATAGTCAGGTATCATGTCTCCATAGGGGTGGTTTATTCCTAATGCTCCAGCGTCACATGTTGCAATAATGGTAACTGTAT
>Ga0272442_10009727_pt1 | contig 11967 bp, 11 predicted proteins | sample SSMForm2O_FD_200262 | JGI IMG/M metagenome (GOLD analysis project Ga0272442, IMG submission 200262) | Marine sediment archaeal communities from Little Sippewissett salt marsh, Falmouth, MA, United States - SSM-Form-2O | ecosystem: Environmental > Aquatic > Marine > Wetlands > Sediment ... | reverse complement strand
CCCGAGGTCGTTGTTTCACAGCCTGGACCCGCACAGGTGCCGGATGAACTCGCTATGGCCCAGACTGTTTTCGGTGTAGCAGGGCCATCGGGTCAGGCTCCTGCTGCTGCACCCGCACCCGCCCAGCCGGAGGGGCGCAGCACGCAGCAGGTGGTAAAGGCGCCTGATGCCGGAACAGGTGGACAGGCGGGGCCGGTACCAGCTCCTTCTCCCAAGGCAGTACCTGCTCCGGCTCCGGCTCCTGCCGCGTCTGCGGCAAGGGCGACTGCGCCCGGTGTTGTAAAAGCACCGACAGCGGGTGACAAACCGGCCCCCGGCGGCGCACCGGATGGAGCTGCAAAAACAATGTTCGGAATGCCGGCGGTTAATGCGGCAGCACTTGCGGATGCGCAGAAGAAACCGGGCGATTCAGAAAAGGCTGAAGCGTCCGAAGCTGATGTGAAAAAGACCATGCTGGGAATGCCTGCGGCTTCAGCCGAAAAAGAGGAAAAGGCGGCCGCGGACAGTGTCGGGAAAAAGGAAGAAAAGCCCGCCGGAGAAAAAGCACCTGCGGAGAAGAAGTCCAGGCCTGAAAAGAAAAAAGAACCCGAGACTGCCATTCAGAAGCAGGAAGAGGAAATGCCGGCTGAAGGTTCTGCCAAAAAGGGCATTATCATCGGGGCCGTCATAGGCGTAATTATCCTGATAATTCTTGCCATAATCCTGTTCTCAGGAGACTAGGTCCGACGGGTCTGACCGGTCAGACTCTCTTATCTCAGACTTTTAAGTGTTTCTCTTACAGAGTCGGCGTCTTTACCGTTCGGATAATCACGGAGGTATGCCTTGAGAGTCCTGGCTGCGGCATCCCGGCGTCCGGTTGCAATCTGGCATTTTGCCAGACCAACCAGAGCTGACGGCCTGCCCGTATTCCCGCTCTTTCTCAGAAATTCCTCGTACATGGGTATTGCCCTTGAACAGGCATTGGTGGACGAAAGATAATTGGCCATGATCAGGGCTACAGCGGGCCTGTGATAACCACTCGCGTGCTGCCTGAGATATGTGCCGCAGACATCCATGGCACTGTCTTTGCGGCCTGCACTGGCGAGCCCCGTACACAGGCTGCCCCTGGCCTCTTCTGTAAACGGCCCACGCGGATACCTGGAAATGAACTTCTCATAAAGGACTATTCCCCTGCTACGGTCCTTCAGCTTCTCGTAAGTCCATTCTGCTGCCCTGAGCAGGGCTACTTCCGCTTCGGGGCCGCCTTTCTGGAATTCTTTAAGATAGAACCCTACGGCATCCGAATAGCGCCCTTCCCTGTTTGCCTTTGCAGCCATTTCCATCGGTGACCTGGCAGGCGCCGACCTGTTATGAATACCGTTGTTTTTCCTTGAAGCATTCAGTCCGGGATTCTCTGCTTTATCTGCGGCGACAGTGTCAGCTCTGATCCAGCTTCTCGTGTGTCCACAGGAAATGCTTTCCATGCGCTGATCAGGGCCCCTTACGACTACGCTGCCTCTTTGTACCGATACTTTCAGTTCTTCGGAATCCATTTCCACGGTGAAAATAGTTCCGGTGACACTGACCGTGTACCTGCCGGCTATTACGCTGAATCCCTTCTGACTGGCGGCCGGGTCTATTTCGAAGCGTGCTTTACCGAAAACAAGATGCATTTCCACTTGGCCCGTAATTCTGCCCGCCCTTATTCTTGAATCCGAGCCGATACTGACCTTGATACCCGATGCCAGCGCGATGCCGGCTGTAGAACCGGCTCCGGTAAGAATACTGTCGTCCGTGCCGATGACGGCTGAACGGCTGAGAGGCTCCCTGTGAGCAGGATCACCCTGTGACAGTTTCCATGCTTTCCCGGTCACGGATTCAATGCCAAAACCCTGCTGCGATATTCCGGTGCTTTTTTCAGATGGACGAGTATCATCCATTTTGTGTGCGAGTTCGACTGATCGGTCGGCATCCAGTGCAATTTCTTCGTCAGTTCCCTTTACAGCAAAGAAGATAACGGCGGCTCCAATAACAAGGAGCAGTGACGCGGCCAAGGCAAGAGCGGCGGTGGGCAGCCGGTTTTTCTCGAGGCTGCGGCTCACTCTCTTCCATCCGGCATCCACATCCAGCCCGGGCACAAGACCAGTGGCGCTGTCCGCTACCGTAAATTCAGGCAGCATCCTCTGGTAATCATCGCGGACGTTCTCGTAAACCAGCCTGCATTTCTCGCAAACAGCCAGATGTTCGGCGAGTTCGCTTTCCTGCTGCGTGCTCAGGTCTCCGGCAAGAGCGTCAATGATTAGTTTACGGCTGCACCGGCTATTCATCAGAAAACTCCCTGAAGTATTCATCCTTCACCATTTTTTCGAGAAGGGCCTTGCGCGCATAAAAGACGCGGCTGTAAACGGTTTCGACCCTGGCCCCGGTAATTTCTGAAATCTCCTGTGCAGATAGCCCCTCGGCCTCTGCCAGTACAATCGCCACCCGCTTGGCCTCCGGTAGATCTTTCAGCATGTTCCACAACCGGGCGTTTCTTTCCCTGTCGAGAAGAGCCTGGGCCGGACTGGGCTCGTTCGAATCAGGTCCCGGAGGAGGAACTTCTCTGAGTCTTCTGGCTTCTTCCCTTTTCTTTGTAATTCCGCGCAGGGAAACGCGGACGGTAATTCTGTACAGCCAGGTTGAAAATTTTGACTTGAACTTGAATCTTTTTATGGATTTCAATACCTCAATAAAAACATCATGAACCACATCATCCAGGCTTTCGCTGTGCGGGCCCAGAATTCGGCCAAGGAATGCATACGTTCTCGGAGCATAATGGCGGTAAAGGCTCTCCAGAGCCGCCTGATCCCCCCGCTGGCACGCCATTATCAGCATTTTCTCCTCTTCCTCACTGAGTGTGCTGTGTATGCCCCTGTTCGCTTTCGCGTCATTATCCTGTTGACGGAGGCTTTTTCCGTCCTCCTTGTTGTTGTTAGTACGATCTGGGGCCATTATCTTCATTTTATACTAAATTATATCCAATCTGCACGGCCCAGCAGGGAGCGATTGTCTCCACTTTCCCGAGGGTTTCGCCGTTGAATACGTACCGTTGCGACTCCGGGAGCCAGTTCAGGCCAATGCTCATTCGCAACAGCCAGCTCCTGTCCACGTCCAGCGCGACCACCCATCCGATCTCGCCCCATACAAGGGCTACGGCCGTTCGATCTATCCGCGAAGGCGGAGTGGACGCCTGTGCCACAAGTGACAGTATTCCAAAACCTGCCAGAAATTCAAATGAATGGATCCCGAGCCTGAACTCGTACCCGGTACCCGCTCTTACGGGTGCCTGGAAAAGCTCAAGATCTCCCCCGAGCCTGGAAACAAAGCCGAGATGGAGGTGAACGATTATGCCCGACTCATGTCCGAATCCAATGGTAGCCCTTCCGCCCACGTCCACGTCTTCGAGCCCTGAAATCTCCATGCCGACGTTGAGGTTGACATCATAGGTGCTGCCGGCAGATACGGGCGGGGCTGAATTTTGTACTTCGGGCAGTTTCTGCCCCTCTCCGTTGGGTCCCGCCCTGCCACTCATGAGTACCAGTCTTCTGACATAAGTGGAAATTACGGAAGGTGAATACATATCTTCGGTGAACTGTTTTTCAACATGCGTATTCATCGAAGAGTTATGAACGATCAGGCGTTTTTCGGAGAACCACACAAATGCAAAAACCGCCCCGTCCGGGTTTGAAACCACATCATCAGGCGGAATGGCTCCCTTAACGACTTTGAGTTGTATTTTTTCCCATTCGAGTTCTTCCCTGATTTTTTTTACGAGCGTCTTTTCCTGCCCGGGATTTTCGAGATAAAGCCACACCTGCCGCCCGCTGTCCGAACGAGCCGCGGCCGGGTTCAGAAACAGGGCGCCGAATGCCGTTATGCTGACGAAGAGGCGTAAGCTACATAAAACGTGAACGTTTACAGACATTGAGAGTATTATGACGGCAGACGGGCGGAAGGGTCAAAGACAAAAAAGAGTAAATACAAAATGAAAACGAGCACGAACGGCATAAATGAATGGATCGAAAGAGCATTGAAAACTCTGGGGCTGGCTTCACTGCCGACGGTTGATGCGTCGTCTTCACCATTTCCGGACAATGCTTCTCTCAATCTCAGGATTGAGCACACGCTTTTAAAGCCTGATGCGGGAGAAAAAGACATTAAGACTTTATGCGCCGAGGCGCGGGAACTTGAGACAAGATCCGTGTGCATTGCGCCGAAGCATGTTTCCCGGGCAGCCAAAAATCTGGCGTCTTCGGATGTCATGGTGGTGTCGGTTGCAGGCTTTCCACTGGGGTCCGGCCTGAAAGAGACCAAGGCGTACGAGGCATCCCGTGCCGTCGAGCAGGGTGCTGACGAGGTCGACATGGTGGCCGCAGTCGACATGCTCAAAACGGGAGAGCTGTCTTGCATAAGGGACGAAGTGGCTGAGGTGGTGCATGCCGCGGGTGTCCCGGTAAAGGTGATTCTCGAAACAGGGTATTTGAGTGAAAGCCTCATAGTCATGGGAGCCGTGGCCTGCGTGGCGGGCGGCGCGGCCTTTGTAAAGACTTCGACCGGCTTCGGCCCCCGGGGCGCTTCTGTCGAGGACGTGCATCTCTTAAGAGCGGCCGTGGGACCCGGCATCGGCATCAAGGCCGCAGGTGGAATAAAGACCCGGCGTGAGGCCATGGCCATGATCGAAGCCGGCGCGGACCTGATCGGAAGCAGTTCCTCGGCCGCGATTCTCGCGTGAAGCACTTTTGAAGAATTTTCCGGCCGGTTGACACTTATGTTAACACATACTTATCTGGTGACGGTTAGTGCGCCGGAAAGAATGCGTGTAAAAAGGATAATTCAGATTGGAACTCAAGCCTGCTCCAGCTGATCTCGAAATCGAAAGCCACAGCTGCCTTGTCTGCGGTTCAGATGAAAAAACAGTCGTTGCAACTGCAAAGGACTATGACGCCGGTTACGACATTGAATGGAACATAGTTCAGTGTCAGAACTGCGGGTTTCATTTTACCGATCCCCGGCCGACCATGGACTGCATGCTCAGGTACTTCTATCCTGAAGATTATGTCTGCTACCAGCGCGACAACCTGTCTCCGCTTACGGCAAAGGTAACGGACATGCGCTGGAACACGGGCATGTATCTGTTAAAGAGAGAAATCGAAAAAATACTTCCCGATCCCGCTCAGGGCAGGATTCTCGACGTGGGCTGCGCTCACGGCCAGATCCTGGAGTTCTTGATGGAAAGAACCGGATGGGACATGGTCGGTGTGGAGCCGGTAAGGGAAATAGCCGAGCAGGCCATTAAAACGGGCGCCGAAGTCCATGTGGCCACACTGGAGGAAGCCGGTCTGGATTCGGACAGCTTCGACGTGGTTATGATGAGCCACGTGCTCGAGCATGTGGACGATCCTGACGTTACGGTGCGTGAGGCAAGGAGGATTCTGAAACCCGGCGGCTGCCTGCTCGCCTTCATGCCCGATCACGACGGCGAGGATCGAAAGCGCCTTGGAAGCCTGTGGTGGGGCTATCACGTGCCCCGGCATCTGTATCACTTCGATCACATCAGCATCTCGCAGCTTCTCGAGCAGCGCGGGTTCGAGGTTCTGAAGGTAAGGGACACGCCTTTTCCGAATCTTCAGGCCTGGAACATCGAGTACCAGGCAAGGGGACGCGGACTCTCCGGAGCCGGATTGAAGCTTTTCAGCAGGTACAACCCTGCCCTGTGGCCGGCGGCCACTGCAATGGGCATTTACTTCAGGCACACGGGAAACAGAAGAAGCGGCATCATGCAGGTGGTGGCCCGCAAGTCCGTTCTCTGGGATTCGATTCCGGATGAGGTGAAAAAACGCAGGCTCAAGAATGAGAATGCAATGTACAAGAGGCGCGGGATCGAAGCGCTGAGGATGGAAAAAAGGAAAAACAGGTCATGGGAGGAAAGACGCTTCTATCCTGCCATGCTAAGGCGCAACAGGCCGCTGATGAAGCGTTTCAGTAAATACGCACTGAAAAACCTGCTTACGGGAAAGCCCACTTTCTGGGGAGCTGACCTTGCTATCACCTATGGCTGCAATTTCAACTGCAGGCACTGCTTTGCAAAATCGTCCCTTGCCGACCCCGGCAAAAAGCCGATGAATACGCAGCAGTGGAAGGACGTCATCAAACACCTTCTTGAAGCCGACTGCATCTTTTTCCAGATGCAGGGGGGCGAGCCACTGACGCATCCCGACCTCTACGAGCTGATCGAAGCCTGCGAGCCCGGGAGATCCCTTGTCAACGTAATCACCAACGGAGTTCTTGTAACAGAAGAACACATCAGGCGCTTTGCCGAGCTAGGCATCATAAGGCTCGAGGTCAGCCTGGACAGCGCAATTGCGGCAGAGCACGCCGCGTTCAGAGGAATAAGCGAAAAAGAGGCGCAGGAGGTCTTTGATCACTGCATGTGGGTGGTTAAAAGAGCATGGGATTACGGGATAGGAGGCGGAATTTACACAACCGTTTCCACCGAGTCCCTGTGGACGCCCGGGGTACAGGAATTAATAAGCTACTGCAGGGAAAACCGAATTGCGCAGTATTTCTCCGTAGCCGCACCTGTGGGAGCGTGGCAGGGCAGGTATGACCTGCTCATAAACGCGGTCGACCGGGAATACCTCAGGCTGATGTGCGAAAAGGATCCGTTGCCGTACAGGGACATCACACCGCGCCGCGCGTTTTCCTACGGCTGTCCCGCGGTAAAGGAAACGCTTTATTTTACTCCGTACGGTGATGTCTGTCCGTGCCCCTACACGCACATTTCACTCGGAAACATCCTCGAAGAGCCTGTGATGGAAATCAGGCGAAGGGCGATGAAGGTCCCGCAGTACAGGGACAGGGTGGACATATGCCCGGTTGCCGAGGATCACTCGTTCATCGGCAGGTACATCTCAAAGACCTACGGAGCGGATCTGCCGGCCGACGGCAGGAAGATATTCGATTTCCATGCTGGTTCAGCTTATTCAGGAATAGAACGAGGGCGGGTTCTGCCTACTGATGGCACCTGATGGAAACCAGCGTCGTTGAATCGGCAAAGACTTCTACCGGATTGGCGAAATCCGTCAGCAGCGAACACAAACCGGCGTCGTGTGAATCGATGCTGATCGTATGGTGCCCCACAGGCACGTTGTAGTACACGACTTCCCTGTTATCGTTTTCCGTGGTGTCCGTGAGCGTCGGGGGATTGATAATAATGCTGAAGGTATCTGCATCGGTGCCCGTAATTGACACCTGGACTCCGTTGACCGGGGCACCGGCCTGATCCTCGACAACGGCTATCAGGATTCCGTCGCCCGTCTGTACGCCCCCGTCCACTGCCACGGCAAGCTGATCCAGAATTGATGACTTTACCTGCGTAATAGTGAACTTCACCTGTGGAGTCAGGCAGTCCGAGGCCAGGCCCAGGTCGAGTATCGCGTCACGATAATCAGCACCTGCGTCGGCAGGAGCTTCGGCCCTGAAAACGTACTGGCCGGGGCACGTCATGTCTTCGAATATGACCATGGGATCCGGCTTTCCCGCATCAGGAATTATGGCAGCGAGTTTTGCTTCCATTGAATTAAGCTCGGTAACATTGCAGTTAAGTCCTGGACGGGTATCGCCTGCGTTGAAATAAAGAGCGGTTTTGATGGCTATGTCCGTTTTTACAGTAGCCGCATCCATGCCTCCGTCACCCGCGTCCGCGTCACCGTCTCCGTCTGTGTCGGTGTCAGTGTCAGTGTCGGTGTCAGTGTCGGTGTCAGTGTCGGTGTCGGTGTCGGTGTCAGTGTCAGTGTCGGTATCGGTATCGGTCGAAGAGTCCTTTTTGCCGGAATCCATTGTGCCCGCATCGTCTTTATCTTCTTCATCATCATCGCCGTTGTCGCACGCCGTAATCGGCAGGCACATAAGAACGGCCAGGCAGAGCAGCATTCCCGTTCGTAACGTAAAAAATCTGGATAAGTTCATCTTGTTTCCTCCTTTTGTGAAACCGCGGGTTTTTCAAACCCGGAATGCATAATAACAAGGCCGGCTGATTTTTTCATTAAATTTCGGCGCCTCCCCCGGGAAGGCCGGAAGACTGCCCGATCAGGCCAGTTTATTTCTGTTCAACTGTGAAAGGCGGCGGATCGGGTATTTCTTCCCTTCGGGTCGCGTTTTCCGGCGCTCCCTTGATCGAGGCCCTTCCCGTGTCCTTTCTCAGCTTCAGATAGTCGAGAACGAGGCTTCTTTTCAGCAGCTGTATGGCCCGTGCCGGGTCAACGCCCTTGGGACATACATTCGAGCACTCGCCCGCGTAGTGACACCTGAAAGCGCCGTGGGCTCCTCCCACCGCCTTTTTTCTCTCTTCGAATCCGGCATCCCGTGTGTCCGAGTTGTACCTCTGGGCCTGGGCCAGCGGCTGAGGGCCGTTGTAATCGGGGTCCGTGGCAAAGGTGGGGCAGGCGGCCATGCATGCACCGCACTTTATGCAGTATGTGAACTGCAGGTACTGCGTCAGTTCCTCGGGCGTCTGGATGTATTCCCCGAACAGCTCTTTTTCGCCGGTGTCTTCTTCAGGGCCGACGATGAAGGGTTTTATCTCAATGTGCTTTTTAAAAAGAGGGGCAAGGTCGGGCACAAGGTCCCTGACGATGTCGAAATTGGGCAGGGGCGCAAGCGTAATCGCCGTATTGCTTATGTCCAGGACCTGCGTGTTGCATGCAAGCGCGGGCCGGCCGTTTATCAGCATGGCGCACGATCCGCAGACGCCCATGCGGCAGGAGAAACGCCAGGACAGGGTGGAATCCACCCGCTCCTTTATCTGATGCAGTGAATCCAGGATGGTCATGCCGGGCTCGACATCAACATCATAATTCTCATAATGGGGTGCGCTGTCCTTTTCCGGAATAAACCTTCTGATCGAGAAAACAACTTTTACTGTTTTACCTTCATTCATATTGCATGCCTCCGGGCGCTGTTGTTCATGCCATTTTCAGTGCAACCGCGCCGTAGAAACCGATTGCAAAGAGTCCGAGTCCGGCCAGCCAGAGCAGGACGGTGACGAGCTTTTCGATTCCGGCAGACGGCCTGAGTTCAAAAACGATATTCCTTATGCCGTACAGTCCGTGGTACAGGGTGGCTCCAAGCAGGATTATGTAAATTACCATCGATGTCGTGTCTGCCGATCGGGCGGCTACGTTGGCCCATTCAATCGCCTTGCCGCCCGCCGGGTTGTACCAGCCCAGTATGTCGTCCATGTGCACCGTAATCATGTGCAGGGCGCCGCAGAAGAGTATGACCACGCCCGTGATAATCTGCCATGTCCAGTTTCGTGCTTCTTTCATTTTTCAGCCTCTTTGAGTACTGCTTTGCGCTTCAGTGCGCAAAGGCGAACATGTCATAACCACCCAGTATGATGAAGATGCCCGCGAGCAGCATCATCACAATCATGAGGGGGCGCTGCGTGTTGATTGAGCTCCTGTAGGGGTACACCGGTTCCTCGGGCCTTCCCACTGCGAAGCCGAGTTCAATCAGGATGAGGCGTATTCCATTTAGAGCGTGGAATACAAAACCGATGATGACGACGAACTCCATGAGCATGAAAAATGGCGAGTTCACCATGGACATGGAGTTTTCCCAGCTTTCCTGACCGAACGTGCGCGTGGCAGTAAGAAAGATGTGCAGGATAAAATAAAGAACGAGCCCGATGCCCGTGAGCCTGTGGATTGTGTACAGGTATCGTTCCACACCCCACCGGCCGCCCAGACCCCAGCCCGTGACGCCGAGGCGGTTGGGATACTTTTTAGGCCTGGATTCCATTTTCGTCTCCTTTGACTTCATTAATATTTACGCTCAACTGGTTTCCATTTATGTATTCTGACCGGCTTGTAGTCGATTACGGGTCCGGCGTCCGTCATCTTTACCAGGCTGTGCTTGAGCCAGTTGACGTCGTCCCTTTCCTCGAAATCCCTGCGCGCGTGCCCGCCCCTGGATTCTTTTCTTTCGAGCGCGGCAAGCGCCATGGCCTCACCCAGGTCCAGCAGGTTCTGTATTTCCAGGGCCTGCACCAGGTTCGTGTTGTAAACCAGGTTCCGGTCGACCATCTTTATGTCGGCAAAACGCTTTTTGAGATCCCGGATTTTTTCGAGACCCCGCGCCATCTCCTCACCAGTTCTGAAAACGCCCATGGTCTGATCCATGGTCTCCCTGAGCTCGCGCTTGAGATCATAGGGATTAAGGTCTCCGTCCGAATGCAGGATGCCGTCAAAAACCCTTTTCTCCTCGGCATCCGCCCTGCCTGCGGGAACTTCCACCTGCGCCGGGTTCGAGTCGATGTATTTCGCAATCTCTTCGCCCGCAATGCCGCCCCAGACAAGGCATTCGGCTGTCGAGTTCGTGCCCAGCCTGTTGCCGCCGTGCAGGGATGTGCATGCAACTTCGCCCGCGGCCCATACTCCACCGACCTCTGTGGCGCCGTTGATGTCTGCCTCGATCCCGCCCATTGAATAATGGGCCACCGGCCTGACGGGAATCTGCTCGTGAATCGGGTCAAGGCCCAGGAACTTCATGCACACCTCCCTGATCAGGGGTAGGCGCGTGTTTATCTTGTCCGCTCCAAGGTGGGTGAGATCCAGGTGCACGTAGTCCAGGCCCCTGGGTTCGTCGAATCCCCTTCCGGCTTCGACCTCCCTGATGGCCGACCTGGAGACGATGTCCCTCGGCGCAAGCTCCATCTTTGCAGGCGCGTAAGCCTCCATAAACCTGTCGCCTCCGGAATTCCTGAGAAATCCGCCCTCGCCGCGGCAGGCCTCGGTCATGAGGATGCCGGACGGGACAAGGCCCGTGGGATGGAACTGCAGAAACTCCGGGTCTTCCAGCGCTATGCCCGCCCTGTAGGCCATGGCCTGCCCGTCGCCGCTCACCGTCTGGGAATAGGTCGTAAAGCCGTAGAGCGTTCCGAGACCGCCCGACGCGATCAACAGCGCCTTTGCCTTCAGCGTTACGAATCTTCCACTGTGCAGATCGTAAGCCGTAATGCCGCAGAATTTTCCGTCCTCCACGATAATGGACGTGGCGAAGTACTCCTCGTACCTGGTGTAGCTGTTGTACCTGCACATATGATCGTAAAGCGCCTGCACCTCGAAGAAGCCGGTCTTGTCCGCCGCCATTGTCGCGCGCGGGTAGGAGTGGCCTCCGAAAGGTCGCTGAAGAATGCGGCCGTCCTCGCGCCTCGACCAGGGGAGCCCCCAGCGATCCAGGAGCCGGATCTCCTGCGGGCACGCCTGCACGAACCTGTCGACCACGTCCTGATCGGCAAGAAAGTCGGAACCCTTTACAGTGTCCCAGGCGTGCAGGTCGAAGTTGTCGCCTTCTTCTTCCCTGAGGACGGCTGCGGTTCCTCCCTCTGCGCACACCGAGTGCGGGCGCATGATCTGAACCTTGGAAACAAGGCCGATGTCGACCCTGTCGTCCATTCTTCTGAAGAGTTCCACGGCTGCTCGAAGTCCTGCCAGTCCTGTACCGAGAATTAGTACGTCATGGGTGTTTGTTTCGCTCATATGATCCTCACATTAATTTCATATTACACGGGCTCACATGGTGTTAAAATTTTAAAAATGATGTGTCAACCCGCATGAGCACACAAAATATGCATTAAACAGATAGCCGGTTCGGGCGTTTGTTTAAAGCTGTGACGTAAAGCGGATTATTCGGGTCTCTGCTGAGGCATCTGTGGCGGCCGCATAAGGGGGTTCATCTGTTTCTGCCTCTGCTTTCTTTCCTCTTCCGTAAGAAAACATTCGAGCATTTTCTCGGCCATCTTCGAGGTCTTGAACGACTCCGTTGTCCTGATGTGTTCGAGCTTTCTCTCAAGCTGTGGGATGTAGTTGAGTACCTTTATCATCTGATCTTCATCGCACGGCTTGTTGAAAGGCCCCCTCTCCTTTCGCGTGGCCTGCAGGATCCCGA
>Ga0272442_10009726_pt1 | contig 11968 bp, 6 predicted proteins | sample SSMForm2O_FD_200262 | JGI IMG/M metagenome (GOLD analysis project Ga0272442, IMG submission 200262) | Marine sediment archaeal communities from Little Sippewissett salt marsh, Falmouth, MA, United States - SSM-Form-2O | ecosystem: Environmental > Aquatic > Marine > Wetlands > Sediment ... | reverse complement strand
AAAGCGCTGCGTCGGACCAATTCGACGCAGATGTTCTCGATATCCTGTTGGGTCTCGGCGACATCCATGTAGGCGACCTTGAAATTCCGCACCATGCGGTCAACGTGCTCCTTGAGGCGGAACACGTAGATGTTGTCGTCTTCAGGGACGTAGTAGCCGCGAATACCCTCGAAGATACCGGTGCCGTAGTTGAACGCGTGCGTCATGACGCTGATCTTGGCGTCCTCGATGGGCACATACTTGCCTTCGAAGTATGCGATAGGGCTTGGCTGCATCTCGGCCATGTTGTGTTCTCCGTATTGATGCGCCGCAGGGGGGTCCTACGACTCTTCCTCTTTCTGCCAAGTGCGCTGGTAGTAGCGGTCGTTGAGCTTCGTCACCAGGTCGGCGTATTCCTGCACGTCGACTTCGATGAGGTCCCGAAGCGCTATGAGTCCCAGCAATTCGTCGTTTTCATCCATCACCACCAGGTGGCCGACCTGCCGGTCGTACATGTGCATTTTTGCGATCCGGTAGTCTTCATCCGGCGGGACCTTCATGCAGCCGGGCGACATGACCGCCGACATGGGCGTTGTTTCCGGGTCCAGGCCTTTGTGGACGACGCGCCGCATCAGGTCGCGGCCGGAGAAGACGCCGATGACATCGTTCTCGCTCTTGACGGCCACCGCCCCGATCTGGCGCTCGCACATGAAATCGACGACATCTTTGACGGTTTGGTCGACGTTGACGCAGTGGGCTTCTCGATCTGCAGCGATCTCGCCAATCGTGTGCATGTCCGGCTGTCTCCTTGGTCTGTGGAATCCTATTGACGCCGTGTGGGCCAGCCCTACCAAACGCGCGGTGTAGTTTAGCACAAAGCTAGACACGGCCACTAGTTGACGTAAGGGGTGGGCGGGTTCGAGTGCATACGGTCTACTCGTGGAATTGAAACGAGTACAGGTCAGCGTCCTTCAGAATGAACCTCAAGCGCACCGCTCGACGAGCAAGGGGGGCCACATCGGTGTTTCCCTGCCACGACACGAGGCGCGCGATTTCGTCGCCGATGATCTCGTCGGCGTCGGCCTGCGCGAAGCCGGGTATCGGCGTGCCGGCCTGGTCCTGAATCTCGACGCAAACGCTGCCTGCCGCGGAGGTGGCGTAGTTGATGGTCAGTTGCTTGCCGGAGAACTCAAGGGGCTTGGTCCTGCACTCGCCGCCGGCGTAGGGGGCGTTGAGCGAGACGAATCCGTCGGTGCGCAGCTTGAGGCGTTGGAGGTACTGGGTGGGCCGGCCGTAATCGCGCTGCACGTAGATGGCCATCTCCTCCTCGCTGATGGCGACTACACCGCAGGCGGGGTAGTTGGTGCGCGACGTCCAATTCGTCAAGCCCAGTCCCGGGCGCACAAAGCCCTCCATGAACGTGCGGTCGTATACGCTGCCGCCGCGGCTGGTCATGAGCACGGTGTCCGAGCAGTCCCCGGAGTAGCCGGCGTCGCCACCGAGCTGTGTCGATTGTGCGGCCGTGACGACCCGCCGGCCTGGCATGAAGCGCGCGGAGACGGCGAGGTAGATATGTGGCGCGCGGAAATAGGGCCGGGTCTGGTTGGTGTAGAGATGCTCGCGGGGCGTGTCGCGATAGGTCATTGGTACGGGGGCAGACCAGTTGACGAAATCGGGGGAGGTCACGCGGCTGATCGTGCGGTATCCGTCCCAGGTGCGGAAATAGCAGACGTAACAGCCTTCGCTTTCGGACCAGAAGGCCACGTTCTGCGAGTCGAAGGCCCCCTCGGTGATGACGGGTCCTTCGTGCAGCTTTGTCCAGTGGAGCCCGTCCGGCGAGGCAAAGGCCACCAGGCCGCTGGCGGAGGTGCCTGCCAGGGCCTTGTAGCGTTGCTCTGGCGGCACCTGGGGTCGCGTGTCCAACAGGGGCGCGAAGTTATGGGAGAGGGGGGCCGCGTTGGCCAGGATCACGTTGTTTTCACGCGTTCCGTTTACCTCGAAGAGCCCGAGATTGGGTTTCGTGAACGTGATGCCGTCCGTGCTCTCGGCATAGCACGTGGTCTCCGCCGCCGATCCGTCGGCTCCGGCCATTGGGAGCCCGCGGTAATACGCCCGGTAGACCTCGGCGTCCTTGATGACGGTGACGTATCCGCAGTAGCGGCCTTCCCAGGGCTTATCAAAGGCCAGTGCCGTCTCGGCGGGCAGGGGATGGTGCATCTGGAGCTCGGCCCCGTGCAGTTCGTCGATGAGATGTCGATCGACAAACAACTCCAAGCGCGTACCAATATCGATCAGCGCTTGTTCCTCTGGGAGCGCCCCAAGCGCCCCAGACGCAACCAGAACAACCAATGGAATGCTCATGGGTGCTTCTCCTTGGCATGGGTTTCCTGAACGCCGACGCGATACTACACCCCCCGGTCGAGCGGACACAAACAGGCGAACTCAGGTCGACCAGGTTCCGTATCGTCGGCCCGTGCCAGGCGCAAGCAGGTTCGGGTCGTCGGCGCGCCAGTGGTCGTGGTGACAGCGTGTGAGCAGGCCGGCAAGAGCGGAACGGGCGGCAGAAGCGTGGGCCGTACGGATGTTGGATGACGCAGAGCCTGGCGTGATGGGGGGCGAGCGGGCCGGGGAGTAATGGCAGGAGGATTGTCTCGTGGGCCAGCGAAAGAGACGAAGAAGGGAGCGGCTCAGTTGGGGTTGAGGACGGACTGGTAGACGTCGCGCACGGCGCGGGCTTGGACGTCGAGTGCGTAGTTGGCTAGGGCATATTCGCGGGCGGCGCGTCCGAGGGCGCGCATTTGGGCGCGGTCGTCGGCCAGGCGTCCGAGGGCGTCGTGGAGGCCGTCTGCGGAACCGTCGAAGATTAAGCCGGTGCGACCGTGGTGGACGATCTCGCGGAGCATGCCTCGGTCGGCGGCGATGACGGGTTTGGCCATGGCCATGGCCTCGCGTACGGCGCGGCAGGCGCCGTCGCTTCCGGGGACGAGGAAGACCTTGACGTCGAAAGCCTTTAGCATGCCGACGTAGTTTTCGCCCTCGATGAATCCTGCGAAGTGGACGTTGCGCTCGAGTCCGAGGTTTTTGACGGGTGCCTTGCCGACCTGCTGCTGCTTGGTCCCACGGCCGACGATGATGGTGTGGACGTTGGGGCGTTCGTCGACGAGTCGGCGCAGGGCCTGGAAGAGGACTTCGTAGTGGCGGTGGGCCTGGAGGCGGGCGACGATGCCGACGACGAAGGCGTCGTGTGGAATGCCCATCCATCGTCGTCCGTCGGGGACTTGGCGGGTCGTATCGAAGCGCTCGGTGTCAACGGCGCCGGGTACGACGCGCATGCGTTCGGTGGGGAATCCGTAGGCGCGGGCGTCATAGTCTGCGGCGATCTGGGAGGACTCGATGAGGAAGGCGGCGCCGTCGAGGAGCGTGGCGGCATCGCGTAGGGCTCGAAAGCCGGCGCCTTGGTAGCTCGAACGGACCAGGGGCACGCCGGCCTTGGCGCAGGGCCGTAGGGCGATGCGGTGGTCGTTGTCCAGGTGGCAGTGGACGAGGTCGTAGGCCCCCGATTGCAGTATTGACGCGAGTGAGCGTCGGTCGATCCAGTTTTTGATGAGGTGGCGGTGTTTGGACAAGTGCAATTCGAGGCGGGGCTCGATGCCGCGGTCTCGTGCGGTCTCGACGATCTTGTTGATGGAGCGGCCGGCATGGGGCGCGCATGCGAAATCGACGTCGAGGCCGAGGCGGCGTAGGGCGACGCATAGATTGAGCGCGGGCTCTGCGGGGCCGGTCCATTTGCAGTTGCTGAATAGATGGAGGGCTTTCATTGTTATATCTTGATTGAGGCGCCCGATGGCGCGATACGCTCGATCCTGGTACGGGCTCTGAGTGTGCCACACCGGTATGACCTGGCGTCAAGTCCGGCGGGAATCTGGAAGTGGGTGCGTAAACGTGTTATCATTGGTCCTTCCTTTTGTAGAGCAAAAACCACGCATAACATACCAAGGAGATGTTTCGGCATGGCGAAGTACAACATCGCGCTGCTTCCGGGCGACGGCACCGGCCCGGAGGTGCTGCGTGAGGGGGTGAAGGTGCTGAAGGCCGCGGCTGGCCGGTTCGGGGTGACGTTCGAGACGACGGAGTATGACTTCGGCGGCGACCGGTTTCTGGCCACGGGGGAGGTGTTGCCGGATTCCGGGATCGAGGAGTTGAAGAAGTTCGACGGGATCTATCTGGGCGCCATCGGTCACCCGGAGGTGAAGCCCGGCATTCTTGAGAAGGGGATCCTTCTGCGTGTTCGTTTCGAGTTGGATCAGTACATAAACCTGCGTCCGGTGAAGCTCTATCCGAGCATCCCGACGCCGGTGAAGGACAAGGGGCCCGAGGACATCGATTTTGTGGTGGTTCGGGAGAACTGCGGCGGCCTGTACACCGGGTTGGGTGGTGTGGCGCGCAAGGATACGCCCCACGAGGTGGCGGTGCAGGAGATGGTCTACACGCGTCAGGAGGTCGACCGGTGCCTGCGGTATGCGTTCGAGCTCACGCGAAAACGCGACAAGGACAAGACCCTCACCCTGTCCGGCAAGACCAACGTGCTGACCTACGTGTACGATCTGTGGGAGCGGGCCTTCCACGAGATGGGTGAGCGTGACTTCCCGGACATCAAGCGAGACTACGCGCACGTGGACGCGACCACCATGTGGATGGTGAAGAATCCGGAGTGGTTCGATGTGATCGTGACGGGCAACATGTTCGGCGACATCATCACGGACCTGGGGGCGATGGTTCAAGGCGGCATGGGTGTCGCTGCCGGCGGCAATGTCAATCCGGAGGGCGTGTCCATGTTCGAGCCTATTGGCGGGAGCGCGCCCAAGTACACCGGTCAGAACGTGATCAATCCGATTGCCTGCATCCTGGCGGGCCAGATGCTGCTCGACCACCTCGGCGAGGACGAGGCGGCGGGGTGCGTCGAGAAGGCGCTGGTGGCGTTTCTCGAGTCGGACCTGCTACAGGGGCTATCGGTGCGGGAGATCAAGCAAGCGGGCATGTCGACCACCAAGATCGGCGACGCGATCGCGGAGTGGACGGCGAAGGTGTAGGCGAGCATGTGTGGTTTCCTGGCAGTGCATGATGTCTGATTCGCGCCGCTCGTCTGCGGCGGTGGCGCTGGTGGCGGCGGCGCTTGGCTGGTCGCTGGCGCCGGTGTTTATTCGCGGGCTCAGCGGGGTGTACACGCCGTGCGCGCAGAACTTCCTGCGTTACGGCGGCGGGGCGGCCCCGCTGGTAGTGATCAGTATGGTTGCGTACCGCGACGACCTGCGGGTGGTGCTTCGCAACTACCGCGGGATGGTGGCGATCGCGGCTCTCAACGTGGTCCAGCAGTCGTTGTGGACCATCGGATGCACGGGGGCTGGGGCGACGATGGCGCAGCTCACGAGCAAGCTCAGCGTGGTGCTGGTGATCATTTTCAGCTTCCTTCTGTTCCGTGAAGAGCGTCCCGTCATCCGCAGCCCCCTGTACTTGATCGGTACGCTGATGGGACTCGTCGGCGTGGCCGGGGTGATCAGCCGGGACGCGGGGTCGCTCGTGCCGGTCTTCGATTTTCCGCTGGTCGCCTTGCTGCTGGTGGCCGTGCTCTGGGGCTTGTACACCGTTTGGGGCAAGCACCTGGTCACCCACGTGCATCCCGTGCCGATGTTCACGGTACTGGCGGTGTATACGACGATCGCGTTCGGCATCCTGATGCTGGTGTTGGACGGCCCGTCCGTGGTGATCGATGGCGGGCCGCGGTTGGCGTTGCTGGCGGTGCTCTCCGGGGTTGTGCCGATTGCCATGGCGCACACGTGCTTTCACTTCGCGCAGAAACACCTCGGATCCGCACTGTCGGCCAGCATCCTGCTGTTGAATCCCCTGGTGACCTACGCCATCGCTCTGGCCTTCTGGTCGGACGAGCGCCTCATCCTCACGCAATGGCTCGGGGCCGTGGTGTTGCTGATCGGCGCCTTCCTGGTCACGTATGCCGGCCACCGTGTGCACAGAAGCCGCGCGCGGCAAGATGAAGGATGAAATCAAGAAACGTCCGATGTTGAATGCTCCATGTTCAATGTCCAAGTGAATCCATAGGGACTTCGTTACGCATTGGGTGTCTAGCATTCGATATTGAGTGTCTGCCAATTTCATCCTTCATGCTTGCAGGAGGGGGAGGTCAGTAGTCCGGCCCGGGGGCGAGGGGGTCGTAGGGGCTGGCGGAGAAACTGAGGATCTCTTTGAAGTTGGGGACGGCGGGGTTGGTGCGGGCGATACGCCATGTGCCGGCTTGCTCGAGGAGATGAATCCAGACCTCGCCGTTGTCGGTGTGGGGGAAGTGTGCGGGCACGTCGGCGAAGCGGCCGGTGGCGTCGGTCACTGCGTAGCCGGCAAAGCGGCAATAGAGCAACAGGGCGACTTGGCGTCCGGTTTCGTAGGCGCTGAAATCCCAGCGTCGGATCTGGCGGTGCATGACACACGAGTTGTTGCGCTCGAAGAACCACTGATACGCCCGGCGCACGTACTGGAAGCCCCAGCCTTGCGGGTCCTGGTAGTCCGAGACGTAGAGGTCGAGGACGCCGTCCAGGTCTTCCTGGGTGAAGGCTCGGTCCCAGGCTTCGATGCGCTTGACGATGGCCTGCGCGACCGGTAGGTGGAGGTCGTCGACGCCGGTGTAGGATGGCCAGTCGGGATATCCGTGGGGGGCGGAGGTGGGCGTTGCCTCGATGGGCCGGCTCTGTGCGACGCCCAGCATGGGCGAGACGATCACTTCGTCGGCAATACGGCTCTCGACGTTGCTCAGGGCGAGGTATTCCCCGTAGCCGACGGCGCCTTCGTAGGGCTCCTGGTCGTCGGTGAGGGCGGTGACGGCATAGGAGATGGTCTCGTTGGTTCCTGCGGTCTGGTCGAGGTAGTGCAGGTTGGAGATCGAGTGGGCCAGGAGGGTGAAGTCGGTTTGCGGAAGGGCGCGTTTGTAGACTTTGTAGGACAGGTTCCCTTCCCGGAACGGCCAGGCCAGGGCGACGCCGTCTTCGCGTCGCCTGGCCTCGACGTGGCGCACTGGGGCGGGTAACCGCGGGACGCGAAACGATTGGGTCTCGTAGCGGTTTTCACACGTATTCATGATAAAGGTGCCGCGGCCCACGCGGGCAATGAAGGCCGCGCCCTCGCCGTCGGGGCGGTAGTGCGAATCGAGCAGTTCGGTCCAGGCCTCTGGCGAGGTCTGCATGCCGGGCTCGACCACGGCGTCGAAAGCGCCGAGGGCTTCCTGGGGTGCGTAGGCCGACAGAATGGGCACCCAGAAGCGGCGTCCCGTGTTGAGGATAAGCTCCGGGACCTGGCCCTGGCGTTCCATGCCATAGGCTCCGCGCATCATGAAGCCCTTGTCGAGCACGCCGTCGATGTCGCGCAGGTTGAGGTGGAAATCTTCGGAAGTGCGCGAGGGGGCCAGGTGGTAGGCTACCTTGGTTTTTTTGCGTACGAAGTCCTGGCGGGGAATGAGGCCCCGGTCGATGATCTTGGACAGGGTGGGGTAGATGGCTGCGTCCCAGTGATGGCGGGCCAGGCCGAACCACAGGTCCGCGTCGGCGCGGAAGGAGTATGCTGTGGCTCCGGTGATTGCGCCGTTGAGGATCATGGCCCGGTATAGTGGCGAGGGCATGGGAGCGGGAGAATCAGAGGCGCCGAAGAGGCCCGGTTCAATGAAGCGCGCGTCGGCGTACCAGGCGGAGTGGGGGGCGAGGCCCCATTGGTCCACGGCGTCCTCGAGCCACAGGCCCAACAGGGCGGCGGTCTGGGGGACGGTGTGCGCGCCTCGGTAGGATGCGATGGGCACCACGTAGTCGTGGCAGGCGCGCATCTTGTCGTACAGCGCGCGGCACCAGACGTTTGCCATCAGGCGTGGCCACCGGATTCGATCCAACTCGATCACGGCGAACCGGCCGTAGCGTGCCGCCAAGTCGATGGCATCGGCGAGCCAGCGTACGACCGGCGGCGTCCCAAGGGGGTCCGTCGATCCGAACTCGTAGTACTCCTCGAAGGGCAACGCGACCGCCTCGATGCCCTTGATGCACGTGAACTGCCGCACCAACTCCTCGGCCCGGTCCAGCGGATACACGCTGGCCAGGTCGGCGTCGGCCAGGCGAATGACCGTTGGCACGTTGTACTCTTGCAGGCGGGTGAGTAGGGCACGGAAGCGTTGATGGCGCGAGGCGGCGTCGACGCCGCGCACCTCGACTTGCATGGCAGCGAAGGGCTTGAGGTCGTCGGGCAGTTCCTGCCAAGCGCGCAGTACGTGCTGGGCGTAATCTTCAGCGCCGGGGCTGTCGCGGCCTGGATCGCGAAAGACCAGCAGGGGATGCTCGGCAGTGATCTCGATGCACAGCGGCGGATAGTCGGCCGGTGCCGCGTGCGCAGGGGGCGCCGCTGCGGAGGCCGTGAAGAGGGTCGCGGCGAGTGTAAGCCGGCGGATGTATGTGGCGTTCAGACGGGTCATGTGTCAGTGATTGTAGGCAAGGGCGCCGTGTATTCACAAACGAAGTACACGCATTGGGGAATGCGATGGTCTTTTCTCCGGCCTGATGTCGAGCGCGTGCGCGTGATCGTCGTGGCGCAGAAGGGCAACACGTCCATGGTTTTCTATCCCCGTGCGAGTTGGCGGGTTCCCGGCGGGGGCGTCCGGGCCGGCGATAGCTGCCTGTAGGCCGCGAAAGCGGCCGTCCGTATGGGCCTTGCGTCCGAGTACGGCCGAGGTGAGCTTGGAGGCCACGCCTTGGTGGCGGTAGGGAAGGCGGTCCGATTCTTCGAAGCGTAGGCTCGCAGGAACGCGTTCAAGAGCGGTCATTCGGTCGTCCGTGTGTCACGGCGTAGAGGCTTCGGCGGGGGCCGAAGCCTTTAGGAGACAGGGCGTGTTGTGCAAAACGGGGCAGGCGCTTGGTCGCGTTCCAGCAAGTGAACCGTGGCGATAGGACGAGATCTGCAATTTGTCGAAGGGCGTTCTGTGGTTGAGCTAACGGAGCATCCACTGCAATTTTCAGGAGTCCTATGGAGGAGCTTGGGCATGTAGGTCGTTGCGTTGTTGCGGAGCAGGGGGAGAATAAATACAATGGAGTCATTGTGGTACGTAGTCGGGGGAGATGGATGTCTCAAATTCTCACCAGGGAGTAACGAAGGGGAGTATTCCATGCGTCAACGCACGATCGGCGCTCTGTTTGTCTGTGTGGTCCTGGTTTGCGTTGCCACCGGCTGCCCGAGGCCGAGTCAGGATCTGCCCACGGCGGCTTTTTCGGCAACTCCTACATCCGGCGCAGCGGCGCTCAAGGTCGCGTTTGCGGACGCATCGACGCCGGGCACTTCGGCGATCGCGAGTTGGTTCTGGAACTTCGGGGACGGCACGGGCAGCACGAAACAGAGCCCATCGCACAGCTATCTTCGGGCGGGCACGTACACCGTATGCCTGACCGTGACCAACGCCTCAGGGAGCAACACCAAGAGCGTGGTGGGGTGTGTTTCGGTTACGGCCGCGGAGGCGTCGGCGCTCAGCGAGGAGGACGCGGCACAATGGACGGCCCCGAGCGCGGGGGTGATAGCTGCGGACGAAGCCACAGCGGCTGAGGTTCTTGGAGCCGAGGCCTTGCGGGTGGACTATGGAGACCTGGGCACCGAGTATCGCCTGCTAGCGACGTTCGACGAGGCGGCGTCAGTCGAGACGCGTCTTGCTGCGCGGTCGGGGGACGAAGGTAGCTTCGTCGGCATCTACCGTTTTCTTGGTGGACTGCTCGTGATCAACCGCCTGACGGGGCCGGACAATGAGCCCTACGTGTCTCTTTCCATGATCAGCACGCCCGGAACGGTAGGGACTCCGTTGGGCACCGTGGACCTGACCACCGGGAGTTCGAGTGTTCGCATGGGCGTGCGGACTATCGGCCCTTTCCCGGAGGCGTTGATCGACATGCTGGAAGGTCATATGCCTGCGGCTATCATGACCATCGAGGATGTTCCCATTCTTGTGTTTGGCCGCCAGGATGCCAAAGGGGTTGATGCCTTGCCGCCGAATGTGAAGGTGATTCCCCTGTCCAAATGGGGACTGGGTACGCTTGTGGACGTGGTGTCCGACGTTGGAGACGATGCCCTGGACACGATGGCTGACGGGGCGAACTGGTTGTACGAGACAGCCACAGGGCTCGCCTCGGATGTGGTGGATGCGGTGGCGATGATTGCGAATCTTCCCGACACCATTGAGGCGGCAGCGGAATCCGTGACGCATTCGATAGAGCTGCGCGGCAATCTTGAAGCCGCCGCCGATGGGTTGGGGGAATTCGTGGACATCTATGGCTCGGGCGGTTTGGGTATTTATACGTCGCTTGATGAGATGTTTGGCGTTCTCCAGTCGGCCACGAATGGCGAGGGGGGTGGTACGGGAATCGCGGATCTGACGGGGGAGATCCTTGCCGGATTCGTGGCGGCGGGAGCGGTTGACGGCCAAAGCGCCCTGGATGCGTTCGCCCAGTTCGCCTGGGGCACGACGAGCGATATCGCAGGCCATGTAAACGGACTGGTGGACGCCCTGGATGTCGAAGCCGACGCGTACGTGTATGCAAAGAGTGATGTCGAGGCAGGACTGTACATGAGGTTCGAGGATGCATCGCTGGCTTTGGGGACCAGTGCGTTGGCCTCTGTGGCGGCGGCCTTCGAGGCCGGCATGGCCTCGGTTAGCGGCTTTGATCTAGATGTGGTGGAGAGCGCATTGGATGGGCTGGATTTGGTGGACGGCGTGACGGCGCGCGCCGGGGCACGCGTGCGCAGCAGCACGCTGGCGTTCTTCAGCGAGGTATATCAAGGTACGCACGCGCCCGGAAGCTTGCCGGCCGAAGCAGACAAGATCTGGGATATCGAGCTGTCAGCGGGCCTGACTCAGGGCCCCGGATGCCACGTGGAGTACCGGTACTCGGATAACACGCGTTTCGTTGCAGAGGGCCAGGCCATTGTGTTTGCGGCACTGTCGCCGTTGCTCCCACGGCTGCATCTCTATGCGGAAACGGAACTGAAGGGCAACGGTATCACGCTTGACATCGATACGAATCCTGGCCCAACCGTTTATGGCTTCATGGCCTTGCAGGCGGAAATCCCACTTGCTGCGGGCAATGTGAAGCTGGGCGCAACACTGTGCATTGCTGCGGGTGAGGACACCCTCGACGCGCTCAGTATGTCTGACGCGGAGTTCGCTGCATTTGTCGAGGACCTGATCGACGTGGCAGCGGAGCAGGTGACCACGGAGGTCCCGGGCGCCAATCCGGTGGGCGACGGCTTGAATATCTCGATGGCGCCGGAGGACGTGGTGCCCGTTATCGAAGTCATAGTGCGGCATCTCGAGGATGAATTGGCGGAGGCCGCCGAGACGGTGACGATCGGCTTGCAGTTCGTGCTCGGCGGTGGTCTAGGCGTGGACATCGAACTAGTAAGGGCGACGGTTGATGCCGCTGCGGGCGGTGGGTTTTCTATGTCGCTTTATGATGCCGCTAGGCTTTTTTCCGGGGCTGTGGCCGCCACCGGGTGGGATTGGAAGGCCACGATGGAGCAGATTCTCAGCTATGAAGATTGGTGCGGCGCCAAGGAGGTCCCGTCGGCGGTCCGTGCCAAGGTGGCGGTTTTTGTGCAAGACCTACTGACGGCCTACTATGAGGCCGCAGGTGCGGAGGCGCAGGCCGTCATTCCCGAACTGGCGGACTCCGTGGAGTTCTACTACAACGTGGCCCTTGCAGGTTCGGCGTCGGCCAACATTGGGGCCGGCGTGGGTGTGGAGGGCGGGATGAATGCGAGTCTCGGGGCCAACCTCGAGGCCGTGACATTTCAACAGGGTGTGGTCTGGTGCGACCGGGCAAGTTTGCTCGGGGATTCCTCGATATGCGGATTCCTGCAGAGCCTGGATACGGATACGGATCCGCGTTTCTTCGTGCGTGGCAATATCTATTAC
>Ga0272442_10009724_pt1 | contig 11971 bp, 9 predicted proteins | sample SSMForm2O_FD_200262 | JGI IMG/M metagenome (GOLD analysis project Ga0272442, IMG submission 200262) | Marine sediment archaeal communities from Little Sippewissett salt marsh, Falmouth, MA, United States - SSM-Form-2O | ecosystem: Environmental > Aquatic > Marine > Wetlands > Sediment ... | reverse complement strand
GCCGTCGAACATGTAGTAGCAAATCTGGCAGGCGACCAGAATGCCGACGATGTCGGCGATCAGTCCAGCGATCAGCGCCTGGCGGATTTTCTTCACGCCCACCGAGCCAAAGTACAGCGCAATGACATAGAACGTGGTATCCGTGCTGCCGAAGACCGTTGATGCGACGTAGGCCGGATAGGAATCCGGAGCGTTTTGAATCACTTCCGCCGCCAGTCCCAGTGAACCCGATCCCGAAAGCGGTTTCATGAGCGACATCGGCAGACAGGACGCCGGCAGACGAAACATCTCCACAAACGGTCCGGCGATCTCCGAAATGTAGCCGAGAACTCCGCAGACGCGCAGCATGCCGATGGCCACCAGAATGGCGACCAGGAAGGGAAGGATTCGAAGGAAGATATCGAATCCTTCCTTGCCGCCCTCAACAAAGGACTCATAGACATTGATTCGACGGATCATGCCCATCGCAACAATCGCCAAGAAGATGATGGGAATCGTCCAGACCGAAATGTATCCTACGATGACGCGAAAGCCCTCGCTACCCATTGGACGCCTCCTTCCCGCCTTCTCCTGAATAAGCGTTGATTTCATCCGCGATGGAAGCCATCTCTTCCGCGGTATACTTCGCTTTGAACACCGGCAAGGTTCCAAGCAGTTTGACCATGAGCATGGCGGTGATGGTGGAGGACAGCCCGGCGAGCATGCACGTGCCGATGATGGCGAAAGGATCCGAGCAGCCGGCCGATTTGCGCAAGGCAATCATGGTTGTGGGCAGCAGCGCGAATCCGGCCGTGTTGTAACCGAGAAGCATACACATGGCGTCCGTTGCCGTGTCTTTTCGAGGATTGACCTTTTGCAGTTCTTCCATCGCCTTGAGGCCGAAGGGAGTAGCGGCGTTGCCGAGGCCGAGAATCGCCGTGGTGATGTTCATGACAATCGCGCCGTTCGCCGGATGATTCTTGGGAATGCCGGGAAAGAGAAACTTGATGACCGGACGAAGAATAAAGGCGACGACTTGCACCAGGCCGGCGTCCTCACCAACTTTCATCAAACCGAGAAAAAGGACGAAGACCGATACAAATCCCAGACCCAGGGTGAAAGCAACCTTGGCGTAATCGAATGCAGCGTCGGTCACGGAATCCAGGTTAACCAATGTTCCCTTCGCCGTGGGCTGACCATTCACGAGCATCTGATAATCGCCATATCCGTGACTATCCCAGATCAGCCCCGGCAGTCCGGCTCTGACCTTTGCCCCGATCAGCCAGGGTTGGGCGGACTCCATCTCCGGTTTCTCGATCTTGCCGGGAACCATGAGGTTGGAACCATCGAAAAGGATGGTGCCCTTCTCAACGAGGGTATTATCGTCGGCGTCCGTCAAGCGAATCTCGACTTCATTCTCTCCTGATTGAAGCAGGTCGGTCGAGATCCAGGTGGTCGTGGGTGAATAGTGCTGAAGTACGGCGGCAATCAACGAGATGATGATCATAAAGCCCCAAATGGTATTGATGTTTAAGATGTATTTAAAGATTTTTCCAATTGAAGCGACCACGCCCTATCCTCCTTTCTTGAGTATTAAATCGCTTGAGTGTATCCCATGCGAAAAACACACTTCCGTTTCGGCCATCCCTTAAGGAGGCCGGCCGAGACGATTTGAATGGATGTTGAATCCGGGATCAGCCGTGCAGATCATGACGGAAACCCTAACATAGCCCCCGAGGGGGGTCAAGAACCCTCTGCCTCGGGGAGAGATAAAGGGCGTGTAAGGTCGATTTCAATCCACCTGTTGGTTTTTCTTCGCGACAGAACATTCACGGCGTAGGGGCGATTCACGAATCGCCCTGGATAAGCTCCAGCAGTCATTCCCTCACCGGGGCAGAATGGGAAAGCCGGCCTCTCCCGATGGGAGAGGAAGAACGTGTGTGGCAGCCTTCAACTTGCTTGAAGGCTGTTTCCCGAGTATCTCATCTGAAATCTTCAGTCTTCAATCCGATGAACATCCGGATTGAAGACTGCCACACACTACTTTCTCACGATGTTTCGAGGCTCTAGGGAATGTTGCCTCTATTTCCTCTCGGGCGGCAATACCAGATTTCGCTCGTGTGGCGGCGATGCAGAACGTGCCCCGGCCGGCTCGGGTCGATCCCCGCTCGGAGGAGTTCCCCCGGCAACTGATTGCGGAGACTCTTCGGTAGATAGCGGGACTTGTGGACGATGGTCACGTCAGGCCGGCGGGGAATGAACGAGGGCTGGATCAGGCGAACGGACTTGCCGTCAAGCGGGTAAAAGAACAGAGCATCGGCTCGGGGGAAAAACAAGACGGTGGGCAGCTCCCCCTCTTTTGTGCGAGGCAGGGAACTCAAGAACGAGCCGATCGTTTCCACGTCCCGATCTTCCATATAGTAGGGACCCTCGCGCATCGTCATCCCTTTCCACTGCATGCCGAAGGGATAGCGAAGCGGATTTTCGACGATCCCCGCCTTGCCGTGTGCAAAGAGGAGAATGATCACCAGGGCGGCAAGCAACGCCGAGCGAATCCAATTCGATTTTGCGATCTTCGTCTGTTTGAACAGATGGGCGGCGACGTGCAAAAGGACGATTGAGAACAACAGATAGAAAAGAGCGCCAAAAATGCTGTACCACATGTCCACCCGCACCCGCAGGAGAAACCAAGCCGGCACGGCGGGAACCAGCAAGAAGGCCGCCGCGAGTTTTTCCTTGACCGCATAAGCCGCGCAGAAAAAGATCAGGAGAAGAATGAAAAAATGTTCTCGGGCGAATAGATTCAGAAGGCCGACGAGAATTCCCCTTTGGTGACTCTTGCCGAGGTTCCAGGCCAGATCGTTCTTGAAGGAGCCCCAGTGCCGGAGGGCGTAGACCGCGTAGGCGAGCCACAACAGTGCCACAAAAGCGAGGAGAACGCTTTCCCAACGCCCCCACCGCCGCTTGCGAATGCGCCCGCTGAACAGCACGTATACGAGCGCCGAGGCGACGAAAAACAAGCCGTTGGGATGCACGAGCGGCGTGACCGCCAGGAGCATCAGGCCTTTGAAGTCGTCCCCGCGCTGAATCAGAACCATCCCCATACAGACCAGCATCAGGAGAAAAGATTCCATGCGCGCGCTGTTGCCGGCGATGACGAAGTCCTTGCTTAAAAGAAAAATCCCGCAGAACAGAAGCGCCAACGTCGCCAATCCATACTTACGCGTCATCCAAACCAATAACGCAAAACTGAGAACGATAAATAGAAAGGAGAGGCCTCGGGCGAATTGAAAGGAGAAACCGAAGATCTGAAATATCGGGCCAACGGCCATCGGGTAGCCCGGAGGGGTGAGAAAGATCGGGCGCTCGGGATTGACTTGCGGCGCAAGCAGGGAAAAATGATCGCCGAAGGCCAGCGACTGCCAGAGAAAGAAGGATTCATCGGGCCAGGGCACCGGAAAAGTGAACGAGGCAAGATAGTGGACAACGGCGTAACCGGCGACGAAGGCCAGAAACAGCGCAAGATGAAACCCACCCCACAACGTGATTCTTCTCGGCATGTCGCGCTCTTCTTGTTGGAGTTCAGGTCCTTAACGAAGATACCCCAGCGTTCTGAGATGTTCCAGCGTCTGCTCATCGACCGCGGGCGCCGCCCCCTCGGAAGATCTTGCTTCGACGCCTTCGCCGTATTGCTTCACCCACTGGTTTAAATCAGTCTGAAGCGACTTCTGAGTCGCCGACAAGGACGGATCGTCGATTCGGTTGTCCTGTTCTTTGGGGTCTTTCTTGAGATCGTACAGTTCGTGCCGGCCGTCGCCGCCGCAAACGAACTTCATGCGATCCCGAATGATCGTTCGAAGCCGCCGCCGGTAGGGGGCCAGCTGAGGACTGTCCTGGTCTTCCGGCCGGAAAACGCCCAAGGCCTGCTTGGGATAATAATATTCGCTGACAACCGGCCTTTGCTTGGGGAAGTCCTTGCGCAGCAGGCTATGTCCCTGCGAGGGAAACTCGCCCGGATCGATGCCCGCCAGGTCCAGCACCGTGGGGAAGAGGTCGTGCAGTTGCACCCTGCGGTAATCCCGCGATCCCGGCTTGAAATGCTTGGGGTCGTGAATCAGGAGCGGGATTCGAATCAGGCTCTCCTGTAGAGCGAATACGTGCCCCATCATGTCATGGTCGCCGATGTTTTCCCCGTGATCGGACGTGACGATGAAGACCGTGTCCTCCCAAAGATTCTCCCGGCGAAGGGTTTCGATCATTTGGTTGATCCAGTAGTCGACGTAGAGAATCTCGGCGTCGTACAACTCCTTGAGATGCTGAAGTTCCCCCCACGAGAACTTTCTCGTTCCCAGGAAATACCGCTGCCAGTGATTATGAGCCAGTGTCAGTTTGGGATTCGTGACGAACGTTGATTTGAACGGGCCGGAGGAATCGAAGGGAGCGTGGGGCTCGATAAAGTTGACAAAAATAAAAAACGGCCGGGTCGCATCGCGCGCCTCGATTGCGCTTTCAAACCGCTCGAAGGCGATGTTGGTTTCCTCGTTCTTCGGTTGTAGTTTCCAGGCCTCGTCATACTTCGAAAATCCCCGGTGAAAGCCAAACGACTTGGCCAGCATCGAATTCTCGGCGATTCCAATGGTTTCGTAGTCGTGTGCGGAGAGGATTTCGGCCAGCGTCGCCGGTTCGCCCCACAAGGCGTGGTTCTCCTGCGTCGTCTGGTGCGCAATCGGCATCAGCCCGGTGAAGAGCGACGCATGGGCCGGGGACGTCCAGGACGTGGTCGAGTAAGCGTATTTGAAGACTCGGGAGTCCTCCGCGAGCTTTTCCAGGAAAGGATTCGTCGCCCGCTTGTGGCCATACAGCGACATGTGATCCTGCCGAGTCGTATCCATGACGATGAGAACCATGTTGGGGCGTTCGGCCTTGGCGCCCTCCGGGGAAGGGGAGGAACAGCCCCTCACGAGAAGGGTTGAAACAAGACAGAGACCGATCAGGCTCAAGAGGCGGCGACTCATTGGGCAGATACTCCGATTCTCAATCGTGATTCGAAAGGACAAGGATACCTCAAATCCGGGGGGGACTGCAAATCGCTCTCGGGACTACTCGGAGGATGCGGCGGACTCGAACAGGCTCTTGGGAACCGGAAAATAGACTTGCTCTTCCTTGAACACGAAGGATTCGACCGTGGCATGATAACGCTCCCGGAGATGATTGAGTGTCGCCTGGACGAGATCTTCAGGGGCCGAGGCTCCTGCCGTCAATCCGACGGTTGCAACTCCTTCAAACCAGGCGGGATCCATCTCGGAAGGTTCGTCGAGGAGGTACCCGGTCACACCATGAGAGCGAGCCACGTCCACCAGGCGATTGGAATTGGAGGAATTCCTGGACCCGATTACAAGCAAAAGATCGATCTGAGCCAGCATATCTTTGATCGTATTCTGTCGATTCTGGGTGGCGTAGCAAATATCGTCCTTTGCCGGGGCGAGCAAATTGGGAAAACGACGGCGAAGCGCTTTGACAATATCTTTCGTTTCATCGAGCGAGAGCGTCGTTTGGGTAACATAGGCCACGTGGTCGGATCGCTCGACATGGACCGTTTCCGCCTCCTGGGGATTTTGCACCAGCCGAATGCGGCCGGGCGGCAGCTGGCCCATTGTGCCCTCCACCTCGACGTGACCGGCGTGGCCGATGAGCAGGATGTCATAGCCCTCGCGGTCAAGCCGATGGACTTCGAGGTGAACCTTGGTTACCAGCGGGCAGGTGGCGTCGATGATGCGGATCGGGCGGGCCTCCGCTTCGGCCTGAATCGCCTTGGACACACCGTGCGCAGAAAAGACCGCGACGCCGCCGTCCGGGATTTCATCGAGCGTCTCGACGAAAATCACGCCCTTTTGGCGGAGCCGATTGACGACGTGCTTGTTGTGCACGATTTCGTGCCGGACGTAGATCGGCGCGCCGAAAATCTCCAGTGAACGCTCGACCACCTCGATCGCTCGTTCAACGCCCGCACAGAAGCCTCTTGGGGCGGCCAGCAGGATCTTCAATTTTCCCTTTTTCATACCTCCTCATAATATGGCGCATCGACGAGGATTCCGTCAAGAGAGAAACTCAAGGCTTGTCCCTCGTTCCTAAGTTACCTGGATTCGAACCGTTGCCTAGGCTCCGAGGGGAGGCAAAACAATCCCCCGGCCGAAGAAGCCTCGACCGGGGGATACTTTTGCGAGAGGAACCCGGATAGGGCTCTTAGTACATGTCCGCTCCCGGAGGCATGCCCCCCGGTCCGCCGGGCATCATGGGTTTCTCTTTTTCCGGTTTTTCAGCGACCAACGCCTCGGTGGTCAACAGCAGGCTGGCGATGCTGGAAGCATTCTGCACGGCACAGCGGGTGACCTTGGCCGGGTCGATAATGCCCGAGGAGATCATGTCGACAATCTTGTCGTTGGCGACGTCGTAGCCAACCGTTTTCTTATCCTTCTTGATCTGTTCGACAATGATGGCTCCCTCTTTGCCGGCGTTGCTGATCAGGGTGCGCATCGGCTCTTCCAGGGCGCGCTTGACGATCTCGACGCCGATCGCCTCGTCCCCTTCGAGTTGCATCTTATTCAGTGCGGGAAGAGTGCGCAGCAGGGCCACGCCGCCTCCCGGAACGATGCCTTCTTCGACGGCCGCTCGGGTCGCGTGCAGGGCGTCTTCGACGCGGGCTTTCTTCTCCTTCATTTCAGTCTCGGTGGCCGCGCCGACGTGAATCACGGCAACGCCACCGGCCAATTTCGCCAGTCGCTCCTGGAGTTTCTCCCGGTCGTAGTCCGAAGTGGTCTCGTCAATCTGGTTCTTGATCTGGGCCACTCGGCCGCGAATATCGGAAGCCTTGCCACCGCCCTCGATAATCGTCGTGTTTTCCTTGTCAATCACAACGCGCTTGGCTTTGCCGAGGTCGCTGACGCTCAGGTTTTCCAGCTTCAGTCCCAAGTCCTCGGTGACGCAGTTGCCGCCGGTCAGAATGGCGATGTCATTGAGCATTTCCTTGCGCCGGTCGCCGAAGCCGGGCGCTTTCACCGCGCAGGTCTTCAACGTGCCGCGAATCTTGTTCACCACCAGCGTCGCCAGGGCTTCGCCTTCGACGTCTTCGGCGATAATCACCAGCGGCTTGCCGGACTGAGCCACCTTCTCCAGCAGCGGCAGAAGATCCTTCATGTTGCTGATCTTCTTCTCGAAGATCAACAGGTAGACGTCCTCCAAAATGCACTCGAGGCTCTCGGCGTCCGTGGCGAAGTAGGGGGAAATGTACCCTTTATCGAACTGCATGCCTTCGACGACGTCCAGGGTGGTTTCAATCGATTTAGCCTCTTCGACGGTGATGACGCCGTCCTTGCCGACTTTGTCCATGGCGTCGGCGATGATTTCGCCAATAATGTTGTCTCCATTGGCGGAAATCGTGGCCACGTTGGAAATGTCCTTGCGGTCTTTCACTTTCTGGGACAGTTTGGCCAGTTCCTCGATCACCACTTCAACGGCCTTGTCAATCCCGCGCTTGATGCTCATCGGGTTCGATCCGGCGGTGACGTTGCGCAAGCCTTCGCTGTAAATCGATTCGGCCAGCACGGTCGCCGTGGTCGTGCCGTCTCCGGCGACGTTGGACGTTTTGCTGGCGACTTCTTTGACCATCTGTGCGCCCATGTTCTCAAAGGGATCTTCCAATTCGATCTCCTTTGCGACGGTCACGCCGTCTTTCGTGATCGTCGGAGAACCCCATTTCTTGTCCAGCACCACGTTGCGGCCCTTCGGGCCCAACGTTACCTTCACGGCTTTGGACAAGAGTCTAACGCCCTTCAGTAAGGCCTGCCGGGCGTCTTCACGAAATTTGAGGTCTTTTGCTGCCATAGGATTTGCTCCTTTTTTTCCACTTTAGGATTGTCTTTTCTCCCGCCAGGGGAGACTCTGAGGGCTCCCCTCCTTATCGCTCCACGACGCCTAAAACGTCATCCTCTCGGACGATGATATGCTCTTCGCCCCCGATCTTGACTTCGGTGCCGGCATACTTGCCAACCAGGATATTCTGGCCTTTCTTGACTTCCATCGCGATATGTTTTCCGGCCTTGTCCCGCTTGCCCGGCCCGACGGCGACAACTTTAGCCTCAAGCGGTTTTTCTTTCGCCGTATCGGGAATGATGATGCCGCCCTTGACGGTCTCCTCGGGTTCGATCCGCTTGGCGAGAATTCGGTCACCTAGTGGTTGAACCTTCATAAACGTTTCCCCTTTCTCCTGTAAGATTCTTTGAGGCAGACGTGCTGCCTTCATTGATGTTGTTTCTGGAAGGTTATTTAGCAAAAGCCAATCGTGTTCTTGATTATTCTCCAGAATCGATGGATTTAGTATGCAATCCCGGTGCCAATCCCCCCCTTGCAAGGTCGAATCTCCGATTTTCCTCTCGATCCGACTCTTTGCGAAATACTGGAAAGGATTTTAGGGAGAACCTAATAGACTCATTTATAAAGTCTTATGATAACTTTCGGTGAGGGCAAAGAAAACGATGGGGAGACTCAAAAGTTTCCAAACAAAGCGATATCGCTCATCAAAAAAAACGTTTTTCATATAGATTTTGCCCATATGGCAAATCCTCTTTAATCATCCTATTAAGATTTTGTTGGCTAAGGCATATATTCTGAATGGGTTATGGTGAAAAAGGGTGTGCGCCAATTTGACTCACATGCTAGATTCCATAGAGCTTGATTTTCCTATAGAGCGTTCTTAATCCGATTCCGAGGAGTCTCGCCGCCCGGACCTTATTTCCCTCAGTCAGCGTTAAGGTGTTTGCAATCAAGGTCTTTTCGACGTCTGCCAAGGGGCTGCCGACCGGGATTTGAAGGATTTTCGCGGATGGAGCCTGTCCCCGCAATTCGAGGGGAATGTCGGCGATATCGATCAAATTCGCCTTTGAAGTGGCAAGCATGCCTTCGAGGGTGTGAAGCAGTTGGCGCACGTTGCCCGGCCATTGGAAACCTGCGAGTCGTTGGAGTGCGCGCCGGGTGATGCGGGAGGTCGCCTTGCCTTCGGCCTTACACAAGCGGGGTACGAACACGCGCACCAGATCCCGCACGTCCTCGCTGCGCTCCCGAAGTGGCGGCATGTGCATCCGGATGCCCTCCAAGCGATACAACAGGCTTTTTCGAATATTGCCCCGCGCGGCCAGCGCTTCGAGGGATTCCGCTGTGGCGGCCAGAATGCGCACGTTGGGGCGCAGAATGGCGCTGGAGCCGATGCGTCGCATCTCCCCGGCTTCCAACAGGCGGAGGATGAGGGATTGTGTCGGTCCCGGCAGATCGCTCACTTCCTCCAACAGGACCGTGCCACCGCGGGCGCGCTCGAACACCCCCGAGCGTGCCTCCTTGGCGTCTGTGAAAGCGCCTCGCTCGTGACCGAACAGCTCGCTGTCAATCAAGGAGCGGGGCAGAGCCGGGCAGTCAACCCGCAGAAAGGGCTGATCGGCGCGCGGGCTGATCGTGTGCAGGATTTCCGCCGCCAGAGTTTTCCCCGTGCCCGTCTCGCCGGTGAAAAGGACGGCGGATCGCGCCGGCGCCAGCTGCACAAGTTGGCGTTTGAGTTGCGCGATGCTTCCGCTGCGGCCGACAAGGCGATCCAGCGGAGAGGCTTCCTGAGCTTCATCCAGCGGCAGGAGAACGGCCTGCTTCTCTAGGAGGCGCTGCAACCGATTGAGAAGGGCCTGCGCAGGCGCTTCCGTATCCAACACTTCGTCGACGCCCGCTCGCATCCAGGCCGCAACCGTTTCGGCGGAAACCCTATCGGTTACGACGATCTGCACCGGCTTCAGTTCGGGCTGCGCGGCGGTCTCCAAAAGTCGAAGAAGGCCGATTCGATGAGGTGCGGACTCGTAGACGACTGCGTGAACACCGCCTTTTCGAAGGCGACCGGCCCCCTGCTCTCCATCCTGGACCCAGAGCACGCGATAAGACGGCTTCGACAATGCCGCCGCCCACCGCTGCCCGGCCGGATTCTTTCGGTGGACCAACAGAATCGTGTAAGTCTCCTGCAACGCAGGCTCCTTTTTCGCGGCTGTGCAACATGCCAGAACGAAACCGGGCCGCTTTGCGGTCCTCCCGTCCCGTGTTCTTAAAAGAATCGAGGCGACCTCGCCAGGGAAGCCGCCCCGGTTCTCGGGTTGGTTCCAATGATCCTAAAGCACGTTGTCGTCGAATGCCTCGCTAGGGCGTCGGGGAGACCACCGTTCCGCCCGTGCTGTAGACATTTCCGTACTGATCGAGCAAAAAGATTTCATACTGCGGGGTCAACGTGACAAGGATCTCCGCCTCGACCGAATTGTCCGCCTGGCTAATCGCCCGAACTCGCACTTTCTGAATTCTCGGCACGGAGGCCGGCGCGGTATAGATTCCCTCAGCGGTGACTGTGCCGATACTGCTATTGCCGCCTGGAACCTGGTTGACATACCAAGTGACGGCCGTGTTCGTTGTGCCGATGACCGAGGCTTCGAAATCAATGGCGCCTCCGGGGCCGAGAATCAGAGACGTTCCCGGCGGCGCGCTGATCTCGACCTGGATGACGATTGTCACCGAGGCCGTATCGGACTTGTTCGGGTCCGCCTGGCTCACGGCTTTGATGGTCACCGTGGGAGGCACCGGAACCAGATTCGGCGCGGTGTACAGGCCGTCCGGCGAGATTGTGCCAACCGTTGGGGTGCCTCCGGAAATGTCGTTGACAAACCAGTCGACCGCTTGATTGCTTGCGCCGGTCACCGTAGCCGTAAAGTACCGGCCTGCGCCGGCGGTCAGCGTGAGAGTTTTTGGGAAGACCGAGACCGAGACCGGCGGTGTTGGCGTTGCAGTAGCCGTGTTTGTCACCGTCGGCGTCGGTGTGTTGGTGGATGTCGGCGTATTCGTCGGTGTATCCGTCGGGATTGGGGTGTCCGTTGGGGTTGCCGTCGAAGTGGGTGTCGGCGTGTCAGTATCGACCGGTGTTGAGGTTGCGGTGGCCGTATCGACCGGTGTCGCTGTTGGTGTATCCGTTGGGACCGGCGTGTCGGTGGCGGTTTCCGTCGGCGTTGGCGTGTTGGTATCAACCGGCGTTGAGGTTGCAGTCGCCGTATCAACCGGTGTTGCTGTTGGTGTATCGGTTGCGACCGGTGTGTCAGTAGCGGTTTCCGTTGGCGTTGGTGTGTTCGTATCGACCGGCGTCCTCGTCGGCGTATCGGTTGCGACCGGTGTGCCAGTAGCGGTTTCTGTTGGCGTTGGCGTGTTGGTATCGACTGGTGTTGAAGTCGCTGTGGCCGTATTGATGGGCGTGTTGGTGGCGGTTTCCGTTGCTGTGGCCGTTGATGTCGGCGGAGAGGGAAGTGTTTCCGTTGGTGTGGGCGTCGAGGTTGCCGTGGGAGTGTTGACTTCAGTTTCGGTCGGCGTCGCCGTGGCGGTCGGTGTATCCGTGGTTGTGGGCGTAGCCGTCGAGGTCTCGGTTGGAGTCGGCGTTGGAGTGTCGGGAGCCGCCATGGCCACCGCGGTGGCAACCGCGCCCGAAGCGTCGACTACACCGTCGCCGGAGAGGAAGTCGAATCCGGCGGTCTCCGCGTCGACGGCCGAACCACGCAACGTGCTGTAAACTTCGGCCGGTGTCAGAGCACTATTTGCGTCGAGCATTAAAGCGGCTACCGCTGCGGCATGGGGTGCGGCGGCGGAAGTGCCGAAGAAATTCGGAAAGCCCGTGCCGTCAAAGTCTCCACTACCGAAGAAGGTGGTATCGGTTCCATCCGGCGCGGTGATCTCCGGCTTGGCCCTCGATTCGGTCGGCGACAAGACGCTGCCGTCCGAGGCAAAGTAGAACGGCAGGTTGCCGCCGAGCGATGAGAAACTTTCGACGTTCAACTCGGGGCCGCCCGTAAAACCGCCGCCGAGATCGATCTCCCGGTAAAGCATCGCTCCCACGGCCATGGCGTCTCCGGCCGCGGCGTGGCCGAAGAGCGCTCGA
>Ga0272442_10009722_pt1 | contig 11972 bp, 9 predicted proteins | sample SSMForm2O_FD_200262 | JGI IMG/M metagenome (GOLD analysis project Ga0272442, IMG submission 200262) | Marine sediment archaeal communities from Little Sippewissett salt marsh, Falmouth, MA, United States - SSM-Form-2O | ecosystem: Environmental > Aquatic > Marine > Wetlands > Sediment ... | reverse complement strand
TATTTTTCAGGCACTTTCAAACCGTTCTCTCTTAATACTTTCTTTTCTATTTTTATTTCATTTAAATAAATTATAAAACACTCTATTAAATTTTCATCTGGCAAACTTGATTTATGTGTAATTAGAATTGTATATATTTTTTTTATATATTCTGGATTCATTTGTCTATAAAATTTTTCAGATTTAACAGGTTTTCGTTTAATGTATATATGTGATTGAGTCGGTTTTTTATATGGATATATTTTTCCATTTATGTTTGGCACTTCTTCAATTATTCCTAATTCAAGAAATTTTTTTATATTAATACTAACAGTTGCAGGATTTAAATCTAAATCTCTACACAAATCTTTGTGTGAAAATGAACCTGAAAAAATTAGATATATATAAATTCTAAGAAAATTTTTTTTTCTTAGTAAAGAAATGATTTCTTTATCTTTATTGCCAACCTTATTTTTTATAAAATATAGATCAAATCCTTTCTCTTTTTCTTTTTTTATTATTCCAAATTTATTTAGAAAAAATAAATGATAAGTAAGCGTTGATTTTGGAATTTTTAATCTTCTAGAAAGTTTTCTTAAACTTAATCCCGGATTTTTTTCAATATATATAAAAATGTTTCTTCTAATATTAAGTTTTAATATATCTTCTTTTATTAACATATTATTTTTCTCAACTTTTATTATTTGTTTATAAATATTTATATTTTTGCTTACAATTTGTTATATTAATAACTTTTTTTTATTATTGGTTGAAAGAGGGTGAAAAAAACATTTTATACCTTATTTTTAATTAATATTATTTTTTATTATGATTACATTTTGTTATAATGGTAACATATTTTATCAATAAGCAAATGGAGGTTTATAAAATTCAAAAAACAGATCCCATAATTCTTCCTCAGAGCCCCCCTTAGGTAATATTGCTCCAAAGTTATTTATAAGATTTACATAAAATTCCATATAAGATTCTATTAACTCTTTATTTGGTAGACTTTCTTTATAAGTAATTAATATTCTCCATAAATCATCAATTACTTTTTGATTTTTACGTCTATAAATAATTTCTCTACCAATAGGTGACCGGTCGAAATAATATTTCTGTAGTTCAGATCTATTATAAGGAAATAATCTACCTTTTACAGAACTAACCTCTTCAAGTATTCCCAAATCTACAAACTTTTTTATATGATAATTTGCAGTTGATGGTGGTATCTGCAACTCTTTGGAAATATCTTTTTGTGAAATAACTAAGTTAAATAAAAAATTTAAAAAGATTTGACAAGGGATTTTTTGTCTTAATAACGAAAGAATCTGCTTATCATATGTTCCAACCTTGTTTAATGTATAAATTCTTTTATATTGACCTTCTGATTTTATTTCAATTAATTCTTGTTTTTTAAGATATCTAATATGATATCTTAAAGTTGATCTAGGAATTTTTGTTTTCCTTGAAATTTCTCTAAAATTAAGACCTGGATTTGTATCAATAAAAGCATAAATTTCCCTTCTCGTTTTAAATGATAAAATATCTTTTTTCTTTTTCATAACATTTGCTCTAATTAGTATTTGTATAGTTAGAAATAATTAAAGCTTTCGCTCTTTTGAATAAAGATATTAATATTCTACTCCTTTTTTTTAAAAAAAAGAAATTATAGGCTTAATTTAAGCCTAAAATTTGTTGAAATATTGGTTTTAAAAGCTGTCTTATGTGTGGAATTGTTTCTGCAAGCCGCCCAAGTATACCATAAAACATTGGGACATTTACTGGTTTGCTTTTCGGATCGTCTCCATCTTCGATTACAAGTGTTGGGTCTCCAAATAGTGACCATTCAAGCAATGTTTTCCAATCAGATTTTTCTAAGTCGGATTCAAAAGTTGTATAGTAATCTTTTATATCATTGGACCAGATCTCTCCAATGATTTTTTTGTTGTCAATGCCATATTGCTCGAAGGTATGTACCTCCATCCAGCCTGTGCATGAATCAACAATTGAAATACCAGTTGATCCATAGCTTATACCTGATGCAGCAATTACTACAATTCCTCCACCATTGTTTTTGTTTATAGTTTTCCATCCAAAGCAATGTGGTTTTTCAGTGTATTTATTATTTGAACAAGATTTAAAGATACAAACTGGATATTTATATTGATTATTTACCCTATATATATCATAATCTGCATAGAGAAATCCAGTATATGGAGAAATCAATGTTTTTGGCGGAATCCATGTGTCGCCATCTTTTGGTGGATGTGTGGCAATGCTTGCCCAGCTTCCATGTCCACAGAAGTCCACAAAATCAACATTTTCCATGAAACCTTCTTTTATATTTTGCTTGGTTAGCTCTCTAGTATCATAATCTGGATTTGGATGAGAACCCCATAATCGGATTGAGTTATAACCTGGAAGTTTTGTAAGAACTATTGTATTTGCATATTCTCCTTCGTAAATATTGTCATCTGTAAAGGAATCTCCCCCCATCTGCAATATTTTATTTGTCATTTTGTTATGTGCCTTGTACTGGATTACCTTGTTTACTATTACTTTTACTTCGTTTGCATCATTTGCCGGAAGTTTTCCTAAATAAACATCTGGTATAACATCAATATTTGGAATATCAGTTGGATGCTCTGCAAATTTTCCATCGCCATCATAATCCCAGTTTGAAAAACCACCTGTGCTATTATAAAGATCTGCATAGTAAAGATCACTTGGAAAATAATCTTCATGGCCTTCAGAACTAACCCATGCATGTCTTACTGGGAAGATTTCTTCTCCTTCAACTCCGGCTCCAACTAAAAGTAGATATGTTATTCCCCATTCCTCTTTTTTCTCTTTTATAAAGTATTTTATATCTTCTTGTCTATCGACTCCTACTCCTGATGGTATTTCTTCAAGGGTTACAAGTTTGGTTCTTACTGGTGGTTCTAGGTTGTTTTTATGGTCTACAAGTGGTTGTAGAGCTGATTGAAAATTTGCAGGTGCTATTATTAGATAGTCATATGTATCGCCAAAAATAACTGGTTCTACAGGCAGAGTATATTTGATGTCAATTGATGCTTTTTCAGCATGATTTATCAGATTTTGCTGAGGGAAATATTGATCTGGATACAAGGAAATGGTTAGATACAAGACATTGTCTTTTCCTTTTAAACCCATACCTGTTCTATAGCCAAATCTTTCTTCAGGATAAACTTCGATATCTGAATAAGTCGTTATTTCCTTTGATTTTACAATATTACTAGATACAACTTCTGAAAGAATTCTTCTCTCAGGTGATGGTTTAATAGGCTTTAAGATTTCAATATCTGTAAACTCTGAAAAAGATACTTCCACTTCATCTATTTTAGTTCCAAAAGGAAATGTATAAGTCTTAGTAATTACTGGTAATGCTGGTTTGTTTTCTTCCCAGGAATCAACAGTTGCTTCAGATAAATCTAAAGATATATAATCCTCTTTTTCAACAATAGTTGGTACTGAGATATTTATTTTTTCAGAAATAATATTTTCTTCTTCACCAAAAGTTTGGGCAACAGCTCCTAGTCCACTTAGGACAAATATTCCTACCACTAAAAATGGTATAATTTTTCTCATATTTTCACCTCCCACGTATAAAATACAAAACAACTATAGTTTTTCTAATATTTAAATATTAATCATAGCTAAATTTTTTTATTGTTTTTGTAAATATTTAGCAATAATTAGAAATATTTCATTTATTTATAATATAATCATTATTTATTCTTATTTTGTAAAAATCCTTTTTTATGGTAACTACCAATGTTTTTATGTGGAAAAGGATGGTCTGGAATAATTTTTCCTAAAAAATTACATAATTTTTCCCAGCTATCTCCTTCAAATAAATTTAAAACTAATAATTTTGATTTATTATTTTTGAAATAAGATATAATATTTTCGTCTCTCTTTTGGATTTTATCCATTAAAAAGTCTATTTCATTAAAGATTTGTTCTTCCATTAATGAATATTTAAAATGGCTCAACCAACTTTTTTTTAAAGATTTTTTATCTCTCACAGTTAAAATAAATAAACTATTTGGAATCTTTTTATCAATTTTTTTATAAAGGTCATCATCTCCAAATGGCCAATCTGCAAACGTTTCATAACTGCTTTTTTTTACTTTATTTATATAAAAATCCTCACCCTTATTAAAAAAAGATGACCAATCATAAATTCTAACAGAATTGTATCCAAGAATTTTTAAAGCTTTTGTAAGAGAAGTCGTTCCAGTTCTTGGGCTTCCGATGCAGAAAATTTTTGTAGTATTTTTATTTTTTTTAAATGAAATACAAAAGTGATGTAGTTTTTGATATGGAAAGTAAAAATTTAGTAAGATGTTTATTATAGTCCATTTTAATTTACTCATTAAGTTTTAAATCTTACTTAATATTATATTAAATTTATAGCCCATTTTTCGAAATAATTGAAATAAAGAAAATATAGGCTTAATTTAAGCCTAAGATTTGTTGGAATATTGGTTTTAAAAGCTGTTTTATGTATGGAATTGTTTCTGCAAGTCGTTCAAGTATTCCATAAAACATTGGTACATTTACTGGTTTGCTTTTCGGATCGTCTCCATCTTCTATTATTAACGTTGGGTCTCCAAACATTGAAAACTCTAGCATTGTTTTGTAATCTTCTTTATCTAAACTTGATTCAAAGGTTGTGTAATAACTTGTAATACTGTTGCCCCATGCATCTCCTACAATTTTTGTATTATAAAGTTCATCAAAGATATTTACTTCCATCCAACCGATACACCGGGTAACAAAAGCAGCTCCACTTGGTCCATGTCCAATACCTGATTCTGCAAATGATACAACACCTCCACCACCTGATTTAGCAAGACCTTTCCATCCGATAGAGTTTTTTGATTTCATATAATTATGATTAGAACAAGCAGTAAAAACTATAACCGGATATTTTTTGTTATTTTTAATCATATATAGATCATAATCTAAATACAGAAATCCATGATATGGTGATATCAGGGTTTCTGGTGGAAGCCATGTTTCTTCATCGTTTGGTGGATGTACAGCCCACAATTCTTGGTTCCCATGTCCTGAGATATCTACAAAATCAACATAGTCCATGAAACCTTTTTTTATGTTTTGTTTGGTAAGCTCTTTTGTATCATAATCAGGGTTTGGATGGGAACCCCACAAACGAGTAGTTGTATAACCTGGAAGATTTTCAAGCACTTTTTCGTTTGCATATTCATTTTCATAAACAGCATCACCAGGTACTCCATCTCCACCCAACTGTAAAATTTTCTTTGTCATTTTGTTATGAGCTTTATACTCTATTATTTTGTTTACAACAGTTGTTACTTCACCTACATTATTTGCTGGAAGTTTTCCTAAATAAACATCTGGAAGTACATCTACATTAGGTATATCTGTTGAATATTCTGCATACTTTCCATCGCCATCATAATCCCAGTTTGAAAAACCACCTGTGCTATTATAAAGATCTGCATAATAAAGATCACTAGGATAGTAATCCTCATGAGGTGGTGAACTAACCCAAGCATGCCTTACTGGGAAGATTTCTTCTCCTTCAACTCCTGCTCCAACAAGTAGTAGATATGTTATTCCCCATTCCTCTTTTTTCTCTTTTATGAAGTATTTTATATCCTCTTGTGTGTCAACGCCAACACCAGATGGTATTTCTTCAAGGGTTACAAGTTTGGTTCTTACTGGTGGGTCTAGATTGTTTTTATGATTAACTAATGGCTCTAATGCTGATTGAAAATTTGCAGGTGCTATTATTAAAAGATCATATGTATCTCCAAAAATCATTGGTTCTACAGGCAGAGTGTATTTGATATCAATTGATGCTTTTTCAGCATGATTTATCAGATTTTGCTGAGGGAAATATTGATCTGGATACAAAGAAATGGTCAGATACAAGACATTGTCTTTTCCTTTTAAACCCATACCTGTTCTATAGCCAAATCTTTCTTCAGGATAGACATCAATGTCTGAATAATCAATTATTTGCTTAGGTTCTTGTAATTTATTTGTTTGAATATTTGCAAGAACATGTATTTCAGGTGAGGGTTCTACTGGTTTTGATATTTCAATATCTGTTAGTTCTGAAAAAGATACTTCCACTTCATCTATTTTAGTTCCAAAAGGAAATGTATAAGTCTTAGTAATTACTGGTAATGCTGGTTTGTTTTCCTCCCAGGAATCAACAGTTGCTTCAGATAAATCTAAAGATATATAATCCTCTTTTTCAACAATAGTTGGTACTGAGATATTTATTTTTTCAGAAATAATATTTTCTTCTTCACCAAAAGTTTGGGCAACAGCTCCTAGTCCACTTAGGACAAATATTCCTACCACTAAAAATGGTATAATCTTCCTCATAATCTACCCCCGTTAATGATATGTTAAAAGGCTTTCTACTATATAAATCTTGATAAGATAGCTTTCTAAATATATTTTAAAAGTTTACACTTCCACCAATCTTTTTTTCAGAAATCCTTGAGTTAATGATTTTTGAAACCTTTGAGGTTTTTTCATTAACTGTTAAAAGACCAATTCCTTCTTTTTTAAAAATATATTCAGCTTTTCTTAAGATGTTATATGATTTAAGGAGAGGAACGGCAATATATACATAGTCTGAACCCAGTTGGTAGTTTTTTGCTTGAACAATTGCTTTTTTCCAATCCCTTAGTTTTAGTTCAACAGCTGTTACCTCATCACCTTTAAATGCAACAATATCTGCTTTGCAAAAACCGATTTTTATTTCAGATTTAACTTTATAGCCTTCTTTCTTAAAATAATCACAAACTGGTTTGAACAACTCTAGCTCTAGGTAGAATGGATACATTATACACCTCCCTAAGTTTAACTCTTTTAAGAATTTCATATAGTTTTTCAATTGTGAAATCAAATGGCAAAAGAATGCTTTCTCCACATTTTGCTATCTGTCTAAGATAAAAATCAACATCAATCCTTTTTTTGTCATCCAGATATTCAGCGATACAAACCCGTTTCATAGGATCCTTTGTTTTTTCATTGCAAACAATGTAGCGTACCGACTGACCAGGTTCAAGGCCTACCTCTGCTTTTTTAAGCTGAAATAAAGCTGCTTTGGTGAAGTTTTCAACCTTGTAATCAGTTATATCTCTTGATACACATGTTGAAAAAATCAAATCTTTATGTTTGAATTCTCCTTTTATGATTTTTTTGCCGTATTCCTTTAGAACGTCTATTGCATCTGGAACCAGATTTTGAAAAGTCTTTGAATCATACGCATTTGAAAAAACAGCAAACATATCGCTTTGCATGTTTTTTAGAAAAACAGGTGAATTGCGCTGTCTTAACTCTATTCCTCTCACCTTTATTTTTCCATTGTCAAACAACCCGTAGTATCTGTTTAATGCACCAACGCCAGTTCCCTTGCTGGGAAGAAAAACAATCCATTTGTAATGGCCTTCCACTTCCATACGTATGCCTGTTTTGTTGCTAATCAACCTTGAAAGGCTGCTTGGTTTGATGCTTCCGTTTTTAGGCTTGACCCATAACGAGTCAATTATGCCATGGATAACTTCGTAACCTGCGTTTTGTACAATGTCTAATGCATTCAGAAGTATATTGCGGCTATATGCAGTGATACTTTCATAGCATTCAATTCGCCCGTAGCGGGCATTTTTATAACCCGTGTATCCAAAACAGACAAGCAGTACCCATTTCCATGCCTGCTGCAGTTCTTTATATAACTCTTTATCATATCTTTTATTTTTTGAACGGGCCTTGTAACAAAAACGCCTGAAAAGAATGGGTTCAAGAACTTCAGGTAGCAGGCCTTTTTGATTGTTGCATGTATGATAACCCAGTTGTGGAACAACTGAATGCGGAATACTCTTGCAACAGCTACATAGCATTGTTTCAGGGCTGATATTATGTTTAAGCATAATATTTGGATAAAGTGATGCAAAGTCAAGCTCTACTACGTCTTCATGTATTCCGACTATTGGGTCAAGAATAAGACCTCCGCGGTCAGATATCAAAAGCTCCATTGCAGTTTTCCAACCCTCGGGAATGTTTTTTTTCCAAGGTATAAGAAAGCCTTTTTCTCTTGCCTTGTTTACCTGTATCTGACTTATTGCAGTGCCCGCTCCAACGCGTGATAAAACTTGAAGTGGCATGTTTGAGCATCTTGATATATCAATAAGGCCACAAATGCCGCTTTCACCATACATAAAAGAATTATACGTGTCAAGATGTGCTCTGCCTTTTAATGTATAAAAAGCAGGTCTATAGATAATTTGACCATAGCTGAAATACGATTTTGATTGCTTTATTGGACGCAAGATATGGTCTTTATCCCTGCTGAAGTTCAGTGCTTTTTCTATGTTGTTTATCTTTGCACGATGATATAGATATGGAAAAAAGACGCTGTCGCCCTTTGTAGTATAAATGATATCTGGATCATACTTCTGCAGGGTTTTTACAGCTTTAATTATTGTGTCTACTTCGTTTTCTTCAGCAACATTCTGACTGCCTACATTTATTGATTTTAAAGGGTCATTAAAAGACATGATAAAGTCTTTTGCCTTTCTTTTGAAATCGATATTTATCGATTTATATAAAGGAGGTTTATAGTTGATTTCCCACTGTGAATCATTAGTTGTAAAACTTTTACCATCCCATTTTGTCCATGCGTTACAAAAAACTTTTTTATCTTGAAGATACCTGCTTGGCAGACGAATATCAACATTAAAAAGCTGATAGCGATAAAAACCTCCCCAGGAGTCAATCTTTTTGGAAAGTTTACTTATTGACCCAATATTTTTTGGAAATATTTCTAAAACAAGTCTTTTTTTATTTTCACCAAGTACTATTCTTTTTTTTGTAAAATTTAGATTTTCTATTTCATTTATTTCTCTTAGACATCCTGCTAGACTGTATAGGCTCTCAAGTGGTGCATATACATAAAAAGATGGTATGTATTTTTCTTCTACTTTCACTGCCTTTCCATTGTTTGTAAGCCATGTAACCATTACATTTTTTTTATTGTCTGGATAAACATCAAGAATGTTTCCTTCCAACATATTTTCTAAGTTTCCTTAGTGTCTTTTCATGTTCAACAAGTATGCTCATAACTACTGGTTCAAATGGATTGGGATTGCTCATATTGCTACCTGCTGCTGCGTGTCGTCGCGCATGGTTAATAAGTTCTTCAAATGCCTCGCGATCGATGTTTCTAAGAGCATGTTTGAACTCATTCCATTCCCACCCAAATGATTCAATTATATTTCTAAAAGTTGGTACTGTGCGCCCCATCTTTTATGTCACCATTCCAAAATCAGGTAGCCTTAATTGTCCTTTTACAAGATTAGGAATTATTGTGTTTTTCTTTTTGTTTAAAAGTTCTACATATGTTGCATGTTCTTCTTGTTTTATCAGTATAGTTTCATCTACATTGTTATACACGATTCTGTTTATGTTTCTATTACTAGATGCCATTTCTCTGTCAAGATTTGTAAAAATAGTTATAAGATCATATTTTGCAGTTAGTTCTTTGATTTTGTGCAGATTGCTTCTCAGTAGTGTTTTTGCTTCTTTTGCTTCTACATCAGAATCAAGATATAAAATAGGAAATCTTCCTATAATTAATGTTCGTGGATGGTACCTTTTTATTGCTTGTTCGAGCATCTCTTGTATTTGTGTTGTAAGCTGGTATACAGTAAATGCTCTACTTATATGAATATGTTCAAGCAGTTCTTTTTGGTTTAACTCCATTTTCTTTGCATACTCTGCGATTTTATAAGGATCTGCACTCATACCACCGTCTATATATATTACATCGTTACGAAACGATCTGTAGGTGTTTACACAGAGTTGATTTGGGATTTTCAAAATAAGGTTGCTGTACCCATCAAGGTATGTTACTTCCCCTGATTTAAAGCCACCTAACAAATTATCTAATTCTTTTATTCCTGATAGTACTACAATATCAGGTTTTAATATCTCTTTTGCAATTTTAAAATCGGCTTTTCCGATGGTTTGTATTGATAGTTTTGTTTTCAAAGTTTTTCCCCCTTAAAAATATCTCTGGAACTATCAATATGTTTTTTTTGCCTTAAAAAGCTAAAAGTCAGGTTATTGAAAGTATTTCCAATTATTGTTTAAATTTTTTAAAATAAAAAAAAGAGGACTTTGAATTTAAAGTCCTAATTTTTGAATTACCAATCTTAATAATGGTAAGAGGTTTAGATTGTTTTCAAAGAACTTTAGCAAGGGTATGTTAACTACTTTTGTTTTTGGAATTTGAACACTGAATGTCGCCCAAGTACTTTCGGCTCCGTATGTATCTTTTGCTTTTGCCTCAATAAGGTATGTTCCTTTTGAGCTATATGTATTGCTTTTTGTTTGTTCTACACCAGATGTAAACGGTCCGAACCACCCAGTGTTTGTTCCATCTCCCCATTTGACAAAGTAAGATACTTGGTCTCCATCTGGATCAGTTGATTTAAATTTGTAATCAAGAGATGTTCCTGTTTTACCTGTTGTTGGCCCGTTGATTGTTGGTGGACTTGGTGCTTGGTTGCTCCAATCAAATACATATGATGAACCTGCATCAGCTCCATTTGAATTATCTTCAGCATATGCTCCAGATAGTGCAGTATTTCCACTTAATGATACACCCCAACCAAAGTAATCATCGTTTGCTGCATCTGATGCAGTAAGTTTTGCATCTTCTGACCATGATGAGGCACCTTTATTGAATATGTATGCAGCTCCACGTGCACTTCCAGCTCCGTCTTCATAAGGTGATGCAACAATTATTCTATTTCCATCAACTGATACAGACTGTCCAAATCCATCTCCACCTTCATTATCACTTGCTGCAATTTTTTGTGTTTCTGTCATAGTTGTCCAACCAGTACCTGGCTTTTCAAAGATGTATGCAGCCCCTTCTCCACCATAGGTTAAATCATGACCTGGTGAGCCACATATCGCATAGTCACTATCAATTGAAACAGATAATCCAAAAAGATCAGAAATTACTCCATCTGAAGCAGTTAATGCTCCTTTTCCATACCATGATGATCCAATTAGTTCATAAATATGTGCTGCACCAGTGTTGCTATTTGTTCCATATGCGCCCATTATAACACAAGGCATACTAATTGATACTGACCATCCTAACTTGTTACTGCCAGTTGCACCTACCTTGGTCATTTGAGACCATGAAGTACCTGTTCTTTTGAAGATATATGAAAAGCCTTGATTGCTACTTTTTCCTGGAGCACCAACAATAACATATTCTCCATCTATTGCAACAGACTTACCAAAGTAGTCACCAGCTGCAGCATCAGCTGCTACCAATTTTGCTTGTTGGGACCAGGAACTACCAGATCTATAAAATACATATGCAGATCCAGATTCGGCACCTGCATCATCGTTTTTATGGGCTCCAACTACTGCGTAGTCTCCATCAATTGCAACAGATATACCAAATTCATCATCGGATTCTGCATCTGAGACTGTTAGTTTTGCTTGTTGATTCCAAGATGAACCTGAGTAAGTAAAGACATATGCAGATCCAGCATTATTTTTTGCACTTACATCATCAAAATATGCTCCAAATATTGCGTCATATCCGTTTATATCAACTGAATTTCCAAACCGGTCATTTCCACTTCCATCCGATACTAACAGTTTTTGAGTTTCTGTCCAGCCACGCGAGCCAGATTTTACTTCATTTACATTTATAGCAACTGTTAATGTTGCTGTTGTCAAAAGCATTATACCTAAAAATATAACTAATATTTTCTTATTCATTTCTTTTTCCTCCCCAAAAATATTATTTATATTATTAAATAAGAATTTTTTATATAAATCTATGCTTAACAGATGTTAATAAAAAAAAAGATAGGATTATTGAAAAGAAAATAAATAAAATAATTGTTTAAATATCGGGAATCGCTCTAATA
>Ga0272442_10009720_pt1 | contig 11973 bp, 3 predicted proteins | sample SSMForm2O_FD_200262 | JGI IMG/M metagenome (GOLD analysis project Ga0272442, IMG submission 200262) | Marine sediment archaeal communities from Little Sippewissett salt marsh, Falmouth, MA, United States - SSM-Form-2O | ecosystem: Environmental > Aquatic > Marine > Wetlands > Sediment ... | reverse complement strand
TCCGTCGTCGATGGCCTCCAGTTGAGCGGCCAGGTGGGGGTTGTTCCGGCGGGCGTTGTTGCCGTGGCCGGCGTTGGGCTTCTTCTCGTACTTGGCCACCCGGTCCGCCCGGCCAAGAAGGCGAGTGTGGACCGCGTAGTGGCTGACGAACAGGAAGAACGGCTCGTCTCGATGCCGCTCGATAAACTCCACCGCCTCCAGGTTCACGCGGTCGACGAGGTGCTCCTTCGGCCGAATCCGCTGGCGGATCTCGCGATTGAAGTGGTACGGATGGACATAGCTGCCCCCGCCGATGCCGCGGTTCTCGGAGACGATCGTCTCGTCGAACCCGTGCCGCCCCGGCGGGACCTCCTTCGCGCCGTGGTGGGCGTACCCGGTCAGGTGCCACTTGCCGATGATCCCGGTGGCGTAGCCGGCCGACTTCAGCATCTCGGCCAGCGTGACGTGGTCGACCGAGAGGTGCTTGGCGTCGTTGGGGCGAAGGTAGTCGGTAATGCCCACGCGCGCGGGCCATTGCCCCGTCATCAGGGCCGCTCGGTACGGCGAGCAGACCGGTGCGGCCGCGTAGGCATGGGTGAACCGCGTCCCCTGGCGCGCAAGCCGGTCGAGGTTCGGCGTCTCGTGGAACCGGTTGCCGTAGCAGCCCAGTTCGGCCCAGCCGAGGTCATCGGCCAGGATGAAAATGATCCGGGGCTTGGCGGGCGCGGTTCCGCCTGGCGAGGTCGCGCCAAGGACTCGCGGCCGAAGCCCGGCCGCCATCACGCCGAGCCCCATCGCTTTAAGAAGGTCACGGCGCGTCCACATCGGTCGATTCATGGTCAGCTCCCGGGGTCGCGGTGCCCGACACGCCCCGCACCCGCGCCGCGGCGGCCGAAACTCGGGCACCGGGCGGGCGAATTGTACCACAAGGCAACCCGCGCGAGGATTTTTGCGGAAAATGCCGATTGTCTCTTGCACGGCCCGGCTGGGCTGGTAGGGTCCAGAGAGTCAAGCCCATCCGCGGGTGTTTCGGCAGCTTGATCGACAGGGAGGTAACGACATGTCGGTCCAGGTCACGGAGTTGTCCTTTCTCGATCAGTTGGCCCGCAAGTACAACGTGCCCGTTCCGGAGCATCTCGGCGCGGAGGCATCGCGGATGGAGGTCCGCGAGGCGTTGCAGCGCTGGGGGGGGCGCGGCGTGGTCAAGCCGGACGTCCTGACCGGCAAGCGAGGCAAGGCGGGGGTGGTCACGATCGTCGACGACGCGCCGGACGCGATTCGCGCGCTGCGGGCCGCGGCGGCCGCCGACGTGAACGGCCGGGGGGCGCGGACGGCCTACCTCGTGCAGTACGTTCCGGCCAAGTTGGAGATCTACACCGCCTTGATGTACGACTCGCGTTCGCTCGGCCCGTCGTTCACCGTCTCGCTCAAGGGCGGGGTGGACATCGAGTTGATTGACGAGGCCGACAAGCGAACGCTTCCGCTCGACGTTTTCAAGGGGCTCGACGCATACCAGGCCTCGGGCATGCTGGAGCAACTGGACTGTCCCGAGCAACTCAACAGCCTGCTGAGCCGGACGTTCGTGAGCTTCTGGGACCTGTTTATCAGCACGGGGATGTGGATGGCGGAGATCAACCCGTGGCGGGTCACGCCGGACGGCAAGATCTACGCGTGCGACTTCAAGGGGGCGATCGACCAGGCGAACTTCCGTCACAGCCAGGAGAACCTGCCGCTTCCGGAGTACCCGGACGACCTGAGCGAGTTCGCCGAGGAGATGGCCTCCTGGGACGCCGCCAGCCATCGCGGGCAGGCCTACATCGCCGAACTCGGGGGCGAGCGCATCCTGCCGGTTCTCTTCGGCGGGGGAGCGAGCACGATTATCACCGAGACGCTCGTCGAGTACGGGGGCAGCCCGATGTTCCTGTCGGACTTCGGGGGCAACCCCCCCTACGAGCGGATGCTCGGAACGGCCCGGCGGTGCTTCGAGCATCGCCTCGCGGACGCCAGCCTGCTGCTGATTCTCGGGGGCAAGGCCAACAACACGCGGATCGACGAGACGTTCCAGGCCATCGCCGACGCGCTGCGGGAGTACGTCGAGCGCCACGGGCCGGTGGACATCCCGGTGATCGTCGGCCGGGGCGGGCCGCGACTCGTCCAGGGACTCCTCGTCCTGCGCAAGACGCTGGAGGACCTCCGCATGCCCTACGTGCTGTTCGGGCCCGACACGCCGCTGACGCTCGTGGCCGAGTACGCCGCCAGGCTCAGCAACAGCCTCGTGCCGGCAGGAGGCAACCACGAATGAGAGCCAAGACGCTCAGCGACCTGCTGAAGGCGGGCGACCGCATCGCCGTAAGCAACATCACCGGGCGAGAGGCGTCCAAGACGTCTGTCGCGTCGCAGGCCTACGCCAACAATATCATCGCCGGCTGGGCGCTGGGCAAGGGGGGCCAGCGGATCGAGTGCCCCCAGGGAGACGACATCCCGGTCTACGCCGACTGCGCACGGATGATCGAGGCCCTCGGGCCCGACCGCCGGCCGAACAAGTTCATCGTGTACTCGCCCCCGCCCGCCGTCTACGGCGAGGTCAAGGAGATCCTCGGGTCCGGCGGCGGCAACGGCGTCGAAACGATCTTCGTCATCACCGAGCACGTCTCGATCGAGGTGGCGGCCAAAATCCACGTCCTGGCGACCGAGAACAACGTGGACGTGCTCGGCTGCAACACGCTCGGGATGATCCACACCCACGATCACGTCCGCGCCGGCGCCGTCGGGGGCGACCACCCGGAGGAGGCCTTCCGCCCGGGAAGCGTGTCGATCATCTCCAACTCCGGCAATATGGTGAACACCGTCGCCTCCTACCTCCTCTCGGCCGGCTTCGGTACCCGCTTCGGCGTATCGACCGGCAAGGACCTGCTCCTGCTGACGCCGACGGCCGACCTGCTCCGCCTGGCCGAGGCCGACGACCAGACCCGGCTCGTCGTCCTGTACATCGAGCCCGGCGGGCTCTACGAGCACGATGCTCTCGATCTGGCCCGGTCGGGGAAGTTCACCAAGCCGATCGTCGCGTACGTGGCCGGGCGAGCCCTGGAGGGCCGGGACGTCTCGCTCGGCCATGCCGGCACGGTCGTTTCCGGCGGGGGCACAACCGCCTCGGCCAAGGCGGCAGCCTTCGACGAGTACTTCGCGACCGACCCCTTCAATCCCGATCGTCGCTACCGCCGCGGCGCTCAACTCGCCGACGCCCTGAGCCGAGGCATCCGCGTTCGCAGCCTGCACCACATCCCCTTGGCGGTCGGCCTGATCTACCGAACGCTCGGGCTCCCGCGAGACATGTCGGTGCAGCACAAACTCGTCCTCAACCCGTGGTTCGTGAACCTGCGCGACCTGACGCGCCGGATCCGCTCCTCGCTGACCCTCGAGCCGGGCAGGATCCCCGACCCGTGGCGCAAGCAGTTCCGTTCGCTGATCCGCTCGGAGTTGGGCAACCAGCCCACGCGACGACCCATGCGAAACCGCTCCCACGCCTCGAGCAACGAGCAGAGTATCCCGCGGATCTACGGCGTCAGCGCGATCGACCTGATGAAACACCGCTCGTTCGCCGAGGCGATGATCCTCTACTGGACGGGCTGCGAGCCGGCCCGGACGTTCGAGCCCCGGCTCGTCGAGATGTGCCTGACCGCCGCACTGACCAACGGCCCGGGGACGATCTCCGCCCAAGGCGCGAAACTATCCGCCTCCGCCGGCAACGCCCCCAACACGGCTATGATCGCCACGCTCGCGACGCTGGGGGAGGACCACGGAGGAAATGGACGACGGGCCGTGAAGTACCTCGCCAAGACGTTCCGCGAGACCTCCATGACGGACCCGTACGACCGGGAGCACGGGCTGGACCTCGCCGCGATGGCGGCCGAAAAAGCCCGCGGCTTCCGCCAGGCCAAGGAAGCCGCCAAGGAAGCCGGCGTCGATTACGAGCGAATCCCCTGCCTGGGCCACCCCGTCTTCAACACCCAGCCCGTCAACTACGACCCGCGGGAACGAGCCATCAGCGAACACCTCGCCAGCGAAGGCCTCTACAACGTCTTCCTGGACTTCTACCACCGTCTGGCGGCCGCCTTGCACGACATGGGCGTCGCGAGAAAGGTCTGGGCCGTCAACGTCGATGCCGTCATCGCGTGCGTCTGGCTGGGCATCGCCTGGCCAAAACTGCGCGACGGCTCCATGACGTTCGACCGGGCAGCCGACCTGGCGTTCCTGGGCTTTGCGCTCGGCCGGGCCGCCGGCGGGGCCGGCGAGTACCTCGACCACCGCGACTACGGCACGCCGATGGACACGCGAGTGCCCGCCAACGAATGCGAGGCCCTTACCGCCCCGCGCGACCTGCCGCCACGGGCCTCGTGAGGCCCCGATCGCCCCCGGCCTACGGGCACGCGGGCGATTCCCGGCCCTGACGCATCGTCGCCTCGACGTCGTCCAGCTCCAGCGGTGCCGCCGCCGTGAAGACCTCGATCCCCTCATCCGTCACCACCACCGTGTCCTCCACGCGGACGTACAGCCGCTCCTCCGGGATCCACATCTGCGGGTCCACGGTGAACACCACGCCCGGCGCCAGCGGCTTGTCGCCGTAGCCCCCGACGTCGTGGACGGCCATCCCCACCGGGTGCGAGAGGTGGCCCTTGAACTCGAGCGTCCGGCGTGCGCCCGCCTCGTAGATGTCCTTCGAGAACGTCGTGGCCTCGACGACCTTCGCCATCTCCGCCGCCGCGGCCGCGTGAATCTCATCAGCCGTCGCCCCCGGGCGAATCAGCGAAAGCAGCGTCTTGTGATACGTCACCATGAACCCGTAGAGCTCGCGTTGCTCGGGGCTGTACGAGCCGTTGACCGGCCACATCCGCCCGATGTCGCTGGTGTAGTAATGGTAGTCCGGGGCGGCGTCCATGAGCACGAGGTCGCCGTCGGTCAGGGGGCAGTTGTTCCGGAAATAGTGAGCATGCCATATGTTCTCCCCCCCGGCGATGATCGGCCGGTAGCCCTCGCCCCGCGCGCCGTTGTCGAGGTAGACGGACAACGCCAGCGCGCCGAGCTGGTACTCGAACAGGCCCGCCCTGGTGGCGCGCATGGCGTCGGCGACGGCCTGTGCGCTGAGGTGCCCGGCCCGGCGGCACAGGTCGATCTCGCGCGGGCTCTTGACGGCCCGCATCGCGTCGAGGATCCCCGACAGGTCGCGAACCTCCGCGCGGGGGAAACGGGCCCGCAGGAGCCCGATGAATCGCTGCTCGCGGGGCAGTCGGCCGTCCCACGGATCGTCGGCCAACAGCCGGTCGCAGCGGGTGAGCTCGTCGCGGCTGCCGCAGACGCCCTCGGCCGGGCGATGCGGCGTGTACAGCACCCGGGCCTCGCGAAGGTGCTCCGGGAAGGCGTCGGGCCCAAAGACGCCATCGAGCCCCGTCAGGCGGCAGAGACCCTCGGCGTCCTCGGCGGCGAGTTCGTCGCCCTCGGCCCGTCGCCCGGGCGGGCGGTGCGGCAGGTAGAGCGTCGTCCGACGCGTCGAACCGTCCAGTAGCAGCAAGGCCCCGGGGACCTCGAAGCCGCAGCAGTAGTAGAACTGATTCGTCTGCCGAAAGGCCGCGAAGCCTCGCGGCCAGGACGCGCCCTGGACCGCGGCGCAGGCGCCGGGACCGATCGCGTCGAAGATCCGCTCGCGACGGGCCGCGAATTCCTCTGGAGAAAAGTCGCCTTGGTAGCACCTGCCGATGGCCTCGTCGCTCAGGGCCTGCGGGGTTGTCTCGTCGGGTGGCATAGCCGGCCTCGCGGGGGGGAAAAACGGATGTCATGGTCGGCCCGGCGTCTCCGGGCCCGTCGGCACCCAGCATACCTGACGGCGCCACGGAGTCCATCGCTTTCCGCGTGGAACCGGAACGCAACCCGACCGCCGGGTTGTGGTTTGACCCATCGCGGCGGTACACTCGTCATATGGCTCGTGAGGCTCGCGATTGGACCGGCTCGTATGTCGTGGAAGATGGTCGTAGGATTCGGGGTCTGGCTACCGGCGATGGCGGCTCTCGGCGCGCCGACGTCGGTTCGGCCACCGTCTGAATACCGCGAGATCGACGCGCCCTGGGCCGAGAAGCCCCCCCCGGACATCCAGTGGTTGTCCGACGCCGACGAGACGTTCCGGACGAACACGCTACGGTGGAAGAAGGAGTTGGAGACCGCCGTGCGGGACTCCCGGCTGCGCGACCGTCAGCTCCACGTTCGCCAGGCGAGGCTGCTGCGGGCGATGGTCAAGCGGTTCAAGCCCGCGGGCGAGAAGCGGATCGCCGCGTACGAGCAGATCGCCGAGCACCTGGGCAAGGCACAATTGCAGGGCCGGGCCAACGTCTACCGCGCCAGGCTCATCGACGAGTTCCCCGGCCGGCTCGACGTCGCGGCGCGGGCCCTGCGCGGCATGCTCGACGGCACGCACGCCCCCCAAGCCCGTCGTTGGCGCCGCTATGCCGCCGACCGCCTCATCGCCCTGAACGAGGCCGGGTTCCTGCCCGACGCCCACCCGTGGGTGACCCGGGCCGTCGAGACGCGCTCGGCCCTGCGCGTCGAGCGGGAGGACCTGCCCGCCGCCGGCAGAGACCTCCAGCGGTTGAGAAGGCACCTCGGCGGCGATGCCCTTGCCGTCCGCCAGCAAGAGGCCGACCTGCTGTTCGCCGCCGGACGATTGCGAGCCGTCCGCCCGCACCTCCAGAACCTGCGCGAGGCGGCCGAGTCACGCGACCGGCGGGAAACCTACGCCAAGTGGCTCGATATCTGCGAGCAGGCGACCGATCCCGTCCTGCCCCGGCGGATCGAACTGGACCTGAAGTGGGACGCCCTGATGACCGGCGGGATGGGCGATCCGGCGGGCGTCGCGGATATCATGCTCGGGGGGCTTTCGCGCCACGCCTGCCTGCTGGAGCGCCCCGACGGGCTGTGGAGCTCCCTGTGGCGGGCGGTCCGCGACCATATCGAGTCCAACCGCGAGACCCTGGGGGCGATCCGCAAAACGCACGCCGGGATCCGCCCGACCCTGCCGCCCGACCCGATCGGCGAGGCCGACCTCGACGCCGTTATGGAAGCCTTCCGCCGACACCCCTACTCGCCGGCCGTACACCACGCGATGCTGGCCGTGGCGACCGCTGTTGCCCGGGCCGGCAAGGGCGGCCTGGCAAGGCGATGCTTCCGCGATGTCCTCGACGCCACGGGCGATACCGCCCTGGCCGCTCGGGCCCGCGCCGGGTTGCTCGTCGCGGCCGCCCAGGCGCCGGACGCGACCGCCACGCTCGACGAGGTCCTGGGCACCCTCGGCGCCGACGCACCGTGCCACTGGCTTGGCCGAACGCTGTCGGCCGGCAAGCTCCGCCGGGCACTGGCCGCTACCCAAGCCCCCTGTCCCGCGTCGCCGACCGCGGCGTTGGCGAGCCTTCGCCAGGTTTCGTTGCGGCTGCCCATGCGGTCGGCCTGGGCGCCGGGACAACTCGATGCCCTGCCCCGGGCCGCCCTGGAGTCGCTGTGGTTCCTCCACGGGCGCGTCGTCGAGGCCAACCGGGCCCTGCTGGTCGTCGGGCCGAACCTGCTGGCGCGATTCGACGACAACGGGCAGACGCGATACCTCCGCACCGCCCACCTGGCGAACGACTGGATCGGCGGGTTCCATCACGATGAGAGCGAGACGCTCACCCTTCCGGCCGCGACGCGCCCCGTCGTCCACAACGGGACCGTCTTCTGCCGCTGGGGGCTGGACCGCGACTCGGGGCGCCCCAACGGTCTGGCCGCCTTCGACCTGAACACCGGGCGGATGCGTTGGTCGGCGGCCACCGGACCGGCCTGGGACGGGCTCGAACCGATCAGCGGCCCGGCCGTCGCCGACGGGCGCGCCTACGTGCTTGCCGCCCGGGCCGAGGTCCAGGTCAACACGCCGATCGTCCTGGTATGCCTGGACGCCACGACGGGGCGGAAGTGCTGGCAGCGCCCGCTGGCCCACCAGACGCTGTCCCTGGGGACCAACCGGTATCACGCGCCGTTCCGCGGCCGACGGGTGGACCTGGCCCGGTACGGGGGGACGGTGACCGCCGTCGGCGGCGAGGTGTACGTCTCGACGAGCGCGGGGTTCGTCGCCCGCTGCGATGGCAGGGACGGGCGGACGGAATGGCTTCGGACGTACGATCGGCCGAGCGAGTACCACGCGATCAGCCCGCTCATTCCTCGCGAGGGCGGCCCGCCGGTCGTCCGTGGGCGGCTTGTCGTCTTCCTGCCCCGCGACGGGCGTGGGGCCTTCGCGCTGGACCGCCAGACCGGGCGCGTCGCCTGGGACAACCCGTATCTCCCGAGCGACCACGTCTTCGACGCACCGGACGCCGCGCTGGGCTTCTGCGACGGTCGGCACGTCGCCTCGGTCGACGCCGCCACCGGCCGGGTCCGGTGGATGGAGACGTTCGCCGGGGGCCTCGTCGCGCCGGCCCGGACGGCGAACGGATCGATCTACGTCGCCACGGCCGACGGCTTGGTCCGCCTGGACGCCTCGACGGGCGTTCGCCTCGAACGCGCCGACTGGAAAGCGGGGGCCTTCGGCGACTTCGCCGTGCGAGCAGGCGCGGTGGTGGGGATCGGCCCGGCCAGCGCCCACGCGGGCGCCGCCGCGGCAGGCGCCTCGCCCGCTCCCGCGTCGGCCGGAACGTTCCGCCTGCCCCTGGCCCGGGTTGAATCCCTCGGTCGAACGAACCCGCAGATCGTCTCGGTCGAGCCAGCCGCCGCCGGCCGGGGCACCCGACGCGCCTGGCTGCTCGCCGACGGCGCCCTGGAGTGCATCGACCTGGCCCCGGGATACCCGCTGCGGTGGCGAACGCTCCTGGCGCCCGGTGCCCGCGAGGTCGTCCGCTACGAGGGGCTGCTGGTGGCCCTGTACTCGACAGCCGTCGCCGCCTACGACGAGAACACCGGCCGACCCCGATGGCACCGCACGCTCGATGAACCCGTCGGCCAGCATTGGCTGCTCGGGCCGTACCTCGTCCTCGCCCGGAGACTCAGCAAGGCCGACGCCGTCCTGCTCGACGTGCGCGACGGTCGGGTGCTCTGGGTCCGCCGTTTCGACGCCGGCATGGGGTCCCGCGACCAGCCTGTCATCGGCCACGTCGGCTACGACGGGCGAACTCTCCAGGTCTTCGTCAAGCCCGAGCACTACTACCACCGGCGTGAGCCCCGCATCGTGCTATGCCGCCCCGGCGACGGCGGAATCGTCAAGACCGTCTCCTTCCCGACGCCCGTCCACCGGCGCCGGGCAAGCCCCTGCTTCGCCGGCGGGACGGCCTGGTACTTCGGCAGCGACTCCAAGGTCCACGAGCTTGCCCTGGACGGCTCGTCCCCGCCGGTGACGTACCCCCACACCCTGCCGGACTCGGACAGTTGGGGGCAGTGGAAGATCGCCCGGATCGAGGTCGTCGGACCGTGGATCTGCGCCCGGTCGCGCCGCGAGCACCGCGACGGCACGCGGACGTTCGTTCTCCGTCGGGGCCAGCCCGACTACCTGTTCCAACTCCGCCGCCACGGAACGGTCCGGGGCAACACAGTCTACGACGTCTCCAGCGACACGGTGACCGTCGTGGACCTGCCCAGTCGGAAGGAGTCCGTCCGCTGCTCGCTGGGTGAGGTCTACGATCACCAGGCGAGGGTCATCTCGTTCCGCCAGACCCCGGAGGCGGTCTTGCTCCTGGCGTTCTCCCGGCGCACGCGCGACCACAAGGCCTCTCTGCGCATCGATCGGTTCGACCGCAAGACAGGCCAGTGCCTCGCCAGCCAGGACCTGCCCCTGCCCTACTGGTCCGACGTGGGGCGCGACAACTACTACAACCGATTCCCCCCGGTGAACTCGACGGTGCTTTGGCACGGGGATCGGCTGGTGGTGGCGAGCCCGTACGGCCTGATGGCCTACGCCCCGGCCCCCCCGGCGGCGCCGCGCCGGCCGTGGCGCGTCGCGCAGGTCCGGGGCGAGGCGGTGGTCCTGGACGGCTCGCCGGACGAGTGGGACGCCGGCTCGTCCTGGCCGATGACCGACGTCGGCGCGAGCGCCGCCGACGGGCGCGTCCTGGCCAGCCACGACAAGGAAACCCTCTACCTGGCCGTCTCCTGCCGCGACGCCGACGCCCGCCCGCGGATCGGCACGGGCCAGTACGGCGGGGGCGATTTCCTCGAGCTGGCGATCGACACGCAGACGCGCCACCGGCGGGTGCTCATCGGGCAGGGCCCCGACGGGCGAGGCCGGATCGAGCCCTTCCTGACCGACAAGGGCATCCCGGGCGCCCGGGCGGCGGTGGGGCACGACGCCGGCAGCGGGCGAACGACCTACGAGATCGCCCTGCCGATGGACAGTATCGTCTATCGCTCGGGCTCCCGGCGCCGCATGGGCCTGTCGGCGACCGTCTGGGACGATCGCGCCCGGCGCGGGCCGGTGCCCGTCGCGCGGTTCGGCCACGCCATCCGCACGCCCCTGATGGACCCGAACCGCCACGAGCGAATGACGCTCGGGACCATGCTGCGCCGCCACGAGAACGCCTGCCTCGACATCGCGATGCGCTCGCCCGACCTGCCCGAGGCGAGGGACTTCGTCCATCACTACGCCCGAACCCACTCGCCCGACGCGAACACCCCGGCGAGGGTCTTCGACACCATGCTCCGGGCCCACGCCCGATCGCCCGACGCCGTGCGGGTGATGGCCCTGCTGGACCAGACGCTGCGCCGCGGCCTGGACGGCGACCCGGCCCCGAAGGTGATCTCGGCCGCGAAGGCCGCCGGAGTGAGCCAGGCCGCCTGCCAGCGGTACCTGGCCATGACGAAGGCCTACCTCTCCCAGTGGGTCCGCGTCGAGCGGCCCAGCCGGCGGCAGATGATCATGATCCAGCTCAACGACGGGCGGAAGGGAACCCCGGGCTGGAACCACCGCGTCTTCTGGGGCGACCAGATGTACGGCGACTCGCCCCTGCACACGCCCGGGCGCCAGCGGGCCGATATCCACCTGCCGGCCGGCGGCCCGTGGGTGCACCTGCGCGTGCCGCTGATCTGGCTGGACATGCACGACAAACCCATCCACGGCGTCTCGTTCATCTGCCGGGCCCAGGCCCAGTTCGACCGGACAGCCGTCGCCCGGGCCGGCGCCGAACGCGTGGTCATCGACGACGAGTTCCCCCCCGGCGAGGCCAAGGGAAAGTTCCGGTGGCAATCCGGCGGCGCCAAGAGCGGAAGCCGATCGCTGGCCAAACGGGGCAGTATCTCCAGCAACTACCGCCAGGACGTGCTCTTCGCCAAACCGGTGACCGACCACCTTCTCGCCCCGCCGTCGGCCAACCCGCTCGACCGGGCCCGGGCCGTGGCGGCCCTGAAGAAGAACATCCCCCTGCTGGCCGGGTCCCCCTACGGGTGGACGTTCTTCCAGGCCCTGCTTCGCCTCGATGCCGGCGAGGACGAGAGCCGCCAAGCGGGCCTCTACGAGTGGTACCTCCGCGCGGGGCCCGACCCGGCCAGAACGATGACGGTCCTCGAACGGATCCAGGCGTACCACTACCGGGAGAACCCCAAGGACTGGATCGCGAGGATGAACGCGTTGATCCTCCGCTGTCGGGTGCCCGAGGAGACGGCCTACACCTACCGGCTGCGGCACCACAGCGATGGCAAGACGTTCGTGCGAGCCTGGCAGGTTCTCGGCCCCTTCCGCAACGCCGACACTCGCGCCGGCACCGGCCGGGGTATCGAGCGCACCGGCGTGGACCTCGCCAAGTCGTACGCGGCCGGCAAGCAAACGCTCCGGTGGCGCCTGCTGGAGAGCAAGGACTCCACCGTGAGCCTGGACGAGCTCTTCCCCGACGCGGACGACGCGTTCGCCTATGCCGTCTGCTGGGTCCACAGCGACCGCGCCCAGCCGGCACGCGTCGAGTTCGGCGTGGACGACGGGGGGACGGTCTGGCTGAACCGCACGCG
>Ga0272442_10009717_pt1 | contig 11977 bp, 12 predicted proteins | sample SSMForm2O_FD_200262 | JGI IMG/M metagenome (GOLD analysis project Ga0272442, IMG submission 200262) | Marine sediment archaeal communities from Little Sippewissett salt marsh, Falmouth, MA, United States - SSM-Form-2O | ecosystem: Environmental > Aquatic > Marine > Wetlands > Sediment ... | reverse complement strand
TCCTTTTTATGCAACTCCTCAAGTCGTTTCCACTCTGTTACATCTCTTGATATACCCATTGTTCCAATGATATTTCCTTCTTCATCAAATCTTGGTATCTTTGTTACAGATACCCATCTCACTGAACTATCAACATTTGTTAATTTTTCAATCTTATTTATAATAAATTTACCTGTCTTCATAATCTCTTCGTCATCATTAAAGGCCTTTTCTGCTTCCTTTTCTGTTAAAAAGTCAAAATCAGTTTTCCCAATCATTTCTTCAGGTTTTACATTTGAATGAGCAGCCTTTGCTTTATTAACCATTACAAATTTGTTCTCAGAATCCTTAAAATATATCGAGTCAGGTATGCTGTCCATTAGAGTTTGCAAGAGTCCATGTTCACGTGAAAGCTTAATCTCTGCTTGTTTTCTATCACTAATATCTCGAATTACCAAAACAAAATTATCAATTTCATTTTCTTTTCTTACAAGGAAAAAGGAACTAAGTTCAACTGATAAAATACTACCATCTTTATTGATAATTTCAGTTTCTTGACTTGTAGCAACCTTTTTTGAAAGAAGTTCTTGGAACTGATTTACAACAATTGACAATGATTTCGGGGTTAAAAGACCCATGCTTAAAAAATTATTTCCAATCATTTCTTTTTCAGAAATACCAAGAAGGTCAAGGGTTCTACTATTAACATCAATTATTTCCCCACGAGCATCAAGAACAAGCATTCCATCAGTTGTGCATTCAAATAATCCTTCATATTTTTCTTCGCTTTCTTTTAATTTTTTTTCTGCAATCTTTCTTTCAGTGATATCTTTTATTACTGAAATTGAGCCAGTTACCTCACCTGAATCCTTCTTAAAAACGCTTAATGATAAATCAACATCTATTAGTTTGTTTTCATTATTATACATCTTTGTCTCAAGATTTCGATGAGTTTCTTTTTCCCTTATATTTTCAACCTTGATTTTTTTCCATTCATCTGGAGGAAACATCATTGAAAAGGATTTTTTACAAAGTTCATCTTCCCCCATTCCAAAAAGGGTCTGAGTGTATTGATTCCACGATATAACCTTTTCATTTTCGTCTGTTAAAACTATTGCAACTGCAGAGTTTTCAAATATACAACGATATCTTTCTTCAGATGAAATTATTTTTCTCTCTGCTTCTTTTCTTTCAGTAATGTCCCAAATAAGCATAAACATTACAGGTTTTCCGTCTTGAGTAAAAAGAGAAGTTGAAATTTCAACAGGAAAAATATTTCCATCCTTTTGGATATTTTCACTCTCAAAGTTCATTCCTCCTTTCGAGATAATCTCTTCTGCTTTTTGTTGCCAATCAACTGATTTTGGAAAAATATCGCTAATATTCTTTGATTTTAAATCATCCCAATCATAACCTAATAGCCAACAAGATTTTTGATTGGCTTCAATTATTTCCCCGTTAATTTCAGTTAAAAAAGCAGCAGCATTAACAGACTCAAATAAGGTTTTATATCTGCCGTCAAAAGATCTATTCTTAAACTCCTCTAACATAATACACCACTTATATGCATCCCATAATATTTGTTTTTAAATACCCAACTCTAATATTAGTTGAATACATTATTTATATTTAAATTTACTTTATTTAAGAATGATTATAGTTTTGCAAGTTCATTTTTAAGTTCAGTAATTGCAGTTACTGGAGTTGGGTCAATATCTCTTAAAATTGCAAGGTAACAACTAATAAAATCACCCAGATACATAACACTCATCATCTTTGCAAGTCTTTTTTTACCCTGAGGTTTTATTTCTATAACTTTTGAAGATACATCACTATAAAGTTTTTTCATAAAATCAAGTCTTTTTTTCATATATATTGATTCGTTTTCATCATCTCTGAAAAGTATACAGGTAAAGTTCTTTGTTGCCTCTGGATTCATTGACCAACCTATAATATCATTGTGATTAGATTCTGAAACTTCATCATATCTACAGATAAGCTTGCTATTTTCATTAAACTGTGTACACCATCTTTTTGCAATTGGTGTATAAAAGGAAAAACCATAGACTTGAGGAATTGTGTTTAATAATTTTTTTGCAATTTTTTTTGCATCATTATCCTCCGTATGGATTTCCTTGTTTAGATCTTCTTTTAATTTTTTTGAAATTTCTACTGATTCTTCAATTTCAGAATGCATATCAATCTTTAAAATTCCAACTTTTTGTAAGGCATAAATTGATGAAAAAAGAGTATAGCCTGTAGCAGCTCTAGGTGGAAAACCTTGTGGAATTTCAATAAAAGGAATGCTGTGATTATTGCATAAATCTTTGAGTTTACCATTTGATGAAATTCCAATTATTTTACATCTCTTTTGAGATGCATGCTTAAAAGTGCTCAAGGTTTCCTCTGTGTTACCTGAATAACTTTGAGATAAAACTAAAGTGTTTTTATTTGCCCATTTTGGAAGATCATATTGACGGGTCACAAATATTGGAATTTCTAATCTGTCTCTAAATAAACTTTGAACAATATCCCCAGATATAGAAGATGCACCCATTCCACTTATTATGATGTTGTCAATTTTGTAAAATTTTTCTAAGTTTGATGATTCAACAATCTTTTTTGATTCAATTATTTGTTTGCTAAAGCTTTCAACTCCTCCTAGCATATTTGATTTATCTATCTCTGTAATTGTTTTTATATCATCTAATTTATCCATCTAATATTATCCCCACTTTTTTTTTATTTATTCTAGTAAAAGAAGTTCAGTATTTAGAAATTGTGTTTTATATGAAAATACTTAAATCTAATCTATTTATCTGTAAAAATATATGATAATTACAAAACAGAAGGATTTTGAAGAGATATTAAGCTTAATCGATAAGGGTTCTGTTTTTATCATTGGGTGTAGCGAGTGTGCAACTCTTTGCCATACAGGTGGAGAAGAAGAAGTAAAAAAGATGAAAGAGAACCTAGAAAAAGAAAATATAAATGTAAATGGATGGGTAATTTTAGATCCTGCTTGTCATCTACTTAATGATAGAAGGATTTTAAGAAAACATAAAGATCAAATTGATAAATCTAATAAAATATTGGTTCTTGCATGTGGAAATGGTGTACAAACTGTTGCAGAAATAATAACAAATGCCGATGTAATTCCAGGTACAGATACTTTATTTTTAGGAGAAATCGTTCGTTCTAATGATTTTCAAAAAAGATGTGTTATGTGTGGGGAATGCATACAGGATTCTTTTGCAGGGTTATGCCCTATTTCTCGATGCCCAAAAAACATGTTAAATGGACCCTGTGGTGGCGCAATTAATGGAAAATGCGAAGTAAATAAAGAGCTTGATTGTGTTTGGGATATTATTTACAAAAAGATGAAAGAAAGAGGAGAACTACATCGTCTGAAAGAAATTGTCAAAGCAAAAGACTGGTCAAAATCTAATGAGATGAGGAGGACAATCTAAATGACAATGGATAATGAATTTAAGAAAGTCCTTTCAGATGGAAAGTTTGCAATAACTGCAGAAATCGGTCCTCCAAAGGGTTCTGATTCAAATAAAATAAAAAGCAAGGCAGAAATTGTCAAAGGTTTTGCCCATGCCTATAATCTAACTGATAACCAAACTGCAGTTGTTAGATTGTCAAGCTTTGCTGCATCGACAATATTGTTAAATATGGGCCTTGAACCTATTATGCAAATAACCTGCAGAGATAAAAATAGAATAGCTCTTCAAAGTGATATACTTGGTGCAGCATCAATCGGTATTAAAAATATACTTGCTTTAACAGGTGACCATCAGTCTTTTGGAAATCATCCTTCTGCAAAAGGCGTATTTGATTTGGACTCAATTCAGTTTATTAAAGTGATAAAGGATATGAGAGATGAAGGAATCTTTGAAAGTGGTGATAAGATACTTTCTAAGAATCCTGATATTTTTATAGGAGCTGCAGCAAACCCATTTGCTGATCCTTTTGAGTTTAGGGTAGATAGGCTTGAAAAAAAGATTGATGCTGGAGCAGACTTTATTCAAACTCAAAGTGTTTTTAATATCGATAAATTTAACACCTGGATGGATGAAGTTTACTCAAGAGGTCTTGATAAAAAGATAGATATTTTAGCAGGAATAACACCTTTGAAATCTTTAAGGATGGCAGAAAGGATGAAGTTTCATGTCCCAGGTGTTGACATTCCAGATTCAATATATGAAAGAATCAAGAACGCATCAGATCCAAAATCAGAAGGTTATAAGATCTCTCTTGAATTAATAGATGAAATAAAAAAGATTAATGGAATCCATGGGATTCATATAACAGCACTTTTTTGGGAAGATATAATTCCAAAACTAGTGGAAGAATCAGGATTAACTCCTTAAATAAACTAAAATTTTTTCTTTTGTTTTTTTCCATTTTGACATTTTAACGGAAAACCTTTTTATATAGTCAATTGAGAACAGTATACATGCTAATAATTACCACGAATAATTGTAAGGTGGTAATTACAAAGGCATGTAGGTGAAAGGAAATGAAAGTAAGTAAAAAAATGCTCGTAATAGCTGTTATGTTTTTAATGTTAAATATGGTAATTGCAACTCAATATGCAGTTACAAAAATTGGTTATTCTTATTATATAGTTCACCCTTCAGATGCGTCTCTTAGATTCATCGGTTCTGATAACTCCTCAGATGGTGAGAGAGTTTTAAGAGTAGTTGGCAGTAACACAACAAATGTTCAAGTATCATTACGACTTGGAAATGTCTATACTACAAACATGGTCAGAACATTTACAGCAGCTTTTGGAATCGTAAACGAAGAGAGCTTTCCAATTAATATTACCCATATCAATGTTTCATCTGACAATTTCACTTATATGAAAATATGGCTCCATGGAAACAGGACAGCAAATGGAAATAGTACAATTAATGATCCTTCAACTGTTTTCATGTGGAATAACAATACACAGGTCAATGCAAGTAATACAACTGCTTGGATACTTGCAGCAGGTGATCAAGATCCCTCTGATATGTGTTATAATATCTCAGATAGGCAAAATAACAGTATTTCAACAGATTGGGATGAAACAGCCCATGTTAGATATTCGATTAATAATACTGATGCCGAAAGTAATGTATCTGACTTCGTATGGGTTCAAATTTCCTTAGATATCCCAGAAAATGTTCAAACAACTGGATATTATATAGGTACTATTTGGATTCATTTAGAATCAGAAACTCAAAATTAAGTCCTTCAAACCATCCCCTCCCCCCTCCTATTTTTTAAAAATAGCAAAATATCTATATATAATATTCATACATGGACAAATAATAGTATAATCGGGGGAAAAACTTTGTCAAAAAAAGAAATGAAAAATATTCTTGTAACAGGTTCAGTAGGCCAAATTGGTTCTGAATTAACAATGAAATTAAGGGAAAAATTTGGAAATGATAATGTAATTGCATGTGGAAGAAAAACAAAACCTAGTGAAAAGCTTCTTAACTCAGGTCCATTTGAGTATATTGATATAACTGATAAGAATACAATTGAAGATGTTATAAAAAAATATGATATTGATACAATCTATAACATGGCTGCAATTCTCTCTGCAGTGGGTGAAGATAAACCAAGATTATGCTGGAATGTAAATATAAATGGAATGTATAATATCTTAGAACTTGCCAGAGAATATGACATGACAAGAGTTTTTATACCAAGTTCGATAGCAGCTTTTGGCCCTGAAACACCTAATATTAATACTCCTCAAGAAACAGTGCTTCGTCCTAAGACAATGTATGGTGTTACTAAAGTTTCAGGGGAACTTTTATGTGATTATTATTTTAAAAGATTTGGCTTAGATGTTCGTGGTGTGAGATATCCTGGAATAATAAGTAGTGAGACCCTACCTGGTGGTGGAACAACAGACTATGCAGTTGAAATATTTTATGAAGCCATAAAAAACAAGAAATATACCTGTTTTTTAAAAGAAGATACTGTTCTGCCTATGATGTATATGCCTGATTGTATTAAGGCAACAATAGATCTAATGGATGCTAATATAAATAATTTAATACATCATAGCGACTTCAATCTTGCCTCTATGAGCTTTTCAGCAGGTGAACTTGCATTAGAAATAAAAAAACATATCCCAGAATTTAAAATAAATTACAAACCTGATTTTCGTCAAGATATTGCAGACTCATGGCCTCAATCAATAGATGATTCCGCTGCAAGAGAAGAATGGGGATGGAATCCTTCATATGACCTTGAATCGATGACAAAAGACATGCTTGAAAAACTTGGGACCAGACATAAAGAAGGAAATTTATAAAACAATACCAGAAAGTTTTTGTGCTTAAATACATTATAAGCATTGGAGAGTTGGTTTTAATGCAAGAATTAGAGGAGATTGGAAAACCTATGAATGTTAGTATTAACAATATTAGAGAGTTATTAGGTGAAGAAGCAAATTATTTATTGGATTTTGACAGCCCAAAGATTACAAAAGAGTCTTTACATCTTCCAAGTCACGATTTTATAGATAAAAACTTTATGGATTCAGATAGACCCATAAACGTTTTGAGAAATCTTAAATCAATAGTTAATCATGGTAGATTAGCTGGAACAGGTTATGTATCTATTCTTCCAGTAGATCAAGGAATTGAACATTCTGCAGCTGCTTCATTTACCCCAAATCCAATATACTTTGACCCAGAAAAGATAATTGAACTAGCAATGAAAGGAGGATGTAATGCTGTTGCTTCAACTCTTGGTGTTCTTGGATCTGTTTCTAGAAAATATGCCCATAAAATACCTTTTATTGTAAAAATAAACCATAACGAGCTTTTAACTCATCCTAATACTTTTGATCAAATCATGTTTGCAGATGTTGAACAAGCATGGGATATGGGTGCTGCAGCAATAGGTTGTACAATATATTATGGTTCAGAAGAGTCTTCCAGACAAATACAAGAGGTTAGTGAGGCATTTAAATACGCTCATGAGCTTGGAATGGGTACAATTCTTTGGTGTTATTTAAGAAATCCAGCCTTCAAAATAGATGGAAAAGACTATCACTCTTCTGCTGATTTAACAGGCCAGGCAAATCATCTTGGTGTTACAATCGAGGCAGATATTGTAAAACAAAAGCAACCAACAATAAACGGAGGTTATCTTGCATTAAATAAGGATGGTCAAAAATTTGGTAAGATGGATAATTTTGCTTATGAGAAGTTATGCTCTGATCATCCAATTGATATGACAAGATATCAAGTAGCAAATTGTTATATGGGCAGAATCGGACTTATTAACTCTGGTGGAGCATCTGGTGATAACGATTTTGCTCAAGCAGTTAGAACCGCAGTTATTAACAAAAGAGCGGGCGGAATGGGTCTAATATCTGGTAGAAAAGCATTCCAAAGACCAATGGATGAAGGAATTAAATTACTAAATATGATACAAAACGTTTATCTTTGCAAAGATATAACAATTGTCTAAATTTTTTGGCATACCAAAATTTATTTATACTTGTTTTTATATAATATAATTTAGGCATACCTAAAAATTTACGAGATGAAAATATGAACAGCAATCCTAAACCACTAATGCATTTAAAAAACAATCAAAGTGCAAGAATTAAACATATACATGGAGGGTTAGGTCTAAGAAAAAGATTAAACTCACTTGGTATAAGAGAAGGACAAATTGTAAAACTTGTTTCAAAACAACCTTTGATGGGACCCCTTACAATTTCTGTAGGCAATACTCAGATGACAATAGGAAGAGGTATGGCTCACAAGATACTTGTTGAGGAGATATGATTAAAAAGATAGTTTTAATGGGAAACCCTAATGTAGGTAAAAGTGTCGTTTTTTCAAGACTAACTGGGGCCAAAGTAATATCTTCTAACTATCCAGGAACAACCGTTGATTTTTCAAAAGGGAAAATGCACCTAGATGGGCAAACTGTTGAAATTATTGATGCACCAGGAACATACTCATTAGATGCTACAAATAAAGCTGAAAATGTAGCGGTTGAAATGCTTGAGGATGCAGATGTTGTAATAAATGTATTGGATTCAACAAACCTGGAAAGAAACCTATATCTAACACTTGAATTACTTGAAAAAGATATTCCTGCAATCATTGTATTAAACCTATGGGATGAGGCAAAACACCTTGGAATAAAAATAGATGAAAAAAAGTTGGAAGAAATACTAAATGTACCTGTTGTAACAACAGTTGCATTAACAGGTGAAGGTATTAGAAATCTTGTAGCAAAAATCAAAAAAGCAAAAACAAATGAAAAAATAAAACCAACAAGTGAAGAAGGAAGATGGGTTGAAATCGGCCAGATAATAAAAAGAATCGAACATGTAGAACATAGACATCATAATATTAAAGACAGGCTTTCAGATTTAACAATTAAACCAATAACAGGTCTTCCTATTGCAATAACAATTATTTTTATTTCATTTTGGATAATAAGATTAATCGGTGAGACATTAATAAGCTATATTTTTGATCCATTATTTGAAAATATATATAGACCAATAATTACAAATTTTGGGGATATGCTTGGCCAGGGTTTTTTATATAATTTTTTAATAAGCCAGTCCCCTGGAGAAATAAATTTTGTAGAATCTCTTGGAATGTTAACAACAGGTCTATACGTTCCTATAGCAATGGTTTTGCCCTATATAATTGCTTTTTATTTTTTCCTTTCTTTACTTGAAGATACAGGTTATCTACCTAGACTTGCGACACTTCTTGATAATATATTTCATAAGCTAGGAATGCATGGTTATGGAATTGTTCCTGTCTTTTTAGGCCTTGGATGTAATGTACCAGGTATGCTTGCAACTCGTGCTTTTGAAACAAGAAAACAAAGATTCATTGCAGCAACGCTAATTTCAATTTCAATTCCATGTGCTGCACAAACATCTCTTGTCTTTGCAATGTTTTCAGATGATAAAATTCAAAGTAGTCTTGAGTTTGACCCAATAATCTATATATTAATGGTATTTAGCTCACTTATTATAATATATTTTGTGTCAGGCTTTATTCTAAATAGGTTTATAAAAGGAGAAAGTCCTGAAATCTTTTTAGAAATTCCTCCTTATAGAAGACCAAGTATTAAGACAACCTGGAAAAAAACTTGGATGCGGATAAAATGGTTTTTAAAAGATGCTTTGCCTTGGATGTTTTTTGGTGTTTTTTTAATAAACATTCTATACACAACTGGTGCAATAGATTTTCTTGCAAATCTATTCCAACCAATAATGTCAGTAATATTTGGGCTCCCTGGAGAAACATCAGTTGTGCTAATAAGCGGATTTTTAAGAAAAGATTTAGCAGTTGGAACTCTTCTTAGTTTTCCATCAGGGACATTTAATGCAATGCAGTTAGTAATCGTGGCAACAATGCTTACAATGTTTTTTCCCTGCATTGCAACCTTTGCAGTAATGATAAAAGAGTTAGGAATAAAGGATATGATAAAAGCTGCATTGATAATGATTTCTGCTGCAACAATTGTAGGCTTTTTTTTAAGATTAATTCTTTTGGGGGTATAGATTTTTGAGAAAAAAAACAATAGAAGATTATGTTGAGCTAGTGTATGATTTACAGAAGGGGAAAAAATTAGTTCATACAAACGAAATTGCAAACCATCAAAATATTAATCCTGCAAGTGTAACAGAAATTTTTCAAAAATTAAGTGAAAATGGATATATTAATTATAAAAAGTACAGTGGAGTAAGCCTTACAAAAAAAGGTAAAAGGCTTGCAATTAAAACAAAAAATAAACATAATACATTAATGGAATTCTTAATTTTATTAGGAGTTGATAAAAAAACAGCTGAAAGTGATGCTTGTGAGATGGAACATATCCTTCATTCAGATACAATGGATACAATTATTAAATTTGTAGAAGTTGTAAAAAATTGTAATGTCACTCCATTTTGGCTTAAGCGACTAAAAGAGTATACAAAAACAGGTAGATTAAAAAAATGTCCAAAGGAATTAACAGATATTTGTTTAAAATATGGTAAACTAAAAAATTAGAAAAAACTCCTCCTTGAAATTATTGGAGGAGAATCTTAGATTTATAATGATATTGCCTCAACTGGGCACTCATCTACACATGTTCCGCAGTCAATGCATACTTCTTCATCAACTGTTGCCTTATCTTCCATTTTAATTGCACCAACAGGACATGCATCAACACAGGAACCGCAAGCTGTGCATTTTTCTTTATCAATTGTTACTGCCATGGTTTGGCCCATATCCTTACTATATTTATAAATTTTTTGAGTTGTTAAATAATAATCTTATTTTTTCAAAATTATAAAATAAACGATTTTTGATAGAGTTTAATGAAAAAATAATGAAAAGATCATTTCAAGTTGGATTAAGTTTTGGAACAACATCAGGAATTATTACTACACTTGCACTAATGATAGGTCTTTATTCAGGGACAAATTCAAGGCTTGCAGTAATTGGAGGAGTATTAACTATAGCAATTGCTGATTCATTATCTGATTCAATGGGAATACATGTAACCCAAGAATCTGAAAATAGACATACAGATAAAGAAATATGGGAATCAACATTTTGTACATTCATCTGTAAATTTATTATTGCATCCTCATTTATTGTACCAGTTTTATTATTTGAGCTGAAAAACGCAATTTATATCGGAATAATCTGGGGTTTACTATTATTAAGTTTATTAAGTTATTATATCTCAAGGATAAGGCGAACAAAAGCCTGGAAGGTTGTAACAGAACATATTGTTATTGCAATATTTGTGATAATACTTTCATATTATGTTGGTTACTGGATCAACATATTATTTGGATGAAAAATTAAAACACATAAAAGTAAAAATAAAGTTAAATAGTTGAAATAATATTCACAAAATATGGACTTGGAGGGGATTGTTGAGAAGATTCCATCAACTGAAAAGATACTTGGAGTTGTATGGATTGTAAGCTGGGTATGTGCAATTTGGGTCTATCATTTACAATTCTTTTTAACTGGAATCTTTTGTCTATTTTTAATATTCATAATTATAGATAGATTTGAAAAAAAGGAACATAAACATATTTCCAAACCTCCTGCAGTTTTTTCAATGGATAAAAACACAAGAACCCTTAGTGTACAAAAAATTTATGAAAACAATGCAAAATGGGAAGATCACGAAATATGTTCAGGAATGGCAAATCTACCTTCAGGATCAATACAAGAAGGAGATAAAATAACAAATTGTAAAGGAAATATTGCCCTAAGACATGTACCCTCAAATACCTTAATTGGTGGATTCAATTTTGAAGAGTAATACAAGATCATAAATTCTTAATCAAATTAATGCAAAAAAGTATGTATAAAATGTTTTATTCTATATTTTAACATATTTTCTAAAAAATGTTAATTTTTATTACATTAAATATATTAAAACTAAAAATTTTTATTTTTTGTAAAAATTTAGGAGGAATAGGAAATGAAAATGCGAATAGGAATAATTTTTTTGATGGTTGGTATTTTATTCAGCAGCAATATAGTAAATGCAGTTCAAATAAAAGAAGAAATTGATGAATATGAACAATTACTGAAAGATTATGAAAGGCAGGCAGAAGAAAGCTATAATCGGTTCTATAAAATAATTTTCAAACCTGAAGAAAAGATATCAGGTGGAAAAAAAAACTATTATACAAATTTATCCAATTTAGAGTATATTGGGGGAAGTACAATATTTCAACCACCGTTTTCTTCATCTCACTCATGGGGCGATAAAACCCCTGGCGTTGATGAATATTCTGTTGGTTGCAATAGACATTCAGGTGCTGTTGGCTCATATACAAACGCATGGGTTGGAGGTGCAACCTCTGAGGCAATGCAAAGACTAGATTTTTATGTGGGCAGAACTAAAAAATTAGATATTGATATAGAAATTATCAGAACAGGTGGAAAGGCAAGTTTTGGCTTTGGAGCATTCTCAGGAA
>Ga0272442_10009716_pt1 | contig 11978 bp, 4 predicted proteins | sample SSMForm2O_FD_200262 | JGI IMG/M metagenome (GOLD analysis project Ga0272442, IMG submission 200262) | Marine sediment archaeal communities from Little Sippewissett salt marsh, Falmouth, MA, United States - SSM-Form-2O | ecosystem: Environmental > Aquatic > Marine > Wetlands > Sediment ... | reverse complement strand
CTACCATCGCCTTGGCCGTAGGGTCCAGAGCTACCTCGTTCTCGGACGAACCCTATCTCAACGGAGCCAGCTTGACTCCTGCGCCTCTGTTTCGGCCAGAAACGGCGTATTTCTCATCCACGACGCACCGTGCCTTGCCATCTCTGGCCTTTCCACAACCTGTCTCCACTTGCACGTTCTTGACGCCCATCTAGGATCCTTTCCCTTCGTCATTGTGCACTTGCTTCTTCCCCTAGACTCCGATAGCCTCTTCTCATGCTGCGGAATGGATCCTCCGAAAAAGCCGTTTCTTATCCCAGAGTTTCTTGTCCCATGCACCGTTTCGTCGGCACGCTCGTTTTTCTCTTCTGCGCCGGGTTTTCCCGAGGAGAGACCACGCTCGGGTACTGGCGCTTTGAAAAAGATTCCTTCCTCTCCGATTCCAGCGGATCGGCCCGCACTCTGGAGTCCGTCGGTTCCGGGCTTGAACCGGGCGGTCCAGCTGCGCCAGAACGCATCCCCCTCTCTCAGGAGATCAATCGCTCCGCCGCCCTCTTTGACGGGAAGGGGGCCGTCAAGATCCCTTGCTCGGGGAAGGACGAGCTGTTTCTGGAAGACGGACAAGATTTCACCTTCGAATGCTGGCTCCGGACAGGACCCGCCATCACCACGAGCGTTCTTTTCTCCAAGGTCAGGGAGGATCCTGACGTGCCGGGCACCCGTTCCCACGGCTTCGATTTCCTCAGTATCGCTGAGAAAGACGCGGACAAAGCGGCCCCGCTTCACTTCAGGATCTACACCAGGCAGGATGGACTCCTCTATCTGATTCGAATCGACGACGCGCTGGCCCCCTCCACAACCTATCACGTCGCGCTGACGCGAGAGGACGCCACCTACAGGGTCTACATCGACGGCATCCTTTGCGGCGAGGCGGACTGCGAGGAAACGATCGCGAGCCAAGGGGATCTCTTTCTCGGTGCCCTAGGCCTGGGGGACCGTCCCTTTAAGGGACACCTCCAACCGGCGGGCGCGCGGTTGGACGAGGTCCGCCTCACGGACAAAGCGCTCCAACCCAAAGCGTTTCTCATCTGGCCGGAGCTGGGAGAACCCAAGCCGCGCCCCGGGTGGGAGCTTCCCTTCCCGATCAAAGAAGCCGCCATCCCTGAAGCGGTCCCTCTTGACACGGCCACATCCAGCGAGCCCCAAAAGTCAATCGGCTCGCCCTACGTGCCTTCCCAGGCGCTCGCGCCTTTTCCACAACGCCTCAACCCGCGCACGCGGAGCCGTGTGTGCGGCATTCAGGAACTGGGACCCGACCGTCAACGGCCTGTACCGGGGGGCGTTCAGTTGCTGCAGGGCAACTTCGAGATCCATCATCGACGCGCCGGGGCCCTCTGTCGGAATGTTCCTGTCTTTTCCCTTCGCATGGAGACGTTTCGCGGTTTGGCCTCGATCGCTCTAGGGGTAAAAAACGATGAAACCTTCATCAGACTGGACCGCTTCGCCCTGAAACGCTGCGAAGTCCATCCCGGCCGCGTGAGTTATTTTTTGGAGGAGAAGGAACTTTCGTTGGGGGCATGGATTGAGGCCGTGGCGCCGGCCTCGGTTCCGGCCTATGGATTGCTCCTGCGTGTCACGCTTTACAACCGATCCGACGAACCGAAAAAACTGAACCTGGTCGCTCTGGCCTCGCCTGGCAGGGAACCTCCTGCCGAGCCGCCGCAAGGACAGGTAAGAAAACGTTCCCACCTGCGACTGGATGTACCACACCCCCCCCTTCTTTGCGATCCCAGGCGCCCGCAGTCGCCGCCTCTTTTGCTTCACGACACCGAGTACGTGGTTTGGGTGGGGTTCGAAGGGAACGCTCAAGCTTTGGGCAACAAGGCCCTTTCTAAACCCTTAGATTTGCCCGCGGGGGCTTCCGTCACCGCGCATCTCACCGCTGTCATCGATTCCCCGGGACACGAAGAAACCGGCGCACGGGAACGCATAGAAGACTATTTTCAAAGGAACGAACATCTTCCCAAGGAAACGCAAGAGCGCTTGACCGAAGAGGCCATGGACACCTTCGTCCATATCGTCGTCCAAGGGGAAGAAGCCTTTCACGCCATTCAAGAGGACCCGAAAGGGACCTTTGCTTCTTGCCTGGCGTCTTGGGACAAAGGCCTCTATAGACAGCGTCCCGTTCGGTTCCTGTTTCCAGACGACAAGCTTCAATCCTTCGCTCATCTGGTGGCCAACGATCACTTCCCCGGTATCGTACAACCCCCGGGCATAGTCCACGACGCCAAGTACGGGGATACCTGGAACTACATCTTCTGCTACAGACACGTTCACGCCGCCTGCGATATCGGACTGGAAAACGCGGCCATTGATTACCTCCGCCTCCTCTCCGCCAACCAACAGGAGGACGGACGCATCGCCTCAATCCGAGCCAACTTCGCCACGTCGGGACACGGAACCCGGTTCGACGCATCCTATATCGATTCCTTGTTCCACTACTACCGATGGACAGGTGATCACGTCGCGGTTCGAGAGCTCTGGCCCACCGTGGTCCGAGCTGCGGAACACATCGATACCTCGCTCGATCCGGACAAAGATTTTCTCTATCGGGACATCATCCATCAGTGGAAAAGCGACTACGACAACAGAGGACCCAGCTCCAGCTTCCAGACAGCGATCGTTTGGAGAGCCTACCGCGATCTGGCGGAACTGGCGGAAGCGTTGTCCTTGCCGCAAAGCGCGGAATATCGGGCCAAGGCGGAGAACATTCGGCAGGCCGCCATGAACCACCTCTGGTCGGACGAGCTATCCATGCTGGGACCCAAAGGACCTCTGGGTGTTCTGCGCAGTCACCCTCAGTCGCTGGAGGTGGAAATGCCCATCTGGACAGGTTTCGTGGATCCGTACAAGTCCGTCATGCTCGCGGAATGGTTCCTCGCGAACCTGTCCTTTCGAGATGAAGCAGGCGGCCTCTGGATGTACCACAACGACTGGTGGCCTGTGGTCTGGAGTCAGCACATGGGATCTCCAGGGGACTACTTGATGGTGGGATGGGCGCTCTTTCTCACGGGACGCCACGAAGAGGGCTGTCGAATCCTTCAAACCGTGGCCTGGGGAAGCTACAGGCACCCTTCCCCAGGCTTCAACTACACCTTCGATGAACACGGCGTTCACGGCGGCAACGATCCAGCCACCGCCCAGGGCGCCTTCTTCCGCTGCCTGGTGGAGGGACTCTTTGGGGTGGAGCCCCACGTGGATGACGGATGGATTGCCGTCCAACCCCGCTTTCCGGAGGGGTGGGACCACGCGCGGTTCGAACGGGCGGGGCTTCGTCTCGACTGGAAACGAAAGGGCGCCGCACAGGACCTCAGTGTGCGCACCGCTCCCACTGTACGCGCCCAGCTTTGCTTGCCTATCCGCTCCTCGGTGGAACAGGTCTCCCTGAACGGACGCGATGTGGACTTCACACTCAAACCCGGTATGCGACACGCCTGGGTGTGCGTGCACACCCAACCCGGCGGGGGAAGGCTACAGGTCGAATGCGGCGAAAGGTCGCCCACGATCCAGGCCCCCACAGAGACGCGTCCAAGCGAAAGGGTTGAGATCCGAGTGAACGGACTCGACTCCTTCGAGACGGACGATCGCTTCGGTTTTTTTCGCAAACTCTCCCACAGCGCCTCAGGTGTGACCGCCGAGACAAAGAAAGCCGGATGCGGACTCGCCCTCCTGTTCCTAAACTGCAGGCTCGGCAACGCTGAATGGATCGAACCGGTGGTCATGAGGACCCTTCCTCGCTGCGCGCGGGACGTCCAGCAAAGGACCTGCCTCGAGGCCCCACCGGCCGGTGCCCAGTACGTTCCGGTGGATCTCTCTTCAGCCTACACAGATGATATTCAGTCCTGCCTCGCCCACCCTTGGAGATGGGACGCCTACGACCACGAACGCAAAAAGATCGCCTACTGGACGATGCCGCTCTTCGTCCTGACGCAACCGCTTCCCAAGAGAATTCGCGTGGGCGAAGTGCCCTTTCTTCTCGGCGCCATGGGGCCCGGCGGCGAGAAGGAGAAAGACCTCCTGCTGATCGCCAACACGGCCCCTTATGCGCTCCCCACGGCCGTGACCGTGGCGCTCGAGGGAAAACACCTTCACAAAATCTACATCTTGAGTCTCAACATGAATCTGCCACAAAAATGCTATGTGCCGGCAGGGGAAGCCACGATCCGCTATAGCGACGGAACGAACGAGACCACGCAGCTCATTCCGCCTCTCAATTTCGACAGCTTCTTCCAGGATTTCGCCATCGACACGTTGTCCCTCCCCCTTCACGCCAAGCCGGGTTATGGACAGGATTCCTGGGTGCCTTTCGGCGGCGTGGATCTCTACCAACACCACCTCACCATGACGGCCTTCAGGTGCGATCCCAAGAAGAAAAGCGAGTCCATGGAACTTCGCAGCATCGCCACGGAGACCTTTATCGGTCTCGCCGGGCTGACCCTACTGGAGAAAGGCTGAGCCGCTCTTTCCACGCCTCCGCCAGCGCTTGGACGCCTCTCTCTCCTGTCCGCCCGAAGACGTGCGCGATCCTGTTGCCTTGGTTGCACTCGGACTGAAACCCGCATTGTCCCAGGGCCTTGCCCTGATCCCAGTAGCTCTGCCCCTTCATCGGAGACAGGGCGAGACAGATATGCGCGAAGCCGTCCCGTTCGTAGGAAAACCACTCCGGATCCTCGTAGTCCTTGGTGATGCCCTCGTCCCTGCCTTCGCCGTCCACGGTTCTTTCCCGTCCTGCGTCATCCTTGTACAACCCATCCTGCGCGTACCAAATCCTGCTATAGAGTCCTGTCTGAAGCTGGGTGGAGGAGGCCTCCACCACGAAATACCCGTCATAGAAAAAGTAAGTCCGCGTCACCACCTGGCCGTCGTCGAACTGTTTCACAGTCCCCACCACGGTTCGGACGGGTCCCTCCTCCAGGACCTCCGCCGACAAGACCTTCCCGCCCTTCTCCGACCAGCCTGTCTCAGGGGAACTAAAGATGAGACGCTTCATACAGGGATGCGTGTTGCCTTCTTCATCGCGAAACAACACAGGCTTGAGCGCCCCCTGGTCGAGATGCGCCTCATAGGTCGTCCCCTTGAAGATCTCCTTCTCTTCGTCCCAGCCACACCCCAGCGCCGGCAGCATGGACGGCAGTCGCTGGGTCTTCTCCCTCGCCAAGACCACACAAGGTACTTCTTGCCTGGTGAAGCTCCCTGAAAGCAGGACCACGAGTTCCCCTGCCGCGTTCCACTGGGAAGAAAGGATTTCGCCAGGCTTGTCGCCCCGCGCTCTGGCCACGATCACGGATCCGGGGTCTACGATGTCTTTGTCTAGAGATGGAAGTGTCCTCATTCTGCAGGACACCGCAGGATGTTCGCTTTCAAACGCCTTCATCTCCAAGACGAGGGGCAAGCGCACAGCATAGGAGGCAAGGTCTGGTTTCACTGCAACGGACAGCCTTTTTACGTTGTCCCTCTTGAGAGGTTCGTCGGGGTTTCCTTCCACGATCCAGACTATCTCGTGCTCTCCCGCCACCCTTGCCGTTTCCAGCCTCAGTTTGAGCTCCTTCTTGGCTTGACCTTCGAGCCTGACCTCGCCTTCCCCGGCCAGACGATCCTCTTCGACACGATCCCAATAGACGCGAACGTGGGCCTTTTGAGAGAGAAGGCCCCGATTGAGGAGGGAAATCGCCACAGGAAAGGGTTGTCCCTGAACAGGCTCCTTCTTCCAATGCGGCTCGTCTTCGAAACCCAAATCCGCAGTCCGCACCGCCTGTCCGAACAAAAGCTCCAGACAAGCCCATTCCCCTGCGGCAGGTAAAGAGATCCACCCGTTCTCTTGAGGCAAAGGAAGCTCGGACGCCGCCTCAAGCTCCTCATCCAACACCAGGAGCCTGGCCCCGCGAGGATCCCACGTTTCATCCAAGGAAGCAGGACAGATTGCGGCAGTTTGGGTGCTCGGCTGTAGAACGATCCTCAGACAGCCCTCTTCCAGCCGTTCCACGGTCAGAGGACCCCGCGTTCGAAGTCCTCCCCTTTCGCGGAGGGATCCTTCCATGCATAGAAAGCGGTACCCGGGACGCTCGACCAAGGTTTCTATTCCGTCCTCCTTCACCGCCTCCACCTGCAAAAGTTGGGGTCCCTGAGCTAAGATCCCGTTGGGGGGCACCAAGTATGACTCGCCTCCAAGGTTGATCGCGCGCGCCTCGGAGGCGAAGTTGATCCTGACCGTCGTATGGTTGGCGAAAACCGTCTCTTGCAAGGCGCGGTCCTCGCTCAAAAAGCGATGGGAAAGCATCTCCTGTCCCGCCACCTGTTCATGGATCTTGCACGTCCTTCGGTAGGCGTCCAAAAACTTCTCCTTGCCCTCTCCCTCGAAGCCGAGTCCCAAAGGGGTGGCCCACATCATGGGCGTTGTCCCATACAAGGCGGTCAAGGCGATTTTCCTATCGGTCAAATCCGGCAGGACCCGGTGCAGATATCCGATCGTGTCCCCCCAGTACCAGGTGGACACCACACAGTCGTGGAAAACCAATTCAAACCAAGGCACCCTCCGTCGATAGGAAATCCCGTACTCCAGGTAGTCTTCTCCCAATTCCTCCTCCGATTCCACAGGCACCAGGTGTCCCGCCTTCCACCCAAAGAAGGGATTGTGGGACATCATCCCTTCTTGGTAGTCCAGGTACGGCACCGACCAGGCTCTACCGTGTTCCCCTCCCAAGACCAGGGCTCTTTTCTCCTGCTTTCCCGACCTGGCCCAGCCCAGAAGCGCTTCCTTGTTTTCCCTGTCTTCGGTTCGGGTGCAGGGATGGATCTCGGAGTAGCATTCGACCAGTCCCATGGCGGTGTGGACGTCGAAGAATCTCGCGTTGAACGGCTTCTCCGCGAGCACGCGGGGGATTTCTTGCTCCGCGGCTCTGTGCGCGGTCTCCGAGCATCGGCTGTACCATTGATGTTTTCCGTCCAGACTGGTCCACCCCTTGGCAGGCTTGCCGTTGGAATGGATGCGGATGTCCTCTTTCAAGGGATCTTTTCCGTCCACCCATTCGGTATGCTCATCCACGTCCACGTACTGATCGTATTCCCCTGAAAGAAAACCGAGATCCACGATGCCTGCCACCTGGTCTGCGGAAAAGGAGCCGTTCACCAAGGCCCTGGAGACGGCGGCGGCTCGGGCCTCCCTGGCAAAGGGGAATCCTGTGCTTCCCCAGACATGCGCCGCCCCGAAAAGCTTCCTGACGTTCTCGTTCAGTCGCGCCTTTTCGGAAAGCGGCACCACCCAGCCTTGGGACTGACAAAACTGTCTGAGCCTCTTGGCCAAGGGGACGTGTCCCCTCTCTCTGGACACGTGCCAAATCGTTTCGTATGACGGAAGAAAGGTTCCCTTGGATTTCTTCCCCTGGATGAGGAGTCCCAACCGGGGCCCCTTGTCCGTGGGCATGCCTCTCATCTGGGCCGCCATGAAGTCGTAGGTCCTGAAAAGACATAGCAGTCCACCTTTTTCGCAGGCCACACCCACAGCAGGCATGTCCAGTTGATCGAACACCCCCAGCCAGTCGCAGGGCGGAAAAAGATCGTCCGTTTCGATCAGAACCCCATTGCCGTAGTAGGGAAGGATGTACTCTGCTTCTCCCTCCACAGGCAAAAACCCTGCGTAGAAAGGCGCATCCCAGGTCCAGCAATCCACCACCTGGCTCTCCACACGAAGGTCCCTGGATCCTGGCTCCAGACGGTATACGTTCTGGACGCGGCCCACTGCGCCTTCGGGACGCTGCGCCTCCTCCACCACACAGAGTCCGTCATCCCCCAAAGCCTTCACCTCCAGAATCGGCGAAGCTTCGGGAAGTCTGGGAGGAATCTCGTCTCCCTCCCCCCCTAACACAGCCACGGCATAGGTCCCGATGCGGCCCTGTTCGAACCTATCGGGAAAGACCATCCGTTCCGATCGTTCATTCGGCTTGTCCGCGTCGTTCACCGCAAAGGCCACCCGGAAGCGACGTCCCTCCTGGACAGGCTTCATCGCGATGAACCGTTTCAACTCAGCCGCGGTCTCCGCCACGTAGGATCCTTCCTCTCGCGGCCTACACGCTGCCTTGGCCCAGTCCTTCCAGCCCCCCCAAAGAAAGCCGCCAGGCGCTTCCGGGTCGAGACGAAATCCAGCCTGATCCCATCCCACCCACCATTCCACGGAATCGCCTTCCCACCAGGTAGACGCGTCATCGCGTCGCGGCTCGAAACAGTCGTCCTCCACCAGGAAGAGGACGTAGAGATACTGGTCGTCCCATTGAAATCCTACGCGTGCGAAAAATTCTCCCTCTCCCTGTATTGAAAGAAGAGGCACCCCCTCCCAGTCTGATGGGTCGCCGTCCAATTTCACGGGCGTCTTGGATCTCTTCACCAATACCAGGTCCGCTTCCTCACAGGTCAAAGGATCCCTACACGACAAAGGCTGCCTATACCGAACGCCTGTCTCTTTGTCCAGAATCTCCACGAGACCGGTTTCTTGGTCCACGCTCAGACAAAGAATGTCGTTCTGCAGAAGCCAGGCCGAGCCCTGATGCGTGACAGGCACGCCGGCGAAGGCTAGCGGAACCCCTATGGCCTGAAGCAACGCCCAAAGAGGGACGGTCAAAACGAAGAAGCGAACACTCATTTCCGAAAGCCTACCGCTTCGCCACATCGGTCCATCCCCCTGCATTGTCATAGGCGGACCTGTACATCGCGTCCAAAATCGACTGGGTGGCTCGTCCCCCTTCCCCTGAACAAACCAGTTCCTCGCCTGCTCTCAGGCACGCGGCAAAATTGTCCGCCGCGTTAAGCCAGGGCGATTTCGCGGTTAAAGGCGACACATCGCCCCAGGCCCCGTCCTTGAACCAGAGAGTCTGGGCTTCTCGGGGTCCCCCAGAGGTCCTGTGAAAGGCGCCCTCGATGCCCGCCAACTCGTAGGAAACATACCAAGTCTTCTGTGGAAAACAGGTGGTAGCGGTGTAGGTGATGACGAGTCCATTCTCATACAGCCACACTGCGCTCCCCAGGTCCTCGGCTTCGATATCGTGGTCCTGGGTCCAGATATCGCACCGCACCTTCTGGGGGATTCCCAGGGTAAAGGCCAGCTCGTCGATGAGGTGGATGGATTGATTAGAGAGGACGCCGCCGCCATCCCATCTTCTGGTTCCTCTCCATCCGCCGTTGCTCTGGAAATATTCCATGGTCCTCCTCACCTTGAGGGATGCGTCCCCGCTCAATAGCCTGCCGAACCAGCCCTCCTCCACGCATCTTTTCATGGCGTGAGCCTCATCGTGGAATCGGAACTCGAAGTCCACGGCCAGGATGCGCTCCTTTTCCTTGGCCTTCTGGATCATCTCCTCGCAGGCGGTCAGACTGGCTTCCATGGGCTTGGTAGTGATCACGTGTTTGCCTGCCTCCAACGCCTGAAGGGCCACTTCAGCGTGTTTGCCTGTCTCCGTCATCACATAGATGACCTCGACATTGTCATCCTCCAGCCACCGTTTCATCTCGGTATTGTAGGGAACACCGCACTCTTCGCCAGTCCTCTTGGCTCGCTCCTCTGTCAGGTCGCAGACGCCCATGAGCTTCGTGCCCGGAGTGGAACAGATGAGCCTTGATCGGTTGTGTCCCATGCCCAATCCGATCACAGCGAACCGCACAGGGTCGTCCTCCCAGGGACGCGTCACCTTGGGGGCCTCAGCAGAGGCGCCTTCGAGCGCTCCCGGGGCCGCGGAAGGCCAAGCCTTCTGGATGACTTCCACGACCTTTTGGGACATCTCCTGGTTGGATACCGATTTGTCAGGGTTGTGGGTCTCGGCGCTCACAGGCCCTTCCACCCCTGCCTGGTCGCAAAGCTGAAGCACTTTGTCGTACGGGATCGTGTCGTCGGCGAGTCCAGCCACGGCGCCCTTGGCCTTCACGTGCACCATGCGGGTCCTCTTCACGACCTTGAGCAGGAAGCCTTGTTCGTCTTTTTTTCGTTGCGGGTCGTCCCAACTGTTCCACACGTCCCAGGCCAATCCCCACTGCGGCACGTTCAGGGCGTCCAACACCGTGAACGCCTCGTCCACGGTGACGCCGCAGTTTTCAAACCCAAGGAGGAGTCCTTCGCTCTTGGCTCGTTCCGCCAACGGCTCGAATCGATCCAACACCTCTTGCAGAAGGTCAGGACGCACCGCAAGTTCCCCCTTGAGGTCGTTCTCAGGCTGCCAGTAATGGAAAACGCGCACCCTTCGGCAGTCCAAGGCTTCCGCCGCCCTAAGGATCCCTTCCAACTTGTCTTCTTCGGCCCGACACCGCTCCTCGTCTGGCAGGTGCACCTTGGCAAGGGAGGACTGTAAACAACCGACAGCGAGTCCGTGGTCGGCGAGAAGCTTCTTCAACTCAGGAAGTCTTTCTTGGGGCAAGGCTTCGGCGGCCTTCCCGAAGACGCGTCCCCTCAGGTCCAGGTGTTGCAGTCCCCAGGACCGAATGATCGGCGCCGCCTCTGTAATGTCAAGTCCCAACTCGTCCGAAAAAATGGAAGGAAACATGCGAAGCCCTTTCTACTCTGGTGTCTCATCCGAGGAAATCAGCAACGGCACGATTCTAGAGGAGTGAAGCTCCAGCCTCCAGAGGCCGGTTGTAGGGAGGTAGGCAGGGCAAAGCAGCGCTTCCCACCCTTTTTCTGCAAGCCACACCGAAGACACAACATACTGGGCGCGCCCCTCCTCTGGAAGGTCGTCTTGTTGCAAGAGGGTGTTTGATCCAGGCAAGCCTAAGATCTCTTCCAAGGAAATCCCTTCAATGACCTCCCCTGTCGCCACCTTGAAAATCCTGAGTCCTTTGCCGGCCCAAGCCCAAAGCGCATGAGGATCTCCACCGCATCGTCCCCAGGGAGGGCCAAGAAATATCAGAGCAGAAGATTGTGGCAGCGGTCCCACGCTCCATACAGGTTCTGGGTCTATAGAGGAAGGGGGATTACTCACGCAAGCGTGTACATGGACTTCGTAGTGGTCAAGGTTGGTATCGTCAAGCCGCCATAGCACGGCGACGAACTCGCCAAAGACGCGCATGGACTGGAGAAATCGTCCTTCCCGGTCGAGAACGGTTTTCGCTTCACCGTTCACCACTTGGACAAGTCTTCCTGGCACCACGCCTAGCACTAGTTCTGGTCCTATCCGTTCGACAAATCCCAATTTGCAGTCAAAAAACTCCGTCTGCCCGGTGGACACGTCAAGAAGTCTGGCTCGATCAAAAGAGAGTTTATCTGGACTGAACGACACCTCGCAGATTGAATCGCCTTCACTGGTCCATGACTGCGGGATAAATCCTGTCAGGGAGGTTGCCGACTCCCAGGGCGTGGTCACGAGCCTCGTCCACCCAGCTTTCTCGGGACACCATTCCAGGAAGACTCTCCTCTGTTTTCCGAGCCAGAAGGGAACTTTGTCCATGGCATTTCGAGCACCAAAAAGGCGGACAAATAGAGACCAGAATGGCATCATAAGAGTGTAGGTCTCGTCCGTCTGCAAGCGTCTTCCCGGCCCCCACTTGGAGAAAAAAAAGCTCCCATTGCGTGGTGGACGGCTACACTTCCAGGCACCGGGCTCGTCACTGGAAACGCCCAGCACCCACAAACGCTCCGCTCCCAGGCCGTTTGTATCCTGGGGCGTGCCGACGAAAAGCCACGGCTCTCCTCTATCCATGTACATCACGCAAGGCACCACCTGTTCCGTCACGTCCATCAAGTCATCCCCCACACGCTCCCAGTCGGCGGTCATCCAGGCTGTGTTGAGTATGTGTTCCCGCACAACACTGACCGCAACCAGTCCGACGAGTCCGCAGACCAAAAACAGCAGAATGAAGCGTGGCGCCTGCGAAATACGATAAAGACAGCCTTGTCTTCCCTCCATGGGAGATCAGCATAGCATGCCTAGGAAGACTGGATGCATTCGGGTTGGAGCATCCACGCC
>Ga0272442_10009715_pt1 | contig 11978 bp, 14 predicted proteins | sample SSMForm2O_FD_200262 | JGI IMG/M metagenome (GOLD analysis project Ga0272442, IMG submission 200262) | Marine sediment archaeal communities from Little Sippewissett salt marsh, Falmouth, MA, United States - SSM-Form-2O | ecosystem: Environmental > Aquatic > Marine > Wetlands > Sediment ... | reverse complement strand
GGAAAAATAGGTTTTTTTCCATTAAATAAGATTTGCCAAAGTTCTTTTTCTTGTGATGCTGCGATTGCTTTTAAAACAGCTGTTTCTAAAACATATAATGCATTTCCTCCAAATAATTCTAAATTTGTTGTTTTATCAACTTTTTTTATAAACTCTTCTATTTTTTCTAGGTCTTGAAAATCATGAAAAAGAGTTCGATTATGTATAAATTTTTTTCCAAGGGCATTGATTGCTGCAATAGAAAAATCTATTCCTTTTTTAGAAAAGGGCTTAACTTCACTCTTACCTGTAGAAGTTCCAGAAGGCGCACTTGCAATAATAGTATTATTATTTGCCTTGATTCTTACCTCAATTGTTGGGCTCTTTTTTGAATTTAAAATTTTCCGAGCTTCTAAAGACTGGATTTGCATAAGTTAAGAAAGGTTAGCCAATATAAAAATGTTTTTGATAAGTTATAAAATAAAACTTATTTAACTGTATTCTTCTGTTGCTTCTTCTATTGTTTCTTCTGGTTTTTTTTCAGGTTTTTCTTCTTCAGCTTCTTCTTCAGGCCCACCTGAACCTTCTGAAGCAACAACTTCCTTTGGTTTTTCTGGTTTTCTTGCAATAGGGTCTTCTTTTACTACAAATTCTTTATACTCTCCCTCTGCTTCTGTTCTTTTTGGCATTGGTCTTTTAATAGAAATTGGTAAAATATCTGCTTCAAATTCTTTTTCAGCAATTTTAATAGGATCAAAACTCATGTTTTCCATCTCTTCTTTAGATATTTTTAAGAGAACCGGAGCATTTGCACTAATTTGAAGAGCTCTTGCCCCCAAAATTCTTGCAACCTCATATTTAGTATATTTTTCTTGTTCAGTTTTCATTATTTAAATTTTGAAATTTTATCATGTAATTTTTTTCCTTGTTTTATCATTTTTTCTACAGTTTCTACAACTTCAGTAATTGTTAGAGAACCATCCCCTTCTTTTAATGCTCCATTTATAATAGCTTTATCTTTTTCAAATACCAAAGATACTGCTAATTTCATTTCAGAGGCTTCTTGTTCTTCTGAAATTGGATCAAAAATAAAATGGTCTCCAATTTTATAAGCAGTTAGATTTATTGGGATTTTGTTTAAAGGTAATGGCTTATCAGTTAATTCACCATATTTTACTTTATCTTCTTCTAATTTTGGCATTTTAGTGTTTAACAATGCTACTACAGCTGCAATGGAGCTAGCATCTATTAAATTTCCGCCATCATTAATTGGTGAAATATCTATCATTACAGCCCAAACTTTTTCTCCTTTTTCAACACATAATTGTTTTGTGTCTATTAATCCACTTTCTCTTATAGAACGGTCTACAATTCTTGCAAGTGTAATTGAATTAATTCCAGGTGGACCAGATTCAAATTTATCAGATGCTAGTGGACTTAGCTCTGCAGTAACCATCATAACACCCTCATCTGGAGAATCAGGATATGGTTCCATTAAATCCATTTTCACTCCTACAATAACTTCAGTATCCCCTAATTTAACTTTTGAAGAACCTTCTGCTTTTGAAGAAGCTTCTGTTTCAATTTCAAGATCACGGAAATCTAGAAGACCACGGCCATCCATTCTTTTTCCTTCATTTAACATTTCTAATATTTTTGCTTTGGTTATATTTGCTAAATCCATTTTAAATCTCCTTTAAAGTTTTTTCTTGAACTTTTGAAATTTTTTCACAAGATTTTTTTGCAAGTTCAAGTGCTTTTTTTAATTCTTCTGATGTTAAATCTCCATCCATATGTAATAAAGATACTTTTTCAGATCGTGATAAAAATGCAGTTGCAACATCTGTTGCTGCTTTTATTTCTTTTCCACCTTTAGATACTGTAAAATCTTCTTCATCTTTATTAACATCAACTACAAGATCTTTATCTAATTTACCAATAGATACAGATGAAACTAGTTCTTTCATAGGTATTCCTGCAGCTGCCAAGGCTAATGCTGCTGCATTAACTGCAGCACATCTAGTAGAAGCATCTGCTTCTATAATCTGAATAAAAACATCAATTACAGTATTTGGAAATTGCTCTAATAATAAGGCTGGTTCTAGTGCTTTTGTAATTTCATGTGAAATTTCTTTACTTCTTCTGCTTGGTCCGGGTCTTTTTCTTTCAGTTACTGAAAAAGGTGTCATATCATAATTGCATCTTAATAATGCCTTTTGTGGATTTTCTTTATGTTTTGGAATAACTTGTTTTGGACCATAGACAGCTGCAATGGCTTTACTTTTTCCAAATGAAAAAAATGCAGAACCATCTGCTCTTTTAATTACATTAATTTTTGCTTCTATTTTTCTTGTTTCATCAAATTTTCTTCCATCTGGTCTTTTTAATGTCATTTTTTCTCCTTAGGTTTATTTTTGTCTAAAAATTCTTTAATATGATCTGTTAAACCATCTATAAATGGTTTTTCTACAATTCTATTTATAGCATCTCTTGCAAGCATTTCAGCATCTGTATTGGGTCCTTTTATCCAAATTAAACCGTTTTGCCCTACAATAATACTACATCCTGTCTCATTTTTAATAGTACTAACCATGCTTCCAGCCCTTCCAATAATTCGTGGAACTCTTGTTGGATTTACCTTAATTAAAAAACCACCAATTAATTTTTTACAAGTCTTATCTTTCATAGTAAGTTCAGTATTTCTAGCTGAGATGCCTCTCACCTTACAAACAAGAACCTCTCCAATAGGAAAATGATCTCCAATATCTTTTTTATTAATATAACCCATACATTCTGCTACTGGTAAAAATCCTTCATGAGGTGCCCTTAAATCAATAAACCAGCCATTAAAAGAAAGATCAGTTACTTGGCCAATAATAGTATTTCCCGGACGTGGAATATAAACACCGCCAAGAGGGATAACTTTGATTAATTTTTCAGCTCTTTCTAGAAGACCATGTCTTAATGCAATTATTTCATCGCCCTCTCTTCTTGTTCCATCACCTGGAAGAAAGTCTTTTCCAGAAGCAATTACTTCTCCTGGCACAACTATTTGTCTTTTTTTATCTTGGGTTTTCTTTTCCGAAGTTTTTTTCTCTGTTTTTGCTTCTTTTTTTGTTGTTTTCTTTTCTTCTTTTGTCATCTTAATCTATTAAATTATAGGTTTTTAAAGCTTTACTCTGCTACTTCTTCTGTAATTGCAGAGCCTTTTGTTAAATTATTTAATTTATCATAAAATTCTGTTTGCATTCCTGCAGGCAAATCTATGATACATTTGCAGGATCCATCATTTTTCCATTCTTCTTTTTCTCTTTTAATAGAACCAAAAATCATGTACATTTTTCCAACATGTTCTGCTGGAATTGTTACTGCAATTTTTTTAACAGATATCTTAATGGGTAGCTTGGTTTCTAATTGTTTTATAATTTCAATTGCTTGATCAGCTGCTTTTTTCTTTTCATCTATTTTAATTCCAGCTTCTTTCATAGCTGTTTCAATTATAGTTGGTGTGTATGGCATTTTTGTTCTTGGATCCATGCCGTTTGTAGCGAGAAAGTTTACAACTTGTTTAAATTTCTCAGCCCGCATTTTATCTCTATATTCTTGGGGAAGTTGTAAATCGCCTTGTTTAATTATTTTAGAAGCCACTTCTGTTATACTTTCAGTACCAAAAGCATCTTTAATATCTGAATTAGATGCTCTTAATCCTTTTTTATTATCTGAAAATACTTCATCTGTAACTAAAATATTAGAAATCGCATTCATATCTTGAGTTTTTTTAAATTCAAGAGCTTTATCACAATCTACTAGAATTTCAAAATTCTTGTTGTTCACTTTTAATCTTGCAATAATATTAGTCATTTTTATTAATGGGGTGTTATTTCATGTATTTTGTAATATCTTTTGCTGTTAATCGTTTAGCTTTTTTAGTATCTTTTTTAACATGATATATTTCAAATCTTTCTAAATTGAAACTCTTTCCAAGCACTTTTTTAAATATAGAAAGTGCTAATTTAATTCCTTGTTCTACATTTATTGTAGGCTTGTATTGAGAACGTAGCATTTCAATAATTTTTTCATCGTTTTCACCAATCGCAGTTGCTTTAAATGCAAAATAATTACCAGTTACTTCACTAACAAATAATTTTCCAGTGTCATCTGAATTTACTCCAGCTAACATAATCTTTGTTCCAAAAGGCCTTACACCACCATATTGTGTGTAAGCTTGTTTAACATTTGCTATTTCTTTAATAGATGATTCAACATCTATTGGTTCTTCATATGTTACTCTATGTTGTTGAGCATGAACTTGTGCTTTTTCTAATAAAACACGTGCATCACTTAATACTCCTGCTGCACTTGCAATGATATGATCATCTACCTGGTGAATTTTAGTTGAAAATTCTGGATCTGCTAAAGAATCTTGTGCTCTTTTATCTGTAACAATAGTAATCCCATCCGCACATACAAGACCAATACTAGCTGAACCTAATCTAACTGTTTTTTCAGCATACTCTACCTGAAATAACCTACCTTCGGGACTAAACAGAGTAGCTGCTCTGTCATACCCTCCGATTTGGTGTTGCATGTCCATTGCCATTTTCCCTTTTTCAATTATGCAAAAATCTGTGTATATTTAAAGGTTTGCTTATTAGATCTTTGCTTGAAAAAACTTTTAAACATTTAAAACCTAATTTAAACTATGAAAAAAAGGGGTCAGTTGTTAGGAATGTCTTTTCAGACAATTTTTTCAATTATCTTAGTTGTAGTTATACTTGTTTTTGGTTTTTTTGCAATAAAGATGTTCTTAAATGTTGAAAAACAAGCAGAAGTAAGTGTAGCTTTTTCAGAAATTAGAGAATTAGTAAATGATGCTTATAGGTTAGATGATATGTCTGAAACAAAAGAAATAAGGCTTCCAAAACAGATAGAAGCTGTTTGTATTATTAAAGATCCGACCACATTAACACAAGGTCAATGCACCACTGCAGGGGTAAGAGATCTTTATGTATATGCAGAGGGTGCTCCTGAAAATCTTTATTTTTATCCTTATGGTGCTGCTGAAGAATTAAACAGCCAAACTTCTTGGAAATTAGATTGTAACGGCCAACCCTGTGTAGAAATTCCTGGAAATATTATTTGTTTTTATAGAAATAGTAAGAATAAAATTGAAATTCGTGTTGTAAAAGAATTTGGAAATCCACTCGTTTCTATACAATACCCCTAAACTTTTGAAAAATGTTCAAAAATAAATTTTTGACACACAGAAAGTAGAAACTTTCTAGTGATTTTAATTAAAAAAAATATGAAAAAAATAACAAAAAAAGGAATGCAGTTTTCATGGATTTTTGCAGTTATTGTTGGAGCAATAATATTATTTTTAGCTTTTTATTTTATTGGTTCACAACTTAGTACATCAAAATTAGAGGAAAAAACAGTAGAAACTAATTCTCTTGAAATCTTATTTAATCCATTTTCTTATCTTGGTGCAATGGGGGCTGTTACAGCAAAACCAATTGAAATTCCCCAAGAATCTTTCTTAATGTTTGAATGTGAATCTGTTTCTTCAAATGGATTGGGAAGTGATATAATTACTCTTTCCTCATTAAATTTACAGGATCAAGGATTACCTAAATATATTTATGATAAATATATTTTTGCTGAAGATTTTGAAGCAAAAAAAACTGATGGAAAATATCCTAAATTACAAACACTAAGTAAACCTTTTTTAATGCCTTGGAGAGTTGCTGACCTTATTTTTGTTTATCCTAATTCAAAAAAATATTGTTTTACAGGCAATATACCATCGAGATTACAAGAAGAATTAGAATTTTTAGAAATAACTAACCTTAGGTTAGATTCTTGTGAACCAGAAGATATTGAAGTTTGTTTTGGTTCATCTAGGGGTGATATAAATGTAGAGAGTTATTCTGGAGATTTTATGATAGGATCTGTTCGTAAAAATTCAGATGAATTATTTTTTGCAGGTGAAAATTATGCTTTAATGCTTGCAGCAATATTTTCATCTGAAGAAGTTTATAATTGTAATTTAAAAAGACTTGCAGCACGTATTGATCTTGAAATAGATATTTTTAATAAGAAGAAACAAGCCCTTTCAGAAAAAGGCTGTTCTTCTTTTGTAAATTTTGAAAGATTAAGACAAGCAGCAACAGATCTAAGAATGAGGATTAATCAAGATTCAATTAGGGAATTTTATAATGCTGCAGAATCTGTAAAAAGTTCAAATGAAAATTCAGAATGCCATATATTCTGATAAAACTTTAATAAAAAAATGAAAAAAATAAGAAAAAAAGGACAATTTAAAATCCAAGAAATGGCTTTTGTGCTTTTAGCTGTAGTTTTATTATTTGGTCTGGTTTTTCTATTTTTTGCTAGATTCCAATTAGGCCAAGTTCAAGATGTTGCTACAAAAACTCGAGAAGAAAGAGCCATCACCCTAGTAAGAGCTGTTGCGTCTATGCCTGAATTAAGATGCTCTAAATCTATCACAAGAATTGGGGAGAGCTCTTGTTTAGATTTAGATAAGGTAGTTGCTTTTCATGAAAATGAAAATATAAGAATGAATTATAAAAAAATGTGGCGTTCAAGTTTTGTATCAAAGATAGCTGTTCAAGAAGTATATCCTCCCGGAGAAACATACTGGATCTATAAAGAAGAAGTTGAAAATGAAAGAGGGTATGCTGGATTTATTCCATTATGTTCAGAAGATAATTGTGTAATCGCAAGATTACTTGTAAGTGTAAAAACCGGTAATTCAGAATGAATAGAATAAATAAAAAAGCACAACATGAAATGATGGGATTCTTAGTTATAGTTGTGCTTATTGTGGTTATTGGATTAGTTTTTTTTGGTTTTTCTTTAAGAAGAAGTAAAAATGTAGATTCTCATATGATGCAAACAGAAGATTTACTAAATGCAATGCTTCTTTATACAAGTGACTGTGAAATTAATTCAGATTACTTAAGTGTTAGAGAGTTAATTCAAAAATGTGGGAACATTCCTACTAAAAAATGTGGTGATGATTCACTTGTTTGTGAAAAACTTGCTGAGACATCTGAAAACCTGTTATCAGCTACAATAGGACAAGGGATAGGAAATATAGAAAATGCATTTATTCATGGTTATTTCCTTGAAATATTGTATAGTAATGAGCAACCCACAATTACTATAGAAAAAGGTGAATTAAATGGCAATTATTTTAGTTCTTTGGTTCCAATCCCCCTAGGATATGAAGGAGAAGCTGAAATTAAAATAAGAGCTTTTTATTCTAAAGAATCATAAGTTAATAGATAAATTAAGTTTATCTACTCTTAGCTCTGGTTTAAGTTTTTCTCTTTGTTTTGTGTGATCTTTTATCATTCTAATTAAACCGAACCTTTCAAGCAAAGATAAATCTTGCCTAACTGCTTTAAAATCTCTTCTAGATATCTTAACTAATTCATAAATAGAGCTAGGTTTTCTTGTTTTAATAGTATGAAGTAATTTAGCTTTTTCATTACTAAATAAAGATCTTATATCTGCAATTTCTACATGATGTGGATTTAATGGTGCTTGTTGGGTGGCTTTTTGTAAACCTTTTAAGCTTTTTGTCATTCCAGATTTAATAACTTTTAAAGTAGGAACCCAGTGTCCAAGCCCACGTTCCTCTAACATATCTGAAATTCCAAAAGATAAAGGATCTTTTGGTTCTACCATAGCAAGATTAATAAAAATATTTCTTTCTCTTTTTGGTTTTTTTCTTTTTTTAGACATTTGTCTTCGGAAAAAAATTTATAAAAATATAAGGTTTAACTTATATATATACTTTTCGTACATATGTGGTTTTAAATACCAGATAAATAAAGCGTATTCGAAAATTGTGTATTTTTGTTGTAATTATAATATAGGAACATAACATTTATAAATAAAACATAGGAAAAGGGGGGTAAAAATAGGGTTTAGAGAAAGGTTTTTAAATGAAATTTAATTGATTTTACCATCAAGCTGGCCAGCGATTCTTTCTGGAATCGCAAATGTGGCTTGTTTTTACAAGCTGAAAATGATATTGAAAGGAGGTTTAAAATGAGGTGGCTTAAAAAATTAGCACCTATTGCAATCGGAGCAGTATTCGCATTTGCCGCTACCTTTGGTGGTGCAATTGCAGCTGATTATAACCTAGGAAACTGGGATAATGCATTTCCAGCATCAACAACAGCAATTGTTGTTGGAGCAGGAGCATCTGATGCTACAGCAGTAGTAAATATTGCAGGAGCATTAGGAATCAGCGCTGAAACAACTACATATGGTGAAGAATATCAAATTCGAAGATCTACAAACGAACTTAATTTAGGAGACAATGTCTCTGATATTAAATCAAGTTTGGATGAAGACGAATTACCAACATTGTTAGCAGATGGAACTTACTTAGATTCATCAAATTCTGAATATAAGTTTGAACAAAAGTTCACATTTGCAGCAGACACTCTTCACTACACACACTTTGCTGATACCAACTATAACAGTAAAGAGCCAAGCCTTGGTTTCCATCCAAGTGCAAATGATGTTATGGGTAACTATTCTTTGGACTTTACAACAAGTCCAGGATGTACTGAAGCTATTTTAGAAACAACAACCATTGATATTATGGGACATTCTTATTACTTAAGCGATGTAAATGCAGCATGTAGTAAGATAACCTTTATTGATGCAGCTGACACAGCTGTTGTCAAAGATGATGGTGTTGCAGTTACTCTAAACGGCCGATCTGTAACTACTAGCTTTATTAGTAATACTGAAACTGTTTTAATGGTTGATGGCGAAGAAACTAACTCAATGAGTGAGGGAGAAACTTACAAATTGAGTGATGGCACATATGTAGGAGTTAAGGACATTAGATATAATGCCAAAGATACTGGTGTTAGCAGTGTCCAATTCACCTTAGGATCAGGCAAATTAGAAGTTGAAAACAACACCTATGTAGAAATTAATGACAAAGATGTACTTGATTTAATTGGTTATGTAGATGTTGGATCTGGAACAAGTAATTGGAGTGGAATAACACTTCACTGGAAACTTCAATCTGAAGATTTCCTTACTGAAGACGAGAGTTTGATATTACCTGGTTTTGAAACCATGAGTCTTGTCTTAAAAGATCCACACTATCCAGAAACTGAAAGTCTTTTAGTTAATGGTGGAAATGATTACCTTGAAATAACCGCAGACTTTGGCGGTGAAACAGGAGTAACTGTACCATTATTAGGACTAAATAGTTCTGGAAACATATCTTGTATTGGTCAAGATACAGATCAACAATTAGCAACATCTGAAACAAAATACTTGGTATATAATGAAAGTAATGCACAAAACATTGTCGATGACATGTTTATTGCATCTTACTCCACTTCCAAAGAAGGTGTATCTTACTTGCTTCAAGCTCAAGCAAGAACAGATGGCACAAATAATGTCACAGACATTTATAGATGGGAAGACGGAGGATGGACAAGTGTAAAAACAGATGTCCAAGCTAATGATGACTTTGATGTAGGTGACGTCACTCTTACTGTGAATAACATCTATGTAGTTGGAGACTATAGATGGATTAATTTCACCGGGGCTGCTGGAGTAAACTTCAGTAGAATATATACAAATGGTGGATTAATGCTATGGTTACCAACAAATGGTGATGAAGATCCTAACGATCATGATCTTCCAGGTAATGTAACTATTCCATCTGTAACATGGAAATTAGTTGTGGAAGAAGCTGACAAGGATGACACATTAGGAGCAGGAGACGATATGAACTTCACTATGACTTTATCCAGCAACAACAAATCTTCTATAACCACAATTGCAACAAGTGAGGTCGCAGGCACAACAAATGCCTATCCATCCTTTGAATCAAAGGAAACAGATGACACATATATTGGTTATGAAGAATCTGATGTTGGAACATACATTGTATGGGATAAAACTGGTGATGAATATGATGTAATCATAACATACCCAGGTGAAGAAACATATGCAAATCTCTTTGTTACAAGCACAGTTACATCTACTTCAACTGAATCTAGTGTTGCTATCAAGGACACAGAAATAGATAACTATAAGACACATAATCTTGCAGTTATTGGTGGAAGTGGTGTAAACATGGTTGCTACAGACGCTCTAGGCTTAACTGATGCTGATGCAGATGGTTATGTCTATGGAAGCGAAGAAGAATGGCAAACTGCTACTGGTGTTACTGGAACAGGTAAAGCATTATTGAAGTTGATGACATCTCCATATGCAAGTGATAAGTATGCAATTGTTATCGCTGGATGGGATGCAACTGACACAGAGAGAGCTGCAAAAGCTCTTACAACTCCAATTGAAGGCTTATCTGGAGAAACATCTGTTGTGCTAAATACTGTCGAAGAAGTTGCAACAATTGTAGCTTAGATCGAGGTGCTGAAAAAAATTTTTTTTTATTTTTTTTTATTTTTTATTTTTAGTTTAGGGGAAGTTTTTTAAATTCTGATTTTTTTTAATTAGAATGTTGAAACCATTAAAAACTGAAAAAAATAGGGAATCAAAACAAAGAAGAGGAATAATTATTCTTGGAATAATAATTGCTGTTATTATGATTTTTGGGAGTGTTGGATGGGCTTTAGTAAGTCAAAAAGATGGTTCGGAAAAGGTAGAATATAATGGGTTTACATTTTTGAAACAAGACAATAGATGGTTTACTGAAGTAGAAGTTTATGGGGAGAAACAAACAGTTACTTCATTATATCATCCAGGACAATTAAATGAAACAGATGTGAAGATAGATATTGGAATAGAAAAATTTGCTGGAAAAGATCTTTATGTTATTGCTCTCTCACCCGAAGAACAACAAGCTGCAATTGAATTAGTATATAATCTTGGAAATTTTGTAAATAGGGCACAATTTGCTTGTCTTCCAACTCAAATAAATGATAGTTTTTGCGATGATAAACCAGTAAAAGATTGTGGAGATGTTGATTTTAATAGTGCCATAATATTAATAAATACTGAAATTGATAATACTGAATACAAAGAAGGATGTTTAAAAATAAAAGGTGAAAAAGAAGATTTTGTGAAAATTACTGATAAAATTATTTTCCAAATCTTTAATATTATATAATATGGAAGAAAAAAAAGAGAAAATTGAAAAAAAGATTGAAAAAAAAGAAGAGGGGTCTAAAGAAGAAAAACAAACTTCCAAAACAATGTCAAAACAAGCAATTACCTTGTTTACAGTTTTGGGGATAATATTAGTTTTAACAATTTGTTTTTTTGTATTTCAACAAGAAATTACTAGATTTTTTGCAAAAGAACAAGATAATAATCTTACAATTGTTAATTATCATGGTTTACAATTTATAAAAACAAATATTAGCAATATAACCCATTATTTATTAAATATACAAGTACATTCCACAGGGGGTGTAAAAACATTTAGCACATATTTTAGAAATAGCCCATATGAATTATTATATATTCCTTATGGAATAAGATCTAGATTAAGAAAAAAAAGTTATATTTCTTTTACAAATGAAACACTACAATGTGAAGATGGCCATTTAGTTGCAATGACACTTGGACAGTTTATGGGACATATGGGATCTACTCCTACTGGTGCTGTAACAGATCCAGGAATAGATGAAACTTCTCCTGTTGTAGATTGCCTTACTCATAAAGATGAACCAGTTACAGTTGTTATTTTAATAGCTGGAAAAGATGAATCTAGAGTTTACCAACATCCAGAAAATCCAGATTGTATGATTATTGCATCTGAGGGTTGTGAATTAATCCCCGCTGCAGAAACATTTATGATTGGCACACTCCTTAATGCTATGCAAACAAATTAGTAATAAAGGGAAAGGTTTTAAAGTAAAAATACTTCTTAAATTTATGCCGACGTGGCACAATGGTACTGCACCGGCCTTGAGAGCCGGGCCTTAACAGGCTTCTCGGTTCGATTCCGGGCGTCGGCGTTT
>Ga0272442_10009714_pt1 | contig 11978 bp, 7 predicted proteins | sample SSMForm2O_FD_200262 | JGI IMG/M metagenome (GOLD analysis project Ga0272442, IMG submission 200262) | Marine sediment archaeal communities from Little Sippewissett salt marsh, Falmouth, MA, United States - SSM-Form-2O | ecosystem: Environmental > Aquatic > Marine > Wetlands > Sediment ... | reverse complement strand
ATATTTCAAAATAACACCTCATTTTACAGAAGAGTGCAAAAAAATGATTACTGAATCAGCTATTGCCTCTTTTAATATGTTTTTTGATAAGATTAAAAATAAAAAAGATATACTTAATTTTTTTAGAGAAAATCTCAATAATTCCATAAAAAATTTAGAAAAAAGCAGAAAAAATTCTTTTGAAATAGAGATATTTTTTATTTTGATTTACTGTATAATATAATAAATATATTAAAATTACATTGTAAAAATATTTTATATATAAACTTAATATTTGACTATTTTTCTAATCAATAAAGCTTATATAAAGGAAAGTTCATAAAAAAATGGGGATATATTTATGAAAAAAATAAAAATAAGGAAGTTTGGGGCAATTGTTATAACAATGTTTTTCTTAGGTACAATACTAACAGTACCTTCATTTACGGCAACAAATGAAAAAAATAATAATTTTGAAAAATCAGAGGAATCCAATAATTTAGATGATTTAATTTTTAATAAAGCAGATTATGTTCCATATGATAGAAATTATGTACCTCCAATTGATGAAACTATCAAAGCAATACATAATGATATTGGATACAATGTAGACTCTGGTGACCAATTTAATAGAGCCAATGTTATATATGTAGGAGAAATAATTGATAGATTCCCTGGAAGAGGGCGAATAGGATATCTTGATCCAGATAGTGATGTTGATGATTGGTATAAATTTACAGTATGTGAAGGCCAAACAATAACAGCATCAATTGTTACAACTGAAGATTATAGTTATGAACTTGTTGATTATGATGAAAACCCAATACCAAATGGATATTTAACCACTGAATCAGAATGGTATTATCTACATATATTTTCAAATACTGGAGCATTAGAAGGTCAATATGAAATAACATTAACACTTGGAGGTCAAAATGATGCAGGCAGTGGATTTGATGCTGGTGATGATATAGGTTCAGCAACACCTATAAACCCGGGGGTTTATGAAGGTTATATGGATATGAACGATACTGAAGATTGGTATAGCTTTAACGTTAATGATGGTGAAGGAATCTTTGTTGATGTAATACCTGAAGAGAAAACAGATTACGATATACATCTTTATAATCCATCAGGCGAGAAGGTTTATTATTCTTCATATTATGGGGAAGATGAATTAGAATATCCAGCTGATGATACAGGTATCTGGAAAATAAAATTAGATATTTTCCCAGGATGGGATACAAACAAATGGCCAGATGAATATTTCCTTTATGGATCAGGGTTATATGAATTACATTTAAGCATTGGAGGAAATGCTGATTTACCTCCTGTAGCCGAACCACAGCCTGATATTCAACCTGTTGCACAGACTTTTATTGTTGAAAATGATGCAGAAAGTAATAGTGATGAATATGTATATCTTGCTGCAATACCAGCGGCAAATTATCTTGAAAGTGATATAAGATATGTTTCTCCAATAGTCTATACTGGTGATAGCACAGCAACACATTGGTATGGAACTGTTGATGATACAACCCAGTATCTTATTGATGATTGGAATGATTATCTAATTAGACATGGAATTGTATCAGAGGAATTTGAATTATCAAATGATCCTATAGTTGCAGCTGCTGATATTGCATCTGATAATTGGGAATCATCAGATACAGCTGTTGTTGTTGTAGATGGTAGTAGGTTTGAAGATACAGTACAAAATAGGATAAATAGGCCTGCATTGTTAAATGCTAAAACTAAAGTTACAAATGTACCTTCAGATAGCGAAGATCTTTTAGATCTAGGAAATTTAAAGGCTTATCCTATGTTTATTGGTCCTCAATGGGGTGCTATATCTATCCATGGTCTTGGGGATACCTTTGGAGGTGATATAGGTATTACAACTCCTAGATATGAGTCTTTAATGGAGGATTGGTGGCCTTATCCAAATGATGCTGCAGGATCTGACACAGATGTTTTCTATCCCATTACAAATTTTGGATTTTTCATGCCTTATACTACAAGTACAACTGGTCTTGATGAATTTGAAATCACCCAGATACGTGGAAAAAGATTTAGAATTCCTATTACAACTACGGATTGTAGTTTAAAGGTTACAGTAACTACAAATGAACCATCAAATCTACGTATATATCTAATAGATCCTTATGGTAATGTGAGAGCACCTATGGTGCCACATTGGAATGGTGGAGAAATTAATCCTTTACATTATTGGAATGGTGGTCATTGGGAAGGTATAGGTTTTGAAGACTGGCGTGCATGGCAACCAACGGCTTCCACAGAACATGTTGAAGAAGTTAACTATCCAATGAAGGGCATATGGAGAGCTATTGTTGTTCCTGCAACTCTTGATGATGCAGATCAATTTTATACTTTTAAAGTGAAAGCTGAGGTTAAGAAACATTCACCTGATAGAAATGCAGCAGCTATGTCTGCTTCAAATGCTGCAGTTATTGCATCTTTGGAACATGCCCCTTTACTTTATGTTACAGAGGATTCAGTTCCAACTGAAACAAGTGATGCGTTAACTCAACTTGGAGTTGATAATATTATATTTGTAAATATAAATGGGGTTAGTACTGCAGATCTTAGTGGTTCGGTAATTGAACTTACATCAATGCAAGAAGTTATTGATTATATAGATGGAAAAGATCTTAATTCAGATAATTTCATTACGATTACATCTCTTGGAACTGGTGAGGGCTATTTTGCCCCAGCGGCTATGATTGCAGCATATCATGCAAGTCCTGTATTAAATATTGGTGAAGCTGCTGATGCATATAATAAACTAGATATGTTAACAACATGGCGTGAATATGCTGGTGATTATTATCATGGATGCAGGGCTGTAGGACATCTTCCTATGATGACTGAGCCATTTAATCTAAGTGAATTTATTGAAAATGTTAAAAATCAAACTTATCCAAATACTGGTTTTGATTTAAAGAAAAGATGGTTTTTAGATGTAAATGAAGGTATTGTTGAACTTATTTCCAATTATGGTCTAGATAAAGAAGGTCAAGAAGCATATATGTTTGTAGCACCAAGGGATACTGATATTCGCGACCCCATTTGTAGAGCGATGACTGGTAATAACTCTTATGCAGGACATATACCAGTTGAAACTACGGCTTTTTCATCTGCAATTATTGTAAGAGATATTTTATATCCGGCTATTATTTATGCAAATCCTGGACGAGATATCACAACATCACAGTTGATGAATTATCCCGATGGTGGAGCATATAGTTGTAATAATGGTGTTACTTATTCAAATTATGCAACACGGGTTTTTAAAGAGATTTTTTCATCAAGAGATAGGTTTTTTGAGGGGCATTGTTTATGGAATAATTATCTTGAAAGGATGAATGCTGGAACAAGTATAAGTTATTACTCAGGTCATGGTACTGGTGGTTCAGGTATTTCTGCTCAATTTAGAAATGTTGAAGAAGATTTCCCATTATGTGATCTATATCATGATCATTTAAAAGATTTTGATTGGTGGGATTCATGGCGAGGAACTAGTGCATATGATAGTTCAACTACAAAATCTCCAAGATTTGGAGGTTCTTCATCTTATAATTCTCAAGAGCCAGGTTTATATGATATAATTCATTTTAAGTATGTTGATGAATTGTTTGAGAATTTACATAGTGAACTTGATTTTTGGAGTTCATGTACTACTGGTGAGCATTTTGGTCCTATGATTTATCTTGAACATGGATCTGCTTTTTGGTATGGTAATTGTGGTTCTGGTTATGGTATTCAAACTAATCTTCATGATAACTGGATGTTTTATGATGTACTTGTTGAAGGTAAAAATTTTGGGGAATCTCATTCAAAATATGTTTGGATTTTTGATCGTGATTTTACTACAGGTGATCCTGGACCTATGTATGGTGTTTCATCATTTTTCCAAGGTGGTCTTAGTAATGTACATGCAATATATGGAGATCCAACTATGACCTGTTATAGTCCAGATTGGATTGAACCAATACCAATTGAGATATAATCTAATATCTCCTCTCTTTTTTTTTATTTTAATGGTATTTTATTTTTAAATAATATAATTTCATTTCTTTTTTAAAATATTAAAATAAGTAGAAAACTCTTAAGTAAATGAAAATTTATACTATTTTAATGAAACCGATTCTACAAGTAGCTTTAGACCTTATTAATGCAGATAGAGCAATTGTTATCGCAAAAGATGCAGTTAAAGGTGGTGCTGATTGGATTGAGGCTGGTACACCTTTAATTAAAAGTGAAGGAATGGAAATAGTAAGGAAACTTAGAGAAGTTTTTCCTAGAAAAATAATTGTTGCTGATATGAAAACAATGGATACAGGAGCTATAGAGACTGAAATGGCTGCTAAGGCTGGTGCTGATATAATATGTATACTTGCAGCATCTGATGACGCTACGATTATTGATGCAATAAAATCTGGTAGGAAATATGGATCAAAAATAATGGTTGATCTAATTGGTATAAAAGATAAAATTAAACGTGCAAAAGAAATTGAGAAACTTGGTGTGGATATTCTTTGTATGCATGTTGGCATTGATGAACAAATGTTAGGTAAAAAACCTATTGATGTTCTCTGTAATTTAGTAAAATCTACAAATATACCTATAGCGGTTGCTGGTGGTCTTAATAGTGAAACGGTTTATGATATGATTAAAGCCGGGGCTTCAATTATTATTGTAGGCGGTGCTATAACAAAAGCTAAAGATATTGTAATTAGTACAAAAGAGATAAAAAAAGTGATTTCTGAAAAAAAGTCAATTCCAACAATTTATTATAAGAAATACGATAAAGCAAAAATAAGAGAGGCTTTTAAACTTGTTTCTACTCCTAATATTTCAGATGCAATGCATAAAAAAGGTGCAATGCAAAATATTAGACCAATTAAACTTGGTTTTCATATTGTAGGACGGGCACTCACTGTTCAAACCATTGATGGTGATTGGGCAAAACCAATCGAAGCAATTGATATGGCTGATAAAGGTTCAATTATTGTTATTGATGTTAAAGGTGGTAAGACAGCTATTTGGGGTGAGCTTGCTACGTGGAGTGCAAAAATAAAGGGTATTACTGGTACAATTATTGATGGTGCAATTAGAGATCTGGATGATATTAATGAAATGGATTATCCCATATTTTGTAGACATATATCATCAAATGCTGGGGAACCAAAGGGTTTTGGTGAAATTGGAGCCGAGATTACTTGTGGTAATCAACTTGTGCAAACTGGAGATTGGATTATAGGTGATGATTCTGGCGTTGTTGTTGTACCTCAGGCTGATGCTCAGGAAATTGCTAATAGAGCATTAGATGTAAAAGAACATGAAGATAGGATTCGTGAGGAAATTAAAAAAGGCGGATCTCTTGGCAAAGTACTTAAATTAAAAAAATGGGAGAAAAAAATTGGATGAAAAAAGTTGTTTTTTTTAAGGAAATTGACAAACTTTATAACTCTTTAAAATATTTTGATATTTTAGATTTTAAAAATAAAAAATACCCTGTTAAGCTTCATATGGGAGAGCGTGGTAATAGATATTTTCCAAAACCTGATTTTGTAAAAAATGTAATTGCTGTTCTAAAGAATTTGCCTTCAGATCCTTTCCTTTTTGATACCACTGTTGCTTATCCGGGTCTTAGACATAGAAAAAAAGGATATTATAAACTTGCTAAAATTCATGGTTTTATAAAAAAAGAAGTTGGTTGTGATGTTGTTATAGATGATTCAGGAATTCCTATTAAAATCGATGATAGAAGCTATGAAGTTGCAAATAATATTGTTAATTCATCTAATATATTTGCAATTTCACATGTAAAAGGTCATGTTGCAACAGGTATGGGTGGGGCAATAAAGAATTTTGGCATGGGTGGCGTTACAAAAGAGACAAAGATTAGAATGCATCATGGAAGTAGACCAGTTTATAATGGAGAGTATTGTACTTTTTGTGGTAGATGTAGTGAGGTTTGTCCTTTTAATTCTATAGAAGTTGGAGATAATTTTTGGAAGCAAGATATGAGTTCTTGTTTTGGTTGTGGTGTTTGCGTTGATTCATGTACAAATAAGGCTATAGATTATAAAGATGCAGATTTTAATTATGTTTTAGCTTGTGCTGCAAAAGCATGCGTCTCTGGTAAAAACGTTATTTATTTAAATGATGTTAATAGAATTTCAAAGAGTTGTGATTGCGATCCAGGTGCTGGACCGATAATTTGTTCAGATATTGGTTATTTAGTATCAGATGATCCTGTGGCAATTGATAAAGCATCAATTGATATTATTCATAAAGTTAAACCTGATATTTTTGAAAAAGTAAATTATATTGATCCATTAAAACAGGTTTATTTTGCAGAAGATATACATCTTGGGACATCATCTTATGAGCTAATTAATATATAATTTTATATCATTTATCTAAAAACTCTACTCTTCCATCTTCGAGATGATAAATAGCTCCAATAACATATAAGGTTTTATTTTCTAATCCATTTGCAATAATTTTACTACGTTTTGGAAGATTATTCAATTGATATAATATGTTGCTTAGTATATGGTTTTCATTAATAGAAAAACTATCACTTATTTCATTTAATAACAAATTTGTTGTATCTTTTATGTTTTCTGCTGCATTTACAGCGCCACAATTTGTATGACCTAGTATTATTATTAAATTAATTTTTAAATGATTTACAGCGTATTCAAGAGAACTTATAACAGAACTGTCTATTGCAATATTACCTGCTACTCTAATTACAAATAGATCACCAATTGATTTATTAAAAATCTTCTCCGGTATAACTCTAGAATCAGAACAAGTTAAAATTGCAACCTTTGGGTTTTGTCCTTTAACAAATTTTTTAAAAACAGCGCGATTATTAATAATAAACTCTTTATTGCATGTTTTTAAATCATCAATTATATTTTTAGAAATGTTGTCCATTGAAATCACTAATTAATTTTATATTTTATTTTTTCTCAACAGATGGTTTATAGACAAATGCTAAAACTGCTGCAATAAAACACATAATCGCTGCAGGTATAAATGCGTATAAAAAGCTCATGCCAGCATCTTGGACCATACCTGCAAGAATAGGTCCAACTATACCACCAAAACCATAAGAGGTAAATACAAAACCATAATTTAAACCAACATTTTCAGAACCAAAACTATCAGCTGTTGCCGCCGGGAAAAGCGCAAAATTAGCACCAAAATTAAAACCAATTAAAGCAGCAGAAATATAGAAAAATATTGGATTAACAGTAGTATAAAAAAACGAAAGCATCATGAAACCTTGGAAAATACACATCGCAGTGATTGAATTTTTCCTACCTAGATTATCAGAAACCTTACCCCACACAATTCTACCGATGCCATTAAAAATAGGCAGACAAACTGCTGCACCAATAACAGCAATATCTGCAGCTTGATCTTCAAAACCTGAACCTGATACTGCAAAACCATCAGTTGTAGAATTTGCAAAATTTTGAATATTACCAATTACCATAAGACCTGCCAGAGCCCCAATAAAAAACATCATCCAAAGTAGATAGAACTGTCTTGTTTTAAGCATCTCCTTTGGATTTAAATCATATAAAATTTTCTTTTTATCAGATTTATTTTCCTTTTGTGGTTTATATCCATCTGGTAGCCAACCCGAAGGTGGATTAATCATGACAAGGGAACCTAGAACAACTAGAGCTAAAAAAGCAATTCCATACATTAAAAAAACATTATCGACCATTGAAATGGTATAAGATGCATTATCAGCAATAGTCAAAAAACCATTAAAGCCTAAAATACTTGGAGGTTTCGCCATTAAAATCCATATGAAAGCTCCAAAACCAAATCCTGCTACAGCCAAACCAGAAACTAACCCTTTTTTATCAGGGAACCATTTAACACCAACTGCTATTGGTACAACATAACCAAGGCCGATACCAGCACCACCCATAATACCTAAAAATAATAATTTTAAAGCAAAATTTGCACCAACAAAGCTTGAAAAAATATAACCAAATCCTAGAAGTATCCCTCCAAGAAAAGCAATTTTCCTTGGGCCAAATTTTTTCTGAAGACGACCACCGATAATAGTAAAAATTGCAAAAGTAGCAAGACCCGCCGAAAATATAGCTTGTGTTTCAGTTTTACTAAAACCAAAAACATCAGATTGAAGTGCACCAGTAAAAGCACTCCATGCATAAATTGCACCAAGAGCAACCTGGATCATAATTGCTCCAATAACAATTATCCATCTGTTCATAACTTTTTCTTGATTTTTTTGTTGATTATCAGTCATATCTATCAGGCCAAGTTCCGCTGAATCAACATTTTATTTAAAAAACTATCGAGAAAAAAAATCTATTTCCAAAGAAGTGTTACAAAACCTGTTAGAATCATTGAAATAACAATAAGGATCACAACAATTTTTACAATCCAACTCTTTAATATTTTTCTGTTAATTTTCATTTACATCCCCTGAAATTCAAGATAAAAACCATTAAAAGAAATAATATTACTACCTTTTTTACCTTTAATACCAATTGAGGTTAAAACTTCCAAATAACCGTTTTTTATAATGTCCTCTTCTGAATTTTTGATTTTTGAAACATCTATATCAGCCCAGTTTAAACTCTTTTTATTCTCAATTGTTTTAATTAAAAATTCTTGATTATTATTAATCCAATCTATAACCTCTTTACTTTCTTTTTTAAATAAAGGTCCAATTTTTGAATAAATCGGGTTAATCTTAATAATTTTTTCTTCAATGTCAGGTTTTCCTTTAATAAATTTATGGTTATCTGGATATTTTAAAGTTGATTTTATGATATCTTGACTTGATTTTAATTTATCAATATTCTCCAAAGATGTATATGTAGCAGATGTATTTATTGGAGCATTTAAAGCAATACCTTGTTTGCTTTTATAAGATCTTACTTGTGAGATATAATTTTTTATAAATTCACCAGCATTCTCATTTTTTTTATCTATAAGATTAAGTTCTGGCCATAAAGATAGATGAATGCTTTTAATATTTTCATTTTCTTTGTATATATTTTGATATAATTCTTCAGTTATATGAGGAAAAAATGGTGCAAAAAGCTTCAAAATTCCAAGACCGATTGTATATAAAGTAAACCTAATGCTATCTATGTTTTTCTTATCATAAATAGAGGTCTTAATCATTTCTAAATAATGATCTGCAAGTTCATGCCATAAGAAATATTCAACATCTTTCATTGTCTGGGAGTAATCAAATACATCCATTTGTTTAGTACATTTTTTAATAAGTTTACTGTATTTAGATAAAATCCATTTATCAACAACTTGAAGTTTAGTAACATTTGATTTATAGTCTTTAATAACATTACTAATAAACATTTGAACATTCCATATTTTTCTAAGGAGCTTTGTACCTCTAATAACATCCTTTTTTCTAAATGGATTATCCTCACCTAAAGCACAACTGGCTGCATAACATCTAAAAGCATCAGAACCATATTCCTCAATTACTTGAAGAGGATCAATAACGTTTCCAAGACTTGCATGCATGGGTGTTCCATCTTCAGATAAGATAAATCCTCCCATCATGATATTTTCAAAAGGTTTTTTATCGGTAATAAGTGTGCAACGAAGTATTGTATAAAAAGCCCAAGTTCTAATAATGTCATGTGCTTGAGGTCTAACTGACATTGGGTATAACAACTTAAACTTAGATTCATCCCTATACCAAAATGTATTATACAAAGGAGAAATCGATGAATCCATCCATGTATCAAAAACGTCTTCACATCCTTTTAATAATCCACCACATTTCGGACATTTTTCAACTGGTGGTTTATCTATAGTTGGATCAACATAGCAATCTTGAATTTGTGCAATTACAACTTCATTGCATTTTTCACATTCCCAAAGAGGTATTGGAGTTGCAAAATATCTTTGTCTTGAAACAACCCAATCCCATTCCAGTGAATTAACCCAATCTTCAAGCCGTATTTTCATAAATTCTGGAAACCAATTCATTTCATTGCTTTGCTTTAAAACAAGATTTTTAAAATCAACTGTTTTTAAAAACCATTGCTCAGCATTTATAAATTCAACAGGTGTTTTGCATCTCCAACAAACTCCCACGCTTTGATCAAGTTGCTCTTTTTTTATTAATAGATTTGCCTTTTCTAAATCTTCGATTATAAACTTTCTAGCATCAATGATATTCATTCCATGATATTTTCCACAAATTTCAGTCATTTTTCCCTCTTCATCAATGCTCATTTCAAGAGGAAGTTTGTATTTAAAAACCCAGTTTAAATCCTCCTTATCACCAACAGTACATATCATGACAATTCCAGTTCCAAAATCAGGATCGACAGCGTCATCTTCTACAATTTTAACTTCCTTATTAAAAACAGGTACTCTAACAACTTGGTCAATTAACCAAGGAGCTCTTTCATCGGAAGGGTGGACAGCAACTATTTGGCATGATGGTAACATTTCTGGTCTAGTTGTAGCAATCTCAATATACATTCCCAAATCATCTTTACCAATTCCATGGTATTTTAGTATTTGATCATTAGAGTTTTTTGTAAAATAAAATTTTATTGTGTTTATTTGAGTTGTCCGGTCTGCATATGTGACTTCAGCATCAGCCATAGCTGTCATACAACGAGGGCACCAATTAACAGGAAATTTTCCTTTATAAATAAGATTTTTATTGTAAAGTTCAATAAATGAAATTTGAGTTATTCTTCTATAGTATTCAGCATTTGTCTGATAAAAAATACTTGGATCCATGCTTTCTCCAAGTCGAATGAACTGTTCGGTCATTGTTGCAATATTTTTTTCAGCAAAATCTGAACATAATTTTATAAATTCATGTCTATCTATGTCTTTTCTAGTAATATTTAGTTGTCTTTCAACTCTTTCTTCAATTGGAATCCCATTTACGTCATAACATAATGGAAAAAAAACATTAAAATCTCTCATTCTTTTATATCTAGCTGCAAAATCAATATGAGTATAATGAACAGCATGACCCGCATGAAGAGGTCCAGATGCATATCTAGGAGGTACATCGATGCTATATGCTTCTTTTTTGCTATCAAAATCAAAATAGTATATTTTATCTTGCTGCCATTTTTTTTGCCATTTTTTTTCTATGGTTTTTTGCTCGTATCCTGACATGTTCATACCTATAAGGAGTAAATTTTAGAGGTCAAAGTAAATTTTTATTTATAAATATTACTTTGTAGAGTTTAAATTACAAACTATTTTTTCATTTTTTATTTTATTTTGTTATTTAATAATACCCTAATTATGTCTTTATTTTCAGTTTTGTCTATATATTCTTTTGATGTAATTATGGCATGTTGTAAAGCATTTTTGCATTCACATTTTCTCTCATATTTTATAGTCGGTATTAGTTTTTTTAGTACATTTGCCATGTTAATACTGTTCTTTTTTAAATTATCAACAACCGAACTAACATTTACATTATCTTCTTCTTCATACCAACAATCAAAATCTGTAACAGCAAGTATTGCTGAAAAACACATTTCAGCTTCTCTTGCTAGTTTTGCTTCAGGCGCTAAAGTCATACCAATTATGTCAACATTCCAATTTCTATATAGATTTGACTCTGCTCTTGTTGAAAACTGCGGTCCTTCCATACATATATATGTGCCTTTGTGAACTTTTATTCCTTCTTTTGATACTTTTTCATAAGCGATATCTGAAAGAATTGGACAGAAGGGATCTGCAAATGCAACATGGGCTACTATGTCATCGTCGAAAAATGTGTTAATTCTCTTAGCTGTTCGATCTATTATTTGATCTGCAATGACAAAATCTAAAGGTTTAATTTCCCTTTTTAAACTTCCAACTGCTGCTGTTGAGATAAGATATTCAACACCGCATTCTTTTAAAGCAAAAATATTTGCTCTATTGTTAATTTTATGTGGAGGGATGGA
>Ga0272442_10009712_pt1 | contig 11980 bp, 15 predicted proteins | sample SSMForm2O_FD_200262 | JGI IMG/M metagenome (GOLD analysis project Ga0272442, IMG submission 200262) | Marine sediment archaeal communities from Little Sippewissett salt marsh, Falmouth, MA, United States - SSM-Form-2O | ecosystem: Environmental > Aquatic > Marine > Wetlands > Sediment ... | reverse complement strand
CTGAATGCTTGATGAGGATACTCACGCACAACCTGATGATCATCAGGCGTGCCGCTTAAGGTTTTCAACAGAGCATTAGGCACTCTAAGTTCTGGCGATCTGATTCGCAGTCTGCAGTCCGAACTGAGGAGATGTAGTGAGATGGTTCGATTCTCAAGCGACACCGACATCCTGAAGCATGAGCCCGTGCTGTTCGGCGAATTGCATCTGTCATGGCAGGTGCTGGCCCAAGGGACCGGCGCGATGTTGAATGGCACAACGTTGACTGCCGTCGGCGCGAACTTCGTCGAGGCCCATGTAGAAGCCGGCGGAGTCATATACATGCGCTCGGCAGACGGGTCGCTGGACGGCGCTTATGAGATTGTCTCCGTCGATTCAGCCACGGAGCTGACTGTTTCGGTTCTCAGGCCGGACACGACTGACAGCGCTATCGCGCCTGTCCAGGCAAGTGACATATCGTATCGCATCAGCACCTTTGCGCCGCAGGCAGGCGAAGCGGCCTACGAGTTGACGGAGCATTTCGGTATTCAGCCGGGAGAGCCGACTAGTGTGATTACGCCGGAGAACATCATGGACGTTGAGGTGCTGCGGCGGGCCTCGGTCTTTGCGGTGATCTCCGGCGTCTACGCCATGTGGGCCGGTCGCGACAGCAGCGAGAGTTTTTGGAGCAAGAGCTTGCACTATCGGCAGCTCTTCGAGAAGGCCAGGCAGCGCTGTCGCCTGTCGATCGATCTGGGGACAGATGGCGTTGCCGATGTCACCAGGATCGGCGGAGCGGTCAGGTTGGTGCGTGGCTGAGAGGGAAAGGGGCGACTTGTGGGCACCACACTCGATGGAAAGGCATTGTTCGATGAACAAGAACTGGAGATACAGATTGGTTCTTGGGAGCGGATTCGTATTGAACGGGCGGTCCCGGGCTTGGATGGCATTGTGAGTATCGATCTGGGGCGGCGCAGCCGTAGGATTCGACAGCGCGGCACACTACGCGCAGTAGGTGGGATCGAGATGGCTTCCCGGTTCAACGCGATCGAGGCTTTGTGCGACGGTGATACGCACACGCTGGTGACCGCGGAGGGGCGTTCGTATGCGAATGTTCGTGTGGATGCTCTGAAGCAACTTGGCCGCGAGGTCGCAGGAGCGGGCATCGCAGTGGCATACGAAATCGTTTACACGCAGTTGGGAGAGTGAGGCCGATGCCGTTGTGGCGTGAGGAAATTGAAGACGTTCGGTCAATCATCTTGCCCGATGCCGTTGCGGGAGATGGCGGTGGTACCGTCTTTTCACGAACGGCTTCGGTGCGATGGCGGTCGCGCCGGCAAGGGATGCTCCATCAGGTCTACGTCAACGGATGTCTCGCCGGGACGACGGTGGATCCAGCGCAACGGCATCTCGTCGTATCGGTGCCATCGTCCTTCAAATTGGCGGTATGTGTCGAGGTGGTGGCTGTTGAGCCAAGCGAGGCTCATATCGATTTCGCCCCTGCCGTCTTCTCTTCATCGCTGTGCCGTTCTCGCGCCAAGTTGACCCTTCTTCGCAGTCAGACTCTGCCAACGGCTGGGACGGCGAACATCTACTGTGACCATGGCACAGGGACGATTGATTATGGTGCGCCTCTGACACGGGCGACGATACCCCTGTGGTCGTGCTGGCAAGACAAGGCGGGTTTCGGCATGACTCGATTCGGAACAAGCGATTTCGGTCATGACGCCGCTGCGGCGATTGGATTCGGCAAGGGCACATTCGGGCGTGGGGAGTTTGGCCTGGATGCCGACAGCACCGAATGGATCAGTCCGGCGCTGCCGCTCGGAGCGTATCGCTTTGGTGTGAAGGTTCTCAATAGTCGAGGCAACGAGGGTCCGGCCAGCGAAACGCCCGCGATGGCGATCGTACCGGCAGCCACGCCAGCCGCGGGCCTTGACATCGCGGCATATGACAAACAGGCAGGCGAACTGACGCTTCGCATTGAAGATCGAGAATAGACGCAAGGAGAGAACGATGGGCGAAGTATACCCCTCAGACAGTGAGCTACTGAACCTACAATCGGACAGCCAGACGGGCGTCGAGTACATTCCCACCGGTACTGCACCTTACTATCTGCACTTCCGGAAGCTGCTATATCGTTTGCTGCTTGCTGCGGGCCGTGCGAATGATCTGCGGGTTTATGACGAAGGCGGGCTTGATGTCGGTGTGAAGGCCGGGCGGTTCTGGTTGGCGACAGGTCTTGTCAGCTACAGCGGCTCGACCGGCAATACGCTGGCGGACAATCAGGCGAACATCTACCTCTACCTCGACAAGGACGGTGCACTTGTTACCGACGAGTACACGGGCTTTCCGGACATGGCGACCACGCCGCACGTTCGCCTGGCCATGGTTTCCACGGCTTCCAGTGACATCACCTCGATCAGCGATTGCCGTGGCGGTCACAATTGTATCGTTCCCCATGGCGCGGGCGGTGTGCGCAGAGGTGTTGAGGCACATACTGTAAATGACACGCTTGCTGCCTCCGAGTCGGGCAGTGTCCACACCAACCTGGGAGCCACGGCCACAGTGACACTCATCTTGCCCGCAGCGGCTCCTGAGGGGAGCGAGTTCGTCTTTGCCGTTCAGGCTGCTGAGGAATTGCGCATCGATCCGGGTTCGGCTGCGATCCGAGACGATGCTGGACAAACAGTCGACAAGTACAAATCGGCCAGCGCGATCGGCGCGAGCCTGACGTTGGTGGCGGATGCCAATGGCGATTGGGCAACGGTTGCCAAGAACGGAACGTGGACGGAAGAGGCCTAGAGGTCGTGATTCAGGCAGCAAAAGGGTAATGACATGGCGAATGAGATTCAAGTTGACTACGCGTCGGGCAACACGCTGTACGCGGTGATCCGAAATCGTGCGGGACAGGTTTGGTGTGCCGGCCAGCAAGCATTTGAGACCTGGGGCGCTGGTGGCCGTGGTTCCGAGGATTATGACCTCAGTTTGGTGGACAAGAACGGTGGCCGATACGTTGGCGATTTCGATGCGAACATTCCTGCTGGATCGTATGCGGTACAGTGCTCTGTCCAGGCTGGTGCCAGTCCCGCCGAGACCGACACGCTGGCAGACAGTCGCGACATCGTCTGGACCGGAACGGCCGCAGTAACCGCCACGAAGATCCTCGCGAACAGAGCTGTGCGGGACCACATCACCGGAACGATCAACTACTACGATGATGACGGCAGCAGTGTCATTCTAACGCACACATCGACTGATGATGCTGTGGCACTCACGCGCGCACCGGCCTAACGAGACAACTTTCCAGTCAAGTAGGAGTATTACTGATGGGCAGCTTCACAGATCACTGGGAGAACGAGATTCTGGATCATCTGTTCGGCAAGGGCAGCTACACACCGCCCACCATTCACGTTGGCCTTTCCACGGCTGACCCGGGCGATAGTGGGACGGGTCTGAGCGAACCAAGTGGAAACGGCTATGCTCGGGTGTCAACCGCCGCGGCCGACTGGAACTCTGCCTCGGGCGGTTCGCTTGACAACGCCAATGCCGTCACGTTTCCCCAGGCGACTGGAACCTGGGGATCCATCACACATTTTGCGCTCTTCGACGCATCGAGCGGTGGCAACGTGCTTGCGCATGGCAGTCTGACCCAGGCGAAGACGATTGCCAGCGGCGACACAGCGCGGTTTTCGGTCGGCGATCTCGACGTATCGTTGGACTGACAGGAGGACCTATCGATGGCTGTAGCGAACAATGAACAACAAGTGACCTGGAGTTCGTCCAATTCCGTTAGTGTTTCGGCCGGCGGGAGCCAGACATCGGATGCCGTGTCTTTCTCGGCCACGGCCTTCGACGCCATGATCACTCTGAAGGCCGACAACAACGGCACACCGGCCAGTGGCGATACGGTCGATTTCTACGCCCTGTTGAGCTGTGGAGACCCGGACGGGGCGAGCAGCGACGAGTATCCCAACGACAACAGCGACGGCATCTTCCTGGCTCGCCTCGACACCGATGCGGACGATCCCGCCATTGCGACGGTCGGTCTGCCGGTGGGCAAGGGTGCGAAGGTCTACGCCAAGAGCGACGCTTCGTCCAACGCCATCACTGTTTCGGCCTGCATCAACGAGAAGACGGCATGATACTTCCATTACGCAACAAACCCAGGCCGGCTGCAGTGCTGAACTCGACCGACCCGCTTGCCAAGGGCCTCGTCTGCGCCTCGCTGATGAACGAACCTGGCGAGGCCTCCGCCAACTTCGGACGCAGCGGTCTGCTGGCTGGCGCACCTGGCGTCGGCGGGTTGGCGACGAATATCACGGCTGCCCATGAGCCCTGGTATAACGAGTTCGGCTCCGGCTACACGTTCTGTCTATGGCACAGTGGCATAGCACTCACCTCGTGGGAAGCGCTTCTGGCCATCGGCGATAGCACGCTCTCCTGGCAGCGCTACAGCTCCAGCGACTACTTCAAGAACTACCACAACGGCAACGGGGCGACGATGAGCAATCTTCTGCTCAGCGAGGTCGCCAATCCCGGCATGCTCGCATGTCTGTGGGATGGTTCGGAGATGCGGGCCTATGTCGATGCTGTCGAGGTTGGCAATGTCGCGATGTATGGCGTGCCCAAGACCAACAGCACGACGAGCACGCTGACTATAGGTGGCTCCTGCACTGTCTACCTGTTCCTCATGTACGACCGTGCCCTGTCAACGAGCGAGATCCAGCGTCTCTATCGCGAGCCTTTGTCACTGTTTAGACCGACCGGGTTCTGGCCTCCGGTGCTTGCTTCGGGAGGCTCGACACAGAATCTGGCTGGCTCCGTTGCCGCTGCCGCTGGTCTATCTGGGACCGCCAGGGCGGTGCGAACGGTGTCAGGCTCTACTGGTGCAGTCACATCTGCGGCGGCCACGCTGCATAGCGATAGGGGTGTTTCCGGAGCCTGTGCGGCGCAAGCGACGGCGACTGCTACGCTCAGCAAGGTCGGTGAGGTGATGCTCTCGGGGAACGTGCCCGCCATCTCATCGGTATCTGCTGTGTTGGTTGTTTGGAACTCGACGACCGGTGCCGCCAGGAGACGAGCCTGGATGGCCGGGGCTCTATTCCACGGTATGGTACCGTCTGCACACAAGCTGGGGACTGTATTGACTGGTGGCTGGTTCTGGATGCGTCGCGCGGGATGCTCGGCCGTCTATCGAGGGCTGAGTTCTGCCCAGGTCGACTTCGAGAACATTCTGGCCGTGACGGATCGCGATGCCACGACGATTTCTCCACCTGCCCATATCCCTCACGAACCCAATTCGAGGTACTGCTACGTAGTCCGACGCTTCAATAGCTGTGGTGACATCGAGCAGACGGTCTCTGCGGCCGCGATGGCGCGCTTCGATGAAAATGGTGATCTTGCTCTCGGCGCGCCGAACGCAGTGCTCAGTCTCAAGGCCCGTCAGGTCACTGGCAACAGGATTCGGTTGGCCTGGTCCTACAGTCCTCTGGATCAAGCGGTCGCACCGGAAGTCTTCAGGGTCTACTGGGATAGCGGCACAGGCCAGATGGACCTGATCCAGGCTATGGCGGAGATTCCTTACCACGGGCGCAAACGCTATAGCTGTCAGAGTGATGCTCTGAACGAGGGTACCTACACATTCGCCGTAAGGGCCCGTAGCGAGAAGCAGACTGAGGACGCGGCGTTTCAGTCCGTGAGCTGTTCGATCGAGACCCTCCCACCTGAGGCCGCGACCGTTCTCGCGGCGGAGGCACTACCGTGACGACGAATTCAACTGACCTGTTCATACCGGAGTGCGAGCACCTGGCTCTGCCGGCGGCGACGACAACGGTTTTCCTTGATGGCGCCTTGTGCGAGGACCTCGAACCGATTCAGTTCGTCCGTAGCGGCTGGCCCGAATTCGGTTGGGCGAAGCTGGCCTACAACCCGGCCGCTCAATCGAACCCCGAGCGGATCGATCTCGAGCGTGTGGAAGACCGATTCGGCATGGGTCGGCCGATTCGTATCTCTCAATGCTACAACCGAATCCCACCGGAGACGTTGATCGCGGATCTGCGGGTCTTCGTGGGTCAGGTCGAGGGGATCGAGACCACGACCGATGAAGGCAGCGAGTCCGTAGAGATCATTGCCAAAGACTTCAGTGCGGTTCTCAGCCGCATCACCGTTTATGGGCGCCACGTTTTGTGCAGCGACGGTTCCACGTCTCTCTGGAGCGGTCTCGACACCACATTCAATCCCGGCGGTCAGGCCAATGCCTCCGCCAAGACGGTCACCATTGAGGGTAAGACGTATGCTGCTTTCTGCGCCAATGCCGCCGAAGCGAAGCCCTGGGACTGCGCCGGAGTCATCAGTTATCTGCTTGGTGTGTACCTGCCGGCAGGGTCTCTATATTGGCCCGGCCTCGATCAGTTACGAGCCTTGACCGAAGGTCGACTTGTGCGCGATCTCGACGTCACCGGCCTCAGTCTTCTCGAGGCGCTGCATCGCTGCTGCCTCAGTGCGGGCCTGCAATTCACGTTCGTGCCGCGCCTGGTTGAAACGGGGCCGACTCAAGCGATCGTGTTCTACCGCAATGGATGCGATCGTGCGATCGAATTGAACTGCCAACCGGCCGGCAACCGGCTCGGTTTGTCACGGACGAACATTGCGGCTCTGCGGAGCGAGCGGAACTTCTATCCCGTCACGCATCGCTACATCGGGCAGGGTGACTTCAAGACCTACGAGGCGACCTTTGAGTTGGTCAAGGCCTGGGACTCGGCACTGGAGGACACGGACTACGCCACATTCTCGCCGTCGACGAATCCGCAGTTCCACCAGGTCAGGGATGTCTTTCGCAAGTGGAGTCTGAACGAGGCGGGCGACTACACGGTCGCACCATACAATCAGGGAGGGCCATTTGACTTCTCGAAGATCTTCGAGGGTGCAAGCCACCTGACGCGCCGGCGGCGCTTCTGGCCTGCGCTGAGTACCGACAAGCAAGGCAGGTCGCTGGGGTACGTTTTGGAGGTCTCCTGGGACGACGGGCTGCACTGGTGGGAGTACGCTGCCGGCTTCAACAACCTGATGGACGAGTGCGGCGTCTGGCTCAGCAGCGATCAGCTCGACATCAACACGTGGGTGGCTGCGATGAAGGACGGTCTGAAGTTCAGGCTCACGGCATCGGTCTTGAGCGACGAGCGCCTGACGCGCATCGTCGTCGATGGCCCTGTCGGTTCGATCGTTCCCGTTGTCGACCATGTCATGACGTTGCCCCGTCAATTCCGATATCGCAAGGTGACCCGACACAGCGTTCTTTCTCAGGCCGTACCGGAAACGTTCGGAACGCCCGACGAGGCCGACGATACCGATGCACTGGGACAGTTCGTACGGCAACGTGCAGACGGCTCGGCTTCCGTGATCGAGACGACGGACATACAGACTCCGGCTCTGGCGTTGCATGTCCAGCCGGGCGACCGTGTGACGTCGAGCCCAGACAGTAGAGATGTACTGAGTTGCCGGCGTGACAACCGCAGCCTCGTCTGGATCGACCGCGTGCAGGTGGATTTCAGAGAGCAGTGTACACGGATAAGGACCCGGCGCAAACGCGTCTGAGAATGCGAGAGGATCTTCGACCATCATGAACGACAGGTACATCACAGACCGCCAGGAACTGCTGACCAGCCTGGCCAGACAGGGTGCTGAGAACAGGAAAGAACCGGCCTTGGTGGTCAGTCCTGAGGCCGCGGTGCGTCCCTGGCCCATCAAGGTCAAGAGTCATGTCAACCGCAACGTGTACCGCGTGCGCGCTGTTGTGGTCGGCGAAACGGGTACCGTTCCCAGCGAGATCGGCGCCGAGCTGGACGCGACCAACATGGCCGAGTCCTTCCTGGCCACAGGCACACTCTCAGCCGGGACGTACAGCATCATGTTCCGCGCCGGGGAACGGAACGTATTCTACGCTGCGCCATGAGGAGTATAGACAATGGCAACCAACTCACACCCTTGGCGGCTTGACCGCCGGATCAATCTTTCGGTGCTGGTGCAGTTGATGGTCCTGGCTTCGTTGATCGTCGGAAGCTGGGTGAACCTTCAGCGGCAGCTCGATCTGCTCCAGCGCGACGTCACCATGCTGCTCGAATCTCACAAGAGTTACACGCAGAAACTGGACGTGCTGTCGGCCAAGGGCATGTCGCACGAATACCGCATTGAGGCACTGGAAAGAGAACTGGGAGAAAGATGATGAAGATGAATGTACGAAACGTGACCAGTCCGGTCATCATGGTTTTGATTGCTGTCGCGATGTCTCTGGTCGCCGGCTGCAATGCCCTGCGCTTCGCTCCCAGCGAGCAGCAGAAGCAAAACGCCTGGCTGCACAATCGCACGACATCGGTGGCGGCCGAGAAGGCCCGGGCTGAGCAAACCTCGGCGGAGCTTCAGGCCTTGACCAAGCTGTCTGAGAAACAGAGTCGTGCCTTCACCGCGTACTGTGGCTTGCCCAAGGAATATCCTCAAGCCGAGAGCAGCAGCGAGATTCTGGCGCAGTCGAGCTGGCAACTGGCGGACACGGCGCTGGCTCAGTCGGTCGAGCGTCCCGATCCCTGGCAGGTGGCCGACTCTTTTCTGGAGGTGGCCATTGGCGCCTCGGCTCTGTTCGGCGGGATTTACGGTACCCGGGCGGTGCGCTTCCTGAAAGACGCACGCTCGAAGTCCCAGGCGCTCAAGGAAATCGTAGAGGGCAACGAGTTGTACAAGAAGCAGAACGAGACTCAGACCCAGGCTTTCAAGGCTGCCCACGAAAGTCAATCCACCCAGACCCGCCAACTCGTCGCCTCGTTGAAGCAAGGATAGCTGTCGTCACATTGGCACGTCATGTCCCGAGGGAGCTTGTCAGTCCATCGCACCTCCGTCATACAGGGAGAACGTCATCGGTGAAGGGTTTATCAAGTTGCTGCGCAGTGAGGCGGCGCGGGAGTTGCTCCGTGATGGCAAGGCATTCTTGTTGCTGACGGCGATTGCCTTTCGCGCCAAACGGACGGGCGATCTGAACATTCATGGTCTGGAGATTGGACAAGCCCTGATCGGTGACCATGCCTCGTACGGCCTGACCAAGCAGGAGTATCGCAGTGCCAAGGCCCGGCTCAAGCGCTATGGCCTGGCCGAGTTCAAGGCAACATCCCGGGGGACGATCGCGACTCTGCTCGATCAGAGGGTTTACGATATCAACGTTGCCACCGATCAACACGCCGGCAGCACTCGGTCAGCATCCTCTCAACACGTGTCCAACACCGGGCCAACCACTAACAAGAATGATAAGAATGGGAAGAATGAAAGAAGTCATGCGCCGTCCGCGGAGGCGGAGCGGCTGGCGTCTTTGTTGTTTGATCTGATCAGACAACGCAAGGCGGACTATCGCCGGCCGAAGCGGGATCGCTGGGTGCGTGACGTCGATCGTCTGATCCGGCTGGACGGGCGTGGGCCCGAGCGGGTCGAGGCGGTGATCCGCTGGTGCCAGGGCGATTCGTTCTGGCAGAACAACATCCTCAGTCCGGCGGCGTTGCGCAAGCACTTCGACCGGCTGGAGCTTCAGATGCAGCAGCGGCCGGCGCCGGCGAGTATCGACGAGATGATGGACCGCATTGAGCGAGAGGACCCGCTTCCATGACTCGTGCGGAGGTCAAGCAATTCGTCCATCGGGAACTCAAGGGCCTTTGGCCGCGATGGGAGTCCACGGAGGCGGAGGTCCGCGTGTGGATGGGGGTGCTGAGTCGATACGCCTACGACGTGGCGCGGGCGGCGCTTCAGCAAGCGTTCTGCGAACAGACGAGCAACTACCAGCGTCCGATGCCCGCTCGTTTTCTGGCCAAGGCGAGGCTACTGGCGACGCGCGCGGCCGGCTGCGGTGGCGAACAGGCGAGCGATCCGGATACGAACGTCTTCATCCAGTGCGTCGAGCCACCGGTACGGAATGCGAATCTGCGTGGCGTCGAGCGGGCGGTCTATGTCTGGCCCAGGCCCAAGCAGAGCGATCCCGACCACGTCGGCGCCTGTGCCGAGACCCTGCGTCGCCAGTTCGAACACCTCTACGGCGGCCACTGGATCACCGTGGTCAAGAAGCCCATGCCCGCCCGTGGTGGCGTCAGGGTCTCCCCTGGTGCCGGCAATTCGGGGCCTTCGGCGGGGAAGGCGGCTCCGTCGCCGTGCAGTCAATACGGCACGGATGGGCCATAAAGCCCGTTTTTCACCATTTCTGCCACTTTCCTGTGTAGGAAAATGGCTCTTGGAGAGAGAATACCTGTTGTTGTTTTCCCAAATTGACGATATTTCCTCTATAGGAAAACTATCGAAAAGAGGAAAACAGCCATGCGACTTGGCATCGCAGCGATAATCGAGAGATTGCAGAGCGGGGCAGCCCAGCATGCTCCGCTGTCCTTGGTCTGCATTGAGACGGAACCAGGCGGATCGGGAGGGGACCGCGCCGATGCCATCGTCGAGTTTCGGGTTGCGGATGGACCGTCGTTCAGAGCTTTGGTGGAGGTCCTCTCCCCCGCCAGTCCGAAACGGGTCACTGAGGCGTGCCTGCAGATCCAGCATCTCATCGAGTGCAGCGATGATCCCGGTCTCGTACCACTTGTCGTCGCGCCTTATATCGGCGAGAAACAGGCGGCGACCCTCCGGCGGGCAGGCGTGTCCTGGCTGGACCTGTCGGGGAACATGGTCATACGGGTCGGTGAGCAGATCTACATCGAGCGGACGGGTCGGCCAAACCAGTTCCCTGACAGTAGTGCTATCAAGAACGTGTTCCAGGGGACGGCTTCCCTGGTCGCAAGAACGCTGCTGTTGCAGCGCTGCGGATTCGGGTCACTGGCGGAGGTCGTCGACTTCGTCGGGCAGCGAGGGGGAACGGTCGCTCTGTCCACGGTTTCTAAGGTTCTACGCTCACTCGAAGAGGACCTGCTCATCTCGAAAACCGGTTCATGTATCCACGTCCTTGATCGGGACCAGTTGCTGGACAGGTTGGCGACGGGTTACGCCTCATCGAGCTGGCGGGCGCGCGCGACTGTGAGGCGTTTCGTCCTGGACGATGCGCCCTCTATCCTGAGACAGCTCGGTTTATCGACAGAATCGCCCTACGTCTGTTGCGGGTTCTCCGCGGCGCAGCTGAAAGGCCTTGCTGTGGATGAGCAGATCAGTCTGTATGTCGGTGATATGATGCGCTTCGGGGAGAGGATCGGTCGCATTGGGCCGGCGCTGCAACCTGACGAGGAGTTCGGGAATCTTCGTGTGATAGAGACGCGGAGTCGGCTCCCTTGGTTCAATTCCGAGACGATCGACGGTATGCGCGTGGTAGATGACATCCAGCTGTATCTTGACATGACGGTAGATACGCCGCGCGGACCGAAAGTGGCCGAGGTGTTGCGACAGAGGATTCTAGCGGAGGCCACGGATGGATAGCGCTGTTGTCGATCAACCGGCCGAGCTGGCATGGGCCTTCAACACCATCGGGGTACAGCCCGTGATCTGTGGCGGTCTGGCCGTATACCTTCTGTTTCGCGACAGCCCGGAGGTCGTTCGGGCTACGAGTGATATTGACTTGATGATTCCAGCCTCCCAAGCACGCGAAGAGAGTCGTCGTCGGGCGCTTGCCGAGGTCATCACCGGCTCGCTGGAATACGTTGTGCGTGAAGAGGGAAAGCACTTTCGGTTCGAGAAGGGCTCGGAGAGGCAATTGGACGTGCTGGCACCGCCGGTGGACGGTGTCCCAGTGGAGGGTGATAGGGTCAAGTTCGTCCGATCAATGCTCCACGGTCGCTTGACGCCGGAGGCTTGCTTCATCGAGGAGGATCTTCGCACTGTCGATCTGACAGGACCGTTGCCTGATGGACAGGAGATGCCGACTGGAAAAGTCTGCGTACCTTCACCGACCAATATGCTGATCCTCAAGCTGTTTGCTTTCGACGACAGAGACTCCGATGCGCGTCGGGACGCGGCTCGTGCCCAGGCACACGCTTACGACATC
>Ga0272442_10009711_pt1 | contig 11980 bp, 10 predicted proteins | sample SSMForm2O_FD_200262 | JGI IMG/M metagenome (GOLD analysis project Ga0272442, IMG submission 200262) | Marine sediment archaeal communities from Little Sippewissett salt marsh, Falmouth, MA, United States - SSM-Form-2O | ecosystem: Environmental > Aquatic > Marine > Wetlands > Sediment ... | reverse complement strand
TATACTTTGGCACTAGTATTTCACCACCCAAAGTTATCACAAATCAGTCCGGAACTACATACGATCCAGGAACACTAAACTATAACACTACATATTATTGGAAGATAGTAGCGTGGGATAATCATGGTGCTTCAACAACGGGACCAATATGGTACTTCACTTCAAGAGCAAATCATCCTCCAAATACACCAAGTAATCCATCTCCAGCAAATGGAGTAACAAATGTTGATATCGATGAGGATCTAAGTTGGACTGGTGGAGATCCTGATCCTGGTGATTCAGTTACATACGATATATATTTTGGTACATCTAGCCCGCCGCCAGTCAAGTTATACGGCCACAATAAAACCACATATGACCCCGAAACAATGGAATATGATACTACATATTATTGGAAGATAGTAGCGTGGGATAGCTTTGGGGAATCATCGCCAGGTCCAATATGGCACTTTACAACAAAAGCAAATAGCCCGCCTAACACTCCAAGCAATCCATCTCCTGCAAATGGGGAGATAAACGTTGATCTTAACGAAGATCTAAATTGGACTGGTGGAGACCCTGATGGAGATTCTGTAACATATAACGTGTATTTTGAAGCCGATGATCCTACGCCCGATGTATTGGTTTCAGAGAATCAATCTGATACTAGTTATGATCCTGGGACAATGGAGTTTGGTACGACATATTACTGGCAAATTGAAGCTTGGGATAGCTATGGATTAACAACAACAGGTCCAATATGGAGCTTTACCACAGAATATAACAATCCACCAAATACGCCAAGTAGTCCATCTCCAGCAAACGGAGCAACAAATGTTCAACTTAATGTAGAACTAAGTTGGACAGGAGGAGATCCTGATGGTCACGATGTTTATTATGATGTGTACTTTGGCGATAGTAGTCCACCATCAAAGATTATTGCGAATCAATCTGGGACAACATATGATCCGGGAATCTTAGAATTTTCTACCACATACTATTGGCAGATTGTTGCATGGGATGAATATGGTGCTACAGCTTCGGGACCGGTATGGGAATTCACTACGGGAACGAATAATGCACCTAATACACCTAGCAATCCCAATCCGGCAAATGGAGCGGTAAATATTCCAGTTTCCACAGATCTGAGTTGGATAGGAGGAGATCCTGATCCCGAGGATACAGTCGCGTATGACGTTTACTTTGGTGATAGTAATCCGCCACAAAAAATTTCAGCAAATCAATCAGAAGAAAGTTATAGTTTTACAAATGACCTAAGCGAAAATACTACCTATTATTGGAAGATTGTTGCGTGGGACAACCATGGTCAATCAACACCGGGTCCACTCTGGCAATTTAAAACTATAGAAAGTTTCAATCAGCCACCAAATACTCCATCAATATGGGGCGATGGTCAATTTCCAGGATTCCAATTTATTCAGCCAAATGTCGAATACACATTTACTGTCGTTGCTTCAGATTCTGATGGAGACGATGTATATTACTGGATAGACTGGGGAGACGATACCAATAGCGGTTGGCTAGGGCCATATCATACAAGCGTCCCAATAACGCAAAATCATACCTGGACTGAAACACTTGACATACAGGTTATACAAGTGAAAGCGAAAGACATCCATGGTGCTGAAAGCGGTTGGGGAAAATTGTGGATTATAATAATTAAAAACGAAAACGTGCCATTGAACTACCAGGTTGTCAAGAATAATATGCAAACAATAGCTCAAAATAAAATCTCAGTAAACCAAGACCCACAGAGCAATCCATCTGGAACATTATTGGGACAGACTGTGACAACAACAATGGCAGCAACTAGATCAAAAAATAGTATATAGAGCGTAGAGCTGCTCACCAACAGAACAATTGTTAAAGCAGCGAGTATATGTTAAGTCTGTACACATCAATCTGCTCGTCACCATACACGCGACTTGAAATTACCTTGCTAACTAATCCTGCATCAGATATGTAATTTTCCAATTTTATCCTATTTGAAAGAGAACTAAATACAATATATGCAGATCCGTTTTTAGCTAGATGCTTAGATAGTCCTTTAAGAAATCGTTTTGTCGCAACAAGACCGTCAGCACCTCCATCTGTTGCTACATCAAACCACCCAGCACCACCAATACGATCCTCTTTTTTTGTTGGTAAATAAGGAGGATTAAAAATTATGATGTCAAAGTATTCATCTGAACGAACTACAGAAAATAGATCTCCGCTTCTCACTTCCACATTTCCCTTTATCAACTGATGGTTTAACTGATAATTTTTTCGAGTGAGGGCAATAGCATGAGGATTAATGTCGGTACATACAACTTTGGCTCCTTGGCTTGCATAACTTAATGCAATCAACCCGCATCCAGTCCCAAGTTCAAGGACTCTATCGTCTTTTTCTAAATTAATAGCTTCGAGGAGTTGGAAGGTATCCTCAGCTGGCTCATAGACTTCTGGATGTAATTCAATTGTGAGCCCCTTATAACGAAAGGTTCTTGCAGAAGATGCGCTGTCACTCATATGAAATCTTCTAGTAATTTCAAATGTTTTTTATGCTTTGTGTAATCTATTATATCTTGCAATTCAAAAAGATTTATAAAGCACGATTGACTGCTAAATTAGCATGAATGATTTGACAAAAGCACAGATAACTGTAGGGCTACTAGCCTGTTTTGCTCTAATATGGGGATTGGGTCAACAGGCATTGGCTTCTTCCGATCTTGTTTTTGGGATACTGATTCTAATTGGGCAACTAATTGCGATAATGATATTGTCGATGGCAATTCTTGGGATACTTCAATGGACTAAAATTTTTGATTTAAAAACCAACGCAGTATTAACATTGGTAACTATTGTTACAATTCGCCTCTTGTCTGGCGTATAAAATCATTTTCCATTCATTTTCTCAAGTAGCTTACCGAATTTTTCTTCGCTTTCACGAAGAGCTTTTTCAGCCATTCCGTGTTGAGTTCTATCCCTAATAACAAGAGTTATACCATGTTTTCCATCCTCAAAAGTAGTGGGAATAATATTTATTCTAAAATAAAACTCATCATTATCCATCTGAAAAGAGAAGTCTTTCGTAAACTGCTTTCCTTCAAAAGCATCCCGGATGGATGAAAATAAGTCACCATCACCATCTAATATCCTAAGAAAAGTATTGTCTAAAATCTCTCCAATAACCGCTTCTCGACTAGCTTTCATAAAAGCTAGCAACGAATCGTTGACCATCACAACCCTCAACTGTTTATCAATGACTAGAATGTAATCAGATGTAAAATTGAGCATTGACGAAAGGGGAATTCTACGCGATGGAAAAAAGACTTTCGCAGGACCAAAGGTTACCATCTCTACAAAACCCGAGATGCGCATTATATCAAGGTATTTTGCAACAGAATTTCGATTGATTTTAATTTTTCTTGAGACATCAGTTACCGTCATACCTTTAGGATTCTCTTTAAGAACCTGTTTAATAGTTTCAATCTCTTTCTGGTAACTGTTCATCACCCAGGTATGGTTTCATAACTATTTATGCATTTCTTTTTTGATTATCACTTTTGCAATGCAAAGAACAAAAGTTTTATATATTGGCTATTGCATTATAGCATTGCAATGCTATTATGCATGGCAAAGATGGTGAAGAGGGTGAAGAATTTAAGCTACTTGCCGACCAAGTTCCTTTTGGCAATTTCGCGATTTATCCATTCATTTCCACCAAGGTTTTTATTCCAACAGCCTGCAAATACCACCTCCACTTCCCATTTCTTCCTCCTAGATCGTATAGAGGTGCCTCCCCACGCATCCCATCTCTCATTCTAAAAAGGGGTGCCTCTTCTTTCTTTTAAAAAGTCTCCAACAAACATTATAAAAACAGCTAATTATACTCCCCTTGGTTAGCATTATGAAAGTTGCGCTTGTATCTATGAGGCCGAAGATTGCAGATAAGAAAGGAAATCTGCAAACCATGGAAAAACACATATTAAAAACAAAGGCAGATTTCTACGTGTTTGGAGAACTGTCACTTATTGGTTATGGATGTAAAGATGAAATACGAGATCTTGCAGAACCGATAAACGGCCCATCAATAAAATATCTAAAAACAGTTGCAAAAAAGAACAATTGTTACATCGTATTCGGCATGCCTTTGAAAGATGAAACCGTCGAAGGATTGATTCACAATGCATCAATTTTAATTCACCCAAATGGCACGGTAAACAATTACAAAAAATGGTTCTTACCGACCTTTGGTCCATTTGAAGAAAAAATCTTTTTTGAAGAGGGAAATGAACTAAATGTTTTTAAAACAAAATACGGAAAGATTGGGCTTTTCATCTGTTATGATTTATTCTTCCCAGAAATAGCAAAAGCACTTTCATTACAAGGGGCAGATATCCTTATATGCATATCAGCAACACCCTCGCAAAATAGAGTATACTTTGAAACATTAATGCCAGCAAGAGCTGTAGAAAATACAACATTTTTGATATATGTTAATCTAGTAGGAACGCAAGAGGACCTTGTTTTTTGGGGTGGCTCTCAGATTTATGATCCTTTAGGCAAACTTATGAAAAAAGCACCTTATTTCAAAGAGAGTGTGATAACGTGCGATATTGACTTGAAAAAACTCAAAGTTGCACGTGCAAACCGCCCAGTAATACGTGATATCAGACCAGAAGTTTACCAGGACCTATACAAGTTCTCAAGATTTCATACTAAAAAATGAGTATAAAAATTACAAAAAGTATTTACCCGCCAAGAGTATACACGAGACTCTAGACTCTATATTTTTGTTGAGGGGAGCCGACAATGCATTACGATGAAAAAACCATCCGTGCCCTTAACCTGACATCAGTAAAGGTCAGAAAAAACATTATTGAGATGTTGTATCTTGCCAAATCAGGTCATCCTGGGGGGTCATTATCTGCCACAGACGCAATCGTTGCTCTATATGGTACTCATATGAGCCACAACCCAAAAAAGCCCTGTGATCCTGATAGAGATAGATTTATTTTAAGCAAGGGACATGCTGCACCAGCTCTTTATGCCGTACTTGCAGAATATGGGTACTTTGGTACTAACGAGTTGAAAAAATTGAGAGAAATAAATTCCATGCTGCAAGGACATCCAGCTTGTTTATATGTTCCCGGTGTAGAGGCATCTACTGGATCTCTTGGACATGGTCTTTCATTTGCTAACGGAGTTGCGCTTGCAGGGAAATTAGACAAAAAAAATTACAAGGTATATGCAATGTTAGGCGACGGTGAGACTGGTGAAGGACAAATATGGGAAGCAGCTGCATCAGCATCGCATTATAAGCTTGACAATCTCACGGCAATGATTGATAGAAACTTTTTGCAAATTGATGGTCGCACTGAAAATGTAATGCGTCTTGAGTCAGTAAAGGACCGCTGGAGTGCTTTTGGTTGGCATGCAATAGAAATTGATGGTCACGACATGCGTCAAATACTTGATGCTTTAGATAAGGCAGATGCATACAAAAATAAACCGTCGGTTATCATTCTTAACACTGTAAAGGGAAAAGGCGTTTCATTTATGGAAAACAACGTCGACTTTCATGGAGTACCACCAAATGAGATGGAATATAATCTAGCTATGAAAGAACTAACGCTTTTAGAGAAAAAACTGGAGGCGGAAGCATGAACAAAAAGGAGATGGCCAACCCAAGAAATGCCTACGGTGAAACTCTAGTAAAGCTTGGAAAAAAATATCCAAACCTTGTCGTGTTGGATGCCGATCTTTCCAAATCAACAAAGACGATCATGTTTGCCAAAGAATACCCAGATAGATTTTTTGAAATGGGCATCGCAGAAGCAAATATGATTTCTACAGCGGCAGGTCTTGCATCTTGTGGAAAAATACCGTTTGTCAGTACATTTGCTGTGTTTGCTACTGGTAGGGTCTACGATCAGATTCGTATGGACATTGCCTATTCCCAGGCAAATGTAAAAATCTTTGCTACCCATGGCGGTATTAGTGTTGGCAAGGACGGTGCCAGTCACCAAATGATAGAAGACATTGCCTTGATGAGAGTAATGCCCAATATGACTGTGCTTGTGCCTAGCGATGCTACACAAACCAAAAAAATTGTTGAATTCATGGCTGCAAACAAAGGAGGCATGTATGCACGAGTTGGTAGGGCAAATGCTCCAATAATTTATAAAGAAAAAGATCTCAGGGAGCTCACCTTGGGCAAAGGGATGGTTGTAAAAGATGGGAAAGAAGTCACAATCATTGCTTGTGGCACAATGGTACAACCGGCAATAGAAGCGCATGATACATTAAGCAAACAAGGAATATATGCTCGCGTCATAGACATGCATACAATCAAACCATTGGATGAAAAGTTGGTAATAAAGTGCGCAAAGGAAACAAATGCCATTATAACTGTTGAAGAGCACTCCATTATCGGCGGACTTGGAAGTGCAGTAGCAGAAACTCTTGCAGATCAGGGAAAAACTACAAAGTTTGTGAGAATGGGAATAAAAGATAAGTTCTGTGAAAGCGGAGATGCACACGATTTACTTGAGAAGTATGAGTTAACGGCAGAGCATATTGTTAAAAACGTCAAGAAAATTTTGAAAGAATAAATACATCTGTTTATATTAAAAATTCTTTTATAGACGTATTATGTTTCTATGTTTTGGATGCCTATGGATGAAATTACACTATTTTTATCAATAGTAATAGCTGGTTTTTCACTATTATTAGCTACAGTTTCAATGGTTGCATATTACCGTTTACGCTCTTTTAAGTTGCTTCTTGTTGGCACGGCTTTTTTAGCATTTGTTGTTAAAGGAGTACTAATAGCATTTGGTATTTTTGATCAGGGCCTCATCGGTCTTGTGATTGATTTTGTGATAATTGTTTTTCTGTATTTTGCAGCTATTAAAAAATGACGATTATTTGGAGTTTTAAATGTCTGAGGAGGATGTCTTAAAACTTGCCACCAGAAGAAAGATATATAATTATATCTTGAAACATCCTGGTTTACATGAGAGAGAACTTTCAAGACGTTTAGATGTTCCACTTGCAACTCTTGACTATCATTTGTTTTATTTGAATAAAAAAGAGTTTATAATCTTAAAATCTGATGAAAGATTCACTCGTTATTTTGTCACTGGCAAGATGGGTGTAGAGGATAAAAAAGTTTTAACTATTTTAAGACAAAAAGTTTTTAGGAAAATTATTATTTTTTTACTTTTAAATCCTTTTTCCCCTCACCGAGATATAAGCGAATTTATTGGTTTAGCTCGTTCAACAACTTCTTTTCATTTGAATAGGCTTATCGATTTAGAGATTGTTTTAAATACTGAAGAAGGTAGAGAGAAAAAATATTATGTGAAAGAAACTAATCATGTTTCTGATATGTTAGTAACCTATCAGAAAAGTTTTTTTGACTCAGCTGTTGATCGTTTTGTTGATTCTTGGCTTGAAATGCATCCACGTTATATCAGAAAAACAAAGAAGAAAGAGAAAGAGCTCAGTCTTCTTTCCCTTTTCGAAACATTATAACTGCGGCGATAGCTATTAGACCAACAGCAGCAATGATTGCATATTCGACATATTGGGCGACTTGTTCCGGTGTCAAATTAAAGAACGTTATCGAGTGTTCGCTGAAATGAGGTACGCTTACTAATAACTGCGTTCCGTTTGAGCCGATAACAATGAGATACTCTGGATGAGAACCATCATTGTTTGGATCAAGAATATCATCAATATCATCTGCCATATCGATTGATTCTCCATCATAATTGACAAGTATTTCTGATGATGGATCAAATACTGAACCAACAATATCTATGACAATAGTTTTCCCACCATCAGTTTCATTTCCGCTTACAGTAAACGATACTGAGCCTTTTTTGATATCCAAGTTTTTAATTTCTACTCCGTTATAAATTGAGATATTATGTTCGAAGATGTTTACCTGGTCTTTGCGTATTGATATTTTAGCACCAACATCTCCTTTTTCTATAGCCTCATTTATAAGTTCTAAATTTGGCAATGTCTCTCTCACATATTCACATTTATGGCCTCTAGCGCCCTTTATGATTGTTCTTCTTTTGAGTGTCACACCATTTGTATAAGTGGTTGTTACATTATAAGTACCAAGTTCAAGATCATGAATTTCGTAATATCCATTTGAATCAGTATAAGAGGAATTTACAAACTCTCCACTCAAATTCCAAACCTCTATTAAGACACCTTCTAATGGAAATGTACCTTCATCCGGTGTTTTAGCTAACATAGTACCATAAATCCAACCTTTGGATTCTATAATAGGTGCCTCTACAGTAAATTCAAGTAATGTTTCACCTGCAGGTTGCCATAGCATTTCGTAACTTCCATATGGAAATCCAGAAATTGTATCGTCTGCTTGGATTTCTTTTGTTGACAAGCTACCAGATGTGCCGACTGTAAGATCATCTAAAACATAATAGACATTTTGTGGGTTATAATCTTTAATAAAAACAATGTGAGCATCGTCGTAAGAGTGGCTGTCGCTATAATGATAACCTGACTCAAATGATACTATAAGGATTTGTTTGTTTGAACTATCGTAACCAAGGCCAAAACTTGGGGTGAAATAGCCCCTTGGGTAGTGATCTACACTATTTCCACCAGGGATGTTGTAGGGGATATCACCTATTCCATCGTTATTTTTATCAGATCCGAAGTAAGTATCCCAGTAGTTGCCCAATGGGTATCCATTATCCCAATCGTTAGTATATTCATCAAAAGCATTATTAGTATTACCTGAAAAAGTATTACCATAAATAAGATTATTATAACTATCTACAGTTTGACTGGCGCTATTATATCCCGAAATTTTTAATCCATAATAATATGATTCACCAGAAGGGTTGTTGTCTGTAATAGTGTTGTCATAAATGGAGTTACTATTAATTCCTATTCCTTGAATGCCTTGGTACTCATTCATACTGATTATATTTGAGTAAATTGAATTATAATCTGAAACAGATAGATGTATGCCAGCATCGTTATTTTTAATTACATTATCCGTTATAATAGTATGATGGGACTCATCTAAAATAAGTCCATAGCCGTTACAGCCAGTAATTGTATTATCTTCAATAGTATTGTAGCTCGAATAACTTACTTCGATGGCGTTATCATATAAATTTGAAATAGTATTACCAGAAATTATATTATAACTATCCGTTGGATTTGATGAGTAATATTGAAGATATATACCATATTCTTGAAATACGTTATTTGTTATTACATTATTTTTGCTGGTTGATCCAATTAAACCAGTTATTGTTAAGCCTCCATACACTTTATTATCAGATATAGAAATATCAGAAACACCTGATAGTTGTATAGTTCTTCGTGCTTCTTCAGATTTGATAGTAAAACCTTTTATTGTACAACCATCAGCGTCACCATATACATTATTAGATAGATGAATTGCACTATCATCATCAGTACCAGAGTTATCAATAATGGTTGTATCTTTATCCTCACCCCAAAGTGTTATTCTTTTATTGATGTAAACGGATTCCTGATATGTTCCACTATAAACATAGATTGTATCATCTTCATTGGCTGCATAAACTGCATCCTGTATACTTGTATAGTCTGCACCGCCGTCGTCATCAACATATATGATATCTACAGATTGTGCCGGAGAAAACTCCCATGTTCCAATTATTGTAGTTGTTGGTATATAAGTCAATGTTATCGTACCATAACAATCTGTAAAATGATTTCCAGAAGTAACATAAGTCATAAAAATATACATACAATCCCCAGATATATCAATATTACTCCACAACACATCATCAGGATCAACAGATACTACAGTTAATGTATTGCTAACATCATCCATTTCGAATTGAATATCTGGAGTTGGATCATCAGCTTTAACTTGTTCTACAGCTATGCTTATTTGTAATATCATAAACACAGACATTCCGATTGTCAATATTTTTCCGATTTTCATTTTTAATCACTACTAGGATATGTGTCAAAAATCATATATAAAGGATCTGGAACAAACATCGAACAATTAATTCAAAAATTGTATAATAAACCAGAAAATAATTTATCTACTAATTACTATAGTCAGCACATCCTCATCTTTTAAAACGTGATCGAGTCCGACTTTTTGAATATCATGTTTCGCAGATGGGCCAGAAACAGCAGCGTACCTAAATTTATCTTTAAACTCTCTATGAAGCTTCCTGCAAGCAACTTCAACAGTGTCACCTTCTTTTAAGATTAAAGGCTCATTGAAATCAGCGGATTTACCTACAGGTTTCATATAAACACGAATAAATCTAAGCTCGGAGAACATCTTGTTCTTAAGTTTATTTAAACCAGAGTCTTCCTTTGCAGATATCGCAATAACATCCCAACCTTTCTGTTTTATTTCCCTAACCCTCGTCGATAATTTTTTACTACTTATTAGATCTGTTTTATTGATTACAACAAAAGCGGGAACATAAATTCTATTCTGAACAAAGACATCAATCAACTGGTCCTCTGTGACATTTTCACGAATTATGATATCTGCATTTGTCACATATTCAGAGGAAATTGATTTTACAAGAGACTCGTCCAAATGCGTAAGTTTAGTTGTAGCAGTGACAATAATGCCGCCATGTCCTGTTTTCTTTACAACTACATCTGGTTGTTTTTGGTTTAACCGAATTCCGGCCATATGAAGTTCCTCTGCCATAAGACCAAGATGGCCCTCATGCTGTGCGTCTATCATAAAAAGAATAAGATCGACGTTTCTAACAGCTGAAAGTATCTCTCTACCGCGACCTTTACCTAAAGATGCACCGGTTATAAGACCCGGTAAATCCAAAATTTGAACTTTTGCCCCATTATAGTTCATCATTCCAGGGATGGCATCAAGGGTTGTGAAATCATAAGCACCAATCCTACTTTTTGCATCAGTAAGGCGATTTAAAAGAGTACTTTTGCCAATACTTGGAAAGCCAATAAGACCAACAGTTGCATCGCCAGATTTCTTAACGGCGAAGCCTTTACCTTTAGATCCCGCACTTTTTCGTTTATCTACTTCTTGTCTAAGCCTTGCAAGTTTAGCCTTGAGTTTACCAATATGATGCTCAGTAGCCTTATTTTTCTGTGTATTGAAGATTTCGTCTTCTATATCTTTTATCTGCTTTTCTATGTCTGAAGTATCCATAACTTGAAAAACCAAAATAAATAAGTGTTTAATAAAACAACTGTTTGTTTACTTGGTAATATGGGTGCCTGTTTTTCCTTGTATTGCATCCCATCCTTTTTCAACGTCAGATATAATTACTTTTTTACCACCAGATTCAATGAATCTAATTGCTGCTAATATCTTAGGACCCATACTGCCTAAAGGGAACTGCCCTGCTTTGTAATGACCTTTCAATTCTTCCAGTGATGTCTTGTCCAATGGTTTTTGTTTTGGAGTGCCGTAGTTAATACAAACCATCTCAACATTTGTCAAAATCAACAACAACTCTGCACCTATTGCTTCGGCAAGTCGTTCAGAAGCAAGATCCTTATCAATCACGGCTTCAAGACCATCTAGTCCCCAGTCTTCTTTTTCGATTACTGGCATGCCCCCTCCGCCTGACGCGATAACAATTATTCCATCATCAAGCATTTTTTTGATTACTTCCCCTTCTACAATAGATTTTGGATCAGGGGAAGGTACAACTATTCTCCAGCCATCTAGTTGACGAATTATCTGATAACCCTCTTCAAGAATTTCTTTAGCCTCGTCCTCATCATAGTAAGGACCAATGGGCTTTGTAGGATTGGTAAACGAAGGATCATCCTCATCTACCAGAACTTGGGTAATTAATGCTACAACTGGCTTTCCAATGTTTTCCCTTTTCATAGCATTAGAGACACACTGTTGAAGCATATAACCAATAAAACCCTCACTCTCAGCAACACAGATTCCAAGAGGCATTGGAGGTGTAACATCCTTAGC
>Ga0272442_10009709_pt1 | contig 11983 bp, 9 predicted proteins | sample SSMForm2O_FD_200262 | JGI IMG/M metagenome (GOLD analysis project Ga0272442, IMG submission 200262) | Marine sediment archaeal communities from Little Sippewissett salt marsh, Falmouth, MA, United States - SSM-Form-2O | ecosystem: Environmental > Aquatic > Marine > Wetlands > Sediment ... | reverse complement strand
AAATTTGTCAGTGGAGGATTATGTAACGGGGTTTCGCCGATTCGCGCTTGATCTTTGATGCGCACCTTTCGGCCAACGATTTCAAGTTTATCCTCAACGTAGAATTGAATTGCCTGGGGAAATATCTTGTGCTCTTCCCGTAAAATTCTCTGCTGCAGCGAATCGACCGTATCGTCATCGTACACAGGGACAATCGATTGAATGATTATCGGTCCCGTATCGACTCCGTCATCGGCAAAGTGCACCGTACAGCCTGAAAACTTGACTCCGTATTCAAACGCCCGTTCCTGTGCGTGAATCCCCTGAAATGACGGAAGAATCGCCGGGTGAATGTTCATGATACGCATGGGGAAGGCCTTGATGAACTGAGGGGTAAGGATTCGCATGAATCCTGCCATGATAACCAGTTCGACCCCGTAAGTATTAAGAACATCGATCATTTCCCGGTCAAATAACTCTCGGTCGGGAAAGTCCCTATGATCGACGACTACCGACGGAATATTATGTTTTTCTGCCCGTTTCAGTGCAAACGCAGCCGGATCATTGCTGATGACAACCTTGATGTCGACATCAAGCGTGCCGTTTTCCATGCTGTCGATGATTGATTGAAAATTAGAGCCACTTCCCGATACCAACACGCCGATGGCGATTTTTTTCTTCATCGTCCTCACTCAAATATAACCGAAGCCTGTTCCGGATCTCTTTTCGCCACGGTACCGATCAGAAATGCCTTCTCGCCAAGCAGCTCAAGTCGCTCCACAACCTCTTTTGAGTCCTGCCTTGAAACGACAACCATCATTCCGATGCCCATGTTGAACACCCTGAGCATTTCCATTTCTTCGACGTTACCGATCTTTTGGATAATGTTAAAAATTGGGGGCACGTCCCAGCTGCCTTTTTCGATCACAGCCTGACACGGTTCCGGCAGAATCCGGGGGATATTATCAATAAATCCGCCGCCGGTAATATGTATAATGCCTTTCACGTTAAAATTCTTAATCAGATTGAGAATGCTTTTTACATAAATGCGGGTTGGCCGCAGAAGTTCCATACCGATGGCATGTTCCAACCCCTCCGGTATATCATGCACTGACAGCCCACCTTCTTCAAACAACACCTTCCGGGCAAGCGAAAAACCGTTACTGTGAATACCGTTTGAAGCCATTCCAATTATGGCATCTCCGACCCGTATCTCAGATCCGTCTATGACCTTGTCTCGTTCTACCACCCCGACACAGAAACCGGCCAGATCATATTCGTTATCACCATAAAATCCGGGCATTTCTGCGGTCTCTCCACCGATAAGCGCACACCCCGACTCCGAACATCCACCGGCGATACCCTCGACAATCTTAATACTCGTGTCCAGATCTATTGCGCCAGTTGCCAGATAGTCGAGAAAAAAAAGGGGTTCCGCACCCTGCACAATTAGATCGTTGGTGCTCATGGCAACGAGATCAATACCTACCGTATCGTGCTTATTCATGGCAAAGGCTATTTTTAACTTGGTGCCCACTCCATCCGTTGACGAGACCAGTACCGGATTGGTGTACTTTTGAGTATCGAGATGGAATAGTCCGCCGAAGCTACCGATATTGCCGAGGACTTCCTTACGGGAAGTCGCCTTTATCAGCGGCTTGATCGTCTCCACAAATTGGCTGGCCTTATCAATATCGACTCCAGCATCTTTGTAAGACATTGCTTTTTTTGACATACAACCACACTCCCCCACATCCGTGAAATATTTTTTCCTATGAATAGTGACCTTTATATATGGAATGACAAGTAACGTATATCACCCGAAATGTCAATTCTTTCCTTGTAAATCCGCAGCATATCTGTTAGTTATTTTATCGCTTTCCAGCCGATATCACTTATCGATTATGGTGTTTCTCCATGGACTCTCTTGAACATATCATAAAAAACATAACCGCACCGCTGCTTTTCCTGGCCAAAGATTCGTACCGCAATATCTCCCTGGTGAAGAATCTCGAGGCGTCAATGACGGCCCAGCTAAATAAACTCGCGCACACAGCAGCACTTCCGACGGACAACGAATTACACCGGGAAGAATTCGGTACGATTCTCGCGGGTCTTGCACGGACATTTCTGCACTTCGACGACCTGCCTGCAAACGACAAAAAAACCCGGGTTGCTGCCGCCTTCGAACTCCTATCAAGACTGTGTGATCTCGCTGGCACACCATCACCGGCACCTCCTGCAGCGTGCACACCCATCACCCCGAAAGATGCCCGCCTGTGCCTTGAGCGTCTCGCATGCCCCGTTCGGGAATTGAAAGGCGTTGGCCCCAGAGTAACGCAATTGTTTTCTAAAAAAAACGTGATCACCGTCGAGGATCTGCTCTATTTCCTGCCCAGAAAATACGAGGACAGGCGGTCTGTGAAAACAATTGCGGACACAATCGTCGGCACAAGGGAAACCACCGTGGGCCGGGTGGTACAGGCAAAAATACAGCAGTATCGCACCACCAGGATCTTTGAGGTTACATTCGATGATGGCAGCGGCACCCTGACGGCCAAATGGTTCAAGGGCAATTTTGCCTATCTCAAAAAGACATTCACAAAGGGGATGCAATTTATCTTGACCGGCGAAGTACGAAACTATCTCTTCGGAAAGGATATGATCCACCCGGATTATGAAAAACTTGACGACCGGGATGACGCGCTTCTTCACTTCAAACGAATCGTGCCCATATATTCGGAAACGACCGGTCTTCGTCAGAAGTACATCAGAAAAATCATGATGAGGGCAATCGAAGGTTTCTCATCATATATGACAAGCCCGATACCGGCAGCCATCTGCCGGAGACACGGTCTTGCCGATATCGATTTTTCCGTTTGCAATGTCCACTTTCCGACACCCGATCAGGATGTGCAGGTATATAACGATCTCAAATCGGCAGCGCACAAGCGACTGATATTCGATGAATTTTTCTTTTTCGAACTGGGTATGGCACTCAAGAAAAAGGGGTATGTACTCGACGAAGGTATCCGGTTCGACCGCGACGGATCGCTTGTAAAAAAATTTCTGGACACCCTTCCGTTTGTGTTAACGGAAGCCCAGAAACGGGTTTCGAAAGAAATCGAAGAAGATATGGCGGAATGCTTTCCCATGCACAGACTGCTGCAGGGTGATGTCGGCAGCGGTAAAACCGTCGTGTCCATGATCGCTATGCTCCGGGCCTGCGAGAACGGCTGCCAGTCGGTAATCATGGCACCGACGGAAATTTTGGCAGCGCAGCATTATTCGAATATCAGACACTGGGCCGCATCACTGGGACTCAGCGTTGCGCTCCTGACAGGAAGTACGAAGGCCGCTGAACGTGCCCGGACTATCACGTCGATTGAAACGGGGACCGTCCACATTATTGTCGGCACGCACGCATTGATTCAGGAGGGGGTGCAGTTCAAAAAGTTGGGATTCGTCGTCATCGACGAACAGCATCGCTTCGGTGTCGTACAGCGGGCGGCGCTGCGCGCGAAAGGCGTCAATCCCGACGTACTCGTGATGACTGCCACTCCCATACCGAGAACATTGGCCATGACCGTATACGGAGATCTCGATCTCTCCGTCATCGACGAACTTCCACCCGGTAAAAAACCGACTACAACAAAAGTGTTCTTCGAACAGCACCGCCCCAAGGTGTATGAAATCATCCGACAGGAACTCACGCTGGGCCACCAGGTGTTCATTGTTTATCCGCTGGTGGAAGAGTCCGAAAACCTTGATCTGAAAGATGCCACGACCATGTCGCGGCACCTTCAAGACGACATTTTCCCCGAATTCAAGGTCGGACTCATACACGGTAAGATGAAAAGCGATGAAAAAAACAGAATCATGCAGGATTTCAAGAAGGGCAATCTCAATATTCTCGTCTCGACAACAGTGATAGAGGTCGGTATTGACATACCAACGGCATCTCTGATGGTCATTGAACACGCGGAACGATTCGGCCTCTCGCAACTGCATCAGTTGCGGGGCAGGGTGGGAAGAAGTGATTTGCCTTCATCTTGCGTTCTGGTGACGAACCATATCGGGTCCGCCGATGCAGGCAGAAGATTGCGTGTTATGGAAAAAACAAATGACGGGTTTACAATCGCCGAAGAAGACCTGGCCATACGAGGTCCCGGTGAATTCATGGGAATCCGGCAGTCGGGCCTGCCTGATTTCAGGGTAGCGAATATTATAAGGGATGCAGCAATTCTCAACGATGCGAGAAAGGAGGCCTTCCGGCTGGTGCAGGGCGATCCCACCCTCGAAAAACCGGAACACAAAGACCTTTCCCTGGTGCTTGAAAAACGGTGGAAGGGCAAACTGGAACTTGCCAAAACAGGGTAACATCAGACGCGCACATACGTTTCCTGCAGTTGTCACATTTCTTTTTCGAAAATGTCGTTTCGACGTTGAACCTTAATTTTGTTATATTTTTCAGCCGGGCAACGACAAATAGTTTTTGACAAATCAGCGTTACTGTTATAAATTTACGCGTTTAATTGGCTAAATAACCACGGCTCGGAAACACCCGGCGAAAGGATGCAAATAAATGAAAAAGGATATTTTCCTTGGTTTAATCGGTTTCGGGACGATCGGTACCGGAATTGTAAGGCTCCTTCAAGAGAATGAAGAGATTATCAAGAAGCGACTGGGAGCACGCCTTGTCATCAAAAAGATCGTCGATATCGATATTGAGACATCGCGGGGCATCACGGTAGGACGCGACATTCTGACGACAGATCCGCAGGAGATTCTCGATGATCCCGAAATATCGATCGTCATTGAACTGATTGGCGGGTATGAGCATGCGAAACATTTCATCCTTGACGCGATGGCAAAGGGGAAACATGTCGTCACAGCCAATAAGGCACTGCTCGCCACCTTTGGAGAAGAAATTTTCACAGTTGCCGATGAACGGCAGGTAAATATCGGATTCGAGGCATCCGTGGGGGGCACGATTCCCATCATCAAGACGGTCAGAGAGAGTCTTGTCGGTAATAATATCAGGTCGATTTTCGGCATTATGAACGGTACGTCGAACTTCATACTTTCAAAAATGACGGATGACAACAAGTCATTCGAAACAGTGCTGAAAGAGGCTCAGGAGCTCGGATTTGCCGAAGCCGATCCGACCTACGACATAGAGGGCATCGATACGGCCCACAAACTTGCCCTGACGCTGGCACTCTCGTACGGAAAACGGGTAAACATGGAGGACATCTACATCGAGGGGATTTCCGACACGAGCCTGCAGGATATTGAGTTTGCCAAGGAACTCGGGTACAAGATCAAACTGCTGGCCATCGCCGTACAGCATCAGGATCTGATAGAAGCCCGCATTCACCCGACCATGCTCCCCTTCGATCATATTCTCACCAATGTCAACGGCAACTACAATGCCTTCCATTTTATCGGCGACGCATCGGGTTCCGTATTCCTGTATGGACAGGGTGCGGGAATGATGCCGACGGCCAGCGCCGTCGTCAGCGATCTTGTCGATACCGCCCGGGACATGATGAAAGGAGTATGGCGACGAGTCCCTCTGCGATCATTCCCCGAAAAAAATATCGACGACATCAGGCTACTGCCCATGGACGATGTCGTCACCAATTATTATTTCAGGTTCTCCGCCTATGACCGCCCGGGTATTCTCTCGAAGATATCGGGTATCTTGGGCAACTACAATATAAGTATTGCCGCAGTCATCCAAAAAGGCAGAAAACAGGATGGCATCGTGCCGGTTGTCATGACAACCCATCCTTCGCGAGAAAAGGATGTGCAGCAGGCATTGAAAGAAATCGACGCGCTTGATGTCGTCGGTGGAAAAACAGTACTGATCAGAATAGAGGACAATAGACTGCAATGAAATATGTCATTTTATTAGGAGACGGTATGGCTGACTATCCCCTTGATGACCTGGGGGGAAAAACACCGCTTGAGTATGCACATACACCATTCATGGATACAATTGCATCTCGAGGAACAATAGGACTAATCGATACGATTCCCGCGGGATATACTCCCGGTAGCGATGTGGCAAATCTGTCGGTCCTCGGGTATGATCCCACGATTTATTTTACCGGCCGGGGTCCTCTCGAAGCGGCCAGCATGCACGTAAAACTCGGCTCGAACGATGTGGCCTTCAGGTGTAATCTTGTCACCCTCGGACACGGAGATGATGCGCCAGTCATGGAAGATTTCAGCGCAGGACATATCACATCCGATGAGGCCGGCAAGATCATCGCGGACCTCAACATGCAGCTGGGTTCCGATTCAATTCGATTCTATCCCGGTGTCGGGTATCGGCACCTGATGGTATGGAAAGGAGGTTCCGCCGTCGTCACGACAACCCCGCCCCATGACATCGTGGGGCAGAAAACGGGCGACTATCTGCCTGCCGGATTCGGCGCTGATGAAGTCATACAATTAATGCACGACTCAGAGGCCTTACTGCAGAACCATCCCGTCAATCTCACTCGCCGGTCTGCCGGCAAAAAACCGGCCACATCGATATGGCTCTGGGGGCAGGGCGGCGCGCCGGACATGGACCATCTTACAAAAAAATACAATCTAGAGGGCGGTATGATATCGGCCGTTGATCTCCTGAACGGGATCGGTGTGTATGCCGGTCTCGATATTCTTCCCGTTCAGGGAGCGACGGGATACACAGATACCAATTATGAGGGGAAAGCCACGAAGGCCCTTGAATATCTGGACCGGGGAGATTTTGTCTTTGTTCATGTCGAGGCCCCTGATGAAATGGGGCACGAAGGTAATATTGAAGGAAAAATCAAGGCCCTGGAAGATTTCGACCGAAAAATCGTCGGGCCGATACTGGAAGGACTGCAGAAATTCAAGGACTTTCGTCTTCTGGTACTGAGCGATCACCCAACGCCCATCAGCATCAGAACACACGTATCCGATCCCAGCCCTTTTGCCGTCTATTCTTCCCGCCCGGCGGAGAACCGTCGCAGCGGCTTGCCCTACAGCGAAACGGCGGCGCGGCAGACCGGCCTTTTGGTTTCCCCCGGACACCTCCTTATGAATCATTTTATAACCGAGTGGGGTACGTTCATTGACGAAAAACGAGACTAGAATCAGGGTCATATATGCCGACACCGATGCCATGGGCATTGTATATCACGCTAACTACCTGAAATGGTTTGAAATAGGGCGTACCGAACTCTTTCGCAACCTGGGCATTGTCTATTCGGAACTCGAATTGTCAGGATACTTCCTCCCGCTGACAAAATCGTATTGTCATTATCTGTCGCCGGCAAAATATGATGACATCATTATACTTGAAACCGCGATAGCGAATTTCAAGCGAGCCAGCATCAAATTCGAGTACACGCTATGGAATGAAACGCGCGAAACGAAACTTGTCACAGGCTGCACCCTGCACGCGTTCACCAATGCGGAGTCGAAAATCGTCCGGGCCCCGGCAAAATTAATACATGCCCTGGGCAATGTTTCGTAATCGTCGACTTTTACTTGGATTACCCGGCGACACACACCGCCGCCATATATTATGGCCACACAGGTGGCCGCTGATGCGACACAGGACACTAAACCAATTGTATTGAGGAGAATACAGATGGCGCGAAAAATAGTAAAAAAGGATTTAAAAGAACCGGATAAATTCCAGACCTTCACATCGAAAATGCTCGACTTTGCATCCGAACACTCAAAACAGCTTCATATCGCAGCAGGTATCGTCATACTGGTTATCTTAATCGGAGGCGGTATATATCTCTATGATCTTCACGTTGAAAAAAAGGCCCGGGTACTTTACGCCAAGGCATACGGCACCTATAAAGCCTTGAATCATGAAGCTGATCCCACAAAATACACGGAGGCGATTCATTCGTTTGAAGAACTGACCAGGAAATATCCCCGCTCCGATGCAGGAATGCTTGCGTTTTACAATCTTGGCAACATATTTTTCGATGTCGGAGAAATCGACAAGGCCATTGATGCCTACAATGAATTTCTGAAAAAGTCATCTCGGGACAATATTCTGACCGCACTCGCTTACTACGGCCTCGGATATTGCCACGAGGCCCAAAAAGATTATGACGGTGCACTGAGTTCTTTTCTCAAATCTATTGAATACAGCACCGGCATATTTTACACTACGTTGAATTATCATAATATCGCCCGAATTTATGAACAAATGAATAAGCCCGAACAAGCCCGGGAGTATTACGATAAAGTACTGGAACAGACAACGGATCCGCTCACGGAGAAGTTGATCAAGCGAAAACTTTCTGAACTGACTGATTAACTGCCAAGGAGATAAGATGGAACAATGAAACAATTAATGTCTGGAAATCAAGCAATTGCCAGAGGAGCGTACGAATGCGGTGTCACGTTCGCATCCGCGTATCCCGGAACTCCGAGCACTGAAATTACGGAAGAATTTTCAAAATATGACGGAGTGTATGCAGAATGGTCACCCAACGAAAAAATTGCTCTTGAAGTTGGTATCGGTGCTGCCCTTGCGGGAACCAGGGCCATGGTCGTCATGAAACATGTCGGTGTGAATGTCGCCGCCGATCCGCTCTTTACGGTAAGCTATACGGGAACCAACGGCGGTCTGGTAATTATTACGGCCGACGATCCCTCCCTGCACAGCTCTCAGAATGAGCAGGACAACCGCAACTACGCCAAGTTTGCCAAAATTCCCATGCTCGAACCCTCTGACAGCCAAGAGGCCAAAGAATACATCAAGCTTGCCTTCGAACTCAGTGAAAAGTTCGACACACCGGTATTTCTGAGATCAACAACACGGGTTTCACACTCCAAATCCGTCGTTACCCTTGAAGACCTCGTGATCCGTGACAATACGACATCCATTCAACACAACCGCGACAAATATGTGATGGTACCGGCAAAGGCCCGCATCCGACGGCTTGAAGTCGAAAAGAGAATGAATGCCCTGAAGCAATTTGCAGAAACGTTTTCTGAAAACAGGATTGAACTCAATGATCCGAAAGTCGGTATTATCACGGCAGGGCTCTGCTACAATTACACCAAGGATGCATTTCCGCACTATTCATACCTGAAACTGGGCATGGTCAACCCGCTGCCTGTCACGCTCATCAGGGAATTTGCCTCAAAGGTGGAGAAAGTGTATGTCGTCGAGGAACTTGATCCGTTCCTCGAAGAACAGATCAGGGCCATGGGTGTCGACGTGATCGGGAAAGAAATTTTTCCGTTTACCAACGAATTCAACCCGGGTGTTGTGGAGAGTGCCCTCACAGGCGTACCGGAAAAGTCGTCACCCGAAATTTCATTTCCCATTCCCCAGCGACCGCCCAATCTCTGCCCCGGGTGTCCCCATCGCGGTTTGTTCCATGTCCTGGGTCGGTTGAAAGTTTTCGTCTCGGGCGATATCGGGTGTTATACGCTGTCGTTCATGAAACCGCTTGAGGGAATCGATGCCACCATCTGCATGGGTGCCAGTATCGGCATGGCGCACGGCATGAACCACGCCCTGAAAGAAAACGGTAAGGGCAAAGTGGTCGGCGTCATCGGTGACTCCACATTTATCCACTCGGGCATTACATCGCTCCTGAATACGGTCTATAATCGCAGTGATACCGTCACTGTCATCTGCGACAACCGGACCACGGCGATGACAGGAATGCAGGATCACCCGGCTACGGGTACGACACTGCAGGGCAAAGTCACGAAAGAGCTTGATTTTGCAGCCCTCGGTCAGGCTTTGGGAGTGGAACATGTACGGGTGATCAATCCACTCAATCTCAAGGAAACTCGCACCGTCATGAAGGAGGAACTTGCCACAGACGGTCCGTCACTCGTGATCTCGCGGGCACCGTGCGCGCTTCTACAGAGCAAAACGGCAGAAACGATCGTGCCGCTCTGGAGTGACCCGCATAAATGCACCGGCTGTAAATTGTGCCTCAGCCTGGGATGCCCCGCCATTTCCTGGAAACGTCTTGAAGATCTCGATTTCACCGTAGAGAAGAAAACCAAGAAACAGGACGGCATTGCCTACATCGATCCGACATTGTGCAACGGCTGCACGCTCTGTCAGCAATTATGCAACTTCGAAGCAATTCAGGAGGTACAGTACGATGAATAATACGACGAAAAGTATCCTGCTGGCAGGTGTTGGCGGACAGGGAATTCTGCGTGCAAGCGACATCCTCTCCTGGGTCATGATGGAAGCCGGGTACGACGTCAAAAAAAGTGAAGTGCACGGCATGGCCCAGCGTGGCGGCTGTGTGACGAGTCATGTCCGATACGGCGAGAAGGTATACTCACCGATCGCCAAGAAGGAAGACGTGGACGTGCTGCTTTCTTTCGAAAAAATGGAAACACTGAGGTATCTGGACTATCTTAAACACGATGGACGGGTTATTATCAATGATGTCGAGATATACCCCCCTTCAATAAACCTGGGTGAAGCGGAATATCCCAAAACCGTCTTCGACGAGGCCCGAAAACACGTCGACTCTATAAAAGTGGTGAAGGCAGAGGACCTCGCGGTAAAGGCCGGCAACGTCAAGGCAGCCAATACGGTCATGTTGGGTGTGCTCTCCGGACATTTAAATATCGATGTGGCGCACTGGGAACATGTGCTCCGCAACTCATTTCCCCCAAAATTAATCAAGGTGAATCTTGATGCCTTCAATCTCGGAAGGACTGCATGAACCGTAAAGTATTATGCATATCGCTTGCGTTTTTCCTGACCCTCGTCGTTGTCCTCTGCATGGTCAACGACGAGGCAGAAGCAGGGAACCATGCTGATAATGCAAAAATATTTGAATTCGCCGAGCGTCTTTACGGAGAAAGAGACTATTTCAGAGCGATTACCGAGTATAAGAGATTCATTTTCCTTGCCCCGGAAAGTGAACTCATTGAAACCTGTTACTTCAGGATCTGTGAAAGCTATTTCGGCGCCGGCCGATGGCAGGACACCATCGATTCCATTGAGACGTTTTTCTCCCGCTATCCCGCAAGCCACCTTGCTCACGACGCATTGCTCCTGAAGGGTAGGGCGGAAAAAAAGCTTAGAAGATATCACGAGGCCCTCTCGTCATTCGAGAGGGCCATATCGTTTAGTTTCGGCCCGTTGCGCGATAAGGCCTACTTTGAAAGTGCACTTGTCTACGTGGAACTTGAAAACTGGGCAATGGCGCGTGATGCCTTCGCGCATATCTCTGAGGGCAGCGTCCTGTATCCGAAGGCCTATATATTTTCATCGGGACTCGCAGAGGTCTCTAAAATTCCCCACAAATCACCCGCCTTCGCCGGTACGTGCGCCGCAATCATTCCCGGCGCCGGCCATTTATATACCGAAAGGCCCCGCGATGCGCTCGTTGCCTTTCTGCTCAATGCTGCATTCATATGGGCCGCCGTGGAGCTTTTTCAGGATGATAACTATGTTGCTGGAGGCGTTGTGACCTTCTTTGAACTCGGGTGGTATACGGGCAACATCTACAGTGCCGTCGGCAGTGCCCATAAGTATAACAAACGCGCGAAAAACGAATTTATTCACACGTTAAAAGAAAGAAGCAACATATCCTATTATTTTGACGATAGCACATCGAATCATTACTTAATGCTAAGCTTTAGATATTAGACATACTATGCTGCATTTTAAATACATATTGGCATTGATTGCTTTAATATTCCTGAGTGTCCCCGCCAACGCATCGGAACGGTCTCAATTTGTACCGTGGAATTTTTCCCAAGCGAGGGATACGAAGGTCGCCATCTCACCTTCTGCGCCAGACCTCTCCACTCCGGCCTACCTTCTCAGGCATGGCGTTAAGTTCTTCATGCATTACATTTCGCGTGTTGACGGTGATCGGTGCCGTATGTATCCGACATGCTCTCACTACAGCCTCCAGGCCATAGAAACACATGGGTTTTTCATAGGCATTGTGATGACCGCAGACCGGCTTATCCATGAAAGCAACGAAATGGATTATGC
>Ga0272442_10009707_pt1 | contig 11984 bp, 11 predicted proteins | sample SSMForm2O_FD_200262 | JGI IMG/M metagenome (GOLD analysis project Ga0272442, IMG submission 200262) | Marine sediment archaeal communities from Little Sippewissett salt marsh, Falmouth, MA, United States - SSM-Form-2O | ecosystem: Environmental > Aquatic > Marine > Wetlands > Sediment ... | reverse complement strand
CCATGCCGACGCCGCTGGCGCGGGCCTTCCAGCCGCGCGGCAGGGCGGCGTCCAGGGAGAGGCGCAGCGTGGCGCGCAGGTGGCCGAGGCCGCGGTGGTCGCCGCGCGCGGGCGGCGGCGCGCCGGCGGACGCGTCGGCCGGGTCGGGCTCGCCGAGGTTGGCCGTGGCCAGCAGCAGCAGCTCGCCGCCGGCATCCAGCCACGGAGGCAGCAGGCGCGCCGCGCTGTCGGGCGACGCCACCTCGACCGGCGCCTCGTCGAAGCCGCCGAGCAGCTCGTCCAGCTCGTCCTGGGCCCGCGCGGGCGTGGCCGCGGCGAGCAGCAGCGCCGCGAGGACGATCCGCCGCATGCCTAGAGTCCCTTCTCGAGCTGGCGGGTGTGGAACAGGTCCGGGTCCACGTCCTGGTTGAACTTGACGTCGTGGAACCGCATCACCGTGCGGTGCAGGGTCTGCCGGTTCTTGACGGTCTTCATGTTCATCTCCGTGGCCACGTGGATGCCGTCGACCTGGTCGATCGCGGTCATGTCCATGTACTTGAGCTTGCCGTCGTCGGTCCAGTTGACGGCGCGCACGACCATGTCGATGTCCTGGCGCACAAAGACCACCGTCTTCGTGTAGCCGTACTTGTCGGCCACGTCCTCGCCGGCCGGCAGGCACTCCACCACCCAGACGGGATGGTCGCGCACCGCGTCCTCCTTGAGCAGGCGGAAGGTCCACTCGTCCAGCACGCGCCGCGTCATGTCGGCGTAGGAGAAGTCCGAGCCCATGAAGGCCGACGACTTGTCCGAGGTGGCGATGCGCTTCACCTTGCCCAGCTCGGGCAGGTAGAGCCACTGGTCGTCGTCGCGGTCGGCCGCGTAGTAGTCGTAGGTGAGGAAGCCCGTGCCCTCCACGTCGGCCGGCGCGAGGAAGAACATCAGCTTGTAGGTGTCCTCGCCGAAGTCCTTGGCGAACGAGCGGATCTCCCGCGCGCGCTCGTGGCCGTTCTTGTCGATGAGGATCATCTCCATGCGGGCCGTCTGGTCGTCGCCGTCGTCGCGGGCGTCCACGCGCTCCATGATCTGGCGGCCGGTGAGCGTGCCTGCGCCGGCCGCCGCGGCGTCGGCAGGCGCGTCGTCGTCCGCGCGCGCGGCGGGCGCGGCGGCGAGCGCGAGGGCGAGAAGCGGCGCGGCGAAGCCGGTGAAGAGCGTGCGTGTCGTCATGGCGACACCTCCTTGGCGTCGTTCCGGGGACGGGGGTGGATGGCGACCATCAGCGCGGGCGCCATGAGGAAGTTGCCCAGCAGGGCGAAGATCACGGCGATGGCGGTCAGCAGGCCGAAGTTGGTCAGGTGCTGGAGCGACGAGCCCGTGAAGCAGAAGAAGCCCAGGGCCAGGACGATGCTGGTCACCAGCATCGCGCGCCCCGCCGTGTGCAGGGACTCGTGCACGGCCGCGACCACGTCGCCGCTCTCCAGGTGGTAGCGGCGGAAGTTGTGCAGGAAGTGGATGGTGTCGTCGACCGCCAGGCCGATGGCGATGGACGCGATGAGCATCGTGAACATGTCCAGGGGGATGTCGAACCAGCCCATGATGCCCATGGTCGCGAAGATGGCGAAGAGGTTGGGCAGCATGCTCACCAGGCCCAGCTTGAGCCGCCCGATGAGCAGGATCATCAGGATGGTGATGACCACCAGCGCGATGACGTAGCTGCGCCCCGCCGAGTGGACGGCCGCCGTCATGGTGCGCACCAGCACGGTGATCATGCCCGTGACGGTGATCTCGGCCTGCGCGCCCAGTTCCTCGTCGAAGCGCGTCTCCACGCGGTCGAGCAGCGGCAGGTACTCGAAGGCGTCCTTCCAGGGCACGCGGATCGAGAAGCGCGCCTTGCGGAAGCCCGAGTCCACGAGGTCCTCCAGGTCGTCCGAGCCGGAGTTCTCGAAGAGCAGGAACTCCTGGGGGATGAGCCGCTCGTTCTCGGGGATCGCGTAGTAGGCGGGATCGTTCTCGTTCAAGGCCTGGTGGATCTCCTTGAGCAGGTCGGCCACCGAGAGCGTCTTGCCCACGAAGACGCCGTCCTCGTCGTAGGCCGCGAACTCGGCGGCCAGGCGGTCCAGGGCCGTCAGGACCTCCCGGTCGTGCAGTCCGTTCTCGCGTCCCGTGTCGATGGCCACCTCCATGGCCACCGTGCCGCGCATCTCCTCGTCGAGGGTCTCGATGGCCTGGCGGTCCGGCAGGGTTTCCGGCAGCCAGCCCAGCACGTTGTGGCGGAAGCGGAGCTGCGCCATGCCCGTGAAGACCAGGACGAACAGCACCCCGCTGACGGCGAGGATGGGAATCCAGCGCCGCGTGGCGAAGGTGCCGACGGCGCGCAGGAGGCGGTCCATGCGCGGCGTGTCGCCGGCGCGCGGCGCGCGGGCCCGGATGGGGCAGATCGCCAGCAGGGCCGGCAGCAGGACGAGGGTGTAGAGCAGCGAGAAGAGTATGCCGACGCTCGAGAAGATGCCGAGTTTCGAGATGGGATCCACCTCGGCGCCCGCGAAGGAGGCCAGGCCCACGGCCGTGGTCAGGCTCGTGATGACGATGGCCAGGCCGGAGTGGCCCATGGCGCGCGCGGCGGCCCCGACGCGATTCTCGTCGCCCTCGAGGTAGTGGAAGAACATGGCCATCACGTGGACGGCCGCGCCCACGCCCACCGCCAGCAGGAAGGACGGGAGGATGCTGTGGGGCAGCTTGAAGGGCGCGCCGAGGACGGCCATGAGTCCGAAGGTGGAGACCACCGACAGGATCACCACCAGCAGGGGCAGGAGCATCCCCGACAGGCGGCGGAACATCAGCCAGAGGCTGGCGGCGATGACGAGCAGCACCACGGCCATGAAGCGCCGCATGTCCCTCATCATGGCGCGCTTGAGGGTGTCGGTGAGCACCGGCGTGCCGGCCAGGCGGATGTCCAGGTCCTCGGACCGGTGGCGGGCGACGACCCGCTTGACGGCCTGCACCATGGCCGAGTTCTCGGCGTCGGTGAGGTAGGCGGGCGCGGGGGCGGCGTCATCGGCGAAGCCTTCGAGGGCGGCGTCCGCGTCGTCGAAGCCGGCAGCGATGTCGTCGAAGCCGTCCTGCTCGTCGCCGGGCGGCGCCTCTTCGAGCTCGCCGCCGGCCGTCAGGCTGCTGTACGTGTCCGAGCGGATGACGATGGTCGTCAGGCGTCCGTCCTCGCTGACGACCATGTTGCGGTAGAGGGGGTGGTGCATCACCCGCTCGCGCAGGGCGGCCAGCTCGGCCTCGTCCGTCGGCCAGTCCTCGAGCAGGTCGCCCACGTGGAGCACGTCGCCCTCGCCGCGCGTGTCGCGGGCGTTGACGAGGCTGGTGATCTCGTCCACGTGGGGGACCTCGGCCGCCAGCTCCTCGTGGATCCGCTCGAGCTTGCGCAGGAAGCCGAGGTCGAAGACCTCGGGCGGCTGCAAGGCGACGATGATCACCTCGTCGCGGCCGAACTGGTCGCGGAAGGCGTCGTACTCGATGATGGTGGGGTCGTTCTCGTGGAGGAAGCCCTCGTTGGACAGGTCCAGGCGCAGGTGGCGCATCTGCGTGCCCAGGGCGAGGGTCGCCAGGAGCATGACGGCGACGGTCAGCCAGGGGTGGCGGCCGATGGCGCGGGTCATGTCCTCGAAGCGCCGCTCGATGCGCTGGCGGATGTCGTTGCTCATGCGGCGCCTCCCGCGGGCCCGCGGCCCATGAGGCCGGTCAGGCCCTCGAGGTAGAGGGTGGCGATGGCGTCGGCGTACTCGTGGTCGTTGATGGCGGGCGCGCCGCCGCCCGACAGCTCGGCGGCGATGGGCTCCAGGACGGGGGCCAGCAGGAAGCGGCTCGCCGTCAGGAGCATCAGGGCCGGCGCCACCACGTAGGGCGGCACGGCGCGGCCCGCGGCCGCCAGGGGCTCGATGACCTCGCCCCAGAAGACGCGGGCGATCTCGCGGACCCGGCGCACCTTCAACTCCGTGATCTCCGGCATGTCGCGGTTCAGCTCGGGGATGACGATGAGGAGCTGGTCGCGGTGGGCGGCGAAGTAGTCCACGCCGGCGTGGATCGTGCGGCGCAGGCGGTCCTCGAGGGGGGCGTCGCCGGGCAGGTTGGCGCGGAGCGTCGCCGTGAAGCCGTCGAAGTAGTCGTCGAGGATGGCCCGCAGCAGGCCGGCCTTGGACTCGAAGAAGTAGGCGATGGTGGCCAGGTTGACCTCCGCCTCGCGGGCGATCTGCCGCATGCCCGTGGCGCCGTAGCCCTGGCGGGCGAAGAGCCGCTCGGCCGCCGCCTGGATGCGCCGGCGGGTCTCCTCGGAGGCGGCCCGCTCGCGGCGCGGGTTCCTTGTGCCGCTGCCCCTCGGCTCATTCGTCGCAAAACGTTTCTTTTCATCGTCTTGCATGTCCGCTTCCTCTTTTGTAAAATCTGAACGAACGTTTGAACATTGTGTAGTATATTCATGAACGATCGTTTGTCAAGATTGTTTCGCGGTGGATCAGAGAACGGGGATTACCGGCGTGACGCAGTGCCGGCCTCTCAGCGGCGGCGGTTGCGGGGGTGGCTGGCGGCGGACCGCTCGTTGCCGCGCTTGTAGTTACCCGTGAGGCGGGCCATGACCTGCTGGAGTTCCGGCTTCGGCATCCGCTCGGCGTCCTCCAGAAACTCACGCGCGACGCGCCCGCGCAGCGTCGCCGCCCTGAGGCTGCGGTGGAAGATCTCGACCCGGCCGTCCTTCCGGATCTCGAAGGTGAATCCGAGGTCCGCGCCGTCGTCCGTCACCTGCGCCTCCCTCTCGCGTGGCGGGCGCACGAACGCGCTCCGCCGATCCGCGTCAGTCGCCCTCCAGGCCCTCGACCAGGGAGCGGTACTTGTCGTGGATCATCCCGGCGTCGAAGCGGCGGAACTCGGCCAGCATGGCCTGGTCCTCCTCGTCGGTCAGGTAGCCCCGGGCCGCGGGGAAGAAGACCTCGTCCTCCTTCGCGATGTGCTGAGGGTAGAACGCGACGAGGGCGCGCAGGGCGGCGGCGACGTCCGCCAGGGCCGCAGCGTCGCCCTTCCGGTACCGGTCGTTGGCCGCGACCAGCGCCGCGGTGGTCTCCCGCCCGTGGACGTGCTCGGCGATGAGCTCCCGCATCAGCCGCCGGTCCCCGGCGGACAGGTCGCGTTCGGCCAGGTCGCGGAAGAGGATGTCCTCCTCCTTGCCGTGGTGGGTCCGGTCGGCGTAGGTGCGGATGAAGTCGACGGCCGTGTCCACGAGGGCCGGATCGACCTCCCCCGCCGACTCGATGCGGGCCAGGGCGCCCTCGACGAGGGCGATCATCCGCTCGATGAGGCGGTGCTCGATCATGAGGAGGCCGCGCGCCTGCATGGAATCTCCTTTCCGCCGCCGGCCGTCCGGGCCGGCCGCGAGCCGTTCCAGGATAGCACGCCGGCCGCCCCCGGTGCGGTCCGTTCCGCGTCGTTTCCGGTTCTTCCCCATGCCTCCCTGGCGCGCGAGCGCCACGGCCGCCGCCGCTTGGCGTGCCTCTTGCGTTGCGCGCGGCGGATGACCATACCCCGGAGGACCGACCATGAAGTGTCCCGCGTGCGGCAACGAGATGACCGAGAAGACGATCGCCGGCACCCGCTACGACGTCTGCGAGGGCGGCTGCGGTGGCGTCTGGTTCGACTGGTTCGAGCTGAAGAAGGTGGACGAGCCCGGCGAGGCGCCCGGCGAGCAGCTCCTGGACGTGCCGCGCGACGAGAGCGTCGTGGTGGACGCGAGCCAGCGGCGCCGCTGCCCCCGCGACGGCCAGATCATGTTGCGCCACTACTTCAGCGTCGAGCGCAAGGTCCAGGTGGACGAATGCCCCGAGTGCGGCGGCTTCTGGCTGGACGCCGGCGAGCTGCGCCGCGTCCGCTCCCTGGGCACCGAGGAGGAGCAGCGCGAGGCGGCCCGCGAGCTCTTCGGCGAGATGTTCGACGACGAGCTCGACGAGATGCGCGGGGAGAGCGATGCGGAGCGCCGCCGCGCCCGGCGGTTCGCGCACATGTTCCGCTTCATCTGCCCCAGCTACTACATCCCCGGCAAGCAGGAGTGGGGGGCGCACTAGGTCCATCGCCCGCCCGGCCCTCCCGGAAGCGAAGCGGCGCCGCCGTCCGTCCCGGCCATGGCCGAGGCGGCGCCGCCATCCGCGACGGCGTTGCCCCGCCCGGCGGCGCCCTATTCGCTTATTCGACGGCGGCCGCGCCGCGCTCGGCGGTGTGGGTGATCCCCTCGTGGCGACGTGTCGCCCGGCCCCCGCGGATGGCAAAAACGATACCCGGAGATGCCGTGTCCGATGCTTGACAAAACAAGGGGAACTGCTTATACGGAACTAGCCGATGATTCGCGCAGGCACCATGACGCGAGGCGGTTCCCGTGTCGACAAGTGTCAAATAATCTTTAAGGCTGACACGCCGGCGGCGATCTCATCGACGCGCGCGTGGTTCCCGCGATTACTCTCGGTCATCGACGGCAAACAGGATGGCTTCCGGTCGTCGCGCACGACCATCGCGGCCGGAGGTGAAACGAACAAGGAGCCGTGCTTTGTCGGACAGCAAACTCCAGGAACTCATCGATACGCTGAAGCAGCAGGCCGTCGAGAGCGGAGAGGCTTCGTCCCGGGAGATCGTCGAGAAGGCGCACCAGGAGGCCCGATCGATCGTGGACCGGGCGAAGGCCGAGGCCGAGGAGATCGTCCGCAAGGCGCAGGCCGAGGCGGAAGGCAGGATGAAGCAGCTCGAGTCCTCCATGGAGATCGCGAGCTCGCAGTGCGTCACGAGCCTGAAGCGAGCCATCGAGACGAACCTGCTCGCTCTGCCCCTCGAGGAGAAGGTCACCGCGACCCTCGCGGACACCGAGTTCCTCAAGGACCTCATCCGGGCCGTCGCGCTGGAGTACGCGCGACACCACGGCAAGAGCGACCTCCAGGTTCTCGTCTCCGGGGAGAAGCAGGAACAGCTCGTGGATTTCATGATGGGCCTGGTGACGGAGGCGAGCCAGGGCGAGGGCGACGAGCACGAGGGCCTGACGCTGCACAGCGGGGACGTGGGCTTCGGGTTCATGCTCAACAAGATGGACGGCAACGTGACCCTCGACTTCACGGACGAGGCCTTCCTCACCCTGTTCCTCGCGTTCCTCACCCCCCGATTCCGCCAGTACTTCAAGAGTGTCACGACCGCAGAAAGCCCTGGCGAATGAAGTATTATTTTCTGGTGACGCTGCTGCCCGACATCCAGCGGGACGACCGGAAGATCACGCTCGGCTTCGCGGACCTGCTCGGGGAGAAGCGCTTCATCGCGCCGGACGACTGGCGCGAGGTCGAGCGGCTGCTCCTGGCCCGCGACGTCCTCCTGCTGGAGAAGCTCCTGGGCGGGAAGGACCCGGACCTGGAGCCCACCCTCCACGGCAAGGAATTCTGGCAGGAGCAGATCCGGGCCCCCCGGGAGGGCCCCGAGTTCATCCAGGATTTCCTCCGGCGGCACGCGGGCGAGCGGTCCCTCGGGCCGGAGGATGTCGACCGGCTGTGGGCGGGCTACTACGACCACGTCGTCCGGAACACGGACAGCCCCCTCCTGCGCGACCACTTCCGGTTCGAGCGCCTGCTGCGCAACGTCCTGGCGGCCGTCCGGGCCCGCCGGCGGGGCCTGGATCCGTCCGACCACGTCCTGGGCGAGGACGAGGTCGCCGAGCGGCTGGGGCGGAGCGGCGCCGAGGACTTCGGCCTCGGCCGCGAGTATCCCTGGGTCGAGCGGCTGACCGAGACGAGGGACCCCCTGGAGCTGGAGGACGCCGTGGAGGGCATCCTCTGGGACCACCTCGACGAGCGGACCCGGCGGCACACCTTCGAGTTCGAGGTCGTCCTCGCCCATCTGCTCAAGCTGCGGCTCCTGGAGAAGCGCCTGGCCCTGAGCGAGGAGCGGGGCATGGAGATCGTCAGCAGTCTGGAGGAAGTCTGAGATGTCCGTCACCGGAAAGGTCGTCGCCGCCTACGGCAACATGGTCACCGCGTCCTTCGAGTCGGACGTCCTCCAGAACGAGGTGGCCTACGTCATCACCGGCGAGCACCGGCTCAAGAGCGAGGTGATCCGCGTCCGCAACACGGTCTGCGACATGCAGGTCTTCGAGGACACGCGGGACGTGCAGGTGGGCGACAAGGTGGAGTTCACCGGCAACCTGCTCGTCGTCGAACTGGGGCCGGGCCTCCTCGAGCAGATCTACGACGGCCTGCAGAACCCCCTGCCCGAGCTGGCCGAGAAGAGCGGCCTCTTCCTCGAGCGCGGGGTCTACCTCGACTGCCTCGACCGCGAGCGCGAGTGGGAGTTCACGCCCGTCGCGAAGGAAGGGGACACGGTGCGCGCGGGGGACGTCCTGGGCACGGTCCCGGAAGGCAAGTTCACCCACCAGGTCTTCGTGCCCTTCGACTTCATCGGCGAGGCCCGCGTGACGAAGATGGCCGCGCCGGGCAGCTACACCGTGGCCCAGACCGTCGCCGAGGTGGAGGACGAGAAGGGCAAGATCCACGAGCTCGACATGGTGCAGGAGTGGCCGATCAAGGTGCCCCTCCGCCGCTACCAGGGCCGGCTCCTGCCCGTGGAGCCGCTCGTCACCGGCATCCGCATCATCGACACCTTCTACCCGGTGGCCAAGGGGGGCACGGCCTGCATCCCCGGGCCCTTCGGCTCGGGCAAGACGGTCCTGCAGCAGCTCATCTCGCGCTACGCGAACGTGGACATCATCATCGTGGCCGCCTGCGGGGAGCGGGCCGGCGAGGTGGTGGAGACCCTGCGCGAGTTCCCCCACCTGACCGACCCGTACACGGGCAAGACCCTGATGGAGCGGACCATCATCATCTGCAACACCTCGTCCATGCCCGTGGCGGCCCGCGAGGCGTCCATCTACACGGCCGTCACCCTGGGGGAGTACTACCGCCAGATGGGGCTCAACGTCCTGCTGCTGGCGGACTCCACCAGCCGCTGGGCGCAGGCCCTGCGCGAGATGAGCGGCCGCCTGGAGGAGATCCCCGGCGACGAGGCCTTCCCGGCCTACCTGCAGACCCGCATCGCCGAGTTCTACGAGCGGGCGGGCTACGTCACCCTCGGCAACGGGGACAGGGGCTCGGTGAGCATCATCGGCACCGTCTCCCCCGCCGGCGGCAACTTCGAGGAGCCCGTCACGCAGGGCACCCTGGCCGTCGTGGGCGCCTTCCTGGGCCTGACCTGGGCCCGGTCCAACGCCCGGCGCTTCCCGGCCATCGACCCCCTGATCTCCTGGTCCAAGTACGTGGAGCAGATGCGGGAGACCCTGGACCAGCTCGATCCCGAGTGGACGGCCATGCTCAAGGAGGCCAAGCGGCTCATCTTCGAGGGCGACGAGATCAAGAAGCGGATGGACGTCATCGGCGAGGAGGGGACCCCGCTGAAGGACTTCATCGCCCACCTCAAGGCGGAGTTCATCGACGCGGTCTACCTCCAGCAGAACGCCTTCGACCCGGTGGACGCCTACAACACCATGGAGCGCCAGCTGTACGTGTTCCGCAAGCTCCACGAGGTGATCCGCAAGGAGATCACCGCGGAGGACAAGGACGACGCCCGCGAGATCTTCTTCCGCCTGACGGCGCTGTTCAAGAACTGGAACTCCGCCGAGTGGGAGAGCGACGAGTTCCGCATGTACGAGTCACAGATCGACGACTTCCTGGGGGGCTGACGAGGTGAGAGAGATCGTAACTCGGATCACGGAGATCACGGGCAGCATCGCCACGCTGTCCGCCACCGGCGTCGGCCTCGGCGAGCTGGCGGAGATCCAGTCGCCCGGCCGCAAGACGCTCGGCCAGGTCATCCGCATCGCCGGCGACATGGTCACCCTGCAGGTCTTCGGCGGCACCAAGGGGCTGTCCACCAACGACCGCGTGCGCTTCCTCGGCCACCCGATGCAGGTCCGGTACGGGGAGTCGATGCTGGGCCGCATCTTCAACGGCAGCGGCGTCCCCATCGACGGCGGGCCCGAGCCCGTCGAGGAGGCCATCCCCATCGGCGGGCCCTCGTTCAACCCGGCCAACCGCATCATCGCCAAGCAGATGATCCGGACGAACGTCCCGATGATCGACGTCTTCAACTCGCTGGTGGTCAGCCAGAAGCTGCCCATCTTCTCGATCCCGGGCGAGCCCTACAACCAGGTCCTGGCCCGGGTGGGGATGCAGGCCGAGGCCGACATCATCCTGCTGGGCGGCATGGGGCTCAAGTTCGACGACTACACCTTCTTCAAGGAGACCTTCGAGGCGAGCGGCGTGATGAACCGCGTCGTCATGTTCATCCACCAGGCCTCGGACCCGGTGGTCGAGTGCCTGCTGGTGCCGGACATGACCCTGGCCGTGGCGGAGCGGTTCGCCGAGGCGGGCCGGCGCGTGCTGGTCCTCCTGACGGACATGACCAACTTCGCGGACGCGCTGAAGGAGATCTCCATCTCCATGGAGCAGATACCGTCCAACCGCGGCTACCCCGGCGACCTCTACTCCCAGCTGGCCGCCCGCTACGAGAAGGCGGTGGACATCCAGGAGCGGGGGGACATCACCATCCTGTCCGTCACCACCATGCCGGGGGACGACGTCACGCACCCCGTGCCGGACAACACCGGCTACATCACGGAGGGGCAGCTCTACCTGCACAACGGCGTCATCGACCCCTTCGGGTCCCTGAGCCGCCTGAAGCAGAACGTGGTCTCCAAGGTGACCCGGGACGACCACAACGACATCATGAACACCATGATCCGGCTCTACGCCGACTGCCGCGAGTCCCGGAACAAGATCGCGATGGGGTTCAAGCTGTCCCGCTGGGACGAGACCCTGCTCGCCTACGGCGAGGACTTCGAGCGGGAGCTGATGGACCTCCAGGTGAACATCCCCCTCGAGGAGGCGCTGGATCGCTGCTGGGACATCCTCGCCCGGCACTTCGAGGCGGTCCAGACCGGCCTGAAGGACAACCTGATCGAGCAGTACTGGCCGGCGAAGGACACGGACGAGAAGCAGGCGGTGTGAGCGGGCCATGGCCGTCGAGAAGCTGAAACTCAACAAGACGGAGCTGAAGGCCCAGCGCGACGGCCTGGCCAAGTACGAGAAGTTCCTGCCCATCCTGCAGCTGAAGAAGCTGCAGCTGCAGATCGTGCTGCGCCAGCTGGAGCCCCGGATCGAGGCCCGGGAGCAGGCCCTGGCCGATGCCGCCGCGGCCGTCCGCCCTTGGTCGCGCCTGCTCTCCGATCCCGAGGTGGACGTCCACGATTTCCTCGCCATCGCGGAGGTCCGGGTGAAGGAGGACAACATCGCCGGCGTCGAGGTGCCGGAGTTCGACGAGGTGGTCTTCCAGGAGGCGCCCTACTCGCTCTTCGCCACGCCGGGCTGGCTCGACGCGGCCGTCGCGTCCCTGCGGGAGCTGATCTCGATCCGCGAGGAGGTCCGGGTCCTCCGGCGGCGGGAGGCCCTGATCCGCGAGGAGCTGCGGACCACCACCCAGCGCTGCAACCTGTTCGAGAAGAAGCTGATTCCCGAGATGAAGGAGAACATCCGCCGCATCCGGATCTTCCTCGGCGACCAGGAGACGGACGCCGTGGTGCGCGCCAAGATCGCGAAGACCAAGACGCAGCAGCGGGAGGGGCTCCGGCTGTGATCGCCCCGATGCAGAAGATCACCTTCGTGGGGATCGAGTCCGAGAAGGAGCGGTTCCTCGAGCGCCTGCAGGAGATGGGCCTGGCCCACGTGATCCTGCCCCCCGCGGCGGCCGAGCCCTACGAGCTCGCCCGGGAGCTGCAGCGGGTCGTCGACACGCGGAAGTTCCTCGCCCGGTGGGGGTCCGGGGGACATCCGGAAACGCGGCTCGAGCCCGGGGCGATCTGCGACCGGCGCGAGGAGCTGGCCCGCGAGGAGTCCGCCCTCCAGGCCGAGATCGCGGCGGCCCGGAAGCTGCTGGCCGCCATC
>Ga0272442_10009706_pt1 | contig 11985 bp, 8 predicted proteins | sample SSMForm2O_FD_200262 | JGI IMG/M metagenome (GOLD analysis project Ga0272442, IMG submission 200262) | Marine sediment archaeal communities from Little Sippewissett salt marsh, Falmouth, MA, United States - SSM-Form-2O | ecosystem: Environmental > Aquatic > Marine > Wetlands > Sediment ... | reverse complement strand
AGAAAGGATTCTCTTGACTCGAGCATTGATATTACAGAGCAAAAGTCTCCAGTAATATCGGCAATAATCTCTTCCATCCCATCATTCATTGTTGATACCATAAGCGGATTGCTCCCAAATGAAATTCCATTGGAGAATTTAGTAAACATGAAAGACCTGGATAATACAAGAGGCATATTTGGTTTCATGGACAATTTTAGATTGATACTCTTATCAATATTTATTCTAAGTGTATTTTCACTTCCAATTTTACGTCTTGAGAAAAATGAATACTTTTCTATTCTTTATCATGCTTCATTGGGAAGCTTTTTCATGGGCGCTCTTGGGATATCCCTGATGACGCTGAGGATCAAAATGGCTTTTGATGGCATGGACCTGTCTTTCATGAAAAGTTTTGGGAGCATAATAAATGTAAAGTATCTGTTATATGGTTCTATATTCCTTATTCTGCCGCTAAGTGCATTGATTGTAACATATTTTTACATTAATAGAAATAATGTAAAACTCTAAATATGGATCCTCACCTATAGCGCTCATTAATCCGAAAGGTCAGCTTAATGCAAGGTCTCTTTGAATAAATAAATGATGAAAGATGATTGGCCCGATTGGGGCCAATGAATTTCATATCTTAAACTATGCGTCCAGGATATGATAGTTCCTATTGGCCGGTCAGGTCTGAAGTTGGAACACTAAGCAGGTCCCTGTTGTTCTCTAAACAATCAATTATCCTTTTTGATACATTAATATCCCAAAATGGCGGATTGGACCATTTCTTTGCATATGAATCCAGTGCTCCCTCTATCCCCTTTTGTATCAGATATGAATCCGTGCCAACAAGCTTGTTGGCACCATATTGCATTGTGATCATCCTCTCAGTGTTCTTTCTGAGAGTGAGGCATGGCACCTTGTGTATCATTGCTTCCTCCTGGACGCCACCTGAGTCCGTTAAGGTGCACTTGGATCTTGATAGAAGATATTGGAACTCAAGGTAGGTCAAGGGTTTTATCATATAAATATTGGCATTTTTTTCTACTCTCTTCATGAGGCCATGTGCCCTTAGCTTTTCAGTGGTCCTGGGATGGACAGGGAAAATAACTGGAAGTGGGCTTTTCTCTAAACCCCTTATTATGGAGGTAAGCCTTTCCCTGTTATCGGTGTTTTCTGCCCTGTGCATGGTGAGCACAATATAGTCCTCATCTATTCCAGGTATCTGGGGCCTTTTCATCTTACCCATGTTATTAAGCAGTGTCTCTACCATGATGTTGCCGACCAGGAATGTTCTTTTGTTGTCGACACCTTCGTTCATTAGATTTAGAATGGCATTTTCAGTAGGTGCGAATAACATTTGCGATACCCGGTCTACAAGGACCCTGTTTATCTCTTCTGGCATTTGCATGTCAAAGGATCTGTATCCCGCCTCTACATGGCCAACAGGTATCTGCAACTTGACAGCAGCTATGGCTGCCGCAAGGGTCGAGTTCACATCCCCGACGACCATTACCATGTCATAGCTCTTCTTTAGGAGTACCTCTTCAATCTTCATCATGGTCTTCCCTGTCTGGACCCCATGGGTTCCAGATCCCACACCAAGATAGATGTTAGGGTCGGGTATCTCTAGTTGATCGAAAAAGTCCTTTGAAAGCTCTTTGTCATAGTGTTGTCCAGTATGGACGATATCATAATCTATATCCCTATTTTCCATTTCTCTGACAAGGGGGGCTATCTTTACAAAGTTGGGCCTTGCTCCCACAACTGTCAATATTTTCATATTCTTTCACCATTACCTATGCACTTATATATTATCCCTTTTAGCATCTCTTTCTTTAGAATGTTCTTTCCATCCACAACAGCCTTAACGCCGTATTTTAGTATCAACTCTTCCAAGGGATGATCAAGGAATTTATTATGGGCCACTGCGAGCACCAGGCAATCACAGTCCAGCGCCTCATCAATATTTCTACAGGATTCAAGCAATGTGTCCCCTATCTTGACAGAAGGGACATAAGGGTCGTAATATTTTATTTCCCCCACATTTTCCATAAGGTGACTTATCAAATCCAAGGAGGGAGAGTCCCTGGTGTCGTATGTGTCAGGTTTGTATGCCACACCCAGGACTGTTACACGCGAACTTTCAATATCCATGCCTATCTTGCTCAGTGCGTCTGAGACCAAGTATGATGTATGGATTGGCATATAACTGTTTATTTCGCCCGCCAATTCTATGAATCTTGTGGTGTGCCCCATTTTCCTGGCCTTAAAGGACAGATAATATGGGTCAACGGGTATGCAATGCCCTCCAACGCCAATCCCGGGATAATGTGCCATAAACCCCATTGGTTTTGTTGATGCAGCATTGATGACCTCCCAAATATTGATGCCCATGTTATCGAAAACAAGTGACAGTTCATTGACAAGTGCAATGTTCACTGCCCTGAATACGTTCTCAAATATCTTTGTAGCTTCTGCGGCCCTGATGCTGCTGACAGTTATGATCGGGGCAGAGATAACACTCTGATATATGTTTCTCACTCTTTTTGTCGTGTCTTTGTCGCACCCGCCGACTATCTTTGGGGTGTTGTATATCGTATTCTTCTTATTTCCTGGGTCTATTCTTTCTGGTGAATATGCCATGAAAAAATCTTTTTTGAATTTTAGTCCGCTTTTTTCCAGGATTGGCGCCATGACCTCTTCAACCGTGCCAGGGTATGTGGTCGATTCTAAAATAACGGTCTGACCTTTTTGAAGAACCTTTGATAACGTTTTTGTAGATTCGATCACTGGCAACAGATTTGGATTATTATCCTCATCAATTGGTGTTGGAACAGCTATCATGATGTAGTTGCAGTTCTTGAGATCTTCCTCCGAGGTAGTGGGAAAGAAGCTTTTTCCAAGGCTTTTTTTTATCATCTCATCAGTAACGTCGTCTATGTAAGATATTCCATTTTTAAGGGATTCTATTTTTTTCACTGATATGTCATATGCATATACTCTGAATTTATCACTAAAACAAATAGCAAGCGGTAAACCAACATATCCAACTCCAATAACCCCTACGACAATATTTTTGGCATCTTGAGATTCTTCAATACCCATAGTTAGAAGGTGAGATAAATATCATTTTAATGTTTCCATATGAAATGATTTCATAAGCAGTTAATCAATGGAAAATATTATAATAAAAATATATTATATACTAAGATAAATGATATAATCGTATTTAATAACTCAATGTTATATATTATTTAAAAATATAGAATATTATATTATTGTCATCAAATTAAGCAATGATTTTGCTGCTTTATTTGTTGCTTCTCTATCTTTTCCGGCCACCACTATCACATCTTTCCCATTCACGAATGCATCGTTGAAAATCACGTAATCTCCCTTGGAGAGTGTCCAGAATTCCATTGATGTGGCGCCAAGGATTATTAGTTCATTGACTACAGAATTGGCTACAGGACCACCAACCAGTATTAGGTTATAGTCGCTCTTCGCATCGACAGTCACATTTTTGTCGCTGATAGCCAGTTTTGAGTTGTCCACATCAATATAGTATTTGTTTACCTCGCTGATCTTAGTGACCCTTCCGACCTTGATATAATCATCTATCCTGTAGTCCCCATTGTTCTTGTCACTGACCTCAACATGAAAGTATTCTTTTCCCTCTTCCTTGGAAAGGCTAATGTTGATTGCCCCTTTATCATCAATATTTTCAATTGGTGTTGCCAGCCATAGCTCTAGATAAGGGCTGCATACTTTCTCATCTATCGCGTTATTGTATACTTTTAGACTATCTGAAAAGTCAAAGCTTGGATTCCCTTCAAAATACAATTGTCTGTCATTGTCAAGATCTACTTCTTGAATATCATCACAAGGAACAATATCAAGGTGCCACTCCATACCATCATCTATTATGTATGGGGCGTTCAAGCCATAGATCGTTTCCCTAACTGACCCATAATCGATAAGATTATAGTATGTGCAGGATACACTAGGGTCCCTTTTTATGCTAATGTTCTCAAATTGCAGGGATAAAATAGTTGTTCTCACGCCAGGCAATATATTTTCATATATGTTCAATGATTCCGATTGTGGTATGCTGTAGTCTTTTGTCCTGTCCTCTGGCGACAATATTGAAATATCAATTGATTCATCATATATGTCAATTTCTTTGATTAAGAAGGACCATCCATTGTCAAGTGTATGCTCATCGCCTTTGATCATTTCAAGGTAACCCCACTGTGGGAGCCCATATAACATGTAATCGTATCCAGAATCGTCCGTACCAAACTTCAAGCAGTTGTATGAGTTCCCTAAAAAGAAAACCCTACGTGAACTGGCATACAGGTCATCAACAAGCGTCTCATTATCCAAGTCATTGAGTTTTGGGTCTACCAGGATTCCATAGGACCTTTTTGTGCTTATCTGTTCGGTCATGCCGTATACGACCACTCTGTACTCTAATCCCCCGAGCGGGTCATATACTTTATCTTCATAGTTGATGCCCCAATAATAGCGAGGGTAAACAGCAGGGTACTTCTGTCCCTCAGATAGCTCCATTGTATTAAGATTGGAACACTTCTGTACAATGGCAGCGTTGCTTGATATACTGCTCTCTTGCGTTGTTGCGTTGCCTTGGATAGAAAGGTCCAGTGATATGCTCTCGTACGAGAAACCTGTATCCTTTAGCCAATTTTCAGAATTGTCAAATTCTGAATAAGGGTCAATATATACGTCATAATTCCATTTTATGGAACCTACGTCGCTAAATGGTAGCGTCATATTGGAGTTTACAATTTCAAGCATATCATCGCGATCCGATGTTCCGGTGCCTGTTTCTGTCGTTTGTTTGTTATATATCTGATCGCTTGTGTAATATGTCATCTCGCTTGTGATATACGTTTCCTTGGTCTCCTCATAATATGCCATTGTTCCTAACTGCGCTGCAATCCAAGCAGCAGACATCGCATCTGAAGCTGCAGCGTTCTCACCTATAACTATCATGCAGTTAGGTTTGCCTGTGTATTGATCAATGAAGAAATCCTTGGAAATTGCATCTTGTGAAGATATTGGTATAAAATTTGTTAAAAAAAGTATTAGAATTATTGCACAAGTCATGATATTGCTTTTTCGCATAATAGAACCTTCAGCAGACATATGAAATAAGGATCAATGACCATTATCCATGATTATTTATCGTTTAAATAGCTTATGTATGTAATAATAAAACTAATCATGAATTTTTGTAAAAAAGAATAAAAAAAAGAAAAAAAGATATTTAAGGTATTATGGCGTCTCTTTCTCCGGCAGGTACGAACTCTCTCATACATCCCTTACCGTAGCAGTCTGTTACATGACCGAAGTCAAAGACGAGAGAATCGTCTGCGAATGCTACCTTAATTAAAGGAGATAGTGTCCAAGCATCTCCACGGGCTGCATGAGGTGCAGTTGCTATACCAGAGTAAGCTGACATGTGCCCTACGTTCATTGCGTAGTTTGGATAGTTTGGTCCCCTCATCTCGAATGGCAGACCTTCGTCTGACCTGAATGAGAATGAGTTTGATGAACCACACTGGTCCTGCAGGTCGTATCCATAGAATCCGAGCCTTCCCATTTCCTCCTTGTGGAGAAGCTGGGACTGGTACCAAGCGTTGATACCTGATGTGGCGGATCCTGTTGCCATGGCTGTTGTACAACCTGATGCGGCTGATATACATGCTGCTCTCTGGCTGCCACCGAAGTGTGACTCCATTACAGTTGGGTAGTTCTCGTATGTCTCAAGACAGTATACACCAATGTCTGTGGATATCTTCTGTATGTTCTCTACAGTGGGCTCTACTGTGCAGAAGTCTCCATACTTGTCCTTGATGTAGTCGATACCGTAGTATACAAAATCTTCAAGGATGTTGTCAGTGTATGTTGCTGATGCATACTGGGTGAATCCGACACCACCGCTCATGTATGAACCAAGGTATATCTGGTCGTAGACCACAGCACCAGCTGCGATAACTTCCAAGGTGTGCCTACCAGCATCTTCTGGGTACAAACGGTTTGACTGAACACAGTCTGCGAGTACACCAAATGGCATACCTCCTGGCTCGTTGGCTCCACGTGCCCTCCTTGCGGGCATCATTGAGGCCATTCCTATGACGGATGCGTGCTTGGCTGCATATGAGAAGTCAGCTGTCGCTGCCTCACCGGCTGCCATGTTGTATGCGCCCATCATTGTCATACCTATCTGCATTCCTGACCATCTTGATATTGTACCACCGTCACAGACACGTCCGACAAGGGTTGGTGCCCTTACGACCTGGTAAGATGACTTTCCAATTGCATTCTTGATTTTCTCTGCCTGGTCCTCTGGGAACTGCTTGTTAATGTCTATCAAGAATCTCTTGTCTATCTGGTCTGCTAGCTCGTCATCGCCAGTGAAGAACTTCACGTAGCAATCTTCTGCGAGCTCTGGATTTACTTCACACATGTGCTCCTGAATGACTGCGCCACCAGGCATGGTGTGGTTGATCAATTCCAAATAGTGATTGATTGTTTCTGGAGTAACTTCCTTACCCAATCTCTTCTCAAGAATGTTGTGTGCCATGTCCATACCGACAATTACGGTCCTTCTTATGTCATCCCAAATCTGCTGCATTGCAGCGTTGTTCATGAAATGAAGGTCATCCATGTCTACGATGTAATCAGTATGATTGAGCTGGTAAGGCATGAGAAGTCTCTGGCCCTGTGCCAGACCTACGTCTGGGTTGTATCCGGGGATTCCCCTCTTTGCTTCCATCTTCTTAGAAGCTTCCACATATGCGGTCTTTCTCTTGGACTGGGTCCATGTACCGTAGTTGTAGAACTGGGTCTTCCTGTCGTCTGGCTTTTCCTTGAACTTCTTCTCCATTGATTTAATGTAAAGCTTTCTGCTCTCCATCTTACTCACCATCCCTGTTTACGCTCTTGAATCCACCGAAGGTCCTGCCCCAGTGAACAGCGTTGACAACGTCAATGACCTCTTGGTCCTCATGGATGGAGACACCGTCTCCCCTGAACATTGTGGTCATCTTCTCGAGTTCTGCATCTGCCATCGGTTTACCGACTGATACAGGCCTGTCGATTGGTTCTCCGACCATGTTCTTGACGTACTTTACCTCACCTGAGGCTTCGTCGAAGATGTATCTTCTCATTGCATCGAACATTAGGCCGTTCTCGTCAAGCCTTACGGCGTGACCGTGCACGGTCCTTCCTCTGATACCTGTTCTTGCTGGGTCGAAGACCTCTGTCTCGATGAGCTCCTTTGCGATCTTCTCGACATCCCTCTCACGTGCCTCGACGATCTGCCTACCGGAAAGAGTACCTGTGTCGATACCCCTGTACCTGTGGCAGTATGCCCAAGCCCTCTGGTATGGTGTGATCGGAGCTGAGTATACAGAGTCTGTGAACTGGACATACCTGATCCTGTCTCCAGCCTTTGCACCCTCCGTGGGTTCTACTAGCTCACGTACAATACAATCTGGCTCTCCCATTTCCTCAAGTGGTGGGTGAACGCTCTTGAAATCCTCTCCTGGTGCCCTGTGTCCCAAAACAAGTACGATGTCCTCGTCTGAGAGTGACCTCAGTTTTTTCAACTGATAGTCTGGATCCATGTACTTTCTTCTGTTTTTAGAAATAATAGTGCTACCTGGAGCAAATTGTGCTTTATATGCCATTATCATCATTCCTCCTTAACAAGACCTTTCAGATAATCTGAAGTTGTAACCCGATATTTTGTGAATCTTCCTCTTTGGATTTCATATCCAAATTTAATGTAGTTTTGACAAATCTTTTCGATAGACTCATTATTATCATCGCTGTCTGAATCCATTTCTATCCAGATCCATCCAACTTTGTAATCGACACCATCTCTGCTAGAGAATCCTCTGGTGCCAACCTTGCTCACAAAATCAAGGTTCTCTATCTCATCGATCATTGGTTTTGCAGTCTTTTCAGACAACAATCTCAATGGAAAGATTTGTAATTCGGGTTTAACTCTCATAAAAATCCCTTAAAGGCCTCCCTTTATCTTTGCTGCCGCCTCGGCAACATACTTCAATGGCTGGTTGAACTCTGGAATTCTTGACAATACTTCCTTGAAGAGTCCAGACGTAAGTTCTGGCGAGAACATCTGAGTACCTGCGTCCAGGGCCATAGCGGCTGAGATTGCGGGTATGACGTATCCCTTTGAGTGCCTCGTCACGACGTGGTTTCCGTTGAAGATACCTGGTCCTCCTCCACCGTAGATGGAGTGACTGAAGAATGACATACCAACGACGGTACCGTGTGCCCTACCGAAGTCGACACCTGGCAGACCTGTCTCGTGTTCGATAAGATCGTTGTAATACAAGATCGTTGATGGAACCGCCTGTGCTCCCCTGATTGCACCACAGTTTACCATACATGCTGCCATCATACCTGCGGAAGCGTATGCGTTCCACATTGCTGTGTCCTTTGTATTGTACAGCTTGTATCCTGATGGGAGTGTCTTGTCAACATAAATAACTTTATCGTTAACTGCGCGCTCAATAAGCGATTCGATACATGAACCGATGGTACCTGTCTTACCGTTCTCTTTGACAATGTCCAAAACAATGTTGTTTGCGTTCAGACCCATGTATGCAAGAGCCAGAAGGTGCTGCCTCTCGAACAGACCGATTGCGTCACCCATCTCGAACATTGCAGTCTGCTCAAATATTGATGAGAGCGCTGCGGCGTCCATGGCCCTCTTATCTGTGACGGCCACTATGTGGTTTACCATGATGTTCCTGAGCGCATATCCAAGACCCTCGTTCTTTTGAGGTACATCAAGAATTGTTTTGATGTTGGCATTTGCGAGGTCTACCGTCTGTGGGTAGGATCCCCATACAGCTGCCTTGACAAGATCTGCATCGAAAATGGACACGTTGAATTCCTCTACGATGGCCTGCACGACTGCGGATGCAGCTGCTGTGAGACCGGCTGAGTATTCGGCCTGTATCCTGCCTGAAGGAACCTGTACAAGCAGTCTCCTGCTGTTTGAGATGAGCTCAACGCTACAGTCATCCCCCTCATCGACCTTTACGATATCGCAGACCCTTTGCTTTATGGCCTCTGCGTTTTCTACGATTGGGACTTCAAGGCCCCTTCCGAGAATCTGGAAATGCTTTCCGAACTTTGCATTTGCCAATGATTTCTCTATGGCCTCTAGATCCACGGCTACAGCTCTCTGAACCAATGAGATTATATTCTTAATCGCAGGATTCTTGAGAGGGCTGATTGCTTCTAGGGGGACATCGGGCTCTATGAGCTTGCCCCTGTTGTCATATAGATCTATTTTATCTTGATACTTCAGCATCAAAATTTCCCTCCTACATTCGTTGCCTGATAGAAAAAAATAATTTTCTAGCAAGACACAGTATTACGACATATTATTTATTTAAAAACTTTTTCCAGTATATAATATTATATTATATGTTAATATATATAATTTATGTATTATATAATATATGTTATTTAATATTTTAATTTATCTTCGACATATAACTTTGTTACATAACAGTAACGACTTATTTGTAATGAAATAAAGCCCTATATTTACTGCATTTATCGTCATATATTAATTTTTATTCAAATAAAATTATTATTAATAATTTTTGTTCTGATTAATACAATTCAATAATATTTTATACTTTCAAAATATATAGAAAAATATAGTTTTATTATTATATTAATATAATAATATATTAATATTTATAAATTATTTAAAATTGAAAAATTCCTATATGGCATAATATATTTGTATGTAAATTATATTTAGAATAGTGGAGAAATAATGAAATATTATTCTCTCTATTCCATAATCAGATATATTGTCTCCCCTTCCTTGACCTTTCTTAATTCATCCAGATTCAAGATCTCTCCAACGCAATTAGTATGGTATGCGTCCTCTCCTGTGGGACCATATTCATCACTGTCATTGAATCTTACGCCTATGGTTCCCATTTGTCTGGATGCCATGTTAGTGATCCCTATTTTTCCCTTTTTGCTGCCTTTGAGGGGGGGATTCTCTGGCGACAGTTCCCCTGCCAACTTGCTGTCTCCCTTGAACATTATCATGTCGACCTCTTTATGGGCTAGGAGCACGTCAAGTTTTCCAAGTTGGCGAGTGGACAATCCTGTGATGGTCTTGAAGTACTTGACACTTTCTGGGGCCTTATTTTCATAAAACCTTACCTTGAACACAATACTGGGGTCAACTCCCTTGGTGATTATTGATCCTTTTTTCCTGGCATCTATGGATAGTTCAGGGTCTTGTTCTATTACTATTGCATCATCTTGTGTATTTCCTGTTCGTAAATGCTCCAACCCATGCTTCCCAGCCAAAATCGATGCATTTGATTGGGATAATCCAAGAGTGTTGAGTCTGGTGGTCTTTGATTCTACTCTGATTACGGCTCCTTCACCAAGATTTGATGGTAGTTCAATTCCGTTTGTTACTCTTCCTATGACAGAATGTGCGGAATCATCAATGGTATCTAAAAGATATATGAAAACGGAACCTTTCCCCTTCCCGGTGTTCCTTATGCTGATGCTGCCTTTCTCTCTCATCTTGGTTTTTTCCATTGGTAGCTTTACGCCCCTCAATGAATCATTTCTACAAAATGTTTTTGTCTTGCGGTCTATCTTGAACTCATTATCCATTGTCATGAAAAGAAAATGTTCGCTTGCAAAAGGACAATCTTCATCAAGCTCTACAATCATTTTGGTGATTATATTGTCGCCTTCTTTCAGGATAGAATCCGAAGTGATTATATCGTATTCGTATAGCTCTGACTTGACCTCCACCTTGTTTATTGCAATAAGGATATCATTGGCCTTTAGCATGCCCAATATGTGTTTCCCTTTTATTATCTTTCCAAATACGCTATTCTCAATTCCATTTCGTGTGATGTGGCCTTTTTTTGAAAAGATCAAAATACCCTGTTCCCTGTCGAATCCTGACAGGCCAAGCAATACTGTGTGATTTTCATAGTCGAACTGCTTTTTTGTAACTTCAAATTGGGTACTGAATAAACCAAAATTAACAGAGTTCTTATCTGTCCATTGAACTTTTATGTTCTTTAACAGCATCATATTTTCCTTGAAAAAATCATGGAATCTATTGTTGAACGTCTCAATTGTGAAGTTGCCCTTATTGGTCTCAATATTGTACCTGTTTTTTAGCACTATTGATTTTGTGACTTTCCTCTCAATAAGCAGTGGTCTTTGTTTTGTGGGCATCAATCCCGTTATGGTGGATATTTTTCTATCATTTGTATCTATGGGATTTGAATCAACGAATACCTTCATTGGTCCACCACCCCCATCTCGCTCTTGGTCTTAAGTTCTACTATCAAGGTATCGTTCATGCTTGATTTTTTTATACTGGATATTTCACTAAGCTCAAAATCACCTATCTTTGTTTTGGACACCTTTTCCAGATATTCGTCATATGGTTTTTTTACCCTGACACCATTCAGGTGCAAAACCACTGGATTGTCACCAAGTGTGCCTTGTAGGCCAAGTTGCTCCTCCAATGATCTTTTTACGTAGACAGGCGGATAAAGGAATGGATCTTTGTTTATTTCATCTCTTTTTTCATCAATCATCTCTAAAAGAAGATTTTTCATATCTTCCAATGTCTTGATATCCTCAGGCGACCTCATCCTGTTCGATTTTCTTCCAACATTTCCAATGTAATTATTGATGTTGGATATTTTTTCAGGCCCTCCGCAAACAACGTAAGGGATGGTAAAGTTCCTTACTTCCTTCTCCTTTATCAAAACGCATTCCTCAAAGAGCCCGAATGAGAAGATGGCCGCATCATGTTCAGAAATAATTCTCTTTTCCTTGTCGGATATTTGGAATATGGTCTTGCCATAACCTCTTGCCAACCCAATGATGTTCGTTGTTGAACCATATCTTCTCAAGAAC
>Ga0272442_10009704_pt1 | contig 11985 bp, 10 predicted proteins | sample SSMForm2O_FD_200262 | JGI IMG/M metagenome (GOLD analysis project Ga0272442, IMG submission 200262) | Marine sediment archaeal communities from Little Sippewissett salt marsh, Falmouth, MA, United States - SSM-Form-2O | ecosystem: Environmental > Aquatic > Marine > Wetlands > Sediment ... | reverse complement strand
TCGACACGCGGAAGTTCCTCGCCCGGTGGGGATCCGGGGGACATCCGGAAACGCGGCTCGAGCCCGGGGCGATCTGCGACCGGCGCGAGGAGCTGGCCCGCGAGGAGTCCGCCCTCCAGGCCGAGATCGCGGCGGCCCGGAAGCTGCTGGCCGCCATCGAGCCGTGGGGGGACTTCTCCGTCGAGGACGTCGAGGCGCTGCGCGACCGCGGCCTGCGGATCCAGCTCTTCCGCGCCCGCCGCAAGGAGTTCGCCGCGCTCCCCCTGGACGACGTCTGCCACCGGGTGGTGGCCGAGCGGGGAGCGCAGGTCTGCTTCGCCACCTTCGCCATGGAGCCGCTCGACCTCGGCGTCCCCGAGGAGAAGCTGCCGGACCGGAGCCTCTCGCAGGTGGACCGGGAGATCGAGTCCAGGACGGCCCGGCTGCGCGAGATCGAGGAGGCCTACGCCGGGCTGGCCGGGCATCTGGAGTCGCTGGAGCGGGCGGAGGCGGAGCTGACGGACCGGCTCGCCTACCACCGCGTGCAGATGAACACGCCCACCCCGCTGGACGACCGGATCTTCGTCGTCCAGTGCTGGTCCCCCGCCGCCGAGGAGGAGCTGGCCGCGAAGCTCGGGGACGGCTTCGCCCTCGCCCACTACAGCGAGGAGCCCGCGGAGGGCGAGCGCGTGCCGGTCCTGCTGGAGAACCCGCCCGCCTTCGAGTCCGGCGAGCCCCTGGTCAAGATCTACAGCTATCCCAGCCGCAAGGACTTCGACCCCAGCCCCTTCGTCCTGTACTGCTTCGCCGTCTTCTTCGGCATGATCGTGGGCGACCTGGGCTACGGGCTCATCATGCTTGCCCTGACCTGGTGGATCACGCGGAAGGTGAAGAGCCGCTCCCCGCTGGCGGTCCGCATGTTCCGGCTCATGTATATGCTGAGCGCCTCCGTCATCTTCTTCGGGATCATCTCCGCCGGCTTCTTCGGGATCACGCTGGATCCGGACAACCCCTGGGCCCGCCACGCCCTGTTCGACTACGGCACGACGCAGGGGCAGAACCACATCATGATCGTCTCGATCCTGATCGGCATGGTCCACATCTCGCTCTCGATGTTCATCCGGTTCTACAAGGAACGCATCTACGCCGCCCTGGGCTGGGTCGCCGCCATCTGGTCGGCCTACTTCCTGATCGACAGCTGGATGGCCCACGGCGAGGACAACCCCCCGGCGCTGTGGGGCCTGATCGCGGGCCTCGCCGTCGTCCTGCTCTTCTCCTCCAAGAAGCGGAATCCGCTGTTCCGCCTGGTCGAGGGGTTGCTGGCGCTGACGGGGGTCGTGCAGGTCTTCGGCGACGTGCTGTCGTACCTGCGGCTGTTCGCGCTGGGCGTCGCGACGGTCTACATCGCCCAGACCTTCAACATCCTGGGCCAGGACGTGGCGGGCGGCCTGCCCGTGATCGGCGGGATCTTCGCCGGGCTGATCCTCCTGGTCGGCCACACGCTCAACATCGCCCTGGCGATCATGGGCGGCGTGATCCACGGGCTCAGGCTCAACTTTCTGGAATGGTATCGCTGGTGTTTCGAGGGTGACGGCCTGGAGTACAAGCCGTTCCAGCGGATCAGCGGACGCTAGCAAACGGGACAGGAGGACACAGATGGACGCTTCTTTGGGCTACGCGGGATGCGCGGCCTGTCTGGGCCTGGCGGCGGTCGGCAGCGCGATCGGGTGCGCCATCGCGGGGGAGGCCTCCCATGCGGCGATGGCCAAGGTGGACGAGGGGCACGGGAAGTTCATCGGCATCTCCGCCGCCCCTTCCTCGCAGACCATCTACGGCATCGTTCTGATGTTCGTCCTCCTCGGCAAGATCACGGCCGGCGCCGGGCTCGGCCTGCTCGCCATCGGCGTGTTCTGCGGGCTGGCCATGATGACCTCCGCGATCTACCAGGGGCGCGTGGGCGCCACCGGGATCCAGGCCTCCACGAAGAAGCCGGAGATCTTCGGCAAGTGCTTCGCCGCCGTGGGCATCGTCGAGAGCTTCGCGCTCTTCGCCATGGTCGGCGGCCTGATCATCGCGGGCAACATCGGCGGCTGATCCCGCGATCCCGGGCCGCGAGGGAAGGTTCGGGATCGGTGTGCAAAGGGAAACCCGCGGCGCGCGAGCACCGCGGGTTTCCACATATGGCCCGCCGGGGGCGTGTTGCTCCCGGATGCCCCTCTGCGAGCCGGTACACTGCCATGGCTCGGCTGGCGGTGTGAACCATGAGACGCGTGTGATTGCCGAACATCACACCGTAGCGCGAAAAAGCCTGCCTCGGTGGAAAAAGCGACTCGATCCCGTGAGAATCGAAAAACCGACGCCTTCATGTGACAACGCGCGCCTGATGGATCCTTCCTGGCAGCCATGGCGCGGCGGCAACCGCCCGGTTCGAGGCGGCGTCGGGCGCGCGGCGCCGCGCGCCCGGTCTTGCGGCCACCCCCAGCATCCTGTATTCCTGGGGCGACCCCGACCCAAGGAGTCGCTCATGAGCGAGGCCGAGAATCCGCGCCGCACCCAGGCGCCCGTCGATCCCATGTTCCCCGGCCGCTGGTCGCCGCGGGCCTACCCGGACGAGCCGCTGTCCGACGCCGAGCTGGCGAGCCTGTTCGAGGCGGCGCGCTGGGCGCCGTCATGCTACAACGATCAGCCCTGGCTCTTCGTCGCGGCCGTGACGGCCGAGGAGAAGGCGCGCTTCACGGAGGCCCTGGCCGAGGGCAACCGGGCCTGGGCGCCGCGGGCGGGCGCGCTGATCTTCCTCCTGGCCCGGAAGCATTTCGCGCACAACGGCAAGCCCAACCGCTGGGCCGAGTTCGACTGCGGCGCCGCCTGGCTGAGCCTGGCCCTGCAGGCGCGGACCATGGGCCTCTACAGCCACGCCATGGCCGGCTTCGACGCGGCGAAGGCCCACGAGGTGCTGGGCGTTCCCGAGGACGAGTACGCGGTCGTGGCGGCCGTGGCCGTGGGGCGCCGCGGCGACGCGGACGCGCTGCCGGAGACCCTGCGCCGCATGGAGAAGCCCAACGACCGCAAGCCCCTGGCCGAGGTCTGGCGCCGCGGCGCGTTCTAGGTCCGACGCGCGCGGCCCGGCACGTTCTAGACGAGAGGTTCATCATGAAACGATTCGCTCTCGGCCTGGCGCTGGTCCTGGCCGCGCTGACGGCCGCCGCCCCCGCGTGGGGCCACCACCTGCCGCGCCGGCCCGTCATCGTCGACACCGACATGGCCCTGGACGACCTGCGCGCCATCGCCCTGCTGTCCCAGAGCGAGGAGCACGTCATCGTGGCCGCCGTGGCCAGCGACGGCTCCAGCTCGCCCGCGGCCGGCGCGCGCAACCTGCGGGCCGTCCTCGACCGGCTGAGCCTGACCGGCGTCCCCGTGGCGGCGGGAGAGGCGCTGGGCCTCGAGCCCCCGCCCTGGCGCGCCATGTCGGAGACCCTGGGCTGGTCGGCCGTCGCGAAGTCGGCGCGGCCGCCCGCGCCGCGCCCGGCGAGGGAGGGCGACGCGCCGCCTCCGCCGGAAACGGCGGCGGCGCTGATCGCCCGCGCCCTGGCCGAGGCCGGCGGCGGCGTCGCCTACCTCTGCCTCGGCCCCATGACGAACCTCGCGGCGGCCTTGGCCGACGACCCGTCCCTGGCCGCGCGCATCGGCGAGATCGTCTACTACGGCACGCCGCCGGACGTGGAGCATCCCGACTGGAACACCTCGCGGGATCCGGCCGCGGCGCGGGCCGTCTTCGCCGCGGGCATCCGCCTGTGCGTGGTGCGCCTGGACGACGAGGCCCTGCTGCCCTACGACCGCGCCCTGCACGGGCGCGTGCGGTCGCTGGGGTCGCCGGCGGCGCGCCTGGTGGCCGAGGCCCACGGCGGCGACCGCGTGGCGCCCCTGCTCGACGCCGGGCACTTCCGCTGCTGGGACGAGACGGCCGTACTGCGCCTGGTGGCGCCGTCGCTGTTCGAGCGCGCGCCCTGGCGGCGCAGCGAGACCGTCACCGTCACCCGGGGCTGGGACCGCGAGACGGCCCGGCGCCTCTATCTGAGCCTGCTCGCGGAGGACCTGAGCCTGACCGAGGGACACCGCCACGCCGTCGTGCTGCGGGAGTACCCCGCCGGCGGCGGGCTGCTGCGCGAGGACGTGGCCGCCCTGGCGCCGGAGATCCTGCGCCGTCACGGCCGCGAGGAATGGGACGCCTGCCTGCTGACCAACGAGCTGCACCGGCACCTGGGCGTCTGGTCGCTGCTGGGCGCGAAGATGGGCATCCGCGCGCGCGAGCTGCTCGGCGCGGGCGTGGACGAGCTGCGCGTGGTCAGCCGCGCCGGTCTGGAGCCGCCCCTGAGCTGCTTCACCGACGGCCTGCAGGTGTCCACGGGTGCCAGCCTGGGCCGCGGGACCATCTCCGTGGCGGCGGGCGAGGCCGAACCGGCGGCCGAATTTCTCGCCGGCGAGCGGCGGCTCGTCCTGCGCGTGCGTCCCGAGGTGGTGGCGCGCGTGCGCGCGGACATCCGGGCGGCCGTCGCCGAACACGGGGGCCTCACGCCCGGCTACTGGCGCGCCGTGCGAGCCATGGCCCTGGGCTACTGGCGCGACATCGACCGCGCCGAGGCCTTCGAGGCGGTCGAGTAGGGCCGCGCCCCCGCCAGCTAGTTCTGGCCCCCGCGTCTCCGAAATGTTAAGTTCTTCGCGGCTGAGTTTCCCTCACATCGCGAAAGGGGAAGACCTATGTCGAGGCGCAACGGCCGCGCGCGCTCCTGGCATGGCCTGAGCCGCCGTGCGCGCGCACTCACCCTGCTGGCCCTTGCGGGCGCCGCGCTGGCGCTGGCCTGCCAGCCTCCCGAGGAGCCGCGGGAGATCTCGCTGACCCCCGCCTGGCAGGCGCCGGGCGACAAGATACCCACCGGCGTGGGCTGGGCGGACGTCGACGGCAACGGCTGGCAGGACCTGGTGATCACGCAGGGACTGGACGCCCGGTTCGGCCGCAACCACGTCTACTTCAACCACGAGGGGACCCTCGCCGCCGAGCCCGGCTGGACCTCGGCCGACACGCTGCCCTCGGGCAACCTCGCCCTGGGCGACTTCGACAGCGACGGCGATCCGGACCTCGTGGCCACCAGCATGGGCAACCTGGCCGGCGAGGCCGAGCTCTACCCGCACTGCATCTACATGAACGAGGGCGGCACCTTCGAGGAGGCGGCCGGCTGGAAGACGCCGCCCACCACGGCCTTCTCCTGCGCCCTGGGCGACCCGGACGGCGACGGCGACCTGGACATCGCCTTCGGCGGCGGGCTCAGCGCCGTGGACACCACCAAGTGCCGCTACATGCAGGCGAGCATCTGGCTGAACGAGGGCGGCCGCTTCGGCGACGCGCCCGGCTGGCAGAGCGCCGAGAGCCGCATCTTCACGGAGGTCTGCTTCGGCGACGTGAACGGGGACGGCTGGCAGGACCTGGCCGCCTCCGGCCGGCCCTTCGGCGTCGTCCTGTTCATGAACCACGGGGGCACGCTCGAGCGCATGCCCTCCTGGGCCAAGGACGACATCACCGGCGGCTGCCAGATGGCCTTCGGCGACGTGGACGGCGACGGCTACCCCGAGCTGGCCATCGGCGAGGTCGGCGAGTACGGCTCGGGCGGGGGCCGCTTCATCCTGCTCAAGAACGATGGCGGTACCCTGCGGCGCGAGCCCCTGTGGACCTGCTCCGGCCACCCCGAGCCCGCGGCCGTGGCCTGGGCCGACGTGGACGCCGACGGCGACCTGGACCTGGGCGCCGGCGGCTGGAACGAGCACGTGGGCGTCTTCGAGAACGTCGGCGGCACCCTGTCGGACGACTACGTCTGGTCGCACACGCCCGGCTGGCTGGAGCAGATCGCCTGGGGCGACTACGACCGCGACGGCATCGTCCGGCGCACGAAGCGGCTGCGCGGCGACGGCCAGCGCCACTTCTTCGATCTGGGCGAGAAGGCCATCGTCTCGCTGGACCGCGTGTCCGTGGCCGGCCGCGACCTCGCGCTCGACGAGTACTGCGGCGACCCGGCCGAGGGCTGGATCTCCGTGGCCGACGCGCCGGCGGACGGCGCCGAGCTGACGGTGGACTACACGGCCTCCACGCGCCTCGACCTGGCGGCGACCAGCACGCGGCGCACGCGCGTCTACCGCAACGTGCCGCAGGTGATCCCGTCGGACGTGAAGGTGCTCGTCCTGGTGGACGACCAGTTCGGCGCCAACCTCAACTTCGACTCGTCCTACTTCCTGCTGGGCAAGCTGGACAACAACATCCTCAACCACTTCAAGCGCTACGGCTGGGAGGTGACGACGGCCGCCGTCGAGGCCCACGTGGACTCCTGCGCGGAGTCCGGCGAGGCCTTCGGCTCGCCGAGCTTCGACGTCGACATGCTGCTGGCCGACGTCCGCGACGTGGGCGCCTGGGACGTGGTGATGGTGGCGCCGGGCAGCGCCCACGCGGGGCTGCTGGCCTCCGAGGACGCACTGCGCGTCCTGCGCGCCGCGCGCGAGGAGGGCCTGGTGATCGCCGGCTGGTGCAAGGGCAGCCAGGTGCTGGCCGCGGCGGGCCTGCTCGAGGGCAAGCGCGTCGTCGGCAATGCCGACCAGCGCGAGCTGCTCGAGAAAGCGGGCGCCACCTTCGTGGGCAATGACCACGTGCCGGTCATCGACGGCGACCTGGTGACCGTCGTGCGCAGCAGCCATCACCGCACGGACGGCTGCGAGGCCATGGCGACGGCGGTGAACGCCAACGCCCGCTGGCGCGCCCGTCACGGACTCTAGGCCGCGCGGCGTCGCGCCAGCAGGCCGAGGGCGACGAGCGCCGCCGGCAGGATCGTGTTGGCCAGGGCGAGGGAATAATCGAGGCCGCCGAGCGCGCGGAGGCCTCCGCGAAAGAGGACGACCAGGTGCAGGACCAGGCCGAGGACGCCGAAGGTGACGGCGGCGCCGTGCTCGCGCTGGCGCCAGACCAGAAAGGTGGCCACGGCGTAGCCCGCGCCGCCGACGATGGGGCCGGTGAGGCCGCGGGCGATCCCCCAGGCGAGGTCGCCGGCGGCCAGGACGACGAGCAGGGCGATGAGCGCAACGCGCGGCGCGCTGCCGCGCGCCGGAACCTGTTCCATGACAACCGCCTCCGGAGGCGAGGAAACCACGCCGGGCACGGCGCGTACAAGCCCGCCGTGCGCGCGATCCAGGCGAATGCACCGCGTTCATCCGACGACCCCGCCCGCGCGGCGCCCGTGCCGGCCACTCGATTGACGGGCCGCGGCCCTTGGCAGGCCGCGCCGGCGGCGCTAGAGTAGCCGCGTCGCGCCCCCGCGATCCCCTCACCGCGAACCCCGCGTCCGGTTCGCCAGACAAGGAGGCGTCTCATGCGCCGTTCCCTCGTCTTCCTCGCAGCGACACTGAGCCTCGCGCTGCTGGCCGCGTCCGCCCTGGCCGACGGCTGGCAGCGGCCCGACCTGACCAAGAAGTCCTTCCGCCACCGCGAGTGGAACCTCGGCCTGGGCTCCGGGCCCGCCTGGTACTCGGCCACGCACGACGACGGCTGGTTCTACGCCGACGGCGACGCGTCCGAGGACGCCGACATCTTCCCCACCGGCGCCCTGTGGGTGGGCTACGGCGTCGCCCGCGACCTGGTCCTCGGCGTCGAGGCCCAGTACCTGCCGGCAGCCTTCGAGGGCGACGAGGGAGAGGAGGAATGGAACGTCCTGCTGTCCACCATCGCCCTGCGCTGGTACCCGGGCGCCATGGGGCTCTGCCTCAAGGGCGGCGTGGGCTTCGGCCTCGTGAGCGCCGAGCTGGACGACGCCGCCGGCGGCGCCGACCCCCTCGAGACCGAGTTGGACGCGTCGCCCTTCACCCTCGGCGTGGGCATTGGCTACGAGTGGCGCCTGCCCATCCAGGGCCAGGCCGTCACCTTCGGCCCGCAGGTGGACTACCACTACCTGCGTCTGTCGAACGAGCACACCGGCAACCTCTTCTCGCTCAAGCTGCAGCTCCAGTGGTACTCGAGCCGCCGCAGCATGGACCAGTACTTCGGCGACCAGGACGACTGACCGGGAAGGCCGCATGGGCTGGCAGATCCGCGATTACGACGTGGCCGACGCGCCGGGATGCGTCGCCGTGCGCAACGCCATCCACACCGACACCGCCTTCTCGGTGGAGCAGTGGCGCCACAACGACGACACCGCCGGCCCCGGCGTGAAGTGGCGCCGCTGGGTGGTCGAGGACGGCGATGCCATCGTCGCCTACGGCGGCTACTCCCAGAGCGCCTGGATTCACCACCCGCGCAAGTTCGGCGTCGCGGTCAACGTCCACCCCGACCACCGCGAGCAGGGCATCGGCACGGCCCTCTACGACCGGGTGACGGAGGCCCTGGGCGACTTCGACCCGGTCCTCCTGCGCAGCTTCGTGCGCGAGAGCGAGAAGGCGGCCCTGGACTTCCTCGCCCGCCGCGGCTTCGCCGAGAAGATGCGCGAGCTGACCAGCCGCCTCGACCTGACGGCCTTCGACCCCGCCGCCTTCGCCCGTGACCTGGCGCGCGCCACGGACGCGGGCCTGCGCATCATCAGCTTCGCGGAGCAGGCCGCCGCCGATCCCGAGTGCGAGCGGCGCTTCTGGGCCATGGACATGGACATCAGCCGGGACGTGCCGACCACGTCGCCCATCACGCCCCTCGCCTTCGAAATCTACCGCGACCAGATCCTGCGCGGCCCCGACTTCCTGCCGGACCTGACCATGATCGCCCTGGACGCCGACGGCGCGTACGTCGGCCTGAGCTACCTGATGGGCACGGCGGAGGCGGGCAGCCTGCAGACCAACCTCACCGGCGTCGTGCGCGCCTGGCGCCGCAAGGGCGTGGCCATGGCGCTCAAGGTCGCCGCGCTGTCCCGCGCCAAGGCGCGGGGCGACACGCGCGTCATCACCTGGAACGAGTCGGGCAACACGGGCATGCTGGGCATCAACCGGCGGCTCGGCTTCGCGCCCCTGCCCGCCTGGATCACGCTGGAGAAGACGCTGGCCGACGCCGGCGAGGAGACGCCATGAGCCTGCCCGTGGTCGAGCTGTCGGGGGCGCCCTACGAGCAGGGCGTCGCCCACGGCCGCGCCCTCGCCGAGCGCATCGGCGAGAACCTGCGCGTCTACTTCGAGCGATTCGAGCGCGAGGCCCGCCTGCCGCGCGCGGAGGTCCTCGCGCGCACGCGCCGCTACCTGGAGGCCCTGCGCGCCCAGAGCGAGGACTACGTCCGCGGCATGCGCGGCATCGCCGACGGCGCCGGCGCGCCCCTGGACGAGATCGCCGCCCTGAACCTGCGCTACGAGCTGCTCTACCACGAGTACAAGCACGTGAAGCCCACGGGGGCCGCCACCGGCCCAACGGACACCGGCGACGCGCCTTCGCGCGGCGGCGCGGACGCCGGCCCCGCCGGCACGGGCGGGGCGCGCCGCCCCGACGGCTGCACGTCCTTCGCCCTGCTGCCCGAGGCCACCGAGCCGGGCCACCTGATCATGGGCCAGAACTGGGACTGGATCCCGCGGGTGCAGGGCGCCCTGCTGCGCATCGTCGAGCCCGACGGCCTGCGCGTCCTGGGCTACACGGAGGCGGGCATCTTCGGCGTCAAGATCGGCCTCAACTCGGCGGGGCTCGGCCTGGCCGTCAACGGCCTGCTCAGCATGGCCGACGACTGGTCGCGCCTGCAGCCGCCCTACCACCTGCGCACCCACCGCATACTGCGCGCCCGTGACTTCGCGGAGGCCTTCGCCGTCGTCACCGACGACCCGCCCTCGTGCAGCACCAACTACCTCATCGGCCGCGCGCCCGAGCAGGTGGCCGACCTGGAGCACGCGCCCGAGGACGCCGTGGGCGTCATCGCCGCCGAGGACGGCGTGCTGGTCCACGCCAACCACTTCGAGGACCCGGACGCCATCGGCGTCACGCCCGTGGACACGCCGGCGTTGCCGAAGAGCCGTCACCGCGCGGAGCGCCTGCGCCAGTTGCTCTCCGAAGCAGCGCCCCTGTCCGTCGCGGGCGTCATGGACTGCCTGCGCGACCACGACGGACGGCCGAACTCCGTCTGCCGCCACCCGGACACGGCGCTGCCCGAGTCCGATCGCGTGGAGACGGTGACGTCGGTTATAATGGACCTGGACGCGGGCCGGCTCTGGGCCAGCGAGGGGCCGCCCTGCGCCAACGACTACCAGGAGCTGTCCCTCTAGGACCGCGGCGGAGACGACACGAAGGGAGCGCGCGTGCCACTCCTCGCGCTGAGCACGCACCGGGCGCTCGTGGCCCTCTCGGACATCCCCATCAACGGGGCGACGGCCCTGCTGGTGGTGCTGCCCCTGGTGCTGCGGCCCCTGCGCTGGCGCCTGGCCCTGCTGGCCGTGGCCGTCGGGATCCTCATCGACGTGGACCACGCCGTCGCCGCGCGCAGCCTCAGCCTCGAGGCCATGCTCAGCCTGCCCGTCCGCCCCGCCACGCACAGCCTGCTCTTCGCCTCCCTGGCCAGCCTGGCAGCCTGGGCGGTCAGCCGGCGGGCGGTCGCGGCCTGGATCGTCCTGGCCGCCCTGGTCTCCCACCTGCTGCGCGACGCCAGCGGCTACGGCACGCCGCTGCTGTGGCCCTGGCAGGCCTCCACGCGCATCCCCGCCGCCCTCTACCCCGCGGGCGTCGCCCTGCTGTTCGTGCTGTCCTGGCTGATCCGCGCCCGCGCGGCCGCAGCGCGCCGCCTGCCGGGCGCCGGCCCGCCGGCGGAAGGCCGCCGCAGCGCCTAGCCGGCTCCGGGCCGCCGCCGAAAGACCGCCGCGGCGCCGGCCGGTCACTCCTCGGATCGCGGATAGAAGTAGAGGAAGGCCGGGATGCGGTCCTTCTCCTCGCTGAGCGTGTAGTAGCCGCTCCCGTCGTGGGCCCAGGCCACGGACTCGCCCTGGGGCTCGCCGTGGTAGGGCACCATGCGCCCCCGCCGCGCGAGGGTCTCGGCCAGGCTCTCGCCCGGCGCGCGCACCCAGTAGCGAACGCGGCGGTAGGTCTTGACCAGCACCTCGGTGCCGTCGGCCGAGCAGTCGGCGGCCGTGACCATGTTGAAGGGCAGCGCGCCCGCGAAGGTCAGCGTGAGCAAGGAGTCGGGGAGCTGCGGGAAGGGCGCCACGTAGACGCGCGACTGCGCCTCGCGCTTGCTGATGACGTAGAGGTCGCCCGTGAGGGGATCGACCATCAGCGCCTCGGCGTCGCGCTTGCCGTCGGGGTAGCGGAAGCGGAGGGTCTCGACCCCGCCGAGCCAGGTCTCGATGGGCGCCTGGTCCGGGCGCACCACCGGCTCGGGCAGGCGGTAGACGATCTTCGTCTCGCGGCGCGCCCGGTTGTCCCCGATCTCGCCCACGTACAGGTACTGCCGCCCCGGCAGGGGGCCCGGCCCGACGGCCAGGTCCTCCCAGTCGCGCGCCTCGGCGCCGAGCAGGCGGTAGACGCCCAGGTGGCGGCCCGCCGCGTCGAGGGCGAACAGGCGCGGCTCGTCGCCGGAGTCGTTGAGGGTCCACAGCACGCCGGGGTTGAGGCGGCTGGCGGCCAGGCCGGAGGCCTCGTCGATGGCGTCGTGTTCCAGCAGGCCGCGGGTGACGCGGTCGCCGAAGCTCGCCGCCCGCAGGGCGGCCAGCGAGTCGGCGGCCGTGGGCGCCGCCTCGGGGCGCATGGCGCCTCCGGCGGTTCCGGGCGGACCGGCCGCGGCCAGGAGCAGCAGTATCGCAACGGTGGCGAGGCGCGGCACGGCGACCTCCCTTGCGGTGCCGGCGGTATCCTAGCACGGACCACGCCGGCGGCTCTCGACTTCGTCTCGTGGCTTTCAAGGATGTAAAAATGCGGTATACTGATCACCGAATTGATGATCCATCGCCCGGCGGCCGGTTCATCGGTGGAACCACGGCAGCGAGGCGCGTCGCCGCGTTGCCGGGCGGCGGACAGCGCGGGGGAACGTCA
>Ga0272442_10009703_pt1 | contig 11985 bp, 12 predicted proteins | sample SSMForm2O_FD_200262 | JGI IMG/M metagenome (GOLD analysis project Ga0272442, IMG submission 200262) | Marine sediment archaeal communities from Little Sippewissett salt marsh, Falmouth, MA, United States - SSM-Form-2O | ecosystem: Environmental > Aquatic > Marine > Wetlands > Sediment ... | reverse complement strand
TTAAAACCTCGTGAAGAAATCGCCCACTTGTTATTGTCCACCTTGGCGACCTCTAATCCGGGAACCATCCGCAGAGCTTCGGGGATGCAGGTGGCCCCGGATCGCCGAATGTCCTCCCGGGTAATCACATAGACCGCCGCCGGAGTCTCGAAAACCTTCCCTTCTTTCTTTGAAACGGAGGTGATTTCAATATCCATCAATTGCTCGATAGACATATCAAAGAAATCTTCCGGCCCATCGACATGCTGCGATTGGGCGCACACATCCACACCATCGCCCAGCAAAATCAGACACATTAACATATACACAAACGGACTGTCTTGAACACCTCTCACCATGGTCAACAACTGGCTTTGAACCCCCCTGGCGCTTGACGGGTAGTATATTGGTATCGTAATTCGATTATCTCTATGGAATTATCGCCTGTATAAGGAGCCCGCTTAACCAGGTTATTCCCGGATTTTTTACCTCGCAAGAACCATTCCATTTATTGGACTGAAGGCAGCGGTTCGAGGTTAGAAATCCGACTTTCGTCTTACGTCGTCTGACTTCGGAATGCCGTTCGGGTCGTGATAGACGGTTTTTCGAATGCCTCGACCGGGACTTGTATAGTAATTCGCCATCGGTAAAGCTCCGATTAGTTTAAGACAAGCAGTCTGATACCCGATAATACGAAAAGCCGAAACGAAAATACCGCTTGCAAGGTGGAAGCAGCGCTCTCTTTTTGTTTTGTCGTACGCTATCCTTTGGACTGCTTTTGACTCGAAGATCGTGAAAGGATGTGGCTTCCGAGTGAAGAGGTTTGAAAAGATATAAGAGGTAAAAAGGTGGAAAGATCGAACCTACGTCTAAAACGGCTGACCAACCGGCTCTCATGTATATTAAACCAAATAGCCGCAGACTTAGAGAAAATCGGACCTTCGTCAGATCGGTTCAATACCCTCAAGCAACAATTCCAGGCAAGCATGCAGGAACTCACAAACATCGAACGGCAAATGGACGATGAAGCCGCCGATCGCCAACGCATCGAAGACGCTCTGGAGGCATCACGCGAAGAGCTGAAAGATTTCATCTATATGACGTCTCACGATTTTCGGGAACCCCTGCGTAAGATTGCTTCTTTTGGCGCGATCCTCAAAGAATCTCTTGAGGGGAAAATGGAGCAGGAAGATCTGGAAAGTCTAAAATTCATGATCGACGGAGCCGAAAGAATGACTCAAATGATCGAACACCTCCTGGCGTATTCACGCATTAACACAAGAACCATCGCCATTGAGAAGGTGGATCTGAATGACATCCTCGATCAGTTAGAAAAACTGGACCTCCAACAGCTTTTGGAAGACACCGGCGCTTACATCGAGGTTCCACAACCGTTGCCCCATGTGCAGGCCGATCCGACACTGGTCCGGCAACTCGTACGAAACCTTATCATCCATGCGATTCAATATCGTAAGGAAGATGTCCATCCGCACATTGTGATCCGGACCGAACGGTTAACCGAAGGGGAGATCAAAATAGAATGTGAAGATAACGGAGTCGGTATCGAAATCAAGAATGAAAAGGACATGTTTAAGTTGTCACTGCATCCGCCGTCACGACAAGCATACGAGGAGGCAGGGACGGGACTTGCCGTTTGTAAGAAGATCGTCGAGAAACACGGCGGCCGCATTGGAATCGAATCCACCTCAGACGCCGGTTCGACGGTCTGGTTTACCTGGCCCGTATCAAAAGGTTCGCAGCCGGAGCAAAGCGAACGCCTTGTTAACGCGACGATTTCCCCGAATGAATCATGAGTGCTCAACAAATCAACATTTTGCTCGTGGATGACGATCCTCAGGATCAACGGCTCGTAGAGGTGATCCTGTCCAAATCTTACGCGCCCGGACAATATCACGTGCAGACCGCAAGCTCGATGTCTGAAACGATTCAATTCCTCAATCGTGATGATTACGACGTTGTCCTGCTTGACCTCAACCTGCCGGACAGCAAAGGCATTGACACCGTCCAAAGAGTGCACGATCTCAATTCCCATGCCGCCGTCGTCGTTCTGACAGGTTTGGATGACGAAGAAATAGGGATAGAGGCCATACAGAAAGGCGCCAGCGACTATCTAGTCAAAGGCAAGTATCTCGCCAGTCTTTTGGTTCGGACGATTCGATATTCGCTCGAACGCCGGAGGATGGAGGACCAATTACGAAAGCATCGCGAGCACCTCGAACATGAAGTGAATGAACGCACGGCCGATCTGAGAAAAGTCAACGAACAGCTACGCAATGAGATCGAAGAGCGAAAACAAGTTGAGCAGGAACTGTTGATCGCCAAGGCCGACGCCGAGACGGCCAACGAAGCCAAGAGCGAATTTCTGGCCAATATGTCTCATGAGCTGCGAACCCCGCTGCACAGTATCCTGAGCTTTGCCTCATTTGGCATTAAGAAACACAATCGGGCGAAACCGGAGAAGCTCCTGAATTACTTCAGCCGGATCAGGGAAAGTGGGAAAGTGCTCATGGATTTGCTCAACCAATTGCTCGATCTGGTTAAACTGGAATCGAAAGGAACAACATTTACATTCGAGCCGACCGACCTTCGCATGCTTATTCAATCCGTGACGAACGAATTCGATGCGATGTTGTTGGAACACGGCTTGAGTCTAAGGTATGACTCGCCCGACTACGAGAAGGTGGTACCGCTCGACGCGGACAAGATCAAGCAGGTCGTCCGTAATTTTTTGAATAACGCGATCAAGTTCTCACCGCCGGGTGGGATCATTGATATCGAGATAGGCCATATTGAAAACGCCATGAAGGTTTCCGTTCGCGATCAGGGCCCGGGGATTCCCCATGATGAGCTGGAAACCGTATTCGACAAGTTCGTGCAGTCGAGCAAGACCAAAACCGGCGCCGGCGGCACTGGCTTGGGTCTTGCGATCTGCCGCGAAATCATATCCGGACATGGAGGACGCATCGGCGTGGAAAACAAGCCGGATGGCGGGGCCGAATTCTTTTTCGAGATTCCATCATCGATGGATGTACGTATGGGCACCCAGCCATCTTTTGCAGGGGCAACCGATAATGGAGTATACGAGGAATAAATCAGGATTCGTCCGCAGTGCCATCTTGTCATATGAGACTCGGACATGAAAAAAAACGGGAGTAGTATCAAACGATGCAAACGCAAGTAAAGATTCTGGCTGTGGATGACGATCCGAACAATATCGCAATCCTGGAAGAACTGTTAGAAGACCATTACGATCTAAAAACAAGCTCGAACGGTGAGCAGGCGCTGGAGATCGCCCCAGCGTTTCTACCCGACGTGATCTTTCTGGACATCATGATGCCCGGTATGGACGGCTATGAGGTGTGCCGTCGGCTGCGAGAGCACCACACGCTGAAGGATACGAAGATCATCATGCTCTCCGCCCGAGCCATGAGAGCCGAGCTGTTTGAAGGTTTCCGCGTCGGAGCGGATGACTACATCACGAAACCCTTTGACGGCGATGATTTTTTGGAGAAAGTGCAGGTACATTTGCACCCGAAGAATGCCGAAGAACTCAATCGGATATAAACAGGGACCTTCCCCGACGTCGGAAGCCAAACGTGAAATATGGAAAGGAATAAGGCTATGCAAAAGAAAAAGAAAATGTTGGCCGTAGATGACAATCCCAACAATAACGCCATTATTGAAGAATTATTCGGCGACCACTATGATCTTCGGACGGCTATGACGGGCGAAGAAGCCCTGGAGATTGCACAGACTTTTGAGCCGGATATCGTTTTACTCGATATCATGATGCCCGGTATGGACGGTTACGAGGTCTGCAAGCGCCTGCGCAAGCACCCCTCGCTGTCGGAAATCAAGATCCTGATGGTGACGGCCAAAGGGGCTTTAGAGGATCGCGTGAAAGGATATGAAGTCGGCGCCAATGATTTCATCACCAAGCCGTTTGAAGAAGAAAATATCCTGGAAAGTGTCGAATTCTTCCTGTAAGCGATTCCACGCTTATTCGGATTTCCATCGCCAGGCCCTTTTTCAGAGTCGCGACGAATCCGAACTCACACAGAAGCTACCGTAATCGCAAATTTCGGATATTTCATTTACTGATAATGAATTAGATAAAAATTCATATAAGAAAAAAGATCGAATATTTTGAGGGATATTTTGATGTGCATGTCTGTCAAATCATTTTCAAAGATTCAAAGAATCGATAGAAGATCGAATCGACAACCTCTTTAAGCTTCAGGTGGAATTCCGCTCATGCTCCAGTATGCATGGATCGTTCTGACCATGTCGAGAAGTTTCTCATAATCAACGGGTTTTGTAATATAGCCGGCTGCACCAAGTCGGAAGCACGCATCCACATCCTTCTCGGCGCTGGAGCCGCTTATCACCACGACTATGGTTCGTTTGAGCATCCGATCAGTCTTGACCGTCTTTAAAAAATCGAGGCCATTCATTTTTGGGGTATTCAAATCTGTAAGAACGATCCAAGGCTTCTTATGAGACGGATCCATCATATATTCCAGAGCTTCTGCTCCATTCGAGGAACGGATCATCGGACTCGTTATCTCTAATCGCTTGAGCGCACGCTCGAACAGAAGCACATCCGTACTATCATCATCAATAAGCAAGATAGGCCTTGAATTCTTCATACCTAAGAATATATCGTCATCAAAGAGACTTGGATTAGCCATATAATGCCATGTTTTTTTATTCAAAGAGCCTTATTTTCGATAGGATTCCGTGGCGAACAAAATAACCTTAAAAGCCATAGAAATAGGGAGAAATAACATTAAAAAGGGGATTTTTTCAAGATTTCCACAAAATCGTTCCGCGAGAGAGTTGACAAACGATATGGAAAGCTATTAGATTTCAAGAGCTTATGGATTATCGCGCCCGTAGCTCAATTGGATAGAGTCGCGGACTTCGAATCCGAAGGTTGCAGGTTCGAGTCCTGCCGGGCGCGTTTGTAACACATGGACAGGCAATGAGTTACGACTGCTTGCCTTTTCTTTTTACTGAGAATGTCACTCGCTGCACCAATTTGCACCACTTTTCGACTCACGTACCACACCTCTCAGGTTGCGTTTGCAGCACTTTTCCAACATTCTCGGACTGACTTGATGGGTGATAGCTTGTCGTGCCCGGGCAACCAAGTCGTCTGCCACAGCCAGGTAGAACCTATGGGTCGTTGCGAAGTCCGAATGTCCGGCGAGCTTCATCACATCATACTCACTCAGCCCTTGGCGGAACCAGTTTGTGATCGCTGTCTTGCGGATATCGTGGAACGTACCCTTATCCACATGGGCCTTTGACAGTATCGTCTTGAACTGTCGTGTGAAATTGTTGATCACGTTGTCCTTTGCACTCAACAGGGTCCACTTGCCCGTGGGACGAAGCTCACGCTGAATGTGGTCATACCGTCCGGGCGGGACAAAGACGTAAGGATATCCCTCGGGTCGTCGGTCCTGAAGACCAATTAGCAACTGACTAACGTCCTCTCTCAGCGGAAGAAACCGCCGGTCAGTGTCTTTGATCCGCCATTCCCATGTCTCGTCAGTGTTCTGCTTTGGACTCACTTCGACAATCATTTCGCCAAAGTCGATATTGCTCCACACCAGATTCAGCAGTTCACTTCTCCGCATACCTGTTGTTAATGCGAGAGTGATGAGCAAGTCCCACTCCAAGACAGATTTATTCTGCAGTTCCGATGCCGTTCTCAGCATACGGTCCATTTCTGCAGCAGTGTAAATCCTAATCTTTTGCATTGGCACCTTTGGCACTTTTACATACCTCAAAGGATTCTCATCAAGCTGCTTGCGTTCGACTGCCAATTGAAATAGTCTTTTCAATCCGCGTAGCTTTTTGCCTACTGTCGCAGGACTATCACCTTCATCGAGCCGAGTTTGTCGAAACAGCTCTCCGTGGGTCTGCTGAACGCATTGGTAGTCGATATTACCAAGTGCGTTGATAAGATCTGCCATAGCCGATTCATAGTCTTTGCGAGTACTTTCTCTAATCTGGTCACCAGTTCTCACAAAGCTGTCTTGAGCAAAAGCACTAAGCCTCATGGATCCAGGTTCAAAATAGCCCATTCGAAGCTCTTTCTCCTTTTCTACTCTCTGCCGCTCAGCCTTTCGCCTGTTAGCATGACCGAGTGTTTCCCATTTTCGCTTTCCATTTTCATCCTTATAACGCAGGACATAAGTAAATTTCCGGCCACCACACAAAGGCCGTTTGTTGAGCTTCACCAGCGTTTTCATATTCGCTCCTTTCTGATGCTGGATAGCTCACACGATCCAAGGGCAATTTTACGAGAACATGGACCAGAGCGCAAGCCTTTATTTTCCAGCATCTATTTCTTTTTCCACCCACTTCAGAATCGCCTTCCTGGGGTATAGTGCTTTCCGACATATATGAATTCTGGGCAAACCGCGAACCCTTTTCAGGTGCTCGATGACGTTGTGATAGTCCTTCGATTTGCTGATCTCCGGTATTCTTAGGAAGTGAATAACTTCAGCCTCGGTCATCAATTCGGAGCTATTGCTAAGCCCTACCGGAACATGTTCACATGTATTCTCACCATAATCTGAATTCACTAATCGATCCGGATTATTGGGCATTTCACAGTTCATTGAATTTTCACTGATCAGTTGTTCGGTCTTTTTTGTCTCTATTGAACAATCAATTCCTTACTACGTCCCCCATAAAGCGAAGCGGTCATATTCATGGGCCGATTTCAGTTTTTCCATTTTTCCTTATCCAATCGAAGATAGATCAGGATGGGTATAAGCAGACCTCATATTTCATCTTCGCAATCTGAAATTTGCATGGCCGTTTGTCCGCTGAATCTATGGACCTGAGTACAAGACGCACAACAACACTAACAACTGACTCATGGAGGTCATGATGGCATTTAGAATGAATCATAATGATTACAAAACCCTTGAATACGTTGCGGATTACAGGTTGTTGACACCCACTCAAATCGCTGTTCTCCATCAAAAAAACAAGCAGGTAGTCTGGCGGCGCTTGCGTATTCTCGAGAATGAAGGACTTTTAAAGACCGTCAGATGTGAGCTGGGGCAGAGCCGTGGTCGACCCGAGAATCTGTTGGGTCTGGCTGAAAAAGGACTCACTGTTCTTAAAGAAAGGGATCTTTTATGCGGGGATACCCCCTATGAAAAAGTTGACGCCGCCATTATTCACTGCCCCAACCACCAACAACTGTTAAATTGGTTCCGAATCTATTTGAATCAGATCGGGAAAGTACTTCCTCGGATAAGCGTTCGCGTGATGGCATACAATTCACCTTTGTTACTCAAAGGGCCGAACGGAAGTTCAGTCATTACCGATTCAGCTCCAGTACCAAGTTCTGGCATGCAGGGCGTAAAGTTTACACCTGATGCAGTATTTGGAACGAGCGACTCGCTTACATCCAAGACCTGCTTGTTCTTCCTGGAGGTCGATTGCGGTACCGAGACAATGGCAAGTCCGAAACGTGACATGACGGATGTTCGCCAGAAGATCACCAACTATCAGTGGTATTTTCGGAGCCTGAAATACAAACGACACGAAGAAATCTTCCAATGCAAACTGAAAGGATTCCGTTTGCTTTTCCTTACAAACAGTCTTGGCCGCTTGACGGCCTTATGCAGGCTGACCCAGGAAATTCAGCCATCCAATTTCGTATGGCTTACAGAATACAACCGCCTGATCCCCAATGGCGTTTCTGGCAGAATCTGGGCCCAAGGCGGTGATCTTCATGGTGCCCAACAGTCTATTCTTGGGAGCCTCTGTTGTCGGGCGCCATTGCCGACACTTCACACACGAGGCAGCATGTGATGCGATCGTTGAGCCATTAATTGTTCACTTCGTGCATTCCCTATTATGCCGAAAACGACTGTGAATCCTCTCTCAGCGCATTTCCAATGCAGACTTTTCACTTTTCCCAGCTTGGGCTTGGGTAGCTTATTCTTTCTCGAATCGTATCAACTCTGAATTTCGAAATTCAGGAGAATCCTGCCGTGTATTTTTTCTGTCAATCTCGGCGGCAGGTCAATTACGATCTCACGGGTGCGACCGTATCTGCCTCTGGAAAGGACCCGGCTGCGGAGCAATGAGTAGATATCCAGTTCAGAAACAATGTCGCCGAACGCCCGACCGGTCAGTGGGCGCAATCCGACTCTTTGGCAAAATCTTCGATAAGCATCGTAAGCTTCACCGGTTCCGATGGATCCATTTTTCGTTTTTTGGGTTGCTTCAATAATACCTGCCATAGCGGCCTGCAACTGTGGCGGCGCCGAATGCACCAACGTCAGATAGCGATCTCGGTCCAATTCAGTCGCGGCTTCATCCACCAGTGCGAGTGTGATCCCCGATCCAGCTTTTTCTGCCAGGTAAGCACTCTTGGCTAACAAGGCAATGGCTTTACGGGCGTCGCCATGCTCACGACTGGCCATGGCGGCAATCTTTTCAATGACCCCGTTTTCGATTGTCTTGGGATTGAGAGCCTTTTCCACGCGGATACGGAGAATATGCTGGAGGTCAATAGCGTTATAAGGTTTGAAGATCAGTTCATTGAGCTTCAGGAAGGATTTAACCCGAGGATCGAGATGATCGGGCCAATCCAAGCGGTTGGAAACAAAGATAAGGATTAGTTTGGCCGAGATTCTCTGGGGCAGTCTTCGCACCAGAAATGTCAGGAAATTATCTCTATCTCTGCGGACGTTGTCCACCTCATCGATGAACAGGATCAGATAACCATGATAGCCGGCCAGCTTCGTTTCGATACGCGTCATCATCTCCTCCAGCGAGATCCCTTTTTGATATCTCTTGCTGGCATTGAGCAGGCAAGCCAAATCGTTCAAAGCCCGAAAGCACGGTCTGGGATTGGAGAGATCGAGATGCTCATAGCGTAGGGGTATCTTTTTGGCCCGGCACATCTCGGAGAGCAGGTTCAGAAAGTAGCTCAGTGTCAGCGTCTTGCCCGTTCCGGTCTTGCCCCAGATGGCCATATGGCAGGGATGATCGCCCCGCAGTATAGCGGCAAAATGACTGCTGAGCTCTTTGATCTCTGTATCCCGAACGTTGGCGTTGAAGATTTCTTCCAGTACGGCTAATTGCTCAGATTTGATCAACTGCTCATCATCCAGAAACCGTCGATCTTTAATCATCGTGCTATCGACCATGTGTTGTATCTGGCCGACTATCTTGGTCCGGACGTAGGTAGGTTCCATGCGAAAATCAGCTCCATATGTCTTTACTGGAAGCACAAGTATAAAAATGTTTCGATGTTGAACTCCGCCACAGAGAGAGTGTGATTCCAGTGGAGAATCCGAAAGGCTTCTGGTAGGTGTTCGTTTTTTGCCTTTGTTTTTTGTCGTCACTGTCCAGTGAAATGGTCCTTGCAACGTCCCCTTTATAAGGATTTATAAATGTCGTCTTTGAGTAGTAGTAAGTAGTAAGTCACATATACCTCTATCATCATCAGAAATCCGTGGAGTGGAAAACTACTCTCTCTCTGAAGCCATCTTTGGCTCGATGCCGGGAGTGTTTCTCCCGGAAAAGCGATTTCCAAATTGTCTACTAAATGCTCAAATTGTCTACTAAATCGGGCTCCGAAACGGTCAAATTGTCTACTAAATACCCTTGAAAAGCGCCAAATTGTCTACTAATTCGGATTCATCTCGCGCCAAATTGTCTACTAAATATTTCCGGAAAATTTCATAACCTTAGACCCTACATGGCTTTAAAGAGTGTACATTAAATCGACTATTATTAATTGCTTGGTATTCAGATACAGGTGAAGGGGGAAATTGAAGAAAAAGCGGATGGTATTTTGAGAAAAACGGTGCGGATTTGCATTTGATCCATACTCGAAATCGCGGGTGTTCTCGGAGAGGGAAATATGAAAAGCTGGCGATCGTAGAGCGGGTTTTACAGACGCGATGGGGCGATCTTTCTTTGTTGGAATGAAGGAACGATTGAGGGGCAACTATACTACCCCTGCCACGCGGACCTTCTATTCGGAGTGAAGAAATTGAATCAATTCAAGACATTGACGGCGCTGGATGAATTGGGGCGGCTTGGTGCCTAATTGAATCAATCCGCTTTCGCGGGCGCGTATCCCAATCGCTGTCACAACACGATGGAATGAACAGCAGATGAAGTGGCGGAGGGTTTGCAGGCGTATCCGATAGCGTTGCTAAGCGATAAGCCGTGTTTTGAGGTTACCGCGCACGAATTTCAAGAGGCGATGTCGCCAAGCCCATTCGCTGCGATCTTGTGCTGGAAGTTGTTTGTGCGCTGATCTAAGGATTAATCGGTGGATAACCTGTGGAAATTTGATGGAATAGATTTATGTCTCAGGAGAGCTAATGGCGTAGCGAGGCTCGGACTAACCGGGGCCATGGTGGTTCACTCAGAAACGGGTGAACCACCATAGAGTGGGGTTCCTCTGGAGTCGATAAAATGAACGTATACAAGCTGAGAAAGATTATCGAGTTGATTCGGGGCCATGGAAAGTTGCCGACGGATGAATTTGGCAAATCTTATCGGTGGATGAATTGATGGGATGGTTTGGACTGAAAGAGTGTCTAACAAGGTGGGAACAGATGCATATCGAAAAGGAGTTAGCAGCGCTGGTTGAGGCCGAGTTGGCGGTGGAAAGGCTGAGGCAGTTGGAGCAGATTCGGTCGGCTATGCCCTAACAGGTGATGGCTATCCGGATGTCTTGCGTCGGCTGGTGCACGCGGAGGCCCACGCAGACCTCTTATCGTAAACTTTTCCCCGCCGCGGGCGGGTCGGCCTGACGGCCTAAAAATTTATCGAGAGGTCTGCTTGAAGGGCCTCCGCTTGTCTGGTCGTAGCCCTCCCCCGTCTTTTCGATAAAGTGTCGAAAAGACGGAGGTGTTTGAGATGGTTGAACAAACAAATTTGGTTTTGCATAATGGCGTGGTTGTAGCTGAGTCAGCGTTACTCAGGCGGGAGCACAAGGACAGATTTGGCCATGTTCCCGGTCTGGATGACAGCGAGCTGGCTGACCCTGATGAGCTTGAACGGCAGGTGTTGAGGCAGGAGTTTGGTCCTGTTTTGGCGTTGCCTATTGCCAAGAGCAGGAGTTGCATCCGGCCGAACATTGAGCAGGACGGCAGTGTGGACTGGGGGGCATTTGGCACGGTTGATTTTGACCGGTACAGCGGGAGTTTCGACAAGGTCAGGTACAAGGCGGAGAAGGTCAGAGAACAGCTCAAGGACTTGAAGATTCTGTTTAGCATCGTCAACGAAAGGATTAAGACCAGGGCAAAGTATCTGGTTCTGAAGTATCTGAGGATGGGCATCATCGAGCTTGAGCACATCGCAAATAACGACATGCGGGCTTTAGGCAGGCTGTACCTGCGAGCAAAGAGGATGCGGAAGGAAATCGCCGAGCTGTGGGAGGCCAGCGAGCGGCGGCGCCAGAGGAAGGCAACGGCATTATGGGCGTCGGCATAGGGACAACGCAGGTGCTGAGAATGTCAGGCCCCATCAGACTTATCAGGAACATTTATATCTTACGACAGCCCTCTTTTTTTCGTCGAAAAAAGGCCTTGTCGCTTTAGGCGATTGGGCCGGAGGTAGAACAAAATGATAGGACAACAACTGCCGGTTGCGAAATTCAAGGCCGGCCAGGTTTCATCGGCACTTTGGGAAAACCAGGTGCAGGTCAAAGGCGCTGCCGTGACGATGTTGAAGGCAACGGTTCAGCGCAGGTACAAGGATAGGAATGGTGAGTGGAAATCATCTACGTCATTTGGCCGCAATGAGATACCCTTAGCCATACACTGCCTGCAGAAGGCGTTTGAGAAGATAATTGAGATACAGAGCGAAAACAGCGGCAACGGCAATAACAATAATGTTGAAGAGACGCTTAGGTGAGTGAACTGGCTCTTTTTGGTTTTCGTGTTTGAGTGAGTCTTTTGGAGGTGTTGCAGCATGGTAGAAACG
>Ga0272442_10009702_pt1 | contig 11987 bp, 8 predicted proteins | sample SSMForm2O_FD_200262 | JGI IMG/M metagenome (GOLD analysis project Ga0272442, IMG submission 200262) | Marine sediment archaeal communities from Little Sippewissett salt marsh, Falmouth, MA, United States - SSM-Form-2O | ecosystem: Environmental > Aquatic > Marine > Wetlands > Sediment ... | reverse complement strand
CGCGTGATGAAGACGGAGATCGAGATCGAGGACGAGATCGAGATCGAGGTAACGACGCGTGACGCGTGACCCAGATCTCGATCTCGCCCTCACGCTTCCCTCTTGCCCCGGTCCCATAGGTCCTATCCCCTTGTTCGACGCCGACCCCTCAGGAACGACCGCCACTGCCCCGGCGAAAGGGCCTTGATCGCTGGGGGCGGAGCGGCTACAGTGTCGCCCCAGTGGGTCGGGCACACACGGTACACCACCACCAGGAGTGAGTCGGATGGCGAACATCGTGATCATCGGCGCGGGCAGCGGGTTCGGCAAGCGCCTGAGCCTGGACATCCTGGCGCGTGAGGGGCTGCACGAGGGCAGCATCGCGCTGGTGGACATCAATGAGGAGAGCGCCCGGAACGTGGCGGAGTGGGTGGAGGCGCTCGTCAAGCAGCTCGGCGTGCCCGTGGAGGTGAAGTGGGCGACGGACCGCCGCGAGGTGCTCGAGGACGCGGACTACGTGGTGGTGGCCATCAGCGTGGGCGGGCGCGCCTACGCGGGCTCCCCCTACTACGACGAGGTGATGATCCCCGTCGAGTACGGAATCGAGCAGTCCGTGGCCGACACGGTGGGCGTGGGCGGCGTGTTCCGAACCTTGCGCACGGCGCCCGAGATGATCCGCATCTGCCACGACATGGAGGTGCTGTGCCCCGAAGCCCTGATGCTCAACTACACCAACCCGATGGCCATGCTGTGCTGGGCCATGAACGAGGCCACGGACGTGAGTGTGGTGGGGCTGTGCCACAGCGTGCAGGGCACGTCGCAACAGCTCGCACGCTACATCGATAAGCCGTTCGAGGAGATGCGCTTCTGGGTGGCGGGCATCAACCACATGTCGTGGTTCCTCCAGTTCGAGTGGAAGGGCGAGGACGCCTACCCGCTCCTCATCGAGGCGTCGAAGAACCCCGAGATCCGGGCGAAGGACGCCGTGCGGTTCGAGATCTTCCGCCAGTTCGGCTACTTCGTCACCGAGTCGACCACCCACATGTCCGAGTATGTACCCTACTTCCGCAAGCGCCCTGAACTGATCCAGGAGTTCAAGCTTCGCACGCGTCGGCCCGAGAAGGAGGCATCGGCCTCGCGGTGGGACTGGCAGGATCCCGATTTCCTGGCGCAGGTGCGGGGCGAGAAGCCCATCGAGATCAAGGCCTCGCACGAGTATGCCTCTGGAATCATGAACGGATGCGAGACGGGAATTCCCTTCCGCTTCAACGGCAACGTGCCGAACGATGGAATCATCCTCGACCTGCCCGAGGAGTGTGTGGTGGAGGTGCCGTGCTTCGCGGACAAGAGCGGGGTGCACCCGTGCGTGGTGGGGGAGCTGCCGAGCCACCTGGCGGCGCTCAACCGCTCGAACATCACGGTGCAGGACCTGGCGGTGCAGGCGGTGCTCGAGCAGGACCGCGAGAAGGCCATCCACGCGTGTATGCTGGACCCGCTTACGGCTGCCGTGTGCTCGCTGGCCGAGATCCGCGAGATGTGCGAGCGCCTGTTCGAGGCGGAGAAGAAGCTCCTCGAATACCTCGAGGAGTAAGGGCCCGTTTCAGAATGGGGGATGCCGCGGGAGGGCATGGCCCATGCGCCGAGCCGCCAGGGTGCCAGGAGCGGCTCAGCAGGAGCTTCGCCCTCCCTTGAGCAGCCCATGGCGCCATTGCTGGAACGGGCTCTCAGTGCCAGGGGCGGCGTGCCATCGGTGGCACAGGCTTCCAGCCTGTGTGGGGTGAGCTCAAGACTGGGGGAGGGATGGGCGCCCCGCAGGAAGGCGAGAGCCCCGCTCAGAACTGAAGGCCCTTCTTGCGGATTCGGGTGAGCTCTTCGTTCAGGTGGTTCTGCCAGCGCTGGAGCCAGTCGACCTTGTCGAGGCCGAGGAGCTCGGCTTTCTTCTTCGGGTCGAGCCCTTCACCGAGGTCCCAGGCCTCGGACCGTTCCTTGAGCTCGGTCTTGAGTCCTTCGCTCGCCTGGTTGAGCCGGAGGACCAGGGTGTCGACGGCTCCCTGGTAGCCTTCCCACTTGCGTGCGGCGATCTTGTCGGCGTGGGTCTTGCACTTGAGGCTGAGGTTGTAGATGGGCTTTCGGTCGGCGCGCTTGTGTGCGGCGATGGCGCTGGTGAAGCCCTTGTCGAGGTCGGCCACCAGAACGGTGAGCAGGCGCTCGTTGCTGGCTTTCCGGACGATCTGCTTGGTGGGGCGGGCGAGGGGCTTGGGGCCTCGGACGACGATGATGCCCTCGGGCAGGTCTTTGGTGGCGGGGGCCGGCCCGGGCACTGCGGTGCGTGTGGCGCCCTGGGTCACGGGGGGCTCTTCGTCGCGCACGCTGTAGACGACGATGAGGATCACGATGAGCAACGCCACGGCGAGCCCGACGGCCACCCAGATGCCAATGAGCGCATCGTGCTTGCTCTTGCGGCCGGGAATGTAGTGGTGGCGGCGGTCGGCGTCGTCGTCCTGGCCCTTGCGCGAGGCTGCGCGGCCCGGCGGGCGATGCTTGGACTTGCCGACGGGCGGGGGCGTGGCGAGGGCTCCGCGGAACTCCTGGACCTTGCTCATGGGCAGCCAGTCGTTCATGCCCTCGTGCCACACGAGGGTCTCGGCCCCGATCCGGCCGGTCTTGAGCTGCTCGATGAGAGCGGCGGCGGAATAGGGGCCGTCGTTGCGGCCGTCGACGTGGACGTGCCACTCGCGGCCGGAGGTGGAGACGGGAGGGGGAGCCGCCGTTTTGCCCGAGAGCGCCTTGGGGGCGAGGAACGCTTTCTTGCACGCTGGGCAGTTCACGCGTTTGCCGGCGGCGTCCTCGCCGGCCTTGAGCACTTGGCCGCAGTGGGGGCACTTGATCGAGCGTGCCACGGCAGGCCCTCTCAGAAGTCTCGTAGGCACGGGCTTCAGCGCAGGGCGCTGGCTACGTGGGGATTGTAGCTCTGCCCAGCGGGTCTGTCAAGGCCCGTTGGCCAGTCGCGTGGGTCGGTACCAGAAGAGGCGCCAGTAGGCCTGGTCGGCGGCATAGACGTCGATGGGCTGGTCGGGGCGGAGCGTGGCGGGGAGGGCTCGGTAGCGGGCCATCTCGCGGATGTAGTGGGGGTTGGGGCGGAAGCCCTCCATGTCGAATCGCTTGACGCGGGCGAGCTGTCGGGCGGCGGCCTGGATGGCGGCCAGGAGCTTCTTGTAGTGTGGGTCGGCGGTGGTGGGGAAGACGGGGTCGGCGGGGGCGGGCGCCTTGGGGCCGGGCTTGGGCCTGCAAATGCCGAGGCCGCCGGCGGTGCGGGCGAGCGGGGCGAGGAGGATGAGCGACTTGTCGGGCCGCGAGAGGTTGTAGAGGAGTTCCTCGTGGATGGGGAAGCGCACCGTGCGGCGGCGCTGGTCGTGGGGATGGCAGCCGGCGCAGCGGGCGTAGAGATCCGTGTGTGGCGTGGCCACGCGCACCATTCCCGTGCCGAGCGCGGCATAGGTTCCAGGGTAGGTGACCCCGGTGTCGATCCACAGGCGGACGACCGTGCGCTCGTGGGACGTGAGCGACACCTTGTGGTGTGAGCCGTGGATCTTTTTCATCAGCCGGCTCGCCGAGCTTCCGATGGTGCGCGGGGCGCGGTTCCCGTCGGCGTCGCGTCCGTGTGAGACGAGGCCCTTGGTGAGCAGGGTGGCGTAGCTGTGGGAGTAGAGGGGGCCGCGGTCGGGGGCGAGGATGGCGCCTCCCGAGCGCGGGCCGTCGCCGCCGTGGGGCACGTAGTCGTGGCAGCGGACGCAGTGGCGGTCGAGGATCGGCTGGACGTCGCGCGGGAAGTCGAGCACGTCGGGCACGTCGCCGATGGGCTCGATGCGGCTGGCGGGGCGGGTCATGGCGAGTGGCTGAGCGCCCGCCTCGGGAGTGCGGAAGCGGTTCTCGTGGCAGCCGGCGCAACTGGTGACCTCGCCGGGCTGGACGGTGACGAAGCTCTGCATGCGCTTGACGGACAGGTCGTTGCGATCGAGGGCGACGAAGAAGACGCTGCGGAGCGCGGGCACGTGGAAGTGGGCCGAGCCGTCGGGCTCGACGGGCACGGTGCCCAGGATTCGCTTGAGGGTGAACGTGCCGCCGAGGCTCAGCGGTTCCATGCCGCCGCTGAAGTTGGCCTGCTTGGGAAGCTGTTCGAGGACGAGGAGCTTCTTGACGTCGCCGCGGCTCACGCCGGCCATGTTGCGCCCGTAGGTCACGTCCACGAGGGCGAGGCGTCCCGTGGGCTGCCGCAGGTCGACTCTGGAACCGATCACACGCTCTCGGGCTCGCGGGCCGAAGGGGATGGGCTCGTGGCAGCGGAGCTTGCCCGCGCTCGCGGGGAGCGTGTAGAGCACCTGGCTGTGGCCCTGGTCGTCGATGAGCACGATGCTACGGTCGAGAGCGACGAGGAAGTGGTCGGGAGCCACGGGGTAGGGGTCGTGGTAGGCCTTGCCGTGCGTGATCCGCCGTGCGCGCGACCGCATGTCCGGGCCGGCGTCGGGGTTGATGATCGTGATGTCGCCGGCGTGCTCCGGGCGGCCGTGTCCTGGGGAGAAGGAGGCGACCACCCGGTTGCTTCCCGGGATGGGCTTGGCATCGATCATCACGGTGCTGCCGTGCATATTGCCGTAGTAGACCATCTGCCCCGTGCCGTCGGGGTTCACAACCCACAGGTGGTGGTATCGCACGCGGCTCCGGTCGACGTACTCCCACCGGGTGTAGAGGACCCGGCCGTCGGGGAGGACGGCGGGGGTGTTGTCGTGCACGATGCTGCTGGAGATCATTCGCAGGTTCCCTCCGTCGGCGTCGCACCGATAGAGGATGGCCACGGGGGTATACCAGCAGGCCACCCATCGGTAGCACCGGGAGGAGCCGAAGAGGATGCCGCCGTCGGGCAGGTAGGTGGGCTCGACGTCGTCGTAGGGCCCGTCGGTGAGCTGGCGCAGGCGCGTACCATCGGAGTTGATTTCGTAGAGGTGGTAGTAGGGGGAGCCTCCCTTGCGGTAGGAGAAGAGGATTCGTGTGCCGTCGTAGTGCATCTGCGGGTCGCGCACGCCGCCGTTCGGATCGTCGAGCAGCACGCTCACGCGTCCTGTGCGCAGGTCGAGGCGGCACAGGCGCCCGCCGTTGCGATATCCCTTGCGGGACGGGTTGTTCACGTAGTAGCCGAAGTTGACGTAGTAGTGGTCGGTGCCCGAGATGCGTGCGGCGAAGACGAGCTGGTGGATGCCGAACGGTGCGAGCGGGTGGTCGGCCTGGGCCGGTGGCGCCGCGGCGAGGGCGGCGTTGACCCAGACGGCGAGGAGCGTGGGGAGAGACAGGCGGGGATGCACCACTGGACGCGCACCTCTGGATGGAGTACGGGGCGTTGACCGGCACATTGTAGCAGGGCCGGGCGGGGCGTTGAAAGCGGCGTTTGCCATCTGATCCCGGGGGCTTGCGCATCTCCGGGACGTATGGTAGACTGTTTCGGCACCGGGTGGGGCGGAAGGAATCTGCCCCTGCGTAGCGCGCAACCCTAGTCGGAGGTAGGCAGCATGCGATCGATGGCGGCACTCGAACGGGCATTGCTGGTCTTCGCGTTGTTGCTCGGTCTGGGCGTGGCTTACGGCGCCGAAGGGGCGGCGGGCCTTGCCGATGACGAGGGCGACAAGCCGGCCTCGGCAGCGCTGGAGGGGGCCCCCGAGGACGCGGTGGCGAAGGTGGACGACGTGGTGATCACGCGGGCCGACCTCGCCATGGTGCGTCGGCGCCTGGCGATGGACCCGCGTCGCACCCTGCCCAACAGCGAGCAGCTCGTCGAGCAGTTGATCAACGAGGTGATTCTGCGGCGCTACTTCCGCAGAGAAGGGCTGAGCGCATCGGGCGCGGAGATCCAGCGTGCCATCCAGCAGCTCGACGCCGATCTGCGGCGCCGGGGCACCACGTATCAGCGCTGGATCGCAGCTCAGGGCCTCACGGCGGAAGAGCACGCGGGGATGATCAGCTTCGAGCTCTCCAAGCGCCGCCTCGTCCTGCGCGTCCAGAAGGACATTCCCGACGAGGAGGTCAAGACCGAGTTCGATGCGCACCCCGAGTGGTACGACGGCAGCCGCGTGCGCATCAGCCAGATCTTCATTCGCACGAGCAACATCGCGAACGAGCCCGAGAAGCTCAAGAAGGCGAAGCAGCGGATCGACAAGCTGCATGCCGATGCGAAGGCGGGCAAGGAATTCAATCGCCTGGCCCGCGACTTCTCGGAGGGGGGTGCGAGCGCGCGCGGTGGCGACAGGGGCTGGGTCGAGCGCAAAGGCCCGGAGGCCGACGAAGCTCTGCGCGTGGCCGCCTGGAAGCTCAAGGTCGGCGAGATGACCGCGCCCATGCAGGGCAACCAGGGCTGGCACATCCTCAAGGTTACAGACCGCGAGCCCGCCCGCCTGACCTACTTCGGCTCCAAGCCCAACGTCATCGCTGAGCTCACCCGCCGCCGCCTCAAGGCCATCCTCGACGAGCTCAAGGCCAAGGCCAACATTCAGAAATACCTCTAGACGGCCACGGCCGTGCAACAGCCATGAACCAGCCCCCGCCGACCCTGTCGGCGGGGGCTGGGCTATTCAGGGCAGCCGCGTGGGCTCCAGGCTCACTTCTTGCCGCCCGGCTTCTCGCCGAACGGCGGGTAGTCCACGTCGCGCGAGTGGACCCAGCCGTACGTGCGCTTGTCTCCGATAGTGGCGTAGACGCCGAGCCACAGGCCGTTGACTTTCTTGACGGTCAGGCGCGTGCCCTCGGCGATGCGTCCCAGCACCGTCTTGCCCTTCATCAGCTTGGCCTGCCTGGCGATCACCACCACCTCGTCGTCCACCAGGAAGGGGTTCTCCACGGTCTTCTTGCCCTTGCGCTCGGGCGGCTCGAGATCCTTGACGCTCATGTAGCCCACAATGGGCTTGCCGCCCACCTTCACCCACACGCGGGCGAAGCCGCCCTGCACGTAGTGGATCTTGATGGGCGTGCCCTTCTTGAGTATGGCCAGCACCGTCTTGCCCTGGCGGACCTCGGAGCCGTCGCGCTTCACCGTTGCCATGTCCCCGGGCTTCAGATCTCCGCTGGCGCCTGCTGCAAGAGCCGCCACGGCCACCACAAGCCCGAACGCTACGCAACGTACCTTCATCGGATGCACCTCCATACTATCGACCACCCCTACTCTACGCCGGCGCGAACGAAAGATCAAGGCGAACCCCGCCGGGCACGGCCCCGCCGCGCCTCTATGGCACGTCCACACAACGAGTTATGCTCCGGTCCGAAGCGGCACAGTCTTGACACCCTGCGCGCAGGGGAGTATACTGGCGTGCACCTTGCGGGGGACTGCGGACGCTTGGTCCGCCACTGCCCAAAGGCGGGGCTAGGAGACGCGAGATGAAGGCTCGATTCACACCTGTAGTCGTGCTCATTGCTCTGGTCGTCTCGGCCGTTGTCGGAGTGGCTCGCGCCGGCGAAGCCCCCGAGCATTCCCTCGAGGCGATCACAAAGCGGCTCGCGACAACGCGGCTCGACGTCAAGGCCGAGAAGCAGGAGCCGGAGGCCGTCCTCGATCTGATCCGCGATGCGGCCAAGGTCAATATCGTGATCGCCCCCGACGCGCGCCACCAGATCGAAGGCAAGACCGTCACCCTCAAGCTCACCGGCATCTCGGCGATCTCCGCTCTCGGCCACGTGCTCCGACAGTGCGAGATGGTCACCTCCTATGGCGACGAGGCGCTCATCGTCACAACGCCTGGCTCCGCACAGCCCCACCCCCAGGTGACCGTCTACGACATTCGCGACATCACCGAGACGGCCCGCGGCACCCGCCTGCCGCCGCAGCTCTTCGGCTCGCAGATCGACCCCCTCTACTACTACTGGGTGCGCAACCAACTCGGCCCGACGACCACCGACGGCGCTCGCGACCCCTTCGGCGACCTCGAGCTCGTCGACAAGTATCCCCCCGACCACATCGGCGAGGTCATCGCCAAGACCATCCAGGAGAAGGTGGGCGAGCAAACCGGAGTCTCCGTGAGCTACCACGATGGCTACCTCGTGGTCGTCGAGAAGCCCAAGGCGGCCCGCGTGCCCGTCCTGCCCCCCACGCCCACGACGCCGACGAAGTAGCCGCCCGGACGGTGAGCGGACATTCCAGAGGCGCGCCCTGTCCTTCGGGCGCGCTTCTTCCATGGGCCCTCCCGACAGCCCCCTTGCGAATCCCGCTGCATCAGGTGTAGACTGTGCACCGGCCCAGGAGGATTCCGTCCAGCCGAGCAGCCGAGAGGAGAACGAGATGCACGGAGCCGTCACCGTCCGACGCGCGGCGGGCGCCGCCCTGATCCTCGCCGCCGCCCTCGCGGCCCAGGCCGGCGAACGCGACTTCGCCTACTTCGCCGGCACGCTCGCCGACCTCGACCGTCTCCCTGTCCTCGAGCCCGGCGTTACCTGCAAGCAGTTCTCGAGCTACGACCGCGCCTCGCGCTACGACGCCAAGACCGACACCTACGTCAACTGGGGTGCGAACGGGGACAGCGGCCACTACATGCGCACCGAGGCAAGCGGCGAGGCCGTGATGGCCGAGATGGACGGGCCGGGCTGCATCGTGCGCATCTGGTCGGCCAACCCCACGGGCAAGATTCGCTTCTATCTCGACGGCGCGCAGAAGCCCACGTTCGAGTGGAACTTCGCCGACCTGTTCCACAACAAGGTGCCACCCTTCGTGCCCCCCGTGGCGGGTATGGACGGCCGGGGCGCCAACACCTTTCTGCCCATCCCCTACGCCCGAAGCTGCAAGGTCGCCGCGGACAAGGCCCACCGCCAATACTACCACATCGGCTACAAGACCTTTCCCAAAAGCACGCAGGTGAAGACCCTCCGCCTGCCGCTCACCGACGCCGAGACCCAGGCCCTCCAGAAGGCCATCGCCACCCTCACGCATCCCGAGCCCGACTGGGACGGCCGTGTGAACGAGACGGAGCTCCCCGTGGGCAAGCCCGTGGTGCTCGCCGAGGAGAAAGGGCCGAAGACCGTCGTCCGCTTCTATGCGAAGCTCGAAAGCGAGGAACGCTACCCCCTCCGCCGCGTGCTCCTGCGCATCTTCTGGGACGATGAGCAGAAGCCGAGCGTCGAGTGCCCCCTGGGCGACTTCTTCGGCACCGGCTACCTGGCCAACCGCTACACCTCCCTGCCGCTCGACGTGCAGGACGGCGGCGTGTGCCGCTGGCGGATGCCCTTCCGCAAGGCCGCGCGGATCGTGGCCGTCAACGAGGGCACAAAGCCCGCGAAGCTCGAACACGCCGTAGCCTTCCGCCCCGGCGACCTCACCCCCACCACGGCGTACTTCCACGCGAAGTGGCGCCGCGAGGACCCCTGCAAGACCTTCGACTACCCGATCCTCGAAACCAGCGGCGCCGCAGGCCGCTTCCTCGGCTGCTGCCTCAGCGTGGACAACCCCGGCACCGGCTGGTGGGGCGAGGGCGACGAGAAGGTCTACGTGGACGGCGAGAAGTTCCCCTCCACGTTCGGCACCGGCTCCGAGGACTACTTCGGCGATGCCTGGGGCTTCCGACACTTCGTCCACCCCTTCCACGGCTGCACCCTCGGCCAGGGGCCGGGATTCTCGAACAAGTGGAGCGTCTATCGCTGGCATATCAGCGACGATATCCCCTTCGAGAAGTCCTTCCGCATCACCATCGAAAACTACGGGCGCGACAAGGACTACAACTCCGTGGCCTACTGGTATCAGCTCCACCCGCAGAAGGACTTCTTCACGAGCGTGCCGGTCAAGGAGCGTGTGCCCCGGCCGCGTGCCATCCCCGGCGTGGTGGAGGCCGAGAGCATCGAGATCGCCGACGCCGTGGTGATCGACGACGAGGGGCGGCTCGATGAGTTGAGCCGCGGCAAGGCCGTCGTCCTCAAGGGAGGCGCTGGCAAGGTCTTCGAGCTGCCCGTGAGCGTCCCGGCGGACGACGTGTATGGCGTCGTGCTCTACGGCGCCAAGGGCGAGGCCCACGCGCCCTTCGAGGTCTCGGCAGGCGAGACCGTCGTGGGGAAGGGCGCGGAGGCGTTCGCACAATCGGCTCTTCTGCGGCTGGGCAAGGTGCGGCTGGCCAAGGGCGAGGCAAGGCTCGCACTCAAGCTCACGGGTGAGGGCTCCCTCGCACTCGACGCATTCCGCCTGGAGCCGAGCCGCAAGGTGCGCGGCGTCATCGAAGGCGAGAGCCTCCAGGTCAAGGCCACCGAAGGCCCGAAGGCCCAGGTGGAGGACGTGCGCCTGCCCTGGAGCGGCGACAGCCAGCTCCTCCTGCCTGCTGCGGCGAAGGGCCAGTCGGTCACGGTCGCCATCCCCGTGAAGGCCCCCGGCCGCTACCAGCTCAGTGTGCGTCTCACCCGCGGGCCGGACTGCGGCCGTGTGCAGGTTTCCCGCAAGGGTGCGGCCCTGGGCGAGCCCGTGGACTGCTTCGCCCCGAAAGCCGGCGTGGGTGCCAACGTGCCGCTGGGCATCGTGGAGCTCACTCGCGAAGACCCTACGCTGCGTTTCCAGGTCGTGAGCAAGAGCGAGAAGGCCACGGGCTACCACGTGGGGATCGACTACCTGCGGCTCAATCACATCCTCGTCGAGGACGCCATCGAGGCCGAGCGCCTGCCCAGGGTCGCCGTCGAGGGGGGCCCCGTGGGGCCGCAGGCCATGGGCGGCTGGGGCGGCCACAACTGGAGCGGCAACACGCAGCTCTTCTTCCGCCCCGACGCCAAGGGCGCCTTCGTCACCCTCCAGGCCACAGCCCCGCGAGCGGGCCGCTACGCCCTCGCCGTCTACTACACCAAGGCCATCGACTACGGCATTGTGCAGCTCCACGTGGACGGCAAGGCCGTTGGGAAGCCGTTCGACGGGTTCAACAACGGCGTGGTGCCCAGCGGCAAGGTCGACTACGGCACCATCGAGCTCGCGGCGGGCAAGCACCCCCTCAAGTTCCAGGTCGCGGGCAAGAACGAGGCGGCAACGGGCTACTACGTGGGCATCGACTGCGTGACCCTCACCCCCGCGAAGTAGCTTCGCACGAACCGTGGCGTCGGCAAGGAGGACCTTATGCACGTGCTGATACTCCTGGTCGCCGCAGGGGCGCTGATGGGGGCGCAGCCGCCGGGCAGGCCGCAGCGCGTCACCGGCCCGCGGCGGGCCATCGTCGACGCGCCCTTCATCGAAGCCGACGCCGCGACCGGCCAGGTCCACGGAAACGAGCTGGTCCTCGGCGTCGTCGTCGACGGCGCCGCACGCGCCTACCCCATCAACATGCTCACCGGGCCGAGCCGCGAGATCGTGAACGACACCGTGGCCGGCCGCGCCATCGCCGCCACCTGGTGACACCTGTGCCACAATGGCGTGGTCTACGCCAGAAACGTCGACGGTACCACCCTCACCCTCTCGGTGTCGGGGCAGCTCTGGAACCGCAGCCTCGTGATGCTCGACTCGCCCACCGGCTCGCTGTGGAGCCACATCCTGGGCGAGGCCATCGAGGGGAAGCTCAAGGGCAAGCGTCTCGCCGTCCTTCCCTCCGAGATGACCACCTGGGCCGACTGGCGCCGCCGCCACCCGAAAACCACCCTGCTCGCCCTCTCGCGCACGAGCCGCAACTACACGCGCGATTTCTACAAGCGGCGGCCCGCTGCGTTCGTCTACGGCTGGATGGCGGCGGGCCGGGCGTTCCACGTCCCCCTCCCGAAGCTCACGCTCCAGCGCGCGATCAACGGCTCGTGCAACGGCGTGGCGCTCCTCGCCGTCTACGACCCCGAGAGCACGGGCGCACGGCTCTTCAGCCGCACCGTGGACGGGCGCACCCTCGACTTCGAGCCCCACGCCGATGGCCGCCTCCGCGACCGCCAGACCGGCTCCGTCTGGGACCCTGCGGCAGGGACGGCGATCGAGGGCGACCTCGCCGGGAAGCGCCTCGCCCCCGCACCCGGTCTCATGTCCTACGCCAGGGCTTGGA
>Ga0272442_10009699_pt1 | contig 11990 bp, 9 predicted proteins | sample SSMForm2O_FD_200262 | JGI IMG/M metagenome (GOLD analysis project Ga0272442, IMG submission 200262) | Marine sediment archaeal communities from Little Sippewissett salt marsh, Falmouth, MA, United States - SSM-Form-2O | ecosystem: Environmental > Aquatic > Marine > Wetlands > Sediment ... | reverse complement strand
GGGACGATTCGTAACCTTGTTCGTCCACAGCTGTTTACAAGCTCGTCTACGTTAGAGAATTGCTAAACCACCGTCAAGAAAAAAACTGCAAAATCGCTGCAACTGATACGTTCGGCCGGGGTTACCTGAACTGACGCACAAAGCCAAGCTCGAACTGGAGATGGTCAAGGAGGGGTTTGTCGCCACCACGGCCGGAAAACTCGTCGACGTGGACGTGCCGGACTATTCAGCCGAATTGAAGCCAGGTTCCCGGGTCGAACACAAGGATGTCCTGGCCATGGCGATTCGCAAGGAACGCCGGTCTTTCCGCTTCTATGCACAATTGGCTGGCATGGCGTCCGAGGGCCCTGTGCGCGAGGCGTGCCTGGAACTGGCCGAGGAGGAGGCCAGGCATCTGCTGCAATTCGAAACCGCCTACAACCGGCTCGCATCCAAAGGAAAATAGCACCACACCAGCGTAGCCCACGATCGTATAGCTTCCGGCCGAGACCACCATCTCCTGCCCGTTCCCGTGGCGTCTCTATTGGATGCCGAGGGCACGATCATCTTCCAGTATGTCAATCCCAACTATGCGGTCCGCCTTCACCCCGATGTCCTGCTGGCCGCGATCGCCTCCCACGCCTCCGAACCAGACCGCTGACCGCCGGCCTGGGCCAGACACGGGCCGGCATCAACCACGGTCCCAGGTCCCCGGCAAGTTTTGCCGAAAAAACCTCTCCCGATGCGACGAAAGTCAGTTATAATCCCGCCCTTAGGGTCTCTCTGGTTCGGATTCAGTCATTTAGGGTTGGCAAGGAGTCAGTATGGCAGGGCATTCACATTGGGCGGGAATCAAGCATAAGAAAGCCGCGAACGACGCTAAGCGGGGCAAGGTCTGGAGCAAGGTCGCCAGGATGATCATCGTCGCAGCCCGTAGTGGGGGAGGCGATCCTTCGGCCAATCTCGCCCTGCGGTATGCCATCGACAAGGCCAAGGCCGCCAATATGCCGAAGGACACCATCGAGAAGGCCGTCAAGAAGGGCTCTGGCGACCTCGATGGCGCCAACTACGAGGAAGTCTTGTACGAAGGATACGGGCCCAGTGGCGTGGCAGTGATGGTCGAAGCCCTTACGGACAACCGCAATCGCACCGGACCCGAGATCAAACGCATCTTCGAGAAGCACGGGGGCTCCCTGGGCACCACAGGATGCGTCAACTGGATGTTCGACAAGAAGGGCCTCATCACCGTCGGTACCGCCAACGTCGGCGAGGACGACCTGATGGAACTGGCCCTCGGCGCCGGCGCCGAGGACATGGAGAACACGGGCGAAGTCTACGAGATCACCTGCGACCCCAGTGCCTACGAAGAGCTAAAGAAGGCCCTCGAAGAGAAAGAGATCCCCATGGAAGTGGCGGAGATCTCGATGGTGCCCCAGAACATGGTCGGGATTGACGACGAGGCGACGGCCAAACGTGTCGTCTCCCTGATGGAAGCCTTCGACGACCATGACGACGTGCAGAACGCCTACGCCAACTTCGACATTCCCGATGAGGTGATGGTCAAGCTGTCCTGATACAGCGACCTTCGTTCGGTTCTATGGTGACAAGGCGCCCAGCCGCTCCTTCGCCCGCTCGTAGTTGTCGTCCCCCAATCGGCTGACAACCTTCTCCCGCTCAGGGTACATAACCCGGAACTGTTGGCGGAACGCGTCCTCGATCTCGATAGCGCGCTGATAGTGCTCTCGAGCCTTCTCCGGTGCATTGAGTCGCTCGGCCAACTCTCCCAAGTGTAGATGCAGCCGCCCACACCCAGGATAACGCTCGACAGCCCTTGCGTACCAGTCATACGCCAGTTGGCTCTCCTCCAACAATCCGTACGCGATGGCCGCCTTCTCGTAGTTCTTATAGTCCGCCGGGTTCACCACCACGGCCTGCCGGAAGTACTCACCTGCCTTCTCCAGCGATGTGCGTTTCCGCGCCCGGCCGTGCTCGTATGCCTGCAAGTGAAGGCGACCGTTGAGGTTCAATGCCGCAGCAGACAGCGGATCGGCCGCGAAAGCCGCGTCGAGCAGAGTGTGCGCCTGCGCGAATTGCCCCACCGACACCGCCTGTTGCGCCGCCTGCATCTTGGTCGTCGCGCGACAGGCCGGCAGCCACACGAAGTGAAGATACAGACCGCCGAGTCCCACCGCCACGACCACGGACGCGAGGCGACCGGCAGCGGGGCATGACCGTGTTGCCGGTGTTTCTCCCGTTCGCTGATGCCCGACCGCTACCAGAGACGCAATCACCATCCACAGTGCCGTCCACACCCCGGGCTCGAAGATCGCGAAGTCGATCAGGTTGTGGACGAGTACCCCCAGCACGGCACAACCCAAGGCCGCAGTCAGAGGCGCCCAGTCCCGATCCTGTTTCTTCAACGGGCCCGGCATCGGCCCAGCCAGCAGCAGAAACCCGATCAGAAACGCCGCCACCGGCGCCGCATACAGCACCAGGATCTCGTAGACCAGAAGGTCGCCACCGCCGCCGGCCGTCGTCGGGATGAGCAGCGGTCGCAACAGCAACAGGCCGATCAGCACGGTTGCCAGCATGGTCAGCGTCAGTTGTCGAGCCGGAGGATCGCGCCCGTCGGATGGCCCGTCATGCCCGGCCGACAGCGTGCTCTTGCAGACAGGCCAGAGGACCATGGCCAGAAAGCCAATCAGGCCGACCGGCCCATACTGGCACAACACACTCAGCGGAAAGCAGTGCGGATCGGCCACCGACTCCGGTGCCGCGGCTGGCTTGTAGCGCGGGTAATTGTGCGAGAAGTTCCCGGGCCCTACCCCTTGCGCCGCATGGTCGGCGTACATCTGCGCCGACGCCCGCCAATACTGCCAGCGCACCAGCATGGAATTGCCCCCAGGCAATCGCCCGTGCCTGAGCCCATACGAAATCGCCGTATAGCCAATCCCCAGCACGAGCAGTTGAGCCACCACACATGCAACCCCCAGGACCAGCCCGCGGTGCGTGCCAAGCCAGCGGCGCAGCGACGACCACGCGATGAACAGCAGGGCAGCGACTCCGAATCCCAGGATGCCCCCTTTGCTTCGTGTCAGCAGGAATCCCGCCACGACGATGGCCGCCCCAATGGCTGAGTATAGCCGGGGATCGATGCGAGCCCCTTCGGGCCTGCCCATGCCCAACCGCTCCAACAGCAACGCCAGAGCCGCAAAGACCGCTAAAATGCCGAACGAGGCCGCCGAGTTGCTCGTCGTGAAGAAGCCCCGAATGCCTCGCGAGTACAGGCGGTGCTCGAAAAGGAAATGCTGAAACGTGCCTGGCTCGATCCCCAGTGGCTCCAGAAGCGTCTCGGGTGACTTCTCATATTGTTCGACCGTGATCTCATTGCTCACGAAACGCTGCTCGGCGCACTGATATGCCGAGACCACACCCAACGCAGCGATGACGAGCAGAACCAATCGTATCCTTGGCGCACTGCTGAGGATTTGAACCAGCAGAACAGCCGCCACCACCGGCCCCGCCAGCGTCGTGATATGGGAGATGGCCAGCCGCTTATCGGCTGCGCCGAACGCCGATACCACCCCGGCCAGCAAGAAGAGCCCCAATCCGATTTCGATCCCCGTGAACCGATAGCGGATCCGACCCAGACAGATGCCCCACACCAACCAGAGAACCAACGCCCCGATCAACAGCCCCGAGAGAGTAAGGCTGTAGACCGTGTCCGAAATGTTGCCCGGCAGCGGGGACGTACTGACCGTCGGAGCTTCCGTGTAGGTCGCTCGCAGCGCCATCACAATCAGACAGAACGTCAGCAGGACAAATTCCAGCCCCCGCCACGAACGCATGCCGGCAGGCTCAGGTTTGGCCGATGCTCTAGCGCGTGTCTTTGTCATGCCGCACGGTACTCTCGAAGATCGCGATGATCGCCAGTATCAGAAACGTCTGCACGAAGATGAGAATCGCGCCGGTGAGGTTCACCTGATAGAGAAACGCCGCGCCCAACCCGCAGCACAGCGTCGCAAGATACAGCATCAGCACCGTCTGCCTGTCCGTCAGTCCGTGTCGCCGCAGACGATGCGAGAAATGCTGCGTGTCACCGACGAACGGGCTCTTGCCTTGCCGCAGACGCAGCAGCGTCACGCTCGCCAGATCGTACAGCGGAACCGCCATCACCACCAGGGGCATCAGCACCGGATACCATGGTCCGCTATGATCTTGCTGATAGTACGTCGTCCTCAGCGTTAGCAGTGCCACGAAGAAGCCCACCACGAGCGACCCCGCATCTCCCATGAAGATCGACGCCGGCGGGAAATTGAACACCAGGAACCCGAGCAGCGTCCCCACGAAGACAATCGCCAGCCCGCTTACGAAGATCTGGCTGTTCAGCGCCGCCGTCGCCAGCAAGATGACGCTGGCAATCGCCGCGATGCCCGCCGAAGCCCCATCCATGTTGTCGAGGAAGTTGAAGGCGTTTATGATCAGCACGATCCAGAATGCTGACATGGCCACCGTGACGATCCGGCTCTCGATGAAGAACTCCGCCCGGATGTCGGCAAAGGCCGCTGCCGCGACGGCCACGCCCCACTGGGCCCCGAACTTCACGAGTGGGCCCAGCGCCTTCTTGTCGTCCCAGAGCCCGACCACGAAGAGGACCGCGGCGCAGCCCAGCACCACCGCCAGTTCGTCGCATCGATGCAGGAAGTCGGCCGGCACGATGTTGGCGCGCTCCGCCAAACCCCCGAAGTAGCCGGGTGCCACGAGAAACCGAATGAACCCCGCGGCCGCAGGGAGGAAAAGCCCCAGCGTCCCGAATATGGCGATTCCCCCCCCCAGAGGGATAACCTCGCGATGGTAGCGGTCCGCCTGCGGATGCGCGAGAAGCCCAAAGCGCCCGGCCAGCTTCTTCGACAGTGCCGTCAGAATGGCTGAGCATGCAAACGAGGTCACCAGCAGAGCTACGGCCAATAGAATCAGCATGGGTCCCTCAGAGCCACCTTCTCAATCCTTGTGCGTCGCCGATTTCAGTTGCCGCAGAAGCGTCTCTCGCACTTCGCTGAAGAACTCGAAATACACCTTCTGACGATAATCCGGATACGTGTATCGTAGAGGACACCACGCGCCCTTGTCAAAAACAAGTGTGACTTCCGCGTACATTTTCCGCCCAATATAGATCCGGTGCGAGAAGTTCTTCGTGCTGGCCAGCACGAGTTTCGCCGGCTCAACAATCCCAGGATCGAGATTCACCGGCCGCTGAAAGGATGATGCAAGCTTCTCAACCAACGCCTGTTCGATGTCATTGGTTCGATGCTTCAGATCCGCCAGGTCGCCGGGATGCATCAGGGCCTCGAAGCTGACGAACTGCCTCAGTATGTGCGGCCCCGTCTGGTCTCGATAGTAGCGGGTCTGTGTGAACGGCCAGATGTCACTGACCAGGTCAAACACGCCAACCTGCTCGGCCAGCGCCTCCCGCGCCGCCGTCAGACACGTTTCGTCCGAGGCAAGAATGCCGATGACAGGCTTGACGGGATCGGGCGTCTTCACTTCCCACATGGCGGGGCACCTGTTCTCCTGGCCGGTTCGTTGCTAATCCGTATGACCGTTTCCGTGACGTCCAGAGTCGAGCGCGATACTCACAAAGGCACCAGCCAGGAGACCGCCGAGCCCAGGAACTCCAGAAGCCCGCGCTTGCGTTTGTTGGTCTGGTCGCTCCGCTCCCCCTCGGTGCGGCCCGAAGCGTCGTACTCGGACGATGCGAACGCCGCCTCGGATAGCCCTTTGAATCGCGCGGGGACGTTGGCCTCGCGCACGGTCGCATAAGGTCCATAACGTTCGTCCGCCTCGGCCCGGATATGCTCTATCACAATGCCCAGGTGCTTCGCCGGCTCGATCCGCTTTCGCCGCGTCGCCCGGTCTGGATAGACCGTCCGCAGGATCTTGTGCCGCTCCCACTCCCGCGGCTCGATCTCGTGCTTCATGCGGAATCCGTAGATCGCCAGAGGCTCCAGATCGGGAACCGGGCAAGGCTCCGGCATCGCCGCACCGCACCCGCCCACCTCAGGCACCAGCCACGGCGTCACATAACCGTCGTCCAGGCCCACATCGAGATGGCGCTTGATCATCACCACGCGGATGAAGGCGCCCCGGAACCACCAGTCGCACACGGCATCGCCCGCGCCCTTGGCCGTCTCTTTCGAATGCGGCCCCAACCGCGCCATTTCTCGCTCGGTATGGAGGGCAATCGCTTCGTCGTAGTCATGCTCGTCGTCACGCAGAGCCAGCCCCGCGATGCGACAACCCAGGGCATTCGAAAAATTGTCCTCCCAGGAGAACGCCGAGTTGTACTCGGGATAGAAACCAATCGCCTTGAAGCCATACCACGTGAGAATCTCGTGCCAGATACTGGCGGTATAGGCCAGATGCTCACCCAAAGAAATCGAAATCTGCGTGGCGATCTCCTTTCTCGCCTCCGCCTTTATGTACTGCCACCCGGCCGGGTATTGCAGCTCAACGTGATGGCGGGTGGGCTCGAACATCTTAAACGAGAACTCCTCATCCCCTCGCACCAGCGCGTCGCGCAGATGGTATGCCAGGTAGGCCGTCCAGTCCGCGAGCTTTCGCAAGTGCGCGATGTCGACATGCCCCCCTCGACAGGTGTAGACGATCCCATTGCTCTCACCCTGTCCGCTCCGGTAGCCGTGCCGCCCCAGGTCAGTCGCGTCTATATAGCGAACGCCCATGGTGGGACTCGGCAAGCATGCAATCCGCGCCCGAGGCCTCTTCGCCGCTTCGCGCGGCCTGAGAAAACGCCCCTGAGCTGAACCGCCTCCCCAGCCGACGATCAGCAAGCCCAGTAGGATTCTTCCCCAACGTCGAGATGGCGCCATGGCACTTTCTCACGCAGAACGACAGACTCTCGATTCAACCTCACCAGCCAACACCATTTTACCAAATCAACCTCCCCGATGCAAAGAACCCGCCAGTGATACGTCGGCCTTGGAGTTTATCGGACGCGTGTGCATAGGTAGCGCCCGGCGTCGCTCGCGGCAGGGCGGTTGCATTCGTGACGCAGTCACCGGCCAAACCTGAGAAAGCAAAGGGCCACCATCAAGGCAGCCCTTCGCACAATAGCACACTGTTGCACGCCGCCTTGCGGCGTCATCATCGGTCAGACGTCGCAAATCCGCGTCGCGTAGGTCAGCCCCGCAAGCGGGTCCCGCTTCGGCACGAATTCGTGAGCCACGTAGCCCGTAAAGCCCGTCTCAGCGATCGCCTTCATGATCGCCGGGTAGTACAGCTCCTGCGTATCGTCGATCTCGTTGCGACCCGGATTGCCGCCCGTGTGGTAGTGCCCGATATAGTCCTTGTTCGCCCGTAGCGTGCGGATGATATCGCCCTCCATGATCTGCGCGTGGTAGATATCGTAGAGGACCTTGACGCGGTCGGAACCGACACGCTTACATACCTCCGCGCCCCAGTGCATGTTGTCGAGCATGTAGTCCTTGTGATTCACCTTGCTGTTCAGATACTCCAGGTTGATGGTGACCTTCTTCTTCTCTGCGTGCCCGGCAATTTGCTTCAGCGCCGCCACCGCATTCTCGATGCCCACGTCGTCCGGGATGCCTCGCCGGTTCCCCGAGAAGGAAATCACGTTGGGAAAGCCCGCGTCTGACGTCGCGTCGATCGCCTCACGCAGCTTCGCGAGACATTCATCGTGAAACTTCTTGTCCGCCAGCCCGTTCGTCAGTGAGTGGCTGCTTACCATCGACGCGACCAGGCCGTGCTTCTTGACCGTCGCGAAGTCACCGGGCCCGAGCAGATCGATGGCCTTGATCCCCAGCTTCTTCGATACCGCGCACAACTCGTCGAGCGACCACTTGCCGAAACACCACCGGCTCACCGACTGATTGATCCGGCCCTTGCTGGCCACGCACTCGACGTTGTCGATCTCCAGTGCGCTCGCCGCATCGCCCAATTGTGAGGCAACTGCCCCGGCCGCCAACAGTGATGTCTTACGCATGAGATTCCTGCGCGAAAGGTTTGTCTGATTCATGGCGTTTCTCCTGACCAAATTGAGGTTCGTTCGTCCTCATGTTTCTTTTCGCAAGTCGTTCCATTTGCCCTAGAGACTCAGTTGGTCCTTGAGCGATTGCACCAGCTCGACCACGCGCTGCGCCGCTTCCGCAATCGGTACCTTGCTGATCTCGCTCTCCTTGCGCAACTTGATTTCAATATTCCCCTCGGCCACCGACTTTTTGCCCACCGTCACCCGAATCGGGATGCCGATCAAGTCCGCGTCCTTGAACTTGGGCCCGCCGCGCAGGTCCCGGTCGTCCAGCAGTACCTCGATGCCCGCCTCTTGCAGCCCCGTGTAGATCGTCTCAGCCGCCTGTGACACCGCCGGATCGTCCTGATTGACCGGCGTGATCAGCACCTCGAACGGTGCGATCGAGATCGGCCAGACAATGCCGTTCTTGTCGTTGTACAGTTCGACCGCCGAAGCCATGATCCGATTGATCCCGATGCCGTAGCAACCCATCAGGCAGGGGGTCTCCACCCCGTTTTCGTCGAGGAAGGTTGCCCCCAGCTTGCGGCTGTACTTTGTCCCCAGTTTGAACACCTGTCCCACCTCGATGCCCCGTTTGAACAGCAGGGGCTTGCCATCATACGTATCGCCCTCGATTGCATTCCGAATATCGGCTGCGATGACATTATCCCCGTCGAGCGGGAAATCCCGTCCCGGGACCACGTTCTTCGTGTGATGGTCCGTCTTGTTCGCCCCCGTCACGCCCACGCGCATCGCCGCCACCGCATGATCGACCAGCAACCGGCCAACCTTATCCACCAGTCCAATAGGCCCGGCAAACCCGACCTTTGCCCCCGTGACCTTCGCGATCGTCGCCTCGTCGGCCAGCTCCGTGTGCACGCCACCGAGCACCTGTGTGAGCTTCTCCGGATTCAACTCGTGATCGCCCCGAATCAGCGCCGCCACCGTCTCGTCCCCGGTCGAGTAGATCAACGTCTTGATCATCTCCGCCGGCTGCGTCTTGAGGAAGCTGCATACCGCCTCGATCGTTCCGACGTTCGGTGTGTGCACGTCTTCGGGAGCCGGAGTGTTGGCCTCGGCCGCCTGCTTCGGCAACGGATCGACCGCCGCCTTTTCGAGGTTGGCCGCATAAGAGCCGTCTTCCGTGAAGACGGTCGTATCCTCGCCCGAGGCGCAGGGGACGGTGAACTGGTGCGAGCCCGACCCGCCCATCTCGCCCGTCTCGGCCTCCACGATCACATATTCGACCCCGCACCGTTTGAAGACGCGACAATACGCGTCGTACATCGCCATATAGGATTGGTGCAGGCTCTCGGCGTTCGCGTCGAAGCTGTACGCGTCCTTCATCATGAACTCGCGCGATCGCAGGACGCCGAACCGCGGCCGGAACTCATCTCGGAACTTCGGACTGATCTGATACAGGTTGATCGGCAGTTGCTTGTACGAGCTGATCTCGTGGGCGGCGTGAAACGTGAACACCTCCTCGGCCGTCGGCCCCAGCACATTCCACCGCCCGTGCCGGTCTTCAAGCCGGCACATCGTCTCCCCATAGTCGGCGTCCCGCCCCGTCTGCTGCCAAAGCTCCCGCGGCTGCAAACACGGCACCAGAATCTCCTGGGCTCCCGCCCGGTCCATCTCCTCTCGCACGATGTCGATAATCTTCTTCAGGCTCCGCCACCCCAGTGGCAGATACGTGTACGTGCCGCTCGCGACCTTCCGGATCAGGCCCGCCCGGATCATCAGTTGGTGGCTCGGAATCTCCGCGTCGGCAGGAACCTCCTTCACCGTCGGGATCAACATCTGGCTGTATCGCATCTGGGACGCCTCAAAGCTCGGAACCGTAGTTGTCAAGAAACGCTGTTTATAGCCCAGCTAGACCCCTATTTCAAGGCAAATCCCGACCCGGTCTGCCGCCTCAGCGCCGGGCCGGACGTCACCAGATGGCCAGCTTGAATCGGTTAGGAGTATCGTCCTGTACGTGAATCTCGCGCCTGCGCGTAATCCCCGGCGTCTTCACCGTCACGCGGTAGCGCCCGTGGAACCCCCGAAAAGCCACGCGCCCCTCGGCCGTCGTCTTGCAGCTCACATTCGTCTTCCACTCGCGATTGATCAGGTGGTCCAGGGCCCTGTAGGACGGCTTTGCCTCCAGGTTCTCATCCAGCAGGCCGCCCTGGAACCGGTTCTCGTTCGCAATCGCCGTCCCGTCGCCCAGGTTCCACCACGTGATCCCCTTCATACGCGGCACACTGAACCATAGCCGGTAGCAGTTCCGAACCATCTCATCCTGAAACGTCGCCGCGGTCTCCGTATCCGCCAGCGTCGGGATCGTGATCTCCGTGACGTACATCGGCATCTCAAATCGGTCGTACAGTTCGTACACCTCCAGGAGCCGGCGCGGCGTGTAAGATTGCCCGGCTAGAATCTCACCGATCGCCCGGTCCGACATGATGTGAAACTGAAAGCCGATGCCATCGAGTCGTACCCCTTGGCCCAGCAGGCCCCGAATGTGGCTGTAATACCGCGTCTGCGTCGGGTCCTGGCTGTTGTACTCATGGCAGACGTGCGGCATCTCGTTGATCATCAATCTCGCCTGGGGTGGGAAAACCTTCCTCTGCTCGCGAAACGCCCACGCCACATAGTCGCGGTTCGCGCTGTACAGGGAGAAATCCCGGACGCAGTCGACTGGCTCGTTCACCCCGTCCCAGAGCGTGATCGAGTCCCCATAGCGGTCCGAAATCTGTCGAAACCGCTCCACGAACAGCCCCTTCACAACCTCCGCCTCCGTCGGCAGCCACTCGGGATTATGCGCGTGCCACAGCAGCGGATGCCCCTTGGGAACCACGTCATGCTGTCGGCACCACGCCACCAGCCGGTCCGCAGGCGGGCGCCGCCACAGATAAGCCGATCCCTCCTCATACCGCAACTGCCCCCGCGTCGGCTCCGTCCCCAGCCAGTAGAACGGAATCGTCGCGCTGTTGAACAACCTCAGAAACGCGGCCTCATATTTCGCATTGGCCTCCGCCGTCTCAAGCTGGCCCAGAACGAACAGATTGCAGCCGAACAGAAAGTCGTGCGACACCTGCTCGATCGCCACGTCCACTTCGCCCAGCGCACGGCCCCTTGCATCGATCAGTTCAATCGAAACGTCACTCTTGCGATACTGCTCGATATTGCGGGCGATGCGATTCTCCACCTCCGAATCGCTCCACAACCGCCGATACGTTTCGCCATCCCGCTGCCCGCCGGCCGACCCGCAGCACAGCAGACCAACAACCAGAACCGCCCCAACAAACCGCCACGCCACTTCAGCCATAGACCCGCCCCTCATCTCTGCAAAACCGACCCCCAATCGTCTACTCACCGCCCGTCTCGCCGACCAACTCCTTCAGCTTGGCCTGCAATGCCCCCCACGGACCGAATTCGCCCAGCAAATTGCCGTCTCGGTCGATAACGAGCGTCGTAGGCCAACCGTTGATGTCGTACGCGGCATGCGTCGCTCCCCGACCGGCACCGCTGTCGATGGCAATCGCGAAGGGCAGATCCCGACCCTCCCAATACCGCGCCTTGGCCTCCTTGAGCCGTTCATCCAGTTGCGCTACAGACGGTATCCGGTTGTCATGTACCGCGATGATCATCACGTCCTTGTCCTTCAGCGCATCGTGAACCTCCATCAGCTTCGGCATCGCGCTCAGGCACGGCCCGCACCAAAACCCCCAGAAATCCAGAACCACGATCTTCCCTCGCAACTGCGCCAACGTCATCGGCTCGCTGTTCTTCCAGTCCACAATTCCGGCCAGCTCAGGTGCAGGTTTGCCATAGAGCAGCGATAGCGGCGTCGGCTTCAGGACCATCGACCCCAGGTCCAGCGCCCGCCGGCCCCGCCTCACTTCAAAGGCTCGCGTCTCCCGCTCGGTCGCGAAACCGTTGGGCCCTGCGCCGTCGGCCCGCAGCTCGTACGCGCCCG